>Ga0306921_10000621_pt1 | contig 32254 bp, 26 predicted proteins | sample sta12Cox44000080_FD_203760 | JGI IMG/M metagenome (GOLD analysis project Ga0306921, IMG submission 203760) | Lab enrichment of tropical soil microbial communities from Luquillo Experimental Forest, Puerto Rico - statoxic.12C.oxic.44.000.080 (v2)... | ecosystem: Environmental > Terrestrial >... | reverse complement strand
AAGCAAGCTAAGGTCCGCATTCGGGGCTGAGTGGGTCAGTGCGCCGGAGGAGAGGAAGTCCGCACCAGATTCTGCATAAGTGCGCACGTTGGCGAGCGTGACGCCGCCGGAAATCTCGACAACACAGGCCGGCCGTGTACTTCGCACAGTCTCTACCGCTCGCCGAGCCTGCTCCGGGGTCATATTGTCTAGGAGCACAGATACCGCACCCGCGGCCAGCGCCTCGCGCAATTCAACTTCATTGCGTACTTCAATCTGGATAGGAAGGGAAGCGTTCTCGGCTTCCGTCGGGGCGCTGCCAACCGCTTCGTATGCCGTCATCTCGCGCGGCTTCATCAGCGAAGCGGCGTACGTGTGCGCCAGGTCGAGCGCCGCCTTCACACCACCTGCTAGAGCAATATGATTCTCTTTCAGCAGGATCGCATCGTACAGCCCGATGCGGTGATTGGTTCCGCCACCCATTTTCACGGCATATTTTTCAAGTAGTCGCAGCCCGGTGGTCGTCTTGCGGGTGTCGCGGATTTTCGCCATCGTGCCGATCAGTTGCCCCACAAATTGCCGAGTCAGGGTGGCAATTCCGCTCAGGTGTCCCAGAAAATTCAAAGCGGTGCGCTCGCCCGTTAAAATCGCCGAAGCTTTGCCGGAAAGATGCAGCAGGTCCTGGCCCTTCGTCACGAACTGGCCGTCGGCTACGCGCAAGTCGAGTTTTATCTGCCGGTCGAGGCGACGAAACATCTCCGCCGCCAGCGGCAGCCCCGCGCAAACAAGGTCCCGCTTCGCGAGAATGTGCGCTTGGCCGGCTGCATTCGTGGCAATCGTAGCCGCGACCGTCACATCACCAGGGCCGACGTCTTCCGTCAGCGCCCGTTCAATCAAATCCCCAATGTACGCAGAATTCCAATCCATTCCTAGCTCATGACGTTACCCGGTCAAGCACCCGCTTCCAACTGTTTCCGCCGCTCGCTCAGTTTCTGCAGCTCCACCCGCTGTCCCGCGAGAGTATCTTCCATCTGCTTAATAATATTCTCCGGTGCGCGGCTCCGAAAGGTTTCGTTCCCGAGTTGGATCTCCTTCGAGCTGATCGCTTTTTGCAACCCCTCGATCTCTTTCTTTAGCCGCGTTTTTTCTGCCGCCACGTCAAGCGTCTCGGCGGTGTAGGGAATCCGCAGATCAAACTGCGCCGTCGAACGCGCGCCGCCCCCACCCTCGGACAGCTTCTCGGCAGCCACGCGCAGCCCCGACAGGTTACCCAATCGCACTATCGCGCCCCGATTCGCTTCCACGATTCCGCGCGCAGCCAAATCGGCACTGGAAAACTCGGCCGCCACTTTCTTCTTGGGATCGAGTTTCATTTCCGCGCGAATCGTGCGCAACGCCTGGATTACCTCTTGGACCAGCCCATACTCGCGCAGCGCTTGCCCATCTTTCCACGCCGTACGCGCTTCAGGATACTTGTCCAGTGCCACGGACTTCGCGCCCACTCGTTGCGGCAACTGGTGCCACAGTTCTTCCGTCAGAAAAGGCATGAAGGGATGCAACAGCCGCAGCGCCGCATCAAATCCGGCGCAGAGATTCTTCCACGCGACAGTGGCCCGCGCGCGATCCTCGCTCTGGAGCTCCGGCTTGACCCCCTCGATGTACCAGTCGCAGAAATCGCCCCAGAAAAATTGGTACACGCTTTGCGCCGCCTCATGAAAGCGGTAATTGGCCAGGGCATCGTTCACCGTATCAATCGTCTGCGCCAATCGCGCGAAGAGCCAGCGATCTGCTAGCGGCACCTGTCCCTGATTCGCATACGGCGCCTTGGAGCGCACCTCCGGCGACGCCAATTCCTCCAGCGAAGTTCCACCTTGCTCGAACTTGTCAAGATTCACGAAGAGGAATCGAGCCGCGTTCCAGATCTTGTTGGCAAACGATCGCGCCCCCAGCAGCCGGTCGTCCGAAAGGACAATGTCCGTCCCCGGCGCGGCCATGGACGCCAGGCAAAACCGCATGGCGTCCGTGCCGTATTGCTGGTTCAGTGCAACGGGATCAAGCCCCGTCCGCTTGGATTTGGACATTTTTTCGCCGCTGGCCGTGCGCACCAGGGAGTGCAGGTACACGACGCGAAAGGGAACCTGCCCCGTAAAATGCAGTCCCATCATGATCATGCGCGCAACCCAGAAAAACAGAATGTCGTAGGCGGTGATCAGCACGCTTGTAGGATAGTATTTCTGGTAGTCGGCGGTCTTTTCCGGCCAGCCGAGCGTCGAAAACGGCCACAATCCCGAGCTGAACCAGGTATCCAGCACGTCCGGATCCTGTTCCAGTTTGGACGAGCCGCATTTTGCGCACTTTGTGGGATCCTGCCGCGCCACAATGATTTCTCCGCAGTCCCGGCAATACCACGCTGGAATGCGATGGCCCCACCACAGTTGCCGCGAAAGCGTCCAATCGCGGATATTGCGCATCCAGTTGAAATATTCTTCCTTTCGGTTGTCCGGGATGATTTGAATTTCCCCGCGCTCCACGGCCGCAATCGCGGACTCCGCCAGCGGCTTCATTTTGCAGAACCACTGCCTAGACGCCCTAGGTTCGACGATCGTCCGGCTCCGCTCACAGTGCCCGATCGAGTGCGTGTGATCGGTAATTTTCTCCAGCAGTCCTTGCGCCTGCAAGTCTTCGACGATCTTTTTGCGCGCAGCAAACCGCTCCAGGCACGCATAAGCGCCCGCGTTCTCGTTCATGTGCGCATCTTCGGTGAACACCTCAATCAAGGGCAGGTTGTGGCGCTTGCTCACTTCAAAGTCGTTGGGATCATGAGCAGGAGTAATTTTCACCGCGCCGGTGCCAAATTCGCGGTCCACCATCTCATCGCCGAGGATGGGAATCTCGCGGTTCATCAGCGGCAGTATCACTTTCTTGCCGATCAGGTGCTTGTATCGTTCATCTTCCGGGTGCACCGCCACAGCGGTATCGCCTAGCATCGTTTCCGGCCGCGTCGTTGCGACAACCAGGAATTCCTGTGAACCGGCTACCGGATACTTGATGTACCACAGGTGTCCCTGTTTCTCTTCGTGGATCACTTCCAGATCGCTCAGTACCGTGCGGCAGCCCGGGCACCAGTTCACCATCCGCTTTTCGCGGTAGATCAGCCCTTCTTCATATAGCTGCACGAAAACTTCCCGCACGACGCGCGACAATTCCGGCGAAAGCGTGAATTTTTCCCGCGACCAGTCGCAAGACTCCCCGATCTGTTTCATCTGCCGCTGGATCGTTCCACCGCTTTCTTCTTTCCATTGCCAGACGCGTTTGACGAACTCTTCGCGCCCCAGGTCGCGATAGTGAATCCCCTCGTGCGAAAGTTGCCGCACCACCACACGCTGCGTCGAAATTCCCGCATGATCCGTACCCGGCAGGTACAACGTGTTGTATCCCCGCATCCGGTGCCAGCGCGTCAGGATGTCGATTTCCGTGTGATTCAGCATGTGCCCGATGTGCAGCGACCCGGTCACGTTGGGTGGAGGAATGACGATCGAGAAAACAGACCCCGGCGACTGTGGGTCCGCGGTGAACAGCGCTTCCTTCACCCAGCACTCCGCCCAGCGAGGCTCGATCAGTTGCGGTTCGTAAGCCTTGGCGATCTCTCGGGCCATTCCGTCCTCGTCTTCCCGTACAGTGGCGCAAGGCGCGCCCTCATGTCCGCAGTGTAATCTTTGAATATACGGACACCCCGCCAGCGCGTCAATTCGCTCATCAGCGTACGATTTGAGCTGGAACAAATGCAATGGAGCCCCACGAGCGGGCACATCGGGTGAACGCGCGATAGGAATTTGGGTTACGACTTCTTGGAGTTCAACTCATCCTGAATAATGGCTTCGATCACCGGCCTGAGGATATCCCGGGTGACTTTTTGCAGCACATCGGGGTTCATTTTTTGCAGAACACGCGCGACCAATTCATCCATGTCCGGCTGCTTCGGCTCCTCCACCGGAGCGGGCGCAGGCGGTTCGGCGAGGGGTGTCAAAGCTTCTTCCAGCGCAGGCGCATGGAAAACCGGGACCTCCTGAGTCTCGTTCGGGTTGGCCTCGATTGCTGGCCTGGCCGTCTCCCATGAGTTCGTCGAAAACCCAGGTTCGAGACGCTGCGTCTCTTCGGGTACCTGGATTTCTTGTGACTGAGGTTCCTCTGTAAGCACTTCGGCGGAGTCAGGCGCCTGCCCAATGGCCGTCTCCGTTGCGTAGAACGGCGTTGCCGCTTCCTGCGCCGGTCCCTCGCGCACAATTTCAGGCTCTGCCGCAAGCGGCTCCTCAGGTTTCACCTCTGTCGCTGGAGTGTCCCAAGTCGCTGCCATGAGAGAAGCCTTCTGCGCTTCCGATTCCCAGGGTGTAGACGAAATGGAGAACCAGTTGTTCGCGGTCTCCTGTACAACGACAGGTGCCTGGCCAACCGGCTCCTCGTGCGAAGCCTCCGCAGCCGGTACAGCCTCAGCTGCCACGGGCTCATGATGCGCGACTTCCGCCGGAGCTTCCGGCAAAGCTTCCGCCACTTGCGCAATTTTTTCTTCCACTCCCGCGGCCATTGCAGCGGCCCAAGCGTCCCCAGAAAAGGGCACCGGGGCATCGGCCGGCTTGCTCTCAATGGTCGTGACTGCGACGGCAGTAGAATCCGCAAAGTGAGCAGTCTCTGCTGCAGGCACCCAACTTTTCGGATGGGTATCCGCTGTCGGGGCACTGCCATGGAAAGCCTCATCGTGCCAATCCGGCACACTGTGTGGAGGAGCCGCGGCTTGCTCCATTACTTCATCCAAGCCGCCCGGGCGCCATCCGCTCCGCGCAGATTCGTCCTCGCCCTCAACTTCTTCCTCGACCTCGTCGCTCTCTTCGCCCCAATCCCGTTCTGCTTCCAGCCCAGTGTGTGCCTTGGGCACAAAAGCCACGGGGTCTTCGGCGTCCTCGGTTTCCAGCATGCTGCCGAACGCAACAGGCTCCTGACCCGCAGCAATCTTCAAATGCTGCGGCGGTGTGGGAAAGTCATCGGGCAGCGCTTCCGGTTCGGCTTCTGGTAATTTGGCCGGCGGCGGAAGTGCAAACTTGGCTGCCTGTGCTGCATCCGGCGCCTTTTCCACCGCAGGCGGCCCGAGGGACACTCCGGCGCGGGCCAGTGCCGACTTCACCATCGAAATCAGGGGATCAGGTGGAACAAACGGCTTTTTCAGGACGCCGTCGGCGCCTACGCGTTGCGCTTCTTGCTCATCCAGCGGATCAAACGCACCTACCAATAGAATCACGGGGATATGAGAAAGCGTCGAGTCTTCCTTCACATACTTGCAAACTTCGTAGCCGTTCCGCACGGGCATGAAGACATCGGCAAGAACCAGATCTGGACGCACATCGGAAATTTTGCGCACGGCTGCTTCGCCGTTGCCCACGGCAACGACGTCGATACCCTGATCCTTCAGGGCCAGCCCGACCATTTTCTGAATATTGCTGTTGTCGTCCGCAACCAGGATCTTGGCCACCGAACGTCCTCCGAACTACCCACACAAATCGCAGATGCAGATTCAAATCGTATTGGAGCATCCGGACGTGTGGGCGTCAATCGTAACCCCGCCCATGTGTGTCGGAAGTAGACATGCTTCGTTCCTATTCATCACCCTGTACCAAAGGACAAGGGGTGCGACGATTGTCGCACCCCTTGGTTCGATTTCAAATTGCCCTGCAGTCCGCTACCAGGGAAGCAGTTTCTTGATTCCCTTTTTCTTGCTGCTTGATTCTTTCTGGTTGGCGGTCGCCTGAGGGTCGGTCTTGGATCCGTCGGTCGCTGCTGGAGGATCGGTCTTGGCGGCATCGGTCGTCGCAGCGGCATTGGGATCGGTTGCCGTTCCAGCTGCCACGGTTCCCTCAGTCGGAGCTCCCGCCGCGCTGCTGGTTGAAGGCGAGTCCGCTGTTCCCGTGGCGGTGGTATCGTCGCCCGCGGGTGCCGAGTCTGCGCCCTCCGCCGTACCGCCAGCAGGAGCCGCTTCTCCAGGGGTTACCGTCGCAACAATTCCGGTGGTGCCTGTCCCCGTTCCCGCGTTCGCTGTAAGAGTCGCGCGGCTCCCCCCAGTCAAAATATCAGTCGGGGAAGTGTTGTCCGTCTCCGGCTCCAGATTGGGCAAGCCGCTGGTTGCCGCCGCGTGCACATCCGGCGAACTCTTGAGCATGCCGAAGGCCCGGTGCGGCACGGTCTCATGTGGCCGGGGTGCATTCTGTTCCGCAGTCATCCATTCCACCGCTCTTGGATCTGGCTGAGGGATGGGCATTCCGAAGGCCTTCAGCTTCGCCTTCGCGTCGTCGTCGTACTTCGAGAGCGGATAATTCTTCACGATCTGGCTGTAGAAACCTCCGGCAATATCCTTGCGCTCGCTCTTCTCAAAAATGTCACCGAGCATCCACAACGCGTTGTCCGTTTTGCTGTATAACGGATAGCGTTTCGTGAGGGGAATCAACCGCCCCGCGGCCGCACGGCGGTCACCCTTCACGTAGTAGAAGTAGCCGATGCGGAACTGCCCGTCAGCCAAAACTTCCTGGACCTCGCGGAGGCGCTGCTCCGCTTGCGGCGCCAGGGGGTCCTTGGGGTATTTCTGCAGAAATGTTTGAAACTCCGCCTCGGCGTCCTTGGCGTGGGCATTATCCCGGTCGGCCTTGGGCATCTCGTTGTAATTGCACATCGCCACTTGCATCTGCGCATAAGCGGCTTCTGGCATAAAAGGGAAGAACACGATGAAATCTTTGTATCCGGCGATGGCTTGGGTAATGTTGGCCGTGCCGCCTTCCTTGTAGTACGAATCCGCAATCGCCAGCTTTGCCTTGGCTAGGTACTCGCTGTCGGGATAGGTGTTGATCAACGTCTGCAACGCCAGCCGGCCCATCTCATGCTTGCCATGCTTGAGGTCATCCATGGCCTTATCGTAGAGCTGCTTGTCCGGCTCCTGGGTATTGGTGGCGTCGGTAGACTTGTCCACCTTTTTCTTCTTATGAAGAATAATCTGGGCGGAGCACCGGCTGGCGCCAACCAGCATCAGTGCGCACATGAGAAGAAGCGGAAATCGCCGCAATCCTCACCTCTCAATTCTGATTTCGTACAGGTCGCCAGCCGGCTCGTCTGGTTGGACTGGGTTGTTCCCCGAACCCCCGGCACGGACCCCTCAAGTATAACCTGAACCAAAGGCCAGCTTGTCCAGGAACTTTGCCCGAAAGGACGGGCCTTCCTGCCTCGTCTTGAGATGCGGTCTGGCTCTCCCGGGGTTTCTTGCTGTTTTACTGGCGGAAGCAGGCTTCCAATCGAATCTTCAGGAGGGCTCTCATTTTTAACCATTTGTAATAGAAACAACTTCTCTCTCTAATTACAATACTTTCCAGCCTTTCGTTCGGAGCGAAGGGCCTAACTCATGGACAAACGAAAATTTCTCTTTGTTTCGCTCTCCGGCCTCATCGGAGATATCGCCTGGCAGATCGCTAAGGAAGGTCACGAAGTCCGCTACTACATTGACAACGAAAAAGAGCGCGACATCGCCGAAGGCTTCGTACCCAAGTCCTTGGACTGGGAAAAAGACGCCCAGTGGGCCGACATCGTCGTCTTCGACGATACCCTCGGCCAGGGCGCCAAAGCCCAGGCCCTCCGCGCCAGCGGCAAACCCGTCATAGGCGGTACACCATACACTGACAATCTCGAAGACGATCGTTCGTTTGGCCAGGAAGAGCTTAAAAAAGCTGGCGTCACGATCATTCCCTACCAGGAATTCGATTCCTTCGATCCGGCCATTGAGTTCGTCAAGAAAAACCCCGACCGGTACGTCATTAAACCGAGCGGGGAAGCGCAAAACGTGAAGCGCCGCCTCTTCGTCGGCGAGGAAGAAGACGGCAATGACGTGATCGGTATGCTCGAAGCCTACAAAAAGGCTTTTTCCGAGGAGATCAAGGTCTTCCAGCTCCAGCGCCGCGTCAACGGCGTCGAAGTCGCTGTCGGCGGCTTCTTCAATGGCAAGAAATTCATCACGCCCATCAACATCAATTTCGAGCACAAAAAGCTTTTCCCAGGCGAAGTTGGCCCTCCCACCGGCGAAATGGGCACGTCAATGTTTTGGAGCGAGCCTAACGCCCTCTTCAATCGCACGTTGTTGAAAATGGAGCCAAAACTCGCCGAAGAAGGTTATGTCGGCTACATCGACGTCAATTGCATCGTCAACAACAATGGGATCTATCCGCTCGAATTCACGTCGCGTTTTGGCTACCCCACGATCAGCATTCAACAGGAAGGCATCCTTACGCCCATTAGCGATTTCTTCTGGGAACTTGCCAACGGCATGGAGCCGAAATGGCGCACGCGCAGCGGCTTCCAAATCGGCGTGCGCATCGTTGTCCCGCCGTTTCCCTTCGACGACGAAGAAACCTTCAACTCCTTCTCAAAAAATGCCGCCATCGTCTTCAAACGCCCCATGAATGAAGGAATCCATATCGAAGATGTAAAAGAAGTCAACGGCCAGTGGCTGGTCGCCGGCACGTCCGGAGTGGTCCTTATCGTCTGCAGCACCGGGCAGACCATGAAGCAGGCCCAAGTGCAGGTGTACTCTCGCATCAAAAACATCCTCATTCCCAACATGTACTACCGCACCGACATCGGCGACCGCTGGGTCGAAGATTCCGACAAGCTTCACAACTGGGGCTACCTGCGCTAGTTCGGGCATTTAGTAGCACAGACACTCATGTCTGCGGCTCTGGGGTTCGCAACGCCGTGGCTTCAGCCCCGGCATCTTTGGGTTTCCACCCGAGACAATCTTTTTACTTCGCCTGCCAGCCCTTGCGCGACTATCATCGTTCTGGCCCCGGCCAATCCTCGAAACCGGAGAATCTATGAGACGTCTCCTTTCGGCTTGTATGTTATTTGCGATGGTGCCCGCACTGGCTCCTTCCCTGGCACAGTCCCAGAAAAAGGAGGAGGTTGCCAAAATGACGTTGAAAGTCGGCGATAAGGCTCCCGACTTCACACTGCTCAGCGACAAATGGAAAACCGTCAAGCTCAGCGACTACCACGGCAAGAAAAATGTCTTTCTCGCCGTCTATGTACTCGCCTTTACCGGTGGTTGAACGAAGCAACTAAAAGCGGTCCAGGCTGGACTCGCCTCTGGCAAGATCGATCCCAGCGATACGGAAGTTTTCGGTGTAAGTATGGATAGCCCTGCGGCGAACGCCGCATACGCCAAGCAGATCGGCGTCACCTTTCCCCTCCTCAGCGACATGAACCACAAAATGCTCACCACTTACGGCGTCCTCAAGACCTATGATGTCGAGGGTGAGGGCTATCAGTGGGCCCTGCGCGCGAATATCGTCATTGATAAGGACGGCATCATCCAGCACATCGAGGGTGGCGACAGCGCCGTTGATCCCAACACCGCCGTCGCAGTGTGCACCGACCTGCATAAGAAGCAGACCACGAAATAATCCGGATTCTTCTCCCGACACAATTTTTTCGTTGATTCAAACACTGCGACCCAGTGCCATCCTGAGGGTCGCGACGTTTTGCACCCGAAGGATTTCAAGCGAGACACCGTGCAAGGTTTGAAGGTTGAGATCCTTCGGCGATCCTCAGCGTCCGGGTCAGTGCTGCTTTCTTACCGCGCATAATAGCCGGGCTTCGCTCGGATCTTCACCCCATCCTGCTTTGGCTTGATCACGATTTTGCGAAACGTTTCATCTTTACTTTTGTTGGTCGGGTAATACGCCACTTCATATGAGGTTCTCAATTCCTCGGCGATTGCCAGGAAATAAGTGTGTGGATCGGTATTCTCCGCGTCGATGTGCACTCCGCCGGTCTCCTTGGCGATCCGGTCCATCACGCTGATCCCATACTTGTTTCGCGCATTCAGCATGCCGTGCTTCGTTTCGGTGTAACGAATCGCATACACCACGGTGTTCGCTGCCTGGGCTGTCTCAATCGCCGCCATCATGTTGTGTGAGCTCGAATTGTCTTCCCCGTCGCTGAACATGAGGATTGCCTGTCGCCCGCCAGCCCGCTCCAGCTTCTCGGTCACGCTGTAGAAAATTGAATCGTAAAAAGCTGTGCCCAGTTCACGGTCTTCTTTCGGGCCTATCTCTGGAAAACGCTTTTTCCCTTTGTCGAAAGCCCTGTAATTTTCCAAAACCTCTTGCGCGGAATTCGTGTAGTCACTTACCAGGCGCAAATGGTTTCCGAAGCACACCAGAAATACCCGGTCCTTCGGCCCCAACACTTCCCTTAGAAATACTTCCAGATCTTTTTCGTGCTGCTTGCCAAACTGATCCTGGCTGCCGCTCACGTCCACGATCAGCGCCAACGTTAGTGGCAGGTCCGTGCTTCGCGCAAAAAACTCGATCTTCTGTGGCACCTGATCCTCGTAAAGCTCCAGGTCTTCCTTCGTCAGATTGTTTACCAGCGCCCCTCGTCGATCGCGCGCGGTGAAAGCCACATTCACCAGGTTCACGTCCAGCTGAATCGGCTTCTGCGCCTGGCTTATAGGAATGAGGAGCAAGCCCGCCACCAGCCCCATCCGCCACTGTCGCCACATACACCCCTCCGCCCGCGCTCCTCCTTCAAGACGCAACGATTCGCTCATTTGTTCCAGCGGTTTTGGGATAAACTGAGCCCGACCAGTGAATGTGAGACCATCAATTCGCAATCGTCATTTCTACTTGGGTTGTGCCGCCGATGCGCGAACCGCCCATGGGCACCTGGTCAATCACCGTTCCATGCGGCCACTGCGGAGCCGCTACATAGTTGATCTTCCGGTGCAAGCCCGCCTGGTCTAGCCGCCGCTGGGCCTCAATCTCATTCAAGCCAATGAGGTAGGGCATAACGTAGGCAACTTCCTTTTGACCCGAGGAAACCAGCACGTCCACCCGTGGTGTCGCCGCGCCTTTTCCTGGCTTGGGGTTTTGCTGCATCACCGTGTCTGGCGCTTCATCTGGCAGAGCGATCGTAGAAACTTCTCCTACCTGCAACCCGCCGCGCAGCAATTCAATCCGCGATACCCGTAAAGTGTTGCCCTCGAGCTCCGGAATCTGCAATTCGCGCTGGCCCAAGCTAAGCACCACGTGCGCCTGCTGCGATACCTTCATCAACATTCCTGGCGGCGGGGTTTGTCGCACTACCTGATTAATGGGCACATCGCTGTAAACCCGGTCCGCCACCCGCAGCAGCAATCCGTTGGACCGCAACGCCTGGCTCGCCTCCCCCACATTTTTCCCCACCAGGTTCGGCATATAGACTTCGCGCCCGTGAATGGCAATCCGCATCGCCGTGATCGCGCTCAGAAATGCCGCTGATGCCAGAATGAACACCAGGAACGACATGCGGCTGATCCACTCGACTCTTTCGCGAATCGTCATAGGCACGAGTCTCGAACGCTATCCCCGCTGGGTCAATTCTTCTCTAACCGCCTTGTTCATTTATCGCGACATACGGTTGCAGAGTTCTACCGCGTGACGGATAGCACGAAGGCTCTCTGAAATCTAGAACTAAGAACTTATTACTTCTTACTTCTTCACCGCCGGCGCTGGATATTCCGGCAACTTTTCCTTGCTCGTATCCGCGCGCTTCACTTCCAATTCATCGAACAGCAGGGAAGGGCAAATAATCGTTTGGGCTACGCCCCCCATCCGGTTGCTCACCAGCGGATCGTTGCCCACCGCGACGAGATCGTTCCGTAATGCTCGCACGTCCAACTCATTGAAGACCGCGCCGCGCACCAGTTCGATGCGCCCGTCCTTGGCGTACACGCGATAAAGCAGGCGCGGCGAATTCGCCGGACCCAGCGTGTCCACCAGGTACGCATACGGCTTGTTCTGCTCGCCCGCCATCTGCAGGGCCTTTTGCTTGATGGCTTCGGCTGTTTCCGCTTCATCACTCTTCACAATCAGAGTGCCCAGGCTGGGTTGCGACGAAGATCCCGGCGATGCCCGCCCGTGCCCATTTGAAGAAGGGAAGTCGCGAATGGGCTGGCGTCCGATCAGGTAGCTTTGCAGCGTGCCGCTGTCAATCAACATTACTGCTTGCGACTTCACGCCCTCGCTGTCCACGGCATAGCTGCCCAGCAGCTTTTTCCCCTGAAACTGCTTCAGCGTCGGATCGTCCACCACGCTCACGAACTTCGGCAACACGCGTGTCTTGTAACTCGTCGCAAACGTCCCCGTCGTCCGGTTCGGCCGGCCCAAGGCCGGCTTGCGGCCAAGCAGGTTGCCTCCAATCAGCCCCGCGATAATGTCGTCCGCGGCGTCTGGTGCGAACACCACCGGCCCGCGATAGGAGTCTTCCACGATCGGAGCCTCACGCAGTGCCTTCAAAGAGTCCAGCATCTTCGTCGTTTCTTTCAATAGCTCGCTCTGCGAAGGCAAATCCTCAGGCCGCTCTTCTGTCCAATAGGGGCTGCGATTCAGGCGCATTCCGTCTTCGGCCTGCGTGGCGCTGCTAACCGCCACCGTTGCGGTAGACCTTCCGTTCCGCACGATCGTTCCTTCGGAATTTACAAAATAATCATTCACCGCTGTAAAACGCGCCGAAGCGCTCACCGACTGAATATCCGGATACTCGCGAAACAGGTTGGAAAGTTTCTGCAGCGTGTTGTTCCAGCCAGTTTCGTCCACGTGAAACTTCACGACGTCACCCACGGTGGAAACCACCGGCGCGTGGGCGAAATCGTCTACCGGACTCTGGTCCGCACTGAATTGTTTAAGCGCGGAAAGTTTCTCCGCGTAAGCGTCCGCCGCGGCTTTGTACGCTTCATCCGTCAGTAACCAGATTTGCCGGCGCAAAGCGATCGGATCATCGTCCAGAGGCAGAATGGAAGCATTCCCTGTGCCCTGGTTGTAAAAACTGTCCAGCTTGTAGTCTCCAATGCGCACAACCACCCGCAAAATGCGCAAGCGCGAACGTTGGCTTTCCCGCAACGCGCCGAACGCCGCTTCCGCGCTGAAATCGTCCACGTCGTTCACCCGATATTCGATGTAGTAGGGCGCCTGGACCTTGTCCATCTTCAGGTGTGCCGTCGAGCGGTCCAATTCCGTCAGCAGCGCCTCCAGCAAAGGGTCACCCTTGGCCGCTTCATGTGCCGCGGCTGTCGCAGTGTCGGCTTCGCCAGCATCATCGCTTCGCGCAGCCACAGGTCGCACCAACAAGCTGCTCGTCAGCAAAAAAAAGGGAAGTCCGAGTCGCATCGCCAGGCTCATTCTCATCACGGCTTCACCTCTGCTTTGCTTCCGGCATCTTTGTTCGAAGCCGCATTGTCAAATCCCGGTGGAGGCAGGATCGGGGGCCGGTCCCGCCCGTGGGCCCGTTTTTGTACTTCCATCTCACTAAAGAGCATCGCCGGCGCAATCGCCGATACCGGCACGTTTCCGCTTTCAGCGCCGCAAACACCGTTGAACACGTGCTGCTTGTCTCCGGTGGTGATGATCCGCGTCAATGCCGCAAGCGGCGTTCCCACGATGTCCACGCCCCGCACCAGCTCGTCCGGACGACCATCGGCGTATACCTTGTACACAATCACCGGCAAAACTTGGAAAGCCTGCGGCAGAGAACGTGTCGTTAACGTGAATCCGCCCTGGATATCATCGAAATACAGCCCGTAAGGCCTCCCTTGCTTCTTCACCTCTGCAAGTAACTTCGCGCGCATCTGATCTTCTGGCACTGTCTGGCTGGACGATACAATCAGATTCCCCTGCCGCCCGGTTGGCATTAATCCGGGTTGATTTCGTCCATGGCCATTCGATTGGTCGAAGCCCTTGATCGGCATTCGCGACATCAGGAAATTCTTCAACACGCCGTTCTCGATGACCACCACGCGCTGCGCCGGCACTCCTTCATTGTCGTATTCGTACGTTCCCGCCAGCTTAGTGCCATCCAGTTGGGTGATCGTCGGGTCGTCCGCCACGCTCAGGAATTTCGGCAGCACTTCTTGCCCAACCTTTTTCGTGAAGGTCTGTCCTTCTTCTTCGTCTTTCTGTCGGTGACCTTCCAACCGGTGCCCTAAGACCTCGTGAAAGAAAACCGCTGCCGCCCGGCCACTCAAAACCGCCGGTCCCGCATAGGGCTCCGCAACAGGAGCCGCGCGCAGCGCCTTCAGGTCTGCCGCCATCTTGTCGATCTTGGCTGAGAGTTCGGCTTCGCTGGGCAGCCCGCTTGCCGTCGGAGCTTGGAATGTCTCCACGCGCAATAAATCCATTCCATCGTCCGCCCGCGTCTGTGCCTCGATCACCATGCGAGCCGAAGCGCTCGGGCTTGTGATCATGGACCCTTCACTCGAAACCAGTCGCGAATTCGCGGACGAAACCTGCAGGACAACCGTCGCGACATACACGTATTCGTATTTCCGGAAAGTAGCGGAGAGCCTGCGAATTTCACCTTCCCAGGAGGTTCGGTCAAACGCGGGCGGCGTCAACTTGTCGCCGACATGCACCTGCGACGCTTCCCTGGAGAAGTCCGGCGATTTGTCCTCTTCTTCTGCGCGCACCGCCGTATTTGTCTTGACGTTAAGGTAAGTGGGTGCCGCTCTCTTATAGCCGCGGTCTGTCAGCTCCCATAGAATGCGAGCGATCGCGTCAGGGTCATCCTGTAAAGGGAGCGAGCCGGAGGTCATGCCGCTCTGCCGGCTTTGGCCGTGCGTGTTGTCCTGCTCCGGCGTTCCCACGCGCGTGGTGACGTCTACGGATCGCCGCCTCCCGCCCGTGTTCGAGAGCAAGCCTCCGTAGGCGCCTGCAATCAAGATGTAGTCCTGATCGTAAGCCGCATAACTGAGGTAGTACGGAGCAGGATCGCTTTTCGCCAGATCCGTCTTCGCTCGATTTAATTCCGCCTGCATTGTCCCCAGCAACGGATCGCTCGCGACTGCCGCCGCAGCCGTCATGGATTTATTAGCGTCCGTTGCTCCAGCCGCCGGCAGGACGGCCAACTGCGCCGCAAGCAACCAACTTGCCAACTGGTGCATTCGCCTCCGGGCAAGGAAAGAACTACCGTGGTCTTGATACTTCCCATACGTGCTGTTCATTGAGACTTGGCTCCCGGTACGGCTTGGTCATACATTTTCGTGGGTGTATTGGCCGAGTATGCCTGAGCGAGTGCCCCTACGCAAATCAGCCCTTGCCCAATCGTTCAACCGCTTGCAGGCGCGCGCCATTGGCGAATTCCCCCGCTGAAACCTGCTTGCGTCCTTCTACTTTGACGGATGTTAGCCCTAATATGCTGCCTCGCCCGCAGGCCACGCTCAATCGCCCTGGAAGCGCAAGCAATGTCCCAGGCGCCGCCTCCGTCGTTTCGTTAGACATCGGCTTGCCCCATAGATGGCACGCCTGCCCGCGAAACCACGTGTAAGCCCCCGGCCAAGGCGCAAATCCTCTCATGCGATGGTAGATCTCCTGCGCAGGTCGCTTCCAATCAATTTGCCCATCCTCCCGCTTCAGAATCGGTGCGAGCGTCGCAACCGTATGATTCTGCGGCCGCGGCTCAATCTTTCCGGCGGCCAGCCCGCGCAGCGTTTGCTCTAGCAGCGGTGCTCCGGCCTCCGAGAGGCGCGCCATCAGCTCCGGAGCGGTCTCTTCCGCGCCGATTCCCAACTCCTGCTGCAGCAAAATCTCCCCGGTATCCATTCCCGCATCAATCCGCATCGTTGTATTGCCCGTGCGCGTTTCGCCGTTGGCGATCGCCCAATGAATCGGCGCGGCCCCGCGATACTTCGGTAAAAGGGAAGCGTGCAGGTTGATCCAACCATGTTTGGGAATGGTCAGCAGGCGGGCTGGAATGATTTGCCCATAGGCAATGATCACGACGACATCGGGGGCAAGCGAGCGCAGTCGCTCTTCCACCTCAGGTGCGGGCACCTTCTCCGGCTGAAGCACCGGGATTCCCGCCGCCAACGCTACCTGCTTTACGGGAGAAATCCCAATCTCTTGCCCGCGACCGCGCGGCCGGTCAGGCTGTGTAAACACAGCCAGTATTTCAAAGTCGCCTTGTTCGATGAGGTGTTTCAGGGATGGAACTGCAAATTGGGGTGTGCCGCAGAACAACAGGCGCAGACGGCTCATGGCGTCCTCACTCGCCCACACGTCGGAGCTACCACTCGCCTTCTTTCCGCAATTTTTTGATCTTCCGCCGGATCAGGTCGCGCTTCAACATGCTCAGGTGCTGCAAAAAGAGCACGCCGTTCAGGTGATCGATCTCGTGGCAAAACGCGCGCGCCAGCAAATTCTCACCCCGAATCTCAAATGTTTCGCCGTTGGCCTTCTGCGCCCGCACGGTCACAAACTGTGGCCGGACTACGTACCCACGAAATCCGGGGATGGACAGGCACCCTTCCTCTTCCCGGACCTCGCCCTCGGCGTGAATAATCTCCGGATTCACCAGCACGATTTTCGCTTCGGGATTTTTTCCGCAGGTCACATCCACGACAGCCAGCCGCAGGCTTTTCCCGATCTGCGGCGCCGCCAGCCCGACTCCCTGTGCCGCATACATCGTGGCGAACATATCCTCGGCCAGTTGCTCGATTTCGTCATCAAACTTTTTGATCGCAGCGCCCGGCTTCTCAAGCACCGGATCGCCATATTTCACGATCTTGTAAATCTTGCGCGCGGGGGCTCCGTTTGATGCGGAGTCAGCCGCCGTTTCGGTCACGGTCGTCATGGGTTCAGAACTCGTCGATTTGTTGGGCATAGCCTTCGAAATTCCGCCGCATCTCGGCGAGCGAATCTCCTCCAAATTTTTGCAGAAAAGCATCGGCCAGCACAAGGGCTACCATTGCTTCCCCCGCAACTCCTCCTGCCGGTACCACACACCAGTCTGAGCGTTCATACGCCGCCTGTACCGGCTCCTTCGTCACCATGTCTGCCGTTCCCAGCGCGCGCCGCAGCGTCGAAATCGGTTTCAGATAGCCGCGCACCACGACATCTTCTCCATTCGTGATGCCACCCTCGAGCCCGCCGGCTCGATTTGAGGAACGCCGGAACTTCCGCCCTTTCTTGTCGTACGAAATCTCATCCATCACTTCGCTTCCATAGGAGCCTGCGGCGAGGACTCCTGGGCCAATCTCCACCGCTTTAACGGCCTGCACGCTCATTAATGCTCGCGCCAGCCGACCGTCTAACTTTTCATCCCACTGCGCGTGCGAGCCCAGCCCCACCGGCACATTGTGCGCAACAATCTCAAACACGCCGCCCACGGTGTCGCCCGCCTTCAACGCCGCATCTACTTCAGTCTTCATTTTTTCCTGCACCGCCGCGTCCACGCATCGTAGCGGCGACTCCAAATCCGCGCAAGCCGTCCGAATCTCCTCCCACTTTGCCGTGCGCTCCAGCCTCACGTGGCCTACCTGAATCGTGTGGCTCGCAATCTCCGTCCCGAATTCCTTCAGCAATAATTTCGCGAAACCGCCTGCGGCGACTCGCGCCGCGGTCTCCCGCGCCGAGGCACGTTCCAGCACGTTCCGCGCATCATGAAAATTGAATTTCTGCGAGCCTGCCAGATCCGCGTGGCCTGGCCGCGGCGCAACCAGCTTCCGCGAACTCGCTTCCGGAGCATCCGATGCTTCGACGGGCAGGATCTTTTCCCAGTTCGCCCAGTCGCGGTTCTCGATCCGTACGGCAATGGGCGCACCAATCGTTTTCCCCTGCCTCACCCCCGCGAACACGTCCGCGCGGTCCTTCTCAATCTTCTGCCTTCCTCCACGCCCATAACCAAGTTGCCGCCGGTGCAAATCGTGGTTAATTAACTCCAGATCCACCGGCAATCCTGCCGGCAGTCCCGACAAAAACGTCAGCAGCGCCTGCCCGTGCGACTCCCCCGCGGTATAAAATCGCAGCATAAACATTCAGTGTATCGGCCACTGCCCCTTCCCGTCCAGCAGCACCAATTTCCGATAGTGAGTCTACCTGCGGTAGCACAGGGAGACCTTCTTTACCAGGTCCCCCTTTCGGGACCGCAACGGTCACCATGCGCGATCAGAGAGCTACGCGGCTACCGCAACTTGTATCGCCTGACCTGTCGGAAGCAGATAGCTCAGGCCTCTGATTTGACTTCTTTTTGGCGCGGGAAGAACATCCGCCCCGCCCAGCCGATCAGGGCAAGGTTTCCTGCTCCAAACAATGCGGAGAGAATGGGATTCTTGTTTAGTGTTTCTAGGACGTTGACTGTCGAAACGACCTTGCCAGCCTTAAGCACGCGCCCTTTGCCCGAAGCGCTGATTTCTAGTTGACCCTGGTTGATGCCGAAAAACGAAACGGTCAAGGGAGACTGTTTCGCGCCCCGGGCCTCAAAATGCGGGGATTCGGGCGCACCGGTCTTCGGGTTCAGGGAGCTGATGGCAATCGTCTGGGTCGAAAACTCGTCGCTCCCAGAGGATCCGAATGTTAGCAGAGGCAGCGCCGAGCTCTTCGTCTTCCAGCTGCTCGACCGCTCATCGAGATTTTGCCAGTGAAATCGAAAGGGTGCGCCTGGCGGGACCTGGATCTTGATGGGTAGAAATCCCTGTGTGGATTGCTTCCAATCACCGACTGACAATTCGATCCGGCAAGGCGACAGCCCGCTCTGAAATGCACCCTGCGAAAGGAGCGTGACTACGACACCCGCGCCGATAAAGTTGGCCCCGAGGGTACGATAACCGCTTGTGATGTCGCTACCACCTTGAGAAAACTCGACGCTCTTGAGGTTGCCACCGGCTGGCTCGACCTGCAGTTTCGTGGCGCAAGCTGCATTGCCGGCGCCACTCGTGAGGTAGGTGATTACACCGGGTGAAGTCGGTGCTGAGATTTGGAATGGCTTTAGTGCTTGCACCATCTCGTTTGACAGCTGGGCGTTATCGAAGTACGCGTCCAAAACCACTTTTTCGGCTTCGGTGGGTGGCGCATACCTGAACGAGAACGGGCCGCCGGACACCGAGCCTGGTTCCGTAAAGGTTACGATTTCATTGCGGGCTCGAACCGTCGTCGGGAATTGCCCGCTCACGTCTCCACCAGGCAGGTTTACGAGTTTCCATTCGACAGCGGCGGCTGCTACCAGGCACACCAGCGCAAATACCTTTCCGGCCGCCTTGCTATGCCAAATTGAGGAAGGCTGTTTGCCTCGCGTCGGGTCAGGGGGAGCTTTTAAGTCTTCTTGCACCCGCTTGCCGTGTTGCTGACGCGATCGGGACATAGGGCTCACTCGACGGCAACAATGGTCTCCGACAGCGCGGTAACAAAGTCGCCGCCGCGGTTCCTTCGCAACCAAGCGCATACCTGCAGGACGTGTTGCCCATGGGGAGCGAGAAGCCATTGTTGTAGCTCCGGAGGGTAATCCTTCACAATGTCTCCCGTCTTGATGCTCCCATCCCAGTCCCCATTCTTGACGTGATTTTGCGCAATGCTTCCCATGGACTTGCTGCCAACCGCGGCGGCCACAATCTCACCGGTATTGGTCTTCGCAAGCCGGACGAAAGTAACTTCAGTGTCGTCGAAATCAGAGATCGAGTGATAACTGAATTGCGCCTTTTGGTGCTGGGCCAAGTGGATGTTGCCGGGCGAGAAGTTCACTTGATCAATCCCTATGGAACCGACTGCCCTGGATCCTGCCGCGATGCCGTGGATATGCAAATGCGAGGACGAGACCTGCCCCACGCTGTCATCCAGAGCTTGCACCAGATATTGGGAGACCCTCGGTTGATCTCCGACCGCCGGCGGGATTTGGATTTTGGTTACCCAGTGGCCCTTCTTCCCCTCGAGGCGATAGATAAGTGGCTTCTGTCCTTCCGGCGAGATGACCACCAGCAGCAGACTGTCCTGTTCCAGAACGTAGTCGATCGCCACTGGCCAGCTGCCCCGGCAGAAGCCCATTACTCCAAATGAGCTCATGCTGAAGACCGGTGCTAATTGGGGCCCTCGCTTATCGAGCAAGTCAGAACGAGCTTCGGATGAGCCCTTTGGCGTGCCCGCATGACAATCCGAAAACCCAGGGAATTGGGGTGCCACGATAACTCGCGTCGGCTCACCTCCTCCGGTGTTACCCGGCGTTTGCTGGTCACGCGAAGGGGTGGTATTAGCCCTCCTGTAGTCGGTTAGTGTCTGAGCCGCGAAGGGAACGGCCAGCAGCAATAAGAGCAGACCGCGTAGGAAGTTCCTGGATACTCTGGTCGAGTGACAATAGCTGGGCGGTCCCGATGGCTGGCCCCGATATTGCCGGAAAGAAAGGCGCTCCATGTTCCACCTCCTGCAACATTCCTGGATGGCGCGTCTCTGCCCTGAGGAGTGTGGGATAAGCATAGAATGAAATTCATTCCGGTGCGACAAATCGTTTCGCGGAACGTTTCGCGGAACGCCTTGACGCTTCTTGCTTTGGCGGTTACGCTTGCCTCGAATCCCTCGACGAGACACCCGTGGCCGACTCTCCACTCCAGGCTTCGCAAACGCAACCCGACGCTTCAGAGACCCCCACCGTCCGCGAAGTTCTGCTCGAGGCCGCGAAAATCAGCGTTCTCAAGATCCAGGAGTATTCCAAGCTTTCCCTGCTTTCCCTCACGAACCTCGCCACGACTCCCCGTTATATGCAGGATACTGTCGCGCAAATGGACGACATCGGCGTCGGCTCTTTGCCTATTGTTCTGCTTTCCGGTTTTTTTATAGGTGCGGTCATGGTTTTGCAAACCGGTGCGCAATTCGAGCGCTTCGGCCAGACCTCGCTTACGGGTGACGTCGTTTCGATCGCTCTCGTTCGCGAACTTGGCCCCTCCATTACGGGCCTCCTCGTCGCCGGCCGCTGCGCTTCCGGAATCGCTTCCGAACTTGGCTCCATGCTGGTCACGGAACAAGTAGACGCCATGCGTGCCATGGGCACCGACCCCAGCCGCAAGCTGGTCTCGCCGCGCGTGCTCGCCTCCCTGATTGTCGTTCCCCTTTTGACCACCATCTCCGTTTTCGTCGGACTCGTCGGCGGCATGGTCGCCAGTGTTCTCTCTCTTCGCCTCAGCCCCACCACTTTCTGGCAGCGCGCCATCGCGATCCTCGAGTTCTCCGATCTCATGCAGGGTTTTTCCAAGTCGGTCGTCTTTGGTTTCATTCTCGCCACGGTCGGTTGTTACCAGGGACTCAACGCCAGGGGCGGCACGGAAGGTGTAGGCCGGGCCACAACGCAGGCCGTCGTCGTTTCCTCCGTGCTTATCATCGTCGCGGATACTTTTCTCACCAAAATTGCTCTTTTCCTCGCGGATAAAGTGTTTTGATCCCCCCCTATGGATGAATCCCCACATTCCCGCTCTCCGGTCACGCCGGCCATCGGCGGGGCAGCCATTGCCTTCAGCGACGTCCGTCTCGGTTTCGCGGAAGGCGAAATTCTTCGGGGAATAACCTTCTTCGCCCAGGAACGCGAAACCATCGTGCTCCTTGGGGAAACAGGTACGGGCAAGACCCTCACGCTCAAGCTCGCGGCCGGCTTGCTCCGTCCCGACGGCGGCCTCGTCGAGGCTCTCGGCAATGAAGTTTCTTCCATGTCCGAGCACGATCTTCTTCAATTTCGTCGAAAGGTCGGCTTCGTGTTTCAGGAGGGCGCGCTCTTCGATTCCCTTACCGTCGCCGAAAACGTTGCCTACCGTCTTCGCGAAGATGGAATCGACGAAGAGAAAATTGAACCTCGCGTCCGGGAAGTGCTTGAATTCGTGGAACTCGGCCATACCACTGACCAGCTTCCCGCGGAACTCTCCGGCGGTATGCGCCGCCGAGTCTCCATCGCGCGCGCCTTGGTCAACCATCCGCCCATCGTTCTCTACGATTCCCCGACAGCTGGCCTCGACCCCATCACCGCGCAGACCATCATCACGCTGATTCTTCGCCTCCGCGACGTTTACGGAGTCACCGCACTTCTCGCCACGCATCGTCTCCAGGATGGCTTCGCGCTGGCGAATTTTTATTTCGATCCCGAAACGCGCCGCGTGCACCGGGACACCGCGGGCGAGAAATCGCGTTTGGCCACTACGCGCTTCCTCGTTCTTCGCGATGGCCGCATCTATTTCGATGGCAAGCCGCAAGAGATTCTTGCGTCCAAGGATCCCTATCTCCAACGATTTTTGATTTAGTATTCCTGTATAGTTGTCCCAGCACGGAGGAGTCTCTGCATGGCGCAGCGCAAACAGTTGACCTGGTCGGAGTTGCGCGTTGGTCTTTTTGTCCTCGTTGGCCTACTCGTCCTCGCCGTCGCTATTTTCTACGTCACCGGCGCCGGCGTCTTCGGCCCTAAGTACCGCATCCAGACCTATCTCCCAGAAGTCTCTGGCCTGGCCGCCGGCGCACCCGTGCGCCTCGACGGCGTCGAAATTGGTAATGTGGAGCAGATCAAGATTGTGCCTCGCGAACAAGGCAAACCGCCGGACCGCATGCGTAACATTGAAATCGTCATGCGGCTCGACCGCAGATTTCAGAACGACGTTCTCACCGATTCGGCCGCCAGCTTGGTCACCGAGGGCTTACTGGGCAACCGCTATGTGAACATCACCCGCGGCTACACCGGGGTCCCCCTCAAGGAAGGGCAAGCCGTGCCTGGCACGGAAGAAAAAGCTATCAAGGAAGTCGTCGAGCGCAGCGCCGACGTCCTTGCCAATCTCAAAGCATTGAGTGAAGACATCCAGGACATCATTGCAGGCGTTCAGGAAGGGAAAGGCACGCTCGGTAAATTGATCACCGATGACCAGGCTTACAAACACCTCAACAGCATTCTCGCCAAAAGCGATCAGATCGTCGGCAATGTGCAATCCGGCCAGGGAACCGTGGGCAAACTTCTAATGACCGATGAGACTTCCGCCAAAGTGGATAAAGCCCTGGATGAGTTCAACACTATCCTGGCTGACCTGCGCGCACAAAAAGGCACCATGGGCAAGCTCCTCTACGATCCCACGCTCTATGATCAGGCCAAGGAAGCCCTCGTCAATGGCAACGCCGTTCTCGGTGACGTTAGGGCAGGGAAGGGCACCCTCGGCAAATTGGCTACCGACGAAACTCTCTACAACAAACTTCGCGACACCAGCAACAATCTTGCCGAGGCCACTTCCAAGCTTAATCAGAACAACAACACCGCCGGAAAGCTTTTCTCCGACCCACAGCTTTACGACAACCTCACCGGCGTCACCGGCGACATGCGCCAGCTCATCGGCGACTTCCGCCAAAACCCCAAAAAATTCCTCACCATCAAGCTGAATCTCTTTTGAGTCTTGATTCCGTCCCGTGTCCATTCTGACCCGGGTGCCCCACGGACCGGCATTGTATGTGGGATTCTTCGGCGGTTTTACCTGCGGGCCTACCTGTGTTGTAATGCTTCCGTAACAATGACAGACTACGCTCGGAGTGCTGCTCCGCTCCAACTTCACCAACCCATGGAAATTCAAGACACGACGCCGAAGTCCGTTCGCACCGAAGCCGCTAAAACCACGCTACCGCAACCTGGCAGGCCCGTCCCCAGCCGAGCCTATCCCGGCGCTCTCATCGTTGTCGAAGGCACGGACGGCTCGGGCAAGAGCACGCAGCTCTATCTTCTCAAACGCTGGCTCGAAATCGGAGGCTACCGTCTCCACTTCACCGAATGGAATTCCTCGCCGCTAGTCAAATCGGCCACCCGACGCGGCAAACAGAAGCGTCTCCTCACTCCCACGACTTTCTCTTTACTTCACGCTTCGGACTTTGCCGATCGCTGCGAGCGCCAGATCATGCCGCTCCTCCAGGGTGATTATCTCGTCCTCGCCGATCGGTACATTTACACGGCCTTCGCCCGCGACGCCGCTCGCGGCTGCACCCATCGCTGGCTGCGCAATCTCTACCGTTTTGCGCCCGTCCCCGACATCACGTTTTACTTTCGCGCGCCCCTTGACGTTGCTGTCGACCGCATTCTCAGCGGCCGACCCAAACTCAAATACTACGAGGCAGGTATGGACCTCGGCCTCTCCTACGATCGTGGCGAGAGCTTTAAGCTCTTTCAGGGTCGCATTCTCGAGGAATACGACAAAATGGTGGACACGGATAATTTCGTAGTCCTCGACGGCACCTTGCCCGTAAACAAACTTCAGAAACAGATGCGCGACATCGTCGCTTCCAAAATTGATCTAAAGCGATTTGCCCCGCGCGCCCACCAGGAAGCGGAGTAGCATGCCCGACCAGGACAAAGAGAAATCGCTCCAAGTTGTCGCCCCTGGCGAGCCGGCTTCCGCGCATAAGCAGGTCATGGCCCCCGATGCGGAATATTCCCAATCTTTCTTCGGCGAATCCCTCGTGGGCCTCGATCCAGGCGAACTCAGCGGCACACTCATCGTTCTGGAAGGAATGGACGGCTCTGGTCGTTCCACGCAAATCGCTCTTCTCCAGGAATGGCTCGAATCGGAAGGCTTTGCCGTTCAAACCAGCGGACTCCGCCGCTCCAACCTCGTGGGCCGCGACATTGACGAACTCCTTGCGAAAAACGCTGTCACCCGCCTCACTCTCGCTTTGATGTATGCCACCGATTTCTTCGACCAGCTGGAGCACCGCATCGTTCCCGCGTTGCGCTCCGGTGCTGTTGTCCTCGCCGATCGATTCATCTTTACGCTGATCGCTCGAGGTGTCGTCCGCGGCATCAATCGCGATTACCTCACCGGTCTCTACGCCATGGCGCTCCGCCCGCATATTACTTTCTGGCTCAATGTCCGCCCCGAAACTGCGTTCGCCCGCGAATTCAAGAAAGCCCAGGCCATCAGCTACTGGGAAGCGGGCCGCGACATGTCTCTCTCTCACGATCTCTACTGGTCCTTCGTCCGCTACCAGACCATGATTAAACGGGAATTCGAGGTCATGGCCAAGAAAAGCTCCTTCATCGAGCTCGATGGCGAAGCCAGCGTTTCCGCCGTGAACAAACTTCTTCGTCAGCGCATCGGCGAACAGCTTGGCATCCGCGCGTCCAAGTACACTCCTTCCGCCGCTCTGGCGCATCTCTGGCGCTAACACCACTCATGGCCGATCCTGTTCACATCGCCGCTATCGACGCCGGCTCCAATGCCGTCCGTCTCTCCGTTGCTCGCGCGTATTCGGCTCTGGATATCGAACCGCTTCACACCGAACGTTACCCGATTCGCTTGGGCGAAGGCGTCTTCGTCCGCCATCGCTTCAGCGGAGAACTCCTGAAAAAAAGCGTAAAGGCCTTTCGGCATCTCCGTGAAATCATGGACGATTTCGGCGTGACCAAGTATCGCGCCGTGGCCACGAGCGCTTCGCGGGAAGCTCAGAACCGCGAGACGTTCATTCGCGGCGTCAAGCAGGCCACGGGCCTAACTCTCGAAGTCATCAGCGCAAAGGAAGAGTCCCGGCTCGGCCGTGCCGCTGCTCTCGCGGCAATGGGACCAGAATCGCAGCCTCGCTGCATCGTGGATCTCGGCGGCGGCAGCCTCGAACTCAGCATTCTTCGCGATCACGCGGTGGTTCAAGGTGTGCAACTTCCCATCGGCACCGTTCGACTCATGACCACGCTGAACATTCCTGGCGCCATTCGCCCGGTTCAGGCCGAGCAGGTCCGCCGTTATGTCCGCGCCCTGCTCGAATCGCGGCTCCCCAACCGCCTCAACCTTGCTGAAGAAGTTGCCGTTGCCCTAGGCGGTAATGCCGAAACGCTCGCCAACGTAGCGCCTGGCCCGCGGCGTGAAGGGCTGCCATCTCTCGAAATTGCACTGCTGCGCGAGCGCCTCTCCGGGATCCTTCAACGGGATCTACGCGAACGGATGAAGGCTTACGGTGTTCGCCGGGATCGCGCCGATGTCATGGGAATTGCTGCCATCATCTTTCTCACTGTTGGGCGCTATCTCAATGTTCGCCGCTTTATCATTCCCAGCGTCGGTCTTCGTGAGGGGTTACTCCAGGAAATCGCGCACGAAGCTTTCTCTCGCAAGGAGCCTCATCGCTATAATGCCGAAGCGCGCCAGATGCTTCTTGCCACGCGAAGCTTTGGCCGTCGCTTGGAGTACGATCAGCAGCACGCCGAACATGTCCGCGAACTCAGCCTCATGCTCTTTGATCAGCTCCAAGCTATTCATCATCTTCCGCCGCAAGCCCGCGTCCAGCTCGAAGCCGGCGCCCTCCTCCACGACATCGGGCACCGCGTCAGCCATCGCGCTCATCACAAGCACGGCGAATACCTGGCTCTCAATGGCGACATTCCAGGCCTGGAAAGCCGCGACCGTAACATCGTTGCGGCCGTCGTTCGTTACCACAATCGCAAGACCGATCCCGAGCGCCATCATCCCGCTTATTCCGCTCTCAACAGCAACGACCAGCGCGTCGCGCGCCGCCTTGCGGCCCTACTCCGCATCGCTGAAGGCCTCGACCACTCGCATCGCCAGCGCGTACAGTCCATTCGCGCTTCTTTTCAGCGTGGTGCGGTCACTCTCCGGGTTGCCGCCCGTGGCGACGCCACGGAAGACCTGCGCGACGCCGAACGCAGCGCCGACCTCTTCGGGAAGGAGTTCCACGTTCAGCTCTACTTCCGCCAGCCCGGCGCTCCCTGAATTGTCGCTCCGTTTTGGCGTGGTTTTCCTTGGCCATCGTTCTCCACCTCGGCCGCTGCTCTTACTCATTCACACCACTTTATCTATTGCCACCTTTTGTACACAATGCTCCCTGTAGAATGAATTTCAGGAGGTCATCCCGCATGCAGCTGTACATCGTCCGACACGGCATCGCGATTGATCGCGAGGACCCCAAGTGTCCCCCGGATCCGGAGCGTTTTCTGACTGAGGAAGGAATCGAGAAGACCGGTCAGGTTGCCCGAGGTGTCGCGGAAATCGGTGCGGTCCCGGACCTGATGGTCTCCAGTCCCTATGTGCGGGCGTTGGAAACGGCCGAAATTTTTGCCAGGGTTTTCGACTACCCCAAGCAAAAAATCGTCCAGAGGGATTTGCTGCTCCCCGGCGCCGAACCCCTTCAACTCTTCCGCGAGCTCGCGAAAGACAAGCACAGTGCCGCGGTTTTCGTTTTCGGTCACGCGCCGCACGTCGACGACCTCGTCGCCACGGCTGTCGGGTCGAAACACCACATCACCAGCTTGAAAAAAGCCGGTGTCGCTCTTGTCGAATTGCGGCGTTTGGTGCCGCCTGGTGGGGAACTTGTTTGGCTGGCTACTCCTAAGCTTCTTCGCAAAGCAGGTAAGTAGCCCGTCTCATTTAGTCCGCAAGAGCAGCTTTCGAAGGACCTCAACCATTACGATCCCTCGCGGCCAAGCCTGAGCCAATAGACGTTCAACGGCCCATCAATCCGACGCCACCGCTGTTGTCGTAGCCATTTCTTCCTTCTTCGGCAACTCTACCACCTTCGACGGAATCGGAACAGCTTTCAAGATCAACGGTTTACCCAGCACGCTCTCGAGCAGATGTTTTCCCGCCGCCAACCGCGCCGCCGCTTCTTCCGTGTCTTGCAACCCCGGCACGCGAACGATCAGCGCGTCCACCGACTTCTCCACGCGTAGCCCCACACTCGTTTCGCACCCGAACTTCCTTAAGGCCCTGGCCAGACGCAACACGCCTGCCAGCGCGCACACAGTCTTCTGCTCTTCCTCTGGCAGTCGTGAAAACGCCTTGTGTTTCGGACCCGGCTGCTCGCCTCGGTGAAATCTGACGACGTTCGCCAGCAGTTCCCACTCCGCTTTTCTCCATCCCGCCGGCACATGCATATTACGGACAAAATCCCGCGCCGCCTTGTGCGGGGCATGCGCATCCAGGCTAACGCCAATACCATGCAAATACCCCGCCGCGCGGATCACTTTTCGAAACTGTCTCTCCGTAAACGCAGCGGCGGCCTGCAGGCGCGTCAGAGCATCATAGATTTTCATCGTTATCCTGGAAATTTGACCCGTCCGCCGCGTATTTTCATTCAGCGCGCGGTCCGTTACCCGCAGCCGCGCTAGCGCCGCCGCCTCCAGGCGCTCTCCATGTGGCAAGCCTTGTCTCCACTCGTGCCACAGGCTTGTTTTCCCCAGTGTCAGTTGGCGATAGGTTTCCAAACGTTCGTGGCGCGTGCTCGCGATCCGTTCCGACCACCCCGTGCGAGCTTCTTCCGGTTCCTCGGCAGCCACTTGCGCGATGGTTTCCGCCAGCACGTCCAGGTCATGCACATCGCCCAGCAAGTCCTGCATGCGTTTCAGGTTTTCGCCCCACAGTTCATACCGCTTCGGTAGCAAAGCCTCGACCGTATAGCGGAATCGCTTTACGCCAATCCTCAGCTTGTGCCATGGGCCCGGCCTTTCCGATCGAAGCGCCTGAGCGTGCAACTCTTTCGCCGCTTCGAGCCGTTCCAGCGCGAGGCATTCCGCTGCCAAACCATCCAGTGGCACCCGCCTTGCCCGATTCCGCAACCCCCGCTCCAGTCGTTTCCAGTTTTTTTGATCGAATTTTGCGGCTGCGCGCAGGGCTGCTTCGCGCAGCTCAGTTTCTTTTATCGTTAATTCCGATAGCACATGAGCCCGCACCGGATCTTCTTCCGCTCCCAGTTTGCTCGTCCATTCCTCGAGCACTTGCGTGTCCCGCAGCGCGCCGAGTTGCCGGAACAGCTTTCGCCCCAACTTTCTCATCTCCGGCCAGGTTCGATCCGGGTCCACTTCTTCCATCACTGCGGCCACCGAGCGGCACCGCCGTAACGCCACTCGCAAATCATGCACCGCTTCTGGATCGGGCGAATTCCGCACGTTCTCCAGCTCTTTTAGAACGCGCTCCATCCAATACGTCAACCCGCGGTGCTCGTTTCGCGCACCGGCAATTGTGCTTGCCGTTCCCATATTTTCTCGTCCGGCCTTCGTTGCGGCGGTCCGCAGCCCCTTTGGCAGGAGACTATAGACTAGCCCTCTGTCGCAGCCGCGTCCAGTACAGCGCGCTCGGCCACAATTCCGGCAGCATTCGTGCCAGCGCAAATGCCATTGCCACGCACGCCAGCGTGCAGATCAAGAACACGCGTGCCGGATCCGGATGACCCAGCCGCAACATCGCGTATTGCACCAGTGGCTGCAGCGCGATTCCACCGAAGGACAACAGGTTCGACGTCCCGATGACGCGCCCCTTCACCTCAGGCGGTGGCCGGTTCTGGATCAACGCGTTCACCGGCACCACAAAAAATCCCGCGCACACGCCTAGCAGCCCCAGGAGCAGCAGCACGGTTTCATAGGTCAGGCCGGGCATCGCCAGAAATCCGAGCATCAGCACGATTCCCGTCAATCCCGGCAAGATCATTCCCATCTCGATCTTCCGCCCGGACGCGTATCCCGCAATAAAACTTCCCACGCCGATCCCCACGCTCAAGGCCGCCAAAAGATAGCTGCTGCGTGCTTCAACGACCTGCAGAATATCCATCGCATACAGCACGATGTTCAACAGCAGAATGGCTCCCAGAAACCAGAAAAACGTGTTCGCAATTACCGCAACCCACAGCACGGCGTCTTTCCGCATCCGCGCGATCTCTTCAAAGAACTCCTTCGCCCAGTTCCATGGGAACTGCCTTTTTTCATCCGCGGCGGGCACGCGCGTAATTCCCAGGCTCGATAGCAACCCGGCCAGTGCCAGTGCCATTAGGAAAAATCCCGACCATTCCTGCCTGCCCCGAAAATTATGGGCTAGGAATCCCCCAGCCAGCGTCCCTCCGATCGCGGCCACTAGCGTCCACAGCTCGATGACCCCATTTCCCCAGCTTAGTTTGCTCGTCGGTAGCAACTCCGGCAGCAGTGCGTACTTCGAAGGGCCGAAGATTGCCTCCTGCGTACACACAAAAAACAAAGCCAACGCAGCAAGCCCCAGCCTGTTCTGCCAGAGGGCGTATGTCGCCACGCCCATGGTTCCTACTTCTAGCAGTTTCGTCCAGACCGTCACGCTTCGTTTACTGAAGCGATCCGCGAAAAATCCTCCCGGAATAGAAAACACCAGAAAGGGAATCGCGAATACCAGTGGCACAACCAGCACAAAAAGAAAATCTCGCTGTTCACGGGATTTGCTCGACTCCAACACTAGAAAACTCACCAGCCACTTCAGTGCATTGTCGCTAAAAGCTCCCTGAAATTGGGTCGCAATCAACGCCCAAAAACCCAACAGCCTCGCGCGTGGATCTCCCTCCGCGCCCCCTCTCGGTGTCACCGGTGCTGTGCTCGACATGAATGCGCGCAGTCTATCGTTTCCGTTTCGCCCGGGCAAGGTTCATCCCGAACGGATGCCATTCTCCAGTTTGAGGCGCATACTCTGCCGATAGTCTCCTCACCCGGTGAATTCCTAGGAGAAGTATTCCCATGAACGAAGGCACAGGCTCCGCGGCGGATATGAAAGATGCGGTCCGCCAGAAATAGCAAGCTGCCGCGCTTTTGTGGAAGAAATGGCTTCCCAAACTCTCTGCGCTATCCCGCGGCACCACCGAACTCGTGCTCCGCGCAGCTGCCCTTACCTCCGGTTTGCACGTTTTGGACTTGGCCAGTGGCACCGGCGAGCCGGCCCTTAGCGTCGCGAAAGCAGTTGGGTCAAACGGCCACGTTGTGGCCACCGATGTCGTTCCGGAAATGCTCCAAACCGCGCAAGAAAATGCCTCCGCGATTGGCCTGAGGAACATGGAGTTGTCAAGTTGCCGACGCCGATCACCTGCCCTTTGCGAACGGTGAATTTGATCGCGTTACCTGCCGCTTCGGCCTGATGTTCTTTCCGGACGTTGCGAAAGCCCTGGCCGAGCATCGCCGCGGGCTGAAATCCGGCGGCCGCCTTTCCTATGTTGTTTGGGGTGCGGCGGAAGAGAATCCCGTCTTCTCCACCATGCTCGGCCCTTTCCTCAGCATGTAAAAAGGTGCCCCCACCTCCCCCGGATGCGCCAGAAGTCTTTCGTTTTGCGGACGAACAGAAATGAGCCGGAGTCATCCGTTCCGCAGGATTTCGGGATGTGCAGATGTCCAAGACCAAGGTGGAATGGCCGTGGCCCGGCCCACCGCAGTAAGCCTGGCTGGCGGTCAGCGAACTAGCCGCTCCTTTCAAGAAAATCATTGCGGCTCTCCCTCCCGAGAAAACGGACGAAGTCATGCGGGAAGTCCTCGATGGCATCGGCCGCCTCTACGATGGCCGGGCGGTAAATTTTCCAGCTACCCTCGTCGCCGTCGCCGCCGTTTTTTGAACTTGCGAGGCGCCAAACTTGCATCCATTTCTCGTTTTCTGGTCTTGCACTCGCCCTTCCTGTATCCTTGGCCACCACACCTTTGCGGGCCGCCTCTTCGACCTCGTCCTTCTTATTGTGATTCTCGTCAGTGTCCTTACCGTTCTCCTGGATAGCGTTCGCAGCCTTCACGATGCCTATGCTCCCCTCTTTCTGGCCGCCGAATGGTGTTTCACTCTTCTCTTCACGCTGGAATACGTCGCGCGCCTGCTCTGCGCCACGAATACAAAACGCTACGCTTTCAGCTTCTTCGGGATTGTGGATTTTGTCGCTGTCGTTCCGGTCTATCTCGGTTTCGTCTTCGGTATCACTCACTCTTTCACCCTGGTGCGCGCGATTCGCCTACTACGCATCTTCCGCATCCTCAAACTCACGCAATTCCTGGGCGAAGCCATCGCTCTTCGCCTCGCCATCCGCGGCAATCTTCGCAAGATCACCGTATTCCTTTTCGGGGTTCTGACCGTGGTCATTCTGATCGGCGCCTTGATGTATCAGATCGAAGGAGAGGCCAACGGGTTCACTAGCATCCCCGTGGCGATGTACTGGGCGATCGTTACCGTCACCACGGTCGGCTACGGAGACATTTCTCCGCACACCGTGCCCGGCCGTGTCGTCGCTTCAATTCTTATGGTGCTCGGTTACGGCATCATCGCCGTCCCCACCGGCATCGTCTCCTTCGAGTTGGCGCGGGCCTCCACGCAAGTGACTTCCAGGCCGTGTTCCGGTTGTGGTTTGCAACGGCACGATCGAGATGCGATTCACTGCAAGCATTGTGGCGCAGCCTTGCCCTAGTAATCTCAGCCGCCGCTCACCGCGCCGACGCTCACGATCGCCCCTACTCGTAGCGCAGCGCCTCGATGGGATCGAGTCGCGCCGCCTTGATGGCCGGATACATGCCAAAGAAGAGGCCCACGCTCATGGAAACTGCCACCGCCAGAACAATGGACCACAAGGGAATCGACGAGGGTAGACTCGGCACCGCGGCGTTGATCAGCAAACTGATGCCTCCGCCCAGCAGCACTCCGATGATTCCACCCATTCCCGTCAGCACCACCGCCTCCGTCAAAAATTGCCAGATGATGTCC
>Ga0306921_10000619_pt1 | contig 32284 bp, 35 predicted proteins | sample sta12Cox44000080_FD_203760 | JGI IMG/M metagenome (GOLD analysis project Ga0306921, IMG submission 203760) | Lab enrichment of tropical soil microbial communities from Luquillo Experimental Forest, Puerto Rico - statoxic.12C.oxic.44.000.080 (v2)... | ecosystem: Environmental > Terrestrial >... | reverse complement strand
GTATGGAAGCACGCCTGCTGCCAAGGCGGTTGGGCGGAACTGATTGATTATGCGCTTGATGTTCCAGCAGAGAAGCTACCAAAGTGCAAATCTGGCTGTCGAATAGGGCGAAATTACGTTGTTACTGAGAGGTTACTCTAAACGGTGCTGCGCTACGGTATTTACCGTAGCGCAGTCCTTTTGCAACTGAAACCGGAATTATGTAGTTGTGGTCGCTGCCACCGCTCGCGTGACCGGCTTCCCCTTCAGGGCGAACAGAACGATATAGAGGTAGCAGATCGCCGGCAAGAAGAAGGCATGGTGGATGCCGATGCGGTCGGCAATGAATCCCTGCAGTAGCGGAATGATCGCACCTCCAACGATTGCAGTGTTCAGCAATCCCGAGGCTTCGCCAGTGAGCGGCCCGAGACCTTCAATGCCGAGCGTGAAGATGGTGGGAAACATGATGGAATTGAAGAAGCCGATAGCCAGAATCGACACCATCGCCACCTGACCTGTGGTCGCCATCGAGACGCACACGAGCAGCGCGGCGATCAAGGCATTGAAGGCAAGCACCGACCGTGGCGGAACGCGTTGCAGAACGTACGAACCGATGAAGCGGCCGACCATGGCTCCGCCCCAATAGAACGTGAGAAATTTGGCCGCAGTCTCCAGGTCGAGGTTGCCGATGTACGGCTCGTGCAGATAATTCACCAGGAAGCTGCCGATGGCGACCTCGGCTCCAACGTAGGTGAAGATACCGACCACGCCCATCACCAGGTTGGGATGCTTCCAGATGCTGTCACCTGTCGTGTCGGCCTTGTGTCCGCCCTCGGCGCCAGGAATATGCGGGAGCTTGAACATGCCGATCACAATGGCGAGCACGACCAGCGCTCCAGCAATGACCATGTAGGGCATCTTGACCGACGACGCCTGCTCGATGCGGTACGCCTGAAGCTCCGCCGGCAGCATCTTGGCGATTTCGGCTGCAGTCTTTGGCGCGGTTGCAAGAATCAGCATGCCGCCGATGAAGGGCGCGATGAACGTTCCGAACGAGTTGAACGCCTGGGTCAGCGTCAGCCGGGCGGAAGCGCTTCTCTCCGGACCCAGCAAAGCCACGTAAGGATTGGCGGCCACCTGCAGCACGGTAATACCAGCGGCGAGGATGATGAGCGCCGTCAGGAACAAGCGGAACGACGGCACGTTTGCGGCTGGAATAAACAGCAGCGCTCCCACAGCCATAGTCAGCAAACCGGCTACCATCATCGGCTTATAGCCCACGCGCTCGGTGATAAGTCCCGAAGGAATCGAGAACACCGCATAAGCTCCGAAGAAGGCCATCTGCACCAGCATGACCTGCGCGTAGTTCAGATCGAAGATCGACTTCAGGTGAGGGATGAGGATGTCATTCAGGCAGGTGAGGAATCCCCACATGAAAAACAGCGTGGTCACCATGGCCAGCGGGCCACGGTAGTTCTGGCCGTCGCCGCTGACGGTGTAAGTCTGCGATGTCTGCTGTGTGCCGATTGCCATGTTCACCTGTGTGCTTAGAGTTGTTCCATGCCCTAGCGGATGCTCATTACTGAATCCGCTCTGTTGCTCGGCCTGTGGTTACGTGGTGCCGGCCACGAGCGCCGGAATCGTATCAGGAAAGCGATATCCGGCGAGTAGCCGCCCAATACGCTCGCTGATTCCGAGCAGGCCGCGATGCTCAACCCCGAATGCTAGTCGACGGAAAGACTGGGCGCAACGACAAAATCGGTTCTTTCGCTGCCTTAACAGCTATCTTCCTCTGCTTTCTTCTTTTGGCGATGACTCATCTTCCCTATCGCGGCCGTGACGTCTGAGCGATGTGAACCCAAATCGAATGCTATGCCGCCATGTTGATCGAGTCCAGCGTTTCTCGCATGCGACGTACCACTTCGGGATCGACGTGTTCATACGATCCCGACGGCGAACCTGGGACTCCGCCGAAACTGAGACACGAAGCAGAGGTTGAAACATCGCTCGGCGCAGAAAACGCTGTCAGGTGGACTTGTGTGCAGCGGGTCGCTTCGACAAATGGCCGGACGTTGTAGGCGCGCACCCCTCCTCCGGCCAGCACTTCGATGCGTGAGCCGGCTTGTTCGATTAACCGACGAATCAACTCTCGCCCTTCCACTGCAGTTTTCTGCTGGCCGCTGGTTAACAGACGCGTGAAGCCCAGGTCGATCAGCTCGTCGAGCGCGCGAGATGGATCAGGCACGACGTCGAATGCGCGGTGGAACACGGTTGGCATCCCGTCGGCGATCTGCAAGAGCTCTTCGCAGCGCTTTCGATCGAGGCTTCCGTCGGAGCGCAGGATGCCGAAGACGATCCCATCTGCACCGTGCTTGAGCAGCAGTTCCGCGTCGCGCCGCATGGTTGCTAAATCCTCATCGGAGTAACAGAACCCGCCGGGGCGTGGACGCACCATCACCATCACAGGAATTCGTACGCGCATCTTCGTTTCGATAAGAGTGCCCAGCGAGGGAGTCAGGCCGCCGGTCGCGATCGCCGCACACAATTCGATGCGGTCTGCGCCGCCGCTTTCGACGGCAATACAGTCATCCGCGGTCGAGGCTACGATCTCCAGAAGTATGCTGGCCAAGCCGATTCCCTCAAAGTTCACCATAACCATAATCTGCGCCCGAGCCTTCCTCGAGCGGGTCCCCATCGAACCGGAAATCACTGCGCTTCCAGCGCCTAGGGGTTAGGCTTGCGGCGATGAAGAAGTTGCTTGCAGTGGCTGTTGTCCTCGGATGCCTGCTGCTTTTGGCGCGTCTCATCGGGCCGTCAATTTTGGACCGTTCGCAGAACCATACATTGAATCCTGGCCCGTATCGCGTCTCCGCCGAAGCCGCGGCGCTGCATCGCACACTGCTGCTGGCCGATTTGCACGCCGACACCCTGCTCTGGGGCCGCGACATCCTCGCGCCCAGCAATGAAGGACACATCGACCTGCCACGGCTGGTTGACGGCAACGTTGGCATCCAGGGATTCACTGTTTTCTCGACCGTCCCGCGCGGCATCAACATCGAACGCAACGAAGATACAACGGACCTGGTCCGTTACATCGCAATGCTCGAAGGTTGGCCGGTCATGACCATCGGCAGGCCCAAACGGGTCGCGCTCTACCAGGCGAGCCGATTGCGGAAATTCGTCGATCAGTCGAACGGTGGACTCATACTACTGCGCACGCGTGGCGATCTGGAAAGGTTTGTGCAGCAGCGGCAAGCCGGATCGCATGTGGTCGCGGCGTTACTCGGCACCGAGGGGGCACAGCCGCTCGAAGGCGACATCCGGAACCTCGACGAGCTTTACGCCGCCGGCTTTCGCATGATGTCACCATCGCATTTCACCGACACCGCAGTGGGCGGCTCCGCTGCCGGGGCCAGCAAAGGCGGACTTACGGCGCTGGGTCGGGAATGGGTGAAGCGAATGGAGGCACGCGGCATGCTGATCGACGTTGGCGTGGTGGGCGCTGCACATGTCGGACTCGGCTCTGATTTCGACGGAGCCGTGACCGAGCCATTCGATCCGAGCGGCCTGGCGTTGATCACGGAGGCGTTGTTGCAACAAGGCCTGTCGGAACACGACATCCAGCTCGTTATGGGCGAGAACGTGGCGCGGGTGTTAGGGCAGATTCTGCCGGAATAGTGGCTTTTTGCCACCGAGGCACGGAGAACACGGAGTTCGCTTCGCCAAGTCTTTTCTAGGCTTCGCGTTAACCACCACTTACTCTAGTCTCCGTGCTCCACAAATCTCGCAGCGGGGATGTGCCGGCGCGTTCGTCCCCTCACGTCATCCCATCGCACCCACGCGATGTAGAACACCACACCGATGTTGACCAGCAGAATCACCCAATGCGCCGTGGTGGGACGGCGAATCAGGTTGTAGATTTCGAACGGAAGGTACACGGCGCCTGAAACAATCGCCAGCCACTCGGCCCACACGCGCTGCCGCCACAGGCCATAGGCCTCGATAAACCGCAAACTTGAATATGCGCATGCGATCGCCAGCACAGTGACGAGATTCGTGTCCATCATTCGTCCTGCCAGGTGCACCAAAGCATGCGAAATTTTGCGGTCGGGATCGATGTGCCAGAAGTACAGCAGGTTTTGGGCAGCGTCTTCGAGATCGACGTGACGCAGCAGAATTTCGGCGAAGCCAAAAGCTGCCAGCAGCACCAGCACGCCTTTGGTGGCTTCGAGGATCGCCACCATGCGGAGACCTTTGCGATGGTCGTGTTGCTCGGCCCTGACTGTTATGTGCCTACTACTCATGTCGAAGTAGCCGCGGTCGCCCCTGAATGGGATGCGCCCCAATGCACGTCAGTCTAACCCGAAATGCATCTTCGGCGTACTTGGATTTCGATGCGGGTGGCGGCGATGCCGCCATCCGGCGGATCCCCTAGCGCAATTTTACGTACTCATAGTCCACGGGATTGTTATTAATACCGCGGTCCGGGGGTGCGATCCACGCCGCCATTTTGCCTGGCTGGTGCACACCGTTCATCAGGCCCAAAATGAACGCGCGATCACTCTGGTTCGGCAGCCATTCGTTGAGCTGCGCAGCGAATTGCTCGGCACCGATCGGTACTCCTTCGGGCGTTGTCGGCACGCCCGCCCAATTGCCAATGTTGCGGCGGAATCGCGTGCTCGGCAATGTCAGCCGGAATGGATAACCCGCCTTCTCGATGAGACGGTTCCAGCGCTTCACGCCGATCTCGCAGTCACGCACGTACGAATTCCGCGTCACCTCATTCATCGCATTGCGCATGGGGATCTCCTCGGGCTTTGTGCTCCCGCTGCCGTCAGGAAGCTCCAGCGAATACGTCTGGTCGAGGGCGACGTGATCTTCGTATTGCGCTTCGTCCGGGCGCCCTTTAAGACCGTTGGCAAAGTACGAAGCCGCGTTCGACGAAGTCTCCGATCCAAACAGATCGAGCGACGAGGTAAACCAGAAATTCAGATACTTCTGCACCGTCGGCAGATCGATGGCGCCGGCATTACGAATTGCCTGCGGATCCTCGGAGTTCAGCTCTTTCATCACTTCGAGCGTGCGTTTCACTACGCGACTGATGCCGGTGTCGCCGACAAACATATGATGCGCTTCTTCTGTCAGCATGAACTGGCAGGTGCGCGCCAGCGGATCAAAGCTGGACTCGGCCAGCGACTTGAGCTGGAATTTGCCGTCGCGATCGGTGAAATAGGTAAACATGAAGAAGCTGAGCCAGTCGCGAATAGGCTCGTTGAACGTACCCAGAATGCGCGGCTTGTCAGCGTCGCCCGAGTGCCGCTCCAGCAACTCTTCCGCTTCTTCGCGGCCGTCACGTCCGAAATAGGCGTGCAGCAAATACACCATCGCCCACAGGTGCCGGCCTTCTTCCACATTCACCTGGAATAAATTGCGCAAGTCGTAAGGTGATGGTGCAGTGTGGCCGAGCATGCGCTGCTGCTCGACCGACGCCGGTTCCGTGTCGCCCTGGGTAACGATGAGGCGGCGCAGGATCGCGCGATATTCACCGGGAATCTGCTGCCACACGTCCTGCCCATAATTGTCACCGAATCCGATGCGCCGGTTGGGATCGCGCTCGTTCAGGAAGATGCCCCAGCGATATTCCGGCATGCGAACATAGCCGTAAGTCGCCCAGCCCTTCGCATCCACCGAAGTCGCCGTGCGCAAATACACGTCTGCGACTTGAAAATCTTTGGGGCCAAGATCTTCCCACCACTTCAGAAATTCCGGCTGCCAGTGCTCCAACGCACGCTGCAGCGTGCGATTCGACCCGAGATCGACATTGTTCGGAATGCGGTCGGTGTAGTTAATGCTCATTCAAATCTCTCCATCGAAGTGTCATCCTGAGCGAAGGCGTTGTCCGCCGGAGTCGAAGGACCCCTCGCTTAGCAATCATCCTGGGCAGCTGTCATCACGAGCCCCCGTTTCCGGCGGGTGAGGGATCTGCTACTTCTGGCGACTGACAACTGCTGTATCACACCCTCTCCCAGTTAAATCGTGCCTTCGAACCACTTCCGAACAGCTTGAGCGCGCCGTGCTCGCCGGTGGAATTGGGCCGGATAAATACCCAGTTTTGCCACGCCGAGAGCCGTCCGAAGATCTTCGTTTCCAGTGTCTCTTCGCCGGCGAAGCGCAAGCTGGCCTCTAGTCCCGTCAGCGCATCGGGCGATAAAGACGCGCGCTCTTCGATCGCGATTCGTATTTCGTCTTCCCAATCGAGATCATCGGGGGTAACGGTCACAAGGCCAAGCTTGAGCGCCTGCGCCGGGCCTAGGGTGACGTTGGCTTGCGCCTCGAGTTCGGCGGACTTTGCCGGATCGCCTTCGAAGCGCGTACTAAGCCGGCCGCGGTCATTCACTTCCGGCAGCAGCCCAAAGTTGAACGCGTCGAGCGCAATCTTTGGCGACTCGTTTTCTTCGGGAAGCATCAGCATGTAACTGCGATCCGCGGCCAGAGCGAGTTCAAACAAGATTCCTGCAAAGCACGAACCCGGCTCGATGACCGCGTACATACTGCGCGACGATACGTCGAGTCGCGCCAACGTGCGGCGCAGCAGGCCGACCGTTTCGCCCACGAACCAGTCATGCTTGTGCTCGAGCATCGACCGGTCGCTGGCGAGCACAGCGTCGATGCTGCCGGACGTCTTGATTAGCAGCAGCCCGAGGTCGAGTTCATTGACACGCAGCATCAGGATTGCGTCGTCGAGCTCGCGTGCCATGGCCAGCGGCCACCACTGGTCGCCCGCAGCATGGATTTCTTCCAGAGTCGTCGGTTGTGTTCCTTCCGGACCTCGCACCCTCAATGTCGCGGTTCGGGCGCTGCGATCACAGGTAACGTCAACCTGCTGATAGTGATATCCCGCATCATCGATGGCTCGTTGCAGTGGATTGAGTTTGATACCGTTCCCGTCAGCCACGCGCGTCGATTCCGTAACCAGCTTTTCCGCCCGTGAACGCACCAGCTCGGCAAACTTCGCGGGGGGCGCGATCTCGTCCACCAAACCCCACTGTTTCGCGCGCTCGCCCTTCACGCCGTCCGGGTTCGTGCAGAACATGTCGGCAAGATCGCGCCGGACCTTGCGCTTATCCACCAGACGTGTGAGACCACCCGTTCCAGGCAATACCCCTAGCAGCGAAACCTCCGGCAAACTGACCGCGCTGGAGCGATCATCCACCAGCAGGATTTCATCGCATGCCAGAGCCAGTTCGTATCCGCCGCCGGCGCAGGTACCGTTGATTGCCGCGAGGAACTTCAGGCCATCGTGCCGGCTCGAGTCCTCCATCCCGTTGCGCGTTTCGTTGGTGAACTTGCAGAAGTTGACCTTCCACGCGTGCGACGACGAGCCCAGCATGTAAATGTTGGCGCCCGCGCAGAACATCCGCTCGCGCGCGCTGGTCAGCACCACGCATACGATCTCAGGATGCTCGAAGCGAATGCGCTGCAGAATATCGTGCAGCTCGATATCGACGCCGAGGTCGTAGGAGTTCAACTTGAGCTTATAGCCCGGACGCAGGCCCCCATCTTCATCGACATTCATGGCGAGCGTCGCCACACGCCCGTCGAGCGTCAAGCGCCAGTGGCGGTACTGATCGCCGGCCACATCGAAAGTGACCAGCTCCGATTCATTCACCTTCAGCATGCTGCGAAATTCTCCTTGCAACCGCGGCAGGAACCGCCTCACCCGCGGACCAAGGGATCCGCAGGTGCCCACATCGATATACATGCATTATAGTGCATAATGCGATCATCCACTCGTCTGCCACGAAAGTTTTATGCCCCCTCCATGGCGGCCGCTCGCGCGTCCAAAACCAAACGCATACTCTGCACAAGAGAGTGGGCACTGGTGTCGACCGCCACGTCGGCCTTGCCGTAGAGTGGCTCGCGGACCGCAAGGATGCGCTGCAGGTCTTCCATGGATTCCCGGTTGTCGGCCATAGGACGTACGTCACCCTGGGCTATGACACGCTGCATGTGATCTTCGGGGGACGCTTTGAGCCACACGGTGTAGCAGGTTGTCAGCAAGCGCTCGAAGGTCGCAGGCTCGGAAACGAGGCTGCCACCCGTGGCCAACACAAATTTCGTAGTGCCTTCGAGAATGTCGTCGAGACAGCGCCGTTCCAGGCGACGAAAACCGCTCTGCCCATAAAGCTCGAAGATCACGCCGAGCGCAACCCCCGCCTCGTTCTCGATCGAACGGTCCAGCTCCAGGAACAGCATGTCAAGTTTGGCGGCCAATTTCGCACCCAAAGTCGACTTGCCGGCCCCCCGCAACCCGATCAGCGCAATGCGATCGTAGCGTCCCGTCCGGTCAACGCTGCCGAAGCGCTCAAGCAGCAGCCGGCGTGCCTGCTGCAATTCAGTCTCAGGCAGGCGCCGCAGAAACTCGGTTGTGTGGACGAGGTCGATCGGCGGCTCAGGTCCTTCGGCGAGCACGGCTCCCAACCGCATGTTGAGTGCCTGTGCGATGTCGCGCAGCAGCAGGATCGAAACGTTCCCTTGCCCGCTCTCCAGTTGCGCCAGGTAGCGTTCGGAAACCCCGGAATCGCGCGCCAGGATTTTTCGCGTCATCCCCCGGTTCGCTCTCGCCCGTCGAACCCGCTCCCCCAAAATTTTCAGGAACCGCGAGTCGTTCACGACTACATCGCTTGCGGTGAGGGGAGCGCTGTGGTTTAAGGTTCGATGCACGGACTGGCACCTGACTCCAAAATGATATATGCATTATACTTCCACAACGTGCTATACATCGCTCGCCTGAAGCCAAAGGACATTCCAGCGTGTCGTTGAGTCTCACGATCCTGGTCGGTACCATGACCGGCACCGCCGAGATGGTGGCACAAGAAGTGCAAACCGTCCTCGAAGCCGCCGGGCACGCGGTGACGATCCGTATGATGGATGACCTCGATGCCGGTGTATTTCAGCTCGGCGCAACGTTTCTGGTGTGTACCTCGACCTACGGACAGGGCGACGTACCCGACAACGCACAGGAGTTTTTTGCCAGCCTGGAGCGTGAACGTCCTGAACTCTCCGGCGTGAGTTACGGATTGATCGCCCTCGGCGACACCACCTACAAAGACACATTTTGCGAGGGCGGCATTCGCTTCGACAATTTGCTGACCGAGCTGGGCGCGCGTCGCGTCGGCGAGATGCTGAAACACGATGCCAGCTCGGGCACGTTGCCTGAGGAGGTTGCAGCGCAGTGGATCGTGCCGTGGGCTGAGATTGCCGAAGGCATCGTGGAGGGATCGGAACGCCGATGAACCCGACGCTTGCATCTAAATTGGCCGATGTCGTGGTCGACGGCAAGCGCCTTGAGACTCTCTGGCTGGAGCCGCGCGATAGGTCGGCTCCAACCATTGTCATGCTGCACGAAGGGCTCGGTTCGATCGCTCTGTGGAAGGACTTCCCCCATCAACTCGCGGCTCGAACCGAATGCGGAGTGCTGGTGTACTCACGCTATGGACACGGAAACTCAGACCGGCTCGCCGGGAAGCGGGCAGTCGACTTTATGCACCACGAGGGCGAAGTCGTGCTGCCGGAGCTCGTCGACAAGCTCGATGTCAAGCGCCCAATTCTGCTCGGCCACAGCGATGGCGGATCGATCGTGTTGATCTTTGCAGGGAAATATCCGAAAAGAGCGCGAGCGCTCATCCTGGAAGCTCCTCACGTCTTTGTTGAGGATCTGAGCGTTGCCAGTATCGCAGCGGCGAAGGTCTCTTTCGCGACAACCGATTTCCGGGCAAAGCTGGCACCTTATCACGCGCACGTGGACAAAACATTCTGGGGATGGAACGATATCTGGCTTGATCCAAGTTTTCGCTCGTGGAACATCGAGTCTTACCTGGGTTCGATCCGCTGCCCAGTACTCTGCATCCAGGGCGAAAAAGACGAATACGGAACACCGGCGCAGGTAGAAGCGATTCGCGCCCGGGTGCCAGGAACGGAAATCCTCATGTTGCCGAATTGCAAGCACTCTCCGCATCGCGATCAGCCGGCGGCAACGCTCGAGAAGATGGCGGAATTTTTGGAGAGAGTCAAAAAGCCAACCCCGGATTTACCCGGATGATACGCATACGATCTCGAGTTCTAGAGCTGACGAGGGATGGCGACAGCCACTGCGAAAAGCGAAGAGCGAAAGGCGAAGAGCGACAATGTCGGAATGGGTCCACACATTTAAGGGCGCGGTGCTGGCTTCGGAGTACGACTTCACCAGCCACATGAACTCGCAGATGTACGTCTCTCGCTTCGACCAGGCGACGTGGTTCCTGCTGCGTGCCATCGGCGTGACGCCTGCCTCGATTAAGCAGCAGAACTTGCGCATCGCGATCGTCCGCCAGAACTATCAGTTTCTCGAAGAGCTTCGCGGCGGCGAGCTGGTCGAAATCAAGAGCGGGTTCGTCGCCGTGGGCGAAAAGTACTTTCGCTTTCTGCACCAGATGTTTGACGCCGAAAGCGGCCGCATGATCGCCACCTGCGACAGCGTTGCCGTCCGCGCAAGTCTCGAGACCGGCAAGAGCGTGTCGCTCACCGCCGAGCTGAAGGAGAAGGCCAAGCAGTATCTGGTCACGCCGAATGCACCGCTGGATGAGGCCCTCGGATAATTTCGAATCACCTGAGTCTTTTCATTACTTCGGACCGTATCACAGCTCGTCGCGAAGTGTGCGCGCCATGCCAAAACCATTTTCCGAGCACCGTACCATAGCTGTGCCCACGGGAAATTCAATTCTTGCGCAGTGTCGCAAACCATCGGGATGGCTGGGTCGATTCATCCTGTGGAAGATGAATCGGCAGCACTCTCAGTTAACCGACTGGGGACTGACACATATTTCCATCGGGCAAAGCGACACCATCCTCGATGTAGGCTGTGGCGGCGGACGAACCGTAAGCGTGTTGGCGGCGGCCGCCAGTCAGAGCAAGGTTTATGGTCTCGGCTGCTCCCACGAAGGTGTCGCGGCATCGACGCGAAATAATGCGCCTGCAATCGCGAGCGGCCACGTCCAGATCCGTCAGGAATCGGTCTCGCAACTGCCGTTTTCCGATGGCATGTTTGACCTGGTAACCGCGGTGGAGACGCACTATTACTGGCCCGACTTGCCCGCGGACCTTCGTGAGATCCTCCGTGTCCCCAAGCCGGGCGGAGTGCTCGTTAGCATTGCCGAAGCTTATAAGGGTGCCAATTCTCGGATGTCCAGGCTCGCCGAAAAGTATTTGGATCGAACCGGCATGACGCTGCTCCGTGCCGATGAACATTGTGCCCTGTTCGAAAACGCCGGCTATCAGGCGTCCAGGTGATCGACAACGACACTACAGGTTGGATTTGGGGCATCGGTGGAAAGCCCTGATTGCCAGAGCAAATACTTCATTGACCGCTGCGCTCCGAATTCCGCATAATCATCGTACGGGTGTTGGAGTTCACCCTTAACCGCCCCGGCAATAGCGGGGAAAATGACTCCTACCAGGGTCCACTTGGGAGGAGTCGTGCACGTCGCAACCTTCCTGTAGGTTCCCGATTAGATTGCAGCTCGAAAATAGGCGCTGAGCCGGTGCATATTCCTGCTCGTGTTCGCTGCGTGAACATAGCAGGACACTCGGCGGCCGAGCAGAGAGGAACGGCTCAAATTGCACAAGTATCTTTTGGTCGGCGTGGGTGGATTTGCCGGCGCAATCTCGCGTTACTGGGTAGGGTTGGTTGTCACACAGCGTCTTGGATTGCGCTTCCCTTTCGCGACGTTTCTCATCAACGTGACCGGCTGCTTCCTGATCGGCTTCTTCATGCATCTGCTCGCCGAGCGTGGGGTGCTCGATCGGCATTGGCTCTACATCATTGTGATTGGTTTTATCGGCGCCTACACGACCTTCTCCACTTTCGAATACGAGATCATGCGCTTGATGATCGACGGCCAGCTTGGCATCGGTCTTCTCTACGTCGGCTCGAGTCTGCTGGTTGGATTCTTCATGGTGTGGGTCGGCGCCGTGGCTGCCGCGCTGGTGATCTAAACCCACCGTCTCTCCTTTAGTCCCAACCATTTAGGTTTTGCCCCTGCGCGCACGGGGAAGCGGAGTCGAAGGATCCCCATTCTCGCTAAGATTTGCCTTGCGATTGCACGGCGCTGTTTCCTAAGCAACTCGAGCGTACGATCTGAGCGGCAGTTTTGCGAGGAAAGCGTTGGGCTCACGAACTCGCCCGCGGCTCGGTCTTCTCCCCAAAGCCGCAGCGCGCTTGCATTCCGTGTCGAAACTTCTCCCGCTCTTCCGGAGTCATCTTCTCCCAACGCTCGGCCCAGCGTTCTTCCATGCGCTCGCGCATGCGGCGTCGCATGCCTATTCCCATGCCGCGATGTCCGCCGCCGCTAAATCCGCCGAACAAGATCCGGCACAACACCAGCAACGCCAGTGCCTGCCAGAAGGTGATCGTCCGCCATCCGAACAGCGCAGGCAATAGCCAGTTCCACAGGTACTGCACGATCCAGCCGCCGAGTGCCATAAGGAGTGCAATGCCCACCGTGGCTAAAGGAGCACCAATCCAAATGAGTCTCTTCCTGGTCATCTTCATTTCCTCACGATTTCCTAAATTCGTCGTATACACCCTGCAATCGCTGGCGCAGATGGAGCACCGCATTCCGTTTGCGCCCCAGCAGCGTGTTCACGCTCACGCCTGTCTCAAGGGCCATCTCCTTGAAGCTGAGCCCCTCGATCTCGTGCCCTATGAAGACCTGTCGCTGCTCCTCTGGTAACTCGTCCAGCGCATCTTCCAGCTCGTCCAGCAGCACGCTGCGGACGTAAAGCGCATCCGGCCCGGCCTCCGGAGAAGGCAGCAAATCCTCCAGCAGCAGCGAGAGGTCCGCTGTCTCAACCGTTACATCGCTGAAGTTCTCCGGCTTCTTCTTGCGGAACAGATCGGTGATGCGGTTTCGCGCCACCTGGAACAGCCAGCCCGTCACATGGTCGATCGGCATCAGCAGGCGGTTCGCTTCCACCAGCCTGTAGAACACGTCCTGCGGGACGTCTTCGGCGTCGAACTCATCGGGCACACGCCGCCGGATGAAGTTGCGCAGCCTGGATTGCTCGCGCTTGACCACCTCGGTGATGCGCTGGTCCTGTTCGAGTGCCATGCGTTCCAGGCTCGCCGCTTCGTTCATCCAATGATGTAGACGAATGAGAGGGTGCCGATATTGTAGGGTTTGGCGCTTTTTTGGCCTGCCGATACTACGGCTGGCCGACGGTTTTGCGCCCCAGCGGACGAATTCGAGCTATCGTGGCGGCCGGAACCGTCGATTTCGCACAGCTTCGTATCAGGGCACGGCTGAAGCCGTGCCGTAAAACACCTATCTCAATACTGCGCGCGGACTTTGGTCCCGGTAGACGGGAGATCAAAAAAGATTTTTTCGCGCGGTCCGGCCTTTGAGTTCGGCTTTTCCGGGCCTTCGCCGAGCCCGACGGCGCTCAGCAGGATGAGGGGTCCGACGTATCCCGAAGCAAGAGCACTCCAGTTGACGCGACCATCAACGAGCGGCGACCTGCACGAAGCGAAAAAGGATATAGCATCCCCGGTTTTGCCGTAAGATTGGCGCATGGCTGACGAGAACAAGTCTTCGGAAACCAACGTCCCCAGCCCGCAGGCCGCGGAATATGTCGCCGAGGCGCATCGACGCCTGACAACCATGCGCAAGGAATTAGACAAGCATCCCGACCTCGAGGCCGCCATCGAGCGCCTCGAGATGGCGCTCAGTATTTTGACCACCCGCACAGGCGGAATGCTCTAGCTGAACAGCAATTCTTTCGCGCGCTGCGAGGCTTTGACTACGGCTTTGATCAGGGTTACGCGCAGGCCGCCTTCTTCCAGCTCAAGAATTCCGTCCACCGTGCAGCCCGCCGGAGTTGCAACAGCATCTTTCAACAGCGCGGGGTGATCGCCGGTTTCGAGCATCATCTTGGCCGAGCCCATAACGGTTTGGCCCGCAAGTTTCATGGCAATGTCGCGCGGCAAGCCGACCTTTACGCCGCCTTCCGCGAGCGACTCGAGAATCATGAAGATGTAAGCCGGCCCGCTGGCCGAGAGTCCGGTCACCGCGTCCATGTGTTTCTCGTCCACGCGAATCGTTTCGCCAACTGTGTCGAACAGGCGATGCACGATCTCAAGATCCGACGGCTTCACCGAAGTGCCGCAACAGAATGCGGTCATTCCGGCGCCTACGCGCGAAGGCGTGTTAGGCATCGCACGAACCACTGGAATCTTCGCTGGAATCCGCTGCTCAATGTATGAAGTAGGCACAGAGGCCGCGATGGAGATGATAAGCTGACCCGCACGCAAATGGTGCTCGATCTCCTGCACGACTTCGCCCAGCGTCTGCGGCTTCATGCAGAGCAGGATGATATCGGCACTTTTCACGGCGGCGCGATTATCGGCCGTAACCTTCACGCCGTATTTGGAGGCCAGAGAATCGATCCGCTCGGAGTGATTGACTGTGGCCACGACGTTTTCCGGCTTCACGACGCTCTGGCTGATGAAGGCCTGAAGCAGGATGCTGCCCATTTTGCCAAGTCCGAGGATGGCGAGGCGGGGTGGCTGAGCTGAGGACGACACGTATTCTGACCCGCTTATGAGGATTCCGGCTGTCCGGTGTAACAGAGATTGTAAATTGGGTTGTGTCGACCAGAAAACCAAGGAATTGCACTCGTGCCGTACACTCCAGTCGGCACCGGCGGCGCACCTGACCAACTTGAGTGCGCGTCGAGCGCCGATTCGCCGCGCTCCCGCGAAACCTGCACAGAAGAAGTAGTGTTTAACTGCAAGGATGAAACTCAGTTTCGTGGCCCTTTTTGCAGCCGTGATGATTGCCGTTGCATTTCCGATCTGCGCGGCGGCACAGCAGTTTCCGCGCCTCGAGGAAGAGAACCTGAACGAGCAGCAGGTCGTGCTGCCCGATGCGGCTTCCGGCAAGGTGGCAGTATTCGTGATGGGCTTCTCCAAGTCCTCGAAGACCCCCACCGAAGCATGGGCGAAACGCATCCAGAGCGACTTTGGCAAGGCTTCGGGATTCGCGCTCTACCAGATGCCCGTGCTCGAGGCCGTGCCGAAGATGATTCGTGGGATGGTCATCTCAGGCATCAAGAAAGGAGTACCCGAGAACGAGCGCGCGAACTTCGTTCCCGTGCTGCACAACGAGGACGAGCTGAAAAAGCTCGTGGGATTCAAAGGCGAGGATGACGCCTACATCGTCGTGCTCGACCGCACCGGCAAAGTCTCATACCGGACGCATGGAGCCTCGGTCGGTCCCGCATACGCGGAACTGAACGCGCAAGTACAGGCTCTGCTGAAGTGACACTACTAAGCTCGCCGAGCATCTCACACCTTAGGGCGAGTTACTCGTCCCGGATTCCTGCGATATAATCAGCCCCCTTGCACGGTTCCGCATTGCCATTCCGCAATCTGACTCATTTTCGTGTGGAGGTCCCCCGGTGACGCGCCATTTGGCTGTCGCTGCACTTACTTTTGCCCTGTTGCAACCCGGAAACGTAGTTGCCGCTCCTGCCAGTTCTCCCGCCAACCTCGATGGCTATTCGCCGGCTCACGCAGCGATAGAGCGCGATTGGGAAGCGAAGTTCCGCGCAATTCCCGATCCCAGGATTCTGCGCGACAACATGCAACGCCTGAGCGCGCGTCCGCACAACGTTGGTTCGCCCTATGACAAAGACAATGCCCAGTGGATTCTAGCGAAGTTCAAAGAGTTCGGCTTCGACGCGCAGATCGAGACGTTCTATGTGCTCTTCCCGACGCCCCAGGAACGCCTCGTCCAACTCCTGGAGCCGACGAAGTTCACCGCCAAGCTCCAGGAGCCACCGCTGGCCGTCGATCCCACGTCGTCGCAGACAGCAGAACAATTGCCCACCTACAACGCGTATTCGAAAGACGGCGACGTCACGGCCCCGCTGGTGTATGTGAACTACGGCGTCCGCGAAGACTATGAGCAGCTCGATCGTATGGGCGTTTCGGTGAAAGGCGCCATCGTGATTGCGCGCTATGGCGCCGCCTGGCGAGGCATCAAGCCGAAGGTCGCGGCTGAGCATGGCGCGGTGGGATGCATCATCTATTCCGATCCGCGCGATGACGGATTCTTTGAAGGCCAGTACTTTCCCGACGGCCCCTTCCGCCCCCAGGATGGCGTGCAGCGCGGCAGCGTGATGGACACAGACTACCCCGGTGATCCGCTCACGCCCGGCATTGGTGCGACCCAAGACGCGAAGCGCCTCGAGATCAGTGAAGCCAAGACGATCACCACGATTCCGGTGCTGCCCATTTCGTACGGCGACGCGCAGCCGCTGCTGGCGGCGCTGGGCGGCCAGATCGTGCCGGAGAGCTGGCGTGGAGCGCTGCCCATCACCTATCACGTTGGCCCGGGGCCGGCGGAGGTGCACCTGGTCGTGAAGTCGAACTGGGATATCAAGCCGATTTACGACGTGATTGCCAAAATTCCCGGCAGCGATACCCCAGAGGAGTGGGTAATTCGTGGCAATCATCACGATGCATGGGTAAATGGCGCGGAAGATCCGATCTCCGGCATGTCGCCGGTGCTGGAAGAGGCGCGCGCTCTGGGCGAACTGATGAAGCAAGGTTGGAAGCCGAAGCGCACTATCATCTATTGCGCGTGGGATGGTGAGGAGCCCGGCCTGCTGGGCTCGACCGAATGGGTCGAAGAGCACGGCGCGGAACTGAATCAGCACGCCGTGATTTACATCAACTCCGATTCGAACTCGCGCGGTTTTCTGTTTGCCTCGGGGTCGCACACATTGGAACACATGATCAACTCTGTCGCGCGCGATGTGCAGGATCCGGAAACCAAGCTGAACGTGCAGCGCCGGGCGCAGTTGCGCCGGATCGGACGGGCACGGAAGCCGGATGACCGCGAAGAGGCGCGCGGGGCAGATTTACGCATCGGGGCGCTGGGGGACGGTAGCGACTATGCTGCATTCCTCGATCACGCGGGCGTGGCGGCTCTGAACATTGGATTCGGCGGCGAAGCGAATGGAGGAATCTATCACTCCATCTACGATGACTTCTACTGGTACACACACTTTGGCGATCCCGACTTTGTGTACGAGCGGGCTCTGGCGCAGTTGGGCGGCACCGCGATCATGCGCATGGCCGATGCTGATGTGTTGCCCTTCGATCCGTCAGCCTCAGCGGACACGGTGAAGCGCTATGTGGGCGAGCTGAAAAACGAGCTCAAGGAGCGGCAGGATAAAGCAAGAGAGCGCAACCGGGAGTTGGAAGAAGGTGTGTTCACCGCCATGGCCGATCCGCAGAACAAATATGTGCCACCACCCAAGCAGCCGATTCCTCCTTACCTGAATTTTGCACCGCTGGAGAACGGCGCTGCAGCGTATGAGCGCGCAGCGAAGCGGTACAAGACGGCGTTCAGCAAGCTGGCGGAAATCAGTCCCACACTGTGGGACTCGGCAGAGATCAAGGCAATCAACCAGCAACTTATCCTCACCGAGCGCACGTTTATGACCACCGAAGGGCTGAAGGAGCGCCCGTGGTTCAAGCATCAGATCTACGCTCCGGGAGCCTACACGGGCTACGGAGTGAAGACGATTCCTGCAGTCCGCGAGATGATCGAGGAAGACAAGTGGGCCGATGCTGACCAAGGCGCGGTTATCGCTGGCAGCGTGCTGATGAAGCAGGCTTCGCTGGTGGACTCTATCGCTGCAGAGTTGGAGAAGATCGTGGGGCAGACACCCGCCGCGTCGCAGACGGCGAAGAAGCGGAAGAAGGGCGAAGAGGCGACGGTGAGTGGAAGGTAAACGCTGTCTTAATCCCCGTCTTATTCCTACAGCCGCCTACGGGAGAACTTCGTAGTCCGTCATCATGCCGCCCGACATGTGGTCGCTGAGATGGCAGTGGAACATCGTGCCGACGTTGTCCGGGACCATATCGGACACCACGAACTGAGCGGGAGCCAGTGACAAGATGTCGGTGCGGTGCTTATCGACCATCACCACATTGCCGTGCCAGTGCGGCGTATGAAAGTTGAAACCGTCGCCCATGGTCATGAGATACCAGTGCGCATGGTGTGCCCAGATGGACCTGAATTGGCGGATTGTTGCCGAAGGTTTGAGGGTCTGGAAGGTGGCGTCGGTGTATTCCAGATAGATGGCTTTGCGATAGACCTGTCCAACGCGGTCTTTGCCCTTCTCGACCCAGGTGACTGTAGCCTTGTCAAAGGGCTTGCCCGTCATGTGGTCCATGTTGTGCGGGGCGTAGTTCCACTCGACCTCTTCGGCGAAGATGAAATACTGTCGCAACGTGCCGGTAGACTCGGCGGCCGATTGTTGCGGAGCGTTACAGTTCAGAACAAGTAGGCAAAGCGCTAAGCAACGGGTCCGAGAATCGACGATTTCACAGCGGGGCGACCTCCAAGGCGCCAGGGCGCGTCTTAGGTTCAATCTCACTCCGAGCGAACACCGTGAGGCCGTCACCGTGATGTCACTTGATCGCACGCGACAGACATGCTCACCCGCAAGCAAGTCATGTCTCGCGATCAGAGCTTTCGAATTGAATTTTGCTTAAAGTGATAGGAGCTTTTTGCCGCAAAAGGCAATTGGCGGATTATCGATTCAGAAACAGGCGAAAGCAATCGGGAAATAGTGACAGGGGGAAGTGGCCACGTATTGGAACCAGGGAAGTTCATCAATCCGGGATGTTGGTGGTAATCAGAGGCCGCCCGATCTTCTACTGCTTGTCGTATTCGAGTTTCGCGTGGATTTTCGTGTTACCGAAGTAGGTCATCGTGACGCTGCGGCTCTTGCCGTCGTTGGCCACGTGGATCCGCCCGTTGCTCACCGTTTTGTCGCCTTTCATGTTCGCGAACAGCAGGGTGCGATCGCCCTCGGACTTATAGGCTCGGTACGTGACGTCGGGATCGCCGGTAACAGGATAGGGTTTCGCGTCAAACTTGCCGGTCCATTCGCTGTGTGAAGGCCGCCCTTGGCCATTTAGGCCATCGATAGTGATCTTGATGTCGCCGCCAGATGCGGAATAGACCACGGTTGTGCTCTTGCCGGCCCCAGCGGGAATTGTGGACTTGGCTTCGTTGAGCTTCCATGTACCCATATTGGGGTTCTGGGCGAAGGCGACAGAGACAGCGACTAGACACAACAATGATGCGACAGCCAGGGATCGGACTTTCATTGAGTCTCCCAGGAGATTTGCGATACACGTGTATTTGGCAAGGCGCAAGTGTATGCGTACCTCCCGCAGCTTGCAATGAAAATTCGGGAGAGTTCCGTTACTCGCCAGTCAGGGCTTTGTACTGCGCTTTCGTCAGCGGGACGACGGACAGACGACCGATTTTTACCAACGGTGAGTCGGCGAAGAGACTGTCGGCCTTGATCTGTGCGAGCGCGACCGGCTTGGCGAGTGCTCCGCCAACCTTGACCTTCACAACTGGTTTCTTGGGATCGGAGGCATCAACGGAGACAACCGACGCGGTCCCCACCGCGGTCTTATGATCTCCGGTTTCGTAAATGACCAGGCGCGTGCCGGGAGTCATTTGGCGAAGGTTCTTCACCGCTATGGGGTTGGTCACGCCGTCCCAGATGGTTTGCTTGTCACGCTGCAGGTCAGCGAACGAGTATTGCGAGGGTTCGGTCTTGAGGAGATAATCGAAGCCCATAGGAGTTCCTTACGCCCGTATGGTCGCACGTTCCCATCCTGTCCGCAAACAAAGCGGACACGGTGGGGCACCCGAAACGTTCAGGTCTATGTCGTTCCCAGCCGGCGCAGGACGCTTTCGCGGAAGCCGCGGCTGAGGGTCAGCTTGGTGCCGTCGCGCAGCAGGATCGAATAGTCGCCGTAGAGTGAAGGCTTAAGCGTCTTGATCCGATCCACATTTACCAGCGTCGAGCGGTGTACGCGCAGGAACTGGCGCGCCCCAAGGCGACCCTCGAGAGCGGTGATCGTCTCGCGCAGGATGTGCGTCACATTGCCGACGTGCAGGCAGACATAATTGCCCGCTGACTCCGCCCAGTCGATTTCTGTCGGCTTAAGACAGACGATTTCGCCGTCGGACTTCACCACGATGCGCTCGGGAGCGTTATGGCGGTTGTCCATGTCTCCCAGCATTTCGAGTACGCGCTTCTGGAACACTGTCTCTGACGGATGGTGTAGCTGCTTGCGGGCATGGTCGAGCGCCTCGCTGAGGCGCTGCTTGTTCACCGGTTTCAGAAGGTAATCGAGCGCATGCACTTCGAACGCGCGCATGGCGTAGCGATCATAGGCCGTGACAAAAATCGTCAGTGGAAGTTTGCCTGCCCTCTGCAGTGCTTCGACGACGCCGAAGCCATCGACTTCGGGCATCTGGATATCAAGGAAAACGAGATCGGGTTCTTCGTCCTGGATAAGTGCGATGGTCGACTTGCCGTCGCCGCATTCGGCGACGATTTCCAGGTCGGATTCTTCATGCAGCAGGCTGCGCAGGCGCCCACGGGCCAGGGCCTCATCATCACTGAGCAAAACTCGGATCGGCATTTGCGGCTATGACCTCCTCGCTACTGGTTCGATAGGGAACTCGGATTTTTACCGTGCATCCACCGCCGGGCGTGTCTTCCAGCACCATGGCGTGGTCTTCGTTATAGAGCTGGCGCAGGCGGCTGCGCGTATTGCGCAGGCCAACACCTTCGGAAGGGATGGCTCCACGTCCGCGTGTGAACCCGATGCCGTTGTCGCGGATTTCCATCCAGACATCGTCGCGATCCCGCCACGTCGTTATGCGCACAAGACCGGGTGCGCGACGGGGACTGATGCCATGGCGTATAGCGTTCTCGACGAGCGGCTGCAGTATCAGGTTCGGCACGAGCGTGTCGAGCGTGCGCGGATCAATCTCGGTCTCCATGCTCAGGCGATCCGGAAAACGCGTCAGTTGAATGTCGACATATTTCTGCAGGAACATCAGCTCCTGATGCAGCGGGACCTCGTGCACGCCCACACCGTCAAGCGACATGCGCAACAAGTCCGCAAGCTGCAGCGTCATGTTTTCCGCGGCAATGCCATCATGGCGCGCGAGTGAAGCGATAGAATTTAGTGTATTGAACAAAAAGTGCGGCTCAAGCTGGATCTTCAGCACTTCGAGCTGTGCATTGGCCAACTGTGCCTCAAGCTGCGAAGAGCGCAGCTGGCGCTCCTGATACTTGCCGTAGAAGCCGATCGCCTGCGTAATGAGAAGCACATACCAGTAGCGCTGGATGTCCATAAACGTGCGCGAAAGCACGTGCGCAAAGAAGGGAACGGGCGGCTCTTTGGTCCACGTCACCAACGGATTGAGAGCGACCATCGCCACTGCGCCGATAAACGCGAGCAGCACACTGGCGCCAATGTGAATCGGGAGCGACAGCTTCCAACTGACGCGGTCGAAGGTGTAGCGGCACGACAGTTCGTACACCACTGGCGTAAGCGCCGACCAGACGAAAGAAATAAGGATGTTCCAGGCAAGAAGCTGTGTCCAGCTCACGGGTGTGCCGGTGGACGACAGATACACGTGGGCGCCGGCCGCGCTCAGGAACGCGAGCAGCGTCCACAACACAAAGGCAATCAACCAGATCCGGCCCCACCGTTTTAGCATTGCGCGACTCGACGGTACGAAACGATCCCCTGGATAGGCGAAGACTTGCCCCACTGTGATAGACGCAAAATGAGGCAAAATGTTTCCCGAAAGTTACGGCACTACACGTATCACCAGTATGTGTCCGAAAGCGGACAAACTGCGCAATATCACGCATCCTCGCGCCCCGATTCCAGTGATGCGACAATGACTTGTCGCGGCGAGGCAGCGGCTAACATGCACGAATTGGGAATCGCAACTTCCATATTGGAGTGCGTGCAGTCGGCCGCGCGCCGCAATCCTGGCGTTCGCATCACGAAAGTGGGTGTGAAGATTGGCGAATTGGCGGGAGTCGACATTGACGCCTTGCAGTTCGGCTTCGAGTGCCTGGTAAAAGATACCGACTGGGCATTACTCCAGCTGGCAGTGGAATCAATCCCGCGAGTGCAACGATGTCCCAAGTGTGGAAATGAATTCCATATGACGGACTATGATCCACAGTGCCGCAAGTGCGGTGAGTTTGCGACGGAGTGCATCAGCGGCGAAGAGTTGGACATCGCATACATGGAAGTGGACGAATGAGCCGAGTCGAAGTCGAAACGAAAGTCCTGAACGAAAATCAGATTCTCGCTGAACAGTTGCGTGAACGATATCGGCAGCAGGGAATCCTGTGCGTGAACCTGATCAGCGCGCCGGGATCCGGCAAGACACTGCTGCTGGAGAAGACGCTGGAGCGCATGGACCAAGGAACTCGCGTGGCGGTGTTGACGGGTGACCTGCAGACAGAGAACGACGCCCAGCGGCTGGCGAGGTTCGGGTTTCCGGTGAAGCAGATCGTGACCGGCGGCACCTGCCATCTTGATGCGCGCATGGTGGAGAAGCATCTGGCGGATTGGAATCTGGAAAACATCGAGTTACTCATAGTGGAAAATGTCGGCAATCTCGTTTGTCCGTCCAGCTACGACTTGGGCGAAGACGCGAAGATTGTTTTGCTCAGCACAACGGAAGGCGAAGACAAACCGCTGAAGTATCCGTCGATCTTCTTCAAATCCGAGCTGATGATCCTGACCAAGATCGATCTGCTTCCATACGTGCCATTCAAATCCGATGTCGCAAAGGAGAATGCGCGGCGGGTGCATCCGCAAATGGAGATCCTGGAAGTCTCGAACACCACAGGTGAAGGGCTCGATGCCTGGATGAACTGGATTACGGGGCGGCAGCGAAAGGCGAAAGAGAAGGCGAAACTGGTCCGCGCATAATTGCCGGAAACGGTACCGACCCAGACAACGCTTGAGTAGCGCTCCGGCATGTCCTAACATGAGCCGCGAGCGGTTGTTTCGCTTGTTTCCGTGACAAGTCGAGGGACCTCTACGTGAAGCGCCCCAACCTCCGTCGTCGTATAGCAGTCGCAAGTTTCGTCGCCCCCATTCTCTTCCTCACCTCCTTCCCGGTCTTAGCGTGGCAAACCGACAACGAAGAAGCCGCAGCAGTGGAGAAACAAGGCTATCCGGTCAGCGTCGACGGGTACGAGTTGTTTCGAATTCACGAGACACTCGGAGCCGCATCGCCACAACTGCGAGCCGAGCGAATCTCAGCCACATTGGAAGAGCTAGCGAAAGCGCCGGACTTCGATCCAAAGAAGTTCCAAGTCAACGACGAGGGCAGCATCACCACGGTCCACTATGGCGACCAGTTAATCGTAACGATCAATGACGCGGAGGCTCGCGGGTCGGGTCTGCCTCGCAAGGCACTGGCCGGGCAGTATGCCCTGATTTTGCAGAGCAAGCTGCCGGTAGTTCATGAGCAACACACTCCGCGGTACTTGTGGAAGGCGGCGGCCTTTGCAGCGATCACGATCTTCATTTATCTCGCTCTACTGTGGGCGATCATTCGGGGTACGCGATGGGCCCTGAGCAACCTTGAGAACCACAGCAAAGCACGAATTCAGGGCTTCAAGATCCAGCAATCGGAACTCATCCGGGGATCGCAGGTTCGCGCTTTATTGGCGTCCGTGGTGCGGCTATTGCGGGTCATCGTGATCGCATTCCTCACCTACGGATTCCTGGCAAAAGCCTTGAGCTTTTTCCCCTGGACGCGCGAACACAGCCAGCGGCTGTTGGGATACCTGATCAACCCGCTGCTCACCTTAGGACAGGCGTTCCTATCCTACCTGCCCAAACTGTTTTACATCTTCGTCATCGTCGTGGTGTTGCACTTCGTGTTGCGCTTCATCCGAATCATCGCGCGAGAGGTAGAGCGCGGCCGCATTCGCATCTTGGGCTTCTATCCGGAATGGGTGCAGCCCACTTATAAGATCGTTCGCGTTCTGCTCTACGCGTTCGGAGCGGTGCTGGTCTACCCCTACCTTCCGGGTGAAGGATCGCCGGCCTTCAAGGGCGTTACGGTGTTTCTCGGGGTGTTATTTTCGTTGGGCTCTACATCGGCAGTGGCCAATTTTGTGGCAGGTGTAATCCTGATTTACACCCGCGGTTTCCGCAAGGGTGACTGGGTCACAATCGGAGACAACAGTGGGGAAGTTGTGCAGCAGTCGATGCTGGCAGCGCACGTGCGGACGATTCAGAACGAAGAGATCACGATACCGAATTCGGTGGTGCTTGGCAGCTTTGTGACCAACTTCAGCCTGCAGGCACAGGAGCAGGGCGTCGCTTTGCACACCTCCGTGACGATTGGGTATGACCAACCGTGGCGGACCATCCACAAGCTGCTGATCGATGCGGCGCTGAGGACCCCGGACATTCTTCACAATCCCCAGCCATTCGTGTTGCAAGCCCAGTTGGAGGATTCGTATGTGAAGTACGAGATCAACGCATACACCAATCATCCGCTGCGCATGCCGTATATCTACTCCGATCTCCATGCCAACATTCAGGATATCTTCTTCGAAGCTGGTGTTGAGATCATGTCGCCCATAGTCCATGGGCTACGCGATTTGAATCATGTGGCAATGCCCGACATGTATTTGCCAAAGGACTACCGCGCTAAGAGCTTCCGGGTAGAGCGGACGGACCTAGGCCGTGATGGCGGAGAGAAAAGGGATTAGTCTCGAATTGGTGCGGGGGTCGTGAATTAACATCACCATCCTTGACACCTGTTGCGCCCTTCTCTACGGTGGTGTTGCATGTATTGCACGCGGGAAACAAGGCTGGACGAGATGATGCGCTTCGACCGGGCGTGCGCGTATTTCGCCTTGTTGTTGATCGCGCTCTCGGTGTGTGCCTTTGCTGAGAAAATCAACGACATTCGACCGCAGGGATATGTCACCGATCTGGCGGGCGTGATCGATCCTGCGACGAGGCAGAAGATCGAGCTCCTGGCCACGGAAGTCGAGCAGAAGACTGGCGCACAGATCGCCGTGGTGACGGTCAATTCGCTCGAAGGGCAGACGCGCGAAGACTACGCCGCCGATCTCTACAAGCATCTTGGGATCGGTTCTAAGGGGAAAGACAACGGCGCACTCATTCTGATTGCACCGCAAGAGCGACAGTACAAGATTGAAATCGGTTACGGCCTGGAGCCCGTCATTAACGATGCGCGCGCCGGCGATATCGGGCGACAGATGGTCCCTGACCTGCGCAAAGGCGACTACAGCGCGGCAGCGTGGACCGGTGTGACAGGGGTGGCACAGTTCATTGCCTCGGACCGAGGAGTGCAACTCACCGGATTGCCGAAGCGCACGGCGCGGCCCGCGACCCACGAGGCTCCCTGGTGGTTGCCCTTCGTGCTGTTTGGTGGGTTCTTCCTGCTGGTTCGCGCTCTGTCGCGCGCCGGCCGCCGCGGTGGCGGGCCCGGCGCAGGCGGAGGCGGCATGGGCGGCGGCGCGTTGCCGTGGATCTTGTTGGGCAGCGGCATGGGACGCGGCGGAAGCTGGGGTGGCGGCTGGGGTGGGAGCTCCGGTGGCTGGGGCGGCGGCGGTGGCGGCGGCTTTGGCGGCTTTGGCGGCGGCAGCAGCGGCGGCGGCGGCGCCGGCGGAAGCTGGTAGCCGCGACTTACTGTTCCGTGCCTTGCGCCAGGGGCGATTTTGCCCGCCTTGGCGCCGGAAGGCTCGCTTCGCGACGGCTTTGTATTAGGGCACGACTTCAGTCGTGCGGCAAGGCATTAGAGATATGTCGGGGCTTTAGCCCCTGAAGTACTTTCGAAGCTTCCCGGAGTGAACCATGGCGAATAAGCCTGATGACAAGTTGCAACAACTGGTGAGCCGGCTGGAATATGCATGCGGCGACGACCTCACTTCCGTCGTCTTGTACGGTTCGGCGGCGCGGGAGGAGTATCACGAAGCATACTCGGACCTGAACCTGCTGATTGTCATGCGACAGATGAAACCGGGTCTCTATCCGGCGCTGGCGGGCGTTTTGAAATGGTGGAGTCATGAGCAGAAGCTGCGGCCGCCGACGATCATGACATTGCAGGAATTGCGCGAGTCGTCGGACGTATTCGCCATCGAAATGCTCGACATAAAAGGCTCGCACAAGACCTTGCACGGTGAAGAAGTGCTGAGCGAAATTGAAGTGCCGATGAATTTGCATCGGGTGGAAGTAGAACACGAGCTGCGTACCACGCTGCTGCGGCTGCGTAATCATCTTCTGCTGACGAGCAACGGTGACGACGAACTCAAGCTGGTTATGGCGAAATCGATTACGAGTGTCCTGACGCTGTTTCGCCATGCCCTGATCGCCCTGGACGAGACCCCACCAAACGCTAAATTGAAGGTGCTTGAGCATGCGGCCGAGGTTTTTGGGTTCAACGCCATGCCGCTCCAGACAGTGCTGGAGTTGCGCACCAGTGGATATGCCGTAGACAATGTTCGGAATCTGTATCACGCGTACATGGACGCGATCCTGACGGTAGCGCACGGCTTGGATGTGAAGCTACCGAAACGCCAGTGGCATAAGCACCAATAGCCGACAATCCGGTTGCGAACGAAAGCGAGAGGAACATGAAAATTGGAGTGATCATTCTCATCATTATCGTGCTCTTAGCGGTTTGGTTTGGCAGCACCTTCATCAGCCACCGCAACGAAATGGTGCGTAAGCGGGAGGCCATCAATTCCGCGTGGGCGCAGGTGGATGTGGTTCTGCAGCGGCGCGCCGATCTGATTCCGAACCTGGTGGAAACAGTGAAGGGCTATGCCGGACAGGAACAGAAGGTCTTTGGCGATATAGCCGCGGCTCGCTCGGCGCTGCTGAATGCAAAGACGCCCTCGGATAAGATTGCCGCCAATGGGCAATTAGATGGTGCCCTCGGACGCTTGCTGGTGATCGTGGAGAACTACCCCCAGCTGAAGTCGAATGAGAACTTCATGCGGCTGCAGGATGAGTTAGCTGGAACCGAGAATCGCATCGCGATCGAACGCAAACGCTATAACGACGCCATCCAGGACTACAACACCTATATCGGACTGTTCCCCAACAATATCGTGGCCAGTTTGTCGGGCTTCACGCGCAACGATGCCTACTTTAAGGCGGAGGAAGGCTCGCGCACGGCCCCCAGGGTGAACTTCTCAACGCCGACGCCCCAGCCCGCACCAGCACCGACACACTAGGGAGCTGATTTTGAAGGGCGTAGCTTCTGTTGCCCCGTGAAAGGTCTTCATCGGTGGGTGGCCCACAATCCCCTGCCGCTGGCAACTTAGGGGTTCGCAATGGCGGACGACGATTGCAGCGGCGGGCTCGGGGTCGCCACCAACCGCCGTTGTTGCGGTTCGTGGGGCGAGGAGCCGCGACGCGCTTTAGGCGTGGGTCGAAGCACGCGCAAGTCCTGCTCAGCCAAATCCCGAGCCGCGGAGCGGCGTTTTGTACCCCGCCGCCGCAAAACAGAACGATTCGTACCTGGGCACGGCTATAGTTAAGTAGCCGTGTCGTAAAGCGTCAAAATATGTCCGGGCTTTAGCCCCTGACGGAATTCGCTTCTTCGCTTCTGACCTCTCACACGCTGCGGGCTGAGTACGATAACTCAACGAAGCCATTCTTGTAGGCAACCAGGTTTTTCAAATCCCACTTCTCCTCCCTCATTGAACCACCGAATAGCCGCAGTCCGTCACCCAAAAGGATTGGAGCTATGGTCAACCTGATTTCGTCCACCAAACCGAGTTCGAGAAAACGCTGCGATAACATGGCCCCGCCCACGAGCCAGATATTTCGATATCGAGGCGCGAGTTGCTCGTCAAGAAGTGTCTTGAGATCGCCCGAGTAGAACTCGACGCTCGTCCTCGTCGACGGCAATTTCCTTCCCGTCACTACTACGGTCGGAGTATCGCCATACGGCCAGCCGAGTTCAAGTGCATGTTCATATGTGCGAGAACCGAGCACATAACAGTCTATGGCTTTGACGAAGGCCGCGGCCTCTGCCTCCGATACCGAGACTCCTGGCTCGTAGACACCAGCACTGTTATGTAGCCAGGAGACACTGTTGTCTTTCTTCGCGATGAACCCATCAAGGCTTGAAACCACGTGCAAGGTGACTTTTGATCTCAAGAGTTATCTCCGGTACGTCCCCATATGCTCGGCCTTACCGATAATGTGGCCCTTCATCGCGGCATCAAGCTCCTGGCGGGTCGCGCCCGGCTGGAGTGTCAGGTTCGCGTCCAGCGCATAGAGCCGGAAGAAATAACGATGTGTTTTACCGGGAGGCGGACAGGGCCCGTTGTAGCCGGTCTTTCCGAAATCATTGCGTCCTTGCAGTGCTCCGCTCTGCAGCCGCGCACTCCTCGGCACATTCTCGGGTAGAAGGTGGGTAGCGGCAGGGATATTCCAGATGACCCAGTGGACCCACGTGCCCACCGGCGCGTCAGGATCGTCGACGATGAGCGCAAAGCTGCTGGTTTGTGGGGGGTGGTCGACCCAGGTGAGCAACGGAGAGACATCTGGTCCCTGGCAAGTATTGGCTTTGGGAATCTCAGCTCCGGAAGGGAATGCCGGACTCGATATCGTAAAGGTCACGGCTGATGAACCTCCTGTCGGTTGTTGGGCCGAAAGAGTGGCGAGCAAGAAAGTTGTGACAATCGCGGTCCGCATGACGCCATTGTAGGACGAGCGTTCCGGGTTGCAAGGGCTAGAAATGCTCACGAAATCTTTCGCTTGTCGATGTAGGATTCGAGGGCTTCCGGAGTCTTCGGCCAGTCTTCGCGCAACAGCCGCGAGAGCGAGCGGTCGGCAAGCAGCTTGCCGCCGGTCTGGCAGTATGGACAATAATTGGCTTCGTTCGCGGCGTAACGAAGGCGCTGGATGAGCTGGCCGCAGCGCGGACACGGTTGCTTGTACTTGCCGTGGATGGCCATCTGGTCGTGAAAGGCGGTCACTTTCTCCGGGAATTTGGCCCCGGTTTCGGTTCGTAGCCGATCGATCCATAGCAGCAAGATTGAGCGAGTAGCCGCGTGGAGCTGCTGGATCTGCTGTGGCGTCATTTTTTGTGTGAGCTGCAGCGGCGAGAGTCGCGCTTCGAAAAGAATCTCGTCGGAGTAAGCATTTCCGATTCCACTGAACATACGCGGATCGGTGAGCGCCCGCTTCAAAGTGTGATTGGCGGAAGTCAGTGTCGCTGCAAACTGTTCGAGGCTCGCGTCGAAAACTTCCAGCCCACCTGGATCGAGTGAGCGAAGATTCTCCTCGCCCGCAATGAAGTAGAGTGAGGCCCGTTTTTGAGAGCCAGCTTCCGTCCATAACAGACTTGCATCCTCGAAGTCGAAAGCGGCAAGGCCGCGCGGACGCGCCAGCTTCGCGCCACGCGCGCGCCAATGCAGGCGTCCGGCGATCATGAGGTGCAGGACGAGCCACAAATCGCCTTCCAGTCCGATGCAGATGCGCTTGCCGATTCGACGCAATTTTTCGACTCGCTTGCCCTCCGCCGTGTTAAGCGGGGGCACAACAGTTCGGAGCAGAGAGGGGCTGGCGACGCGAATCGTCGTGATCTTCTGCCCGACGATGCGTTTTTCCAACGCTTCCATATAGACGACGATGTCGGGGAGTTCGGGCATAAAACAGAGGATAGTGGGTTGGTGATTAGAAAAACATGTTGACGCGCCAATGCGAACTGGGAGCAGGCTTGGGCAACTACGCAACTCCCGAGCCGAGCAAACTGTACAGCAGTACTCCCAGAACGATGAGCGTTAGCGCGACGTAGAGGTAATCGCGCTCAATGGCGAATCCCACGACTGCGAACATCACGCGCGCAATGGGAGTAGCGATAAGCAACAGCAACCCAAATTGGATGATGCTTTTGCCGTGAAGATGCATCGCGCCCTTCACGATCGCCGGCAAAGTGCGCAACGCGGCAGCTTCTCCGCGGAAGACCCTGAAGTTTGCCGGTGCGAAAGCGTAGTGCGACAAGTAAATTACCGCTCCGCAAGCCACCACTGTCGCTGCGATCATTACACCAGCACGGAGCAGATTTCCGATCATGACCTCAATTCCGTGATCGTCCAAAAGGGGATGCGTCATAGTTTTCCTGAGAAACCGTTATACAGCATTTCAAAAGCCAGCATGACGATGACTGCGCTAAACACGACCCGCAACCACTTGGTACGTGCTTTCACAAGCACACGCGCTCCCAGCATAGAGCCGGCAAGAACACCCAGCATCACCGGCATCGCAATACCCGGATCGACGTAGCCGCGGCTGAGATAGATGCCGGCGCTGGCGGCTGCCGTGACTCCGATCATGAAGTTGCTAGTAGTGGTGGACACCTTAAAAGGAATACGCATGGCCTGGTCCATAGCGATCACTTTGATTGCGCCGGAGCCAATTCCCAACAGTCCGGAAAGCGTTCCGGCTCCGAACATGAGCGAGAACCCCAGCGGAACGCGATGAACCGTATAGGCGCGCATCTGAGTTCCAACTGGGTAGAAGCCGTTGAGCCGAAGTGCGCTGGCCATTCGGTCGGGCGTGGCGTCGACGGGAACGTCAGGTTGGGGACGCCCCGATAGAAAGGCGGAATATAACAGCACCAGCCCAAACACGATTCCGATCGCATTGGTGGTGATGTGGGTAGCGATTATCGCTCCCACAATCGCGCCGACAGTGGTAGCGATTTCAAGAAACATGCCGATTCGAATGTTGCTGTAGCCTTCGCGCACGTAGGCGGCAGCTGCACCCGAAGAGGTCGCGATCACGGACACCAGCGAAGCGCCAATGGCGTAGCGGATGTCAACACCGAAGACTAAAGCCAGCAACGGAACGATAACCACACCGCCGCCCAATCCAGTGAGCGCGCCAAGAAAACCGGCGACGAAGGAGCCCAATGCGATGAAGACAGTGAAGGCCAGTATGGTCATCAATCAAAGACGCGAACGGTCAGCGCCGCATGGACGCCATTGTAGAGGCGGCAGCGAATTGGCGGAAGGCGTTATTACGGCTAATCTTCATTCCCGCAGTGCCGACGGATCATCATCGCAACCGCGTTGTAACAAATTCCACCCGACGACCGAGGGGTGTTATTCGGCGCTGAAGTTTATGGGTTTCGAAAAATGTGCTTGTGGTGAGGCGAACCGCCCCGGGGTAGAATAATGCGGTCATTTAGAAGTCGGGATGAGCGGTTGGAGTTAACAACGAGAGGACCAACATGAAGAGGCTTGTTGAGAACGAAATGCCGTCAAGGCGTCGGTTTCTACAATTAGGAGCAGCAGGAACAGCGGCTGGCCTGCTGCTGAGCGGATGGGAGCTAGCTGCTCCAGTCGAAGTGCGGGCACAGAGCAATCTTAGTCCCGATGCGGCGCTGAAAGAGCTGATGGACGGCAATCAGCGCTACACTTCAGGCAAACTTAAGGCCTTCGACGAAGACCTGGCAATCCTGAAGCAGAAGACAGTAGAAAAACAGGAGCCGTTCGCAGCGGTGCTGTCATGCGCGGACTCGCGTGTGCCGGTGGAAATCGTATTCGATCAGAGCATCGGCCACGTCTTCGTGACGCGCGTGGCGGGTAACGTAGTTACGCCTGAAATCATCGGCAGCCTGGAATACGGAGCCGCAGTGCTGGGAACGAAGGTGATTCTGGTCATGGGTCACTCGGGCTGTGGTGCGGTGAAGGCTACCATCCAGGGCAAGAGTGTGCCGGGGCAGATCAGCTCGCTTTTTCCTCATATCCAGCCCGGCGTTGATCGAGGTGGGACGAATCTCGAAGCGGCCACCAAGGCCAATGCGAAAATTCAGGCGACGCTCTTGAGCGAGGCATCGACGGTGATTTCTGAGATGGTGAAAGCAGGCAAGCTGAAGGTGGTAGCAGGTTATTACGATTTAGGGAGCGGAACGGTGACACTCGTGGAATAGGTTGGTCGGCTTACGTTCCGCGAGCATGAATGTCTACCATGGGCGACGGTCTAACTTGACAGTACCCGCGAGGCCAATATACTTGGTGCTTAAGCATGTTTAACGCTACTCACGACGCGACAACCTGTTGCACCATGGCCATGTGTATGTACATGCGTGTCGGCGTGTGGGTTGCGGGTTAGCGGCAAATGAAAAAGTAGTAGCCGCAAGGTTCCAAGCGACCCACAGCCAATAAGCTGTGGGTCGTTGTGTTTTTCGCACCAAATCCAGGAAGAAGAGGAGCAACAGTCGATGAGCGAAGAGAAGCCGCAATACCACCTCGATACGCTCGCCATCCACGGCGGGCAGGAAAAGGATCCCACAACCAAGTCGCGGGCCGTACCTATTTATCAGAC
>Ga0306921_10000618_pt1 | contig 32347 bp, 27 predicted proteins | sample sta12Cox44000080_FD_203760 | JGI IMG/M metagenome (GOLD analysis project Ga0306921, IMG submission 203760) | Lab enrichment of tropical soil microbial communities from Luquillo Experimental Forest, Puerto Rico - statoxic.12C.oxic.44.000.080 (v2)... | ecosystem: Environmental > Terrestrial >... | reverse complement strand
GACGTGCTGGTCAACAACGCCGGCTTCACGCGCGATCAGCTCTTGGTGCGCATGAAAGACGATGACTGGGATCACGTCATGGACACGAACCTCCGTGGCGTGTTCCTGATGACCCGCGCGGCGGCGAAGTCCATGATGCGGCAGAAGGGCGGGCGCATCATCAACATCACCTCCACGGCAGGAGCCATGGGCAACCCCGGCCAGGTCAATTACTCGGCGGCGAAGGCAGGCGTCACCGGGCTGACCAAGGCCGCGGCGCGCGAGCTCGCGCACTGGAACATCCTCGTCAACGCGGTGGCCCCGGGCCTGATCGAGACGGACATGACGGCGACCTTGCCCGAGGAGACGCGAGAGGGACTGCTCCGACAGGTCCCACTCAAGCGGATGGGCGGGGCGCGGGAGGTGGCGGAGGTGGTACGATTCCTGGCCGGCGACGGCGCCACCTACATCACGGGGCAGACCATTCACGTCAACGGCGGCCTGTACATGTAGGGAACCGACGCCACGGCTGCAGGTTTGGGTGGGGTGAGTTCAATTCACGCAGGAGCGGGAGGTGTTCATGGCAAAGCCGGTCGAGGAGCGGGTCAAGGAGATCATCGTCGAGCAGCTCGGAGTGGAAGAGGACGACGTCAATCCCAACGCGAAGTTCATCGAAGACCTGGGCGCCGACTCGCTCGACACGGTCGAGCTCGTGATGGCCTTCGAGGAGGAGTTCGACCTCGAGATTCCCGACGAGGACGCCGAGAAGATCACCACGGTGGGGGACGCCATCAGCTACATCAAGGAGAACCAGTAGCCGGGGCAGGTCCCCGCTCACGCCATGGACCAGCGCCGGGTTGTGATCACCGGGGTGGGCGCCGTCACCCCCGTGGGCAATACCGCAGAGGAATTCTGGCAGGCCCTCCTCGAGGGCCGCTCGGGCATCGGGCCCATCACGCGGTTCGACGCCACGGGGTTCGAGACGCGCATCGCCGGTGAGCTCAAGGGCTTCGACCCTCTCAAGTACATCGACAAGAAGGACGATCGAAAATTCGATCCCTTCCTCAAGTACGCGGTGGCCTGCGCGGTGATGGCCGTGGAGGACGCCGCCCTGAAGACAGACCGCGTGGACGCCACACGCTTCGGCGTCCTCGTGGGATCGGGCATCGGGGGCCTCGAGACGCTCCTCGACAACTACGAGGCCCTGCGGACCAAGGGGCCGGACCGCGTCTCGCCCTTCCTCATCCCCATGCTCATCGTGAACATGGCGTCGGGGGCGATCTCCATGCGCGTGGGGGCCAAGGGCCCCAACACGGCGGTGGTCACCGCTTGCGCCACCGGCAACCACGCTATCGGTGACGCCACCAAGATCATCCAGCGCGGGGACGCCGACGTGATGATCGCGGGCGGGGCGGAAGCCATCATCATTCCCCTCGCCATCGCGGGCTTCGCCCAGATGAAGGCCATGTCGACGCGCAACGACGACCCCACTCACGCCTCGCGCCCGTTTGATGCGGAGCGCGACGGCTTCGTGTGCGGAGAAGGGGCGGGGATCATGGTGCTGGAGTCGCTCGAGCATGCCTCGCGACGTGGCGCCCGGATCTATGCGGAGGTTGTGGGCTACGGCATGACGGGGGATGCGCACCACATGACGGCGCCTGATCCGGAGGGCGACGGCGCGGCGCGGGCCATGAGCGCGGCCCTTCGCGATGCCGGACTCGATCCGTCCGCGGTGGGCTACATCAACGCTCACGGCACGTCCACGCCCTACAACGACAAGTTCGAGACCCTCGCCATCAAGCGCGTGTTCGGCGAGCACGCGCGCAAGCTCGCGGTGTCCTCCACCAAGTCCATGACCGGACACCTCCTGGGGGCCGCGGGGGGCATCGAGGCCATCGCCACCACCTTCGCCATCCATCACGGCATGCTCCCGCCCACCATCAACTACGAGAAGCCGGATCCGGACTGCGATCTCGACTACGTGCCCAACCACGCCCGCAAACAGGAAGTGGAGGTCGCGCTCAGCAACGCGTTCGGCTTCGGCGGCACGAACGCCACGCTGGCCTTCCGCAAGTTCCGGTCGTAGGTGACGGAGGACCTCGAGGCGGCGGCCCGGCTGGGGCCGCGGCTCGGCCACGTCTTCCACGACTCAGCACTCCTCCAGCAGGCCCTGACCCACCGCTCCTACGTCAACGAACATCCCGGGCAGCGCGACAACGGCGCCCTCGCTTTCCTCGGGGATGCCGTGCTCGCTCTCGTGGTCGGCGAGCACGTCTGGCGGAAGCATCCCGAGGAGGCGGAAGGGCTGCTCACGCCGCGTCGCGCCGGCCTCGTCTCGGGAACCAATCTCGCGCGCTGGGCCGCTGCCGTGGAGCTGGGATCGTGCCTGCGTCTCGGGCGCGGTGAGGCGCAGATGGGCGGGCGCGAGAAGGACTCGCTCCTCGCCACCGCCCTGGAGGCCGTCCTTGCCGTCGTCTATCTAGAAGGCGGCCTCACGGCGGTGCGACGGGCCGTGGCCGCGCTGGCCTCGTGGTAAGGTGAGTTCATGCGCTCCTGGCTCTTTCGCCGTCGTGTCGCCGACACCTCCGGGGACTCCTCGAGCTACGCCATCGCCGAGCTCGCCCCCCGCTTGGGCGGCGTGCTCGACGTGGAGCAAGTGAAAACGGAAGGTCACGCCCTCGGTTTCGGCGGCCGGCTCCTGCTGTCGCCGCCCTCCGCGCTGACGGAGCTGGTGGCGCGCTTTCGTCCCCTCGGCTACACGCCGTTCCTGCAGGAAGGGGCGGCGGGCATGACGTGGGTCCGCGCCCTGCCCTTCGTGGACGTGCAGGTGCCCTCGAAGCCGCGCCTCAACATCCTGCTCTTCGTGCTCACCGTGGTGTCGACCATCGTGGCCGGCTCGGGGGCCTTCTTCACCTTCGATCCGCTCGCCGAGCCCCGGCGCATCCTCGACGGCGTGCCTTTTGCCTTCACCCTCCTCGCCATCCTGGGCACCCACGAGTTCGGCCACTACTTCGTGGCTCGTGCCTATGGCGCCTCGGTCAGCCTGCCCTACTTCATTCCCGCGCCGCCGCCCTTCCTCTTCGGCACTCTCGGCGCGATCATCCGCATGCGCTCGCCCGCACGGGACCGCAATTCGCTCTTCGACATCGCGGCGGCCGGGCCGATCGCAGGGCTCCTCGTCGCCCTCCCCGCGCTGTGGATCGGACTCGGCTGGTCGAAGGTGGCCGAGCTGCCCTCGGGAGGCAGCGTGGTGTTCGGCGACTCGCTCATCATGCGCTTCATGACCTGGCTCGCCTTCGGGCAGCTTCCGCCCAATCACGACGTGTTCGTGCACCCGGTGGCCCTCGCCTCCTGGGTCGGACTCTTTGTCACTGCCCTCAACCTGATCCCCGTCGGCCAGCTCGATGGTGGGCGCATCGCCTACGCCCTCTTCGGGCCGCGGCACCGTCAGGTTTCCATCGCCACCTTCCTCGGCCTGCTCGCCCTCGGGGCCATCACCGGCTCCGCAAACTGGTTTGTCTGGGGGTTTCTCCTCTTCTTCGTCATGGGCTTCCAGCATCAGCCGCCCCTCGACGATCTCTCTCCGCTGTCTCCGGGACGCTACGCGGTGGGCGTGCTCTGCCTCGTGCTCCTCATTCTCCTCATCCCGCCCGTTCCCGTCGCGATACAGTAACGTCCGCGCCGGCCCGCTATTGCCTCGGGCCCGGTTCCCCGCTAAGATTCGTCAGCCTCGCGCCCATCCGCGCTCACGCACGAGAGGAGATCGTTGGTGCCCGACCAGGCAGAGCCCGAAGCGCTCGAGTCGCTCATCCGCGCGGGCGAGGTCGACACCGTCCTCACCGTGTTCCCCGACGGCATGGGCCGCCTCATGGGCAAGCGCGTGGTCGGCCGCTACTTCCTCGATCATGTCCTCGACGACGGCGTGCACGCCTGCATCTACCTCTTCACGGTGGACATGGAGATGGAGCCGCTCCCCGGCTTCACCCTGACCTCGTGGGAGCGCGGCTACGGCGACATGAAGATGGTGCCCGACCTGTCCACGTGGCGGCTCGTCCCGTGGCTGCCCAAGACGGCGCTCGTCTTCTGCGACGTGTACACGGAGGAGGGCAAGCCCATCGAGGAGGCGCCGCGCTGGGTGCTCAAGCGGCAGCTCGAGCGCGCGCGCAAGCGCGGCTGGCAGGTGCAGACGGCCTCCGAGCTCGAGCTCTATCTCTTCCGCGAGTCCTTCGACGAGGCGCGGGCCAAGCGCTATCAGCAGCTCACGCCCGTCTCGGGCTACCTGGAGGACTATCACATCCTGCAGACCTCCCGCGAGGAGCCGCTCGTGCGGGCCATCCGCAACCACATGGAGGCAGCGCGGGTGCCCGTGGAGTTCTCCAAGGGGGAGTGGGGCCGAGGCCAGGAGGAGATCAACCTTCGCTACGCGCCCGCCCTCGAGATGGCGGACCGACACGTGCTCTACAAGCATGGAGTGAAGGAGATCGCCTGGCAGCAGGGCTCGTCCGTCACCTTCATGGCCAAGTACGACATGGGCGCGGCGGGCTCGTCCTTCCACCTTCACTCCTCGGTGTGGGATCGCGCGGGTAAGAAGAACCTCTTCGTCTCCGCCGACCGCAAGGGGACGCCCCTCTTCCAGCAGTGGCTGGCCGGGCAGATGGCCATGGCGCGGGAGTTCGCCTACTTCTACGCGCCCACCGTCAACGCCTACAAGCGCTACCAGGCAGGTTCCTTCGCCCCCACGCGGATTGCCTGCGGGTGGGACAACCGCACGTGCGGCTTCCGTCTCTGCGGCGAGGCGGCCGGCTTTCGCGTGGAGAACCGCATTCCCGGCGCCGACGCGAATCCATATCTCGCCTTTGCCGCCACCATCGCGGCTGGGCTCCACGGAGTGGACAAGAAGCTCAAGCCGCCCAAGTACTACGACGGCAACGCCTACGACGACGCCACCCTCGCCCAGGTGCCCAAGACGCTCCGCGAGGCGGTGGACGAGCTCGAGCGCTCGCGGGTCGCTCGCGAGGCGTTTGGCGACACGGTGGTGAAGCACTATCTGCGTCACGCGCGGCTGGAGCAGCAGGCCTTCGATCAGTCGGTGACGGACTGGGAGCTCGTGCGGCTCTTCGAGAGGATCTGACGGCGTGGGGACGAGACTCAAGGGCAAGGTCGCCCTCATCACCGGCGCGGGGATGGGGATGGGTCGCGAGGCCTCCCTCCTCTTCGCCGAGGAGGGCGCGCGTATCGTGGTGTGCGACATCAACAAGCAGGCGGCGGACGAGACGGTGACCCTCGTGGAGAAGGCCGGTGGCCAGGCCGTGTCCGCGGTGGGCGACGTCGCGATAGAGGAGGACGTGAAGCGGATGGTCGAGGCGGGGGTGGGCCGCTTCGGCGCCCTCCACGTCCTCTACAACAACGCGGGTGTCCTCTGGAAGGACCGAGACCGCTCCGTGCTGGAGACGGACGGCGCCCAGTGGGATCGCGTGATGGGCATCAACCTCAAGAGCGTGTTCTGGGTGACCAAGCACGGCATCCCGCACCTGCAGAAGGCGGGCGGCGGCTCCATCATCCTGGTGGGTAGCGTGTCCGCCCTGGCCGGCTTCACCCGTGCCCAGGACGCCTACACGGCGGCCAAAGGCGCGCTGATCTCGCTCAACAAATCGCTGGCCATCCAGTTCGCCAAGGATGGCATCCGCTCCAACGTCATTCACCCGGGGATCGTGGAGACTCCGCTGCAGGCGCCGTACCTCACGCCCGAGCTCAGAGCCGAGCTCAAGACGGGCATTCCGCTGGGCCGCATCGGCCAGCCGCGGGACATCGCCTACGCCGCGCTCTTCCTGGCGTCGGAAGAGTCGTCCTTCATGACCGGGGCCGAGATGATCGTCGACGGCGGCTTCATGGCTCAATAACCCCCACCCGTACTCTGGAGGCCCTCATGCTGACACGGATGCTCCGCACCGCATGCCTGATGCTCTGTGCGGTGGCGCTGGGCACGGCGCCCGCCGTGGCCCAGAAGCAGACGGTCGTCGTGTACACGGCGATCGAGAATGAGCAGATCGCTGACTACATGAAGGCGCTCAACAAGACCCTGCCCAACCTCGAGCTCAAGATCCTGCGGCTGTCCACCGGCGACATCTCCGCCCGCTTCATGGCGGAGAAGGACAACATGCAGGCGGACGCGATCTGGGGAGTGGGTGCCACCAGCATGCTCATCTTCAAGAACGCGGGACTGCTCGAGCCCTATGCGCCCAAAGGCCTCGACAAGATCCAGGGGCTCTTCCGCGACAAGGCCAATCCGCCCTCGTGGATCGGTATCGACATCTACATGTCGGCCTTCTGCGTCAACACCGAGATCACCAAGAAGAACAATCTGCCCATGCCCGCCTCGTGGGCGGACCTGACCAAGCCCGTCTACAAAGGGCAGGTGGTCATGCCCAACCCCGCGTCCTCTGGCACGGGCTATCTCTCCGTGGCTTCCATCCTCCAGCGGATGGGAGAGGCCGAAGGCTGGAAGTATCTCGACGCCCTCGACAAAAACATAGCGGAGTACACCAAGTCGGGCTCCAAGCCTTGCAAGGACGCGGCAGCAGGGGAGCGGGCCATCGGCGTGTCGTTCGAGTACGTGGCCCTCGAGATGAAGAAGAAAGGCAGCCCCGTCGAGATGGTCTTGCCCAAGGAAGGCTCGGGCTACGAGATGGAGGCCAACGCGCTCACCAAGAAGGGCGCGAAGAATCCCGCGGCCAAGCAGTTCCTCGACTGGGCGGCGAGCGACGAGGCCATGGCCCTCTACGCGAAGTACTTCGCGGCGGTGGCGGTGGCGGGTCTTCCCGTGCCCGAGGGCCTGCCCAAGGACATCACCAAGGTCGTGTACCCGAACGACTTCGAGTGGTCGGCCAAGAACCGCGATCGCATCCTCGCGGAGTGGCAGAAGCGCTACGCGAAATAGCGTGATCTCGCACGGCGTCGCCCAGCCCGCCTCCCCATCGGGGCTCGATCTCGATGGCGGGCGGTCGCGGCTGGGCTACGCCGCCTTCCGCCCAGGCCAGCGTCAGGCCGTGGAGACGCTCCTCGCCCACGCTCGGCTGCTCCTGGTGGCGCCCACCGGAGGCGGCAAGAGCCTCGTTTATCAGCTCCCCGCCACGCTTCTTGGGGGAACCACCCTCGTCATCTCGCCTCTCATCGCTCTCATGCAGGATCAGGTCGACGGACTCGTGGCGCGCGGCGTGCCCGCGACGTATCTCGCTTCCACCGTCGACGGCGGTGAGATGCGCCGCCGCATGGCGAACATGGCGCGGGGGGGCTACCAGCTCGTCTACGTCGCCCCCGAACGGCTCGGCTTCCCGGGCTTCCGCGGTCTCCTCGCCGATCTCGCCTGTCCCCTGGTGGCCATCGACGAAGCGCATTGCATCAGCGAATGGGGGCACGACTTCCGCCCGGAGTACCTGGAGATCGGTACCCTCCTGCGCGAAGTGCCCGGAGCGCGCGTGCTCGCGTGCACGGCCACCGCCACGCCCGTGGTGCGTGACGAGATCCTGGAGCGTCTCGGCCTGCCCGCGGATACGCCGCAACTCGTCCAGGGCTTCGCGCGTCCCAATCTCTCGCTGCGGGTGGCCGAGGTGGAAGGCCGGCGCGCGCGGGCCGGCCTGATCGACGCCGCTCTCTCCGAGGCGCTGGGCAAGCCGGGAGCGCGGCGCGGCGCCGCCATCGTCTACGCTCCCACGCGACGCGCCGCCGAGGAGGAAGGGGAGAGGCTCGCGACCGAGGGCTGGCGGGCCCGGGTCTACCACGCGGGCCTTTCTCCCGCCGACCGTGGCCAGGGGCAGCGCGAGTTCGCCGACGGCGTCGCGGAGGTTGTGGTCGCCACCAACGCCTTCGGCATGGGGATCGACCGGGCGGACGTGCGCGCGGTGATCCACCTGGGGCCGCCCAGCTCCCTCGAGGCCTACTACCAGGAAGTGGGACGCGCGGGCCGCGACGGCGCCGACGCCCTCGGGCTGCTCCTGATCTCCGCGCGCGACTTGCCCCTGCGGCGGGCCCTCATCGAGCGCGGAGCCGAGGGCGCGGCACCCTCGGCCGCGGTGATCGAGCACAAGTGGGGGCTCTTCCTCGAGCTCGTGCGCTGGGCCGAGGGCGGGACGTGCCGGCACGACGCCATCCTGCGCTACTTCGGCGACGAGGCGGAGACGCTCGACGGCTGCGGGCGCTGTGATGTCTGTCGTGCCCTGGGCGGAGAGACGGGCGCCAAGGATCCAGAGGCGGTGCGGCTGATCGCGCGCAAGGCGCTCTCGGGAGTGGCGCGTGTCCACTCGCGGTTCGGGCTCCAGACCGCGGTGGCCCTCGTGCACGGCGATTCCGACGAGCGCCTTGAGCGCGCGGGCCTCACCGCCACGCCGACCTTCGGCAATCTTCGCGAGCATTCCCGCGAGTGGCTGACGCGGCTCTTCCGCCGCTGCGTCACCGCGGGCTGGGTCAGCTTCAGCGGCGGCGACCGCCCCGTGGTGATCCTGACCGAGGAAGGCCGCGAGGTGATGAAGGGTGAGCGGCCCGCGCGGCTGCTCCTGCCCGCCGTCACCACCGCCCGCGCGGCGACGGCCTCGCCGCGACCAGCCCGGCGGGCTCCCGATGCCGACGAGCTCGACGCGGATGGCCAGCGCCTCTTCGAAGCCCTCCGCGCGTGGCGGCTCGGAGTGGCGCGCGAAGCGGGCATGGCGCCTTTCATGGTCGCCTCCGACCGCACCCTGCGCGACATCGCGCGCCTGCGCCCGCGGACGCCGGACGAGCTGGCCCTCGCCTACGGAATCGGCCGCCACAAGGCGGAACGCTATGGGGCGGCCGTCCTGCGCGTGGTCGCGGAGGCGGGGAGCCGTTGAGCGTGCCCGAAGCGTCCGCCCCGGCGGTCGCCCTCGAGGGCGTGGCCAAGAAGTTCAGCGAGTTTGTCGCCCTTCGAGGCATCTCGCTCTCCATCGCGCCCGGGGAGTTCATCTGCTTCCTTGGCCCTTCCGGTTGCGGCAAGACCACCTTGCTGCGCATCATCGCGGGGCTGGAGCGGCAGAACGCGGGCACCGTGCGGATGGCGGGGCGCGACGTGTCGGAACTGCCCCCCGCCCTCCGGAACTACGGCATCGTGTTCCAGTCCTACGCGCTCTTCCCGAACCTCACGGTGGGGAGAAACGTCGCCTACGGGCTCGAGACTCGTCGCCTAGATTCAGGGGCCATCGCGCGCCGGGTCGACGAGCTTCTCGCGATGGTGGGACTGGCGCGTCATCGTGACAAGTATCCCGCGCAGCTCTCGGGGGGCGAGCAGCAGCGCGTGGCCCTCTGCCGGGCGCTCGCGCCGGCACCCGCCCTCCTCCTCCTCGACGAGCCACTGTCCGCCCTCGACGCGCGGGTGAGGCAGTCGCTGCGTCACGAGATCCGCGAGCTCCAGCGGCGGCTGCGCGTGACCACCATCATGGTCACCCACGATCAGGAAGAGGCGCTCGCCATGGCCGACCGCATCGTGGTGATGAACGCGGGGCAGGTCGAGCAGGTGGGAGCGCCGGCCGAGGTCTACCGTCAGCCGCGGACGCCGTTCGTGGCCCGCTTCGTCGGCCAGATGAACTTCCTGCGCGCTGTCGCCTCGTCGCGCGGCGGCTGGGCACGCCTAGGCTCGACCGAGCTCCAGCATCAGCCGGGCTTCGCGGCGCCGCCGAACAGCGCGGTGACCCTCGCCATCCGGCCCGAGGAGATCGCGGTGGGACCGTCCGCCCAGGGCGCCGCCAACGCGCTCACCGCCCGCATCGCGGCCGTGCAGTTTCTCGGGCCCTTCACGCGCCTCGCCCTCGCCATGGAGGGTGACGGCGAGACGAGCCTCGATTGCGACGTGGCCGCCACCGCCTTCACTGCCCTGAAGGTCGGCGAGGGCGCGGTGGTGCCCATCGCCCTCGCTCCCGAGGCGTTGCGCGCCTTCCCCGCGGCCTCCGCCTCGTGAGCACGCCCGCCCGGCCGGCCGCCGATCTTCCCAATCGGGTGATCCGGCATCGGGTGAGCGGCGAGGACGCCGTCCGGTGGACGCTGGTCGCCGTCTTCGCGATCGTCCTCGGTCTCTTCCTCCTCTATCCGCTGGCCCAGGTGCTCTGGCGAAGCCTGCTCGACGGTGAGGGCCGCTTCATCGGGGCGGCGAACTACGTCCGCTACTTCTCCACCCCGGCCATCGCCGCCTCCATCACCAATAGCCTGTTCGTATCTGCGCTCTCCATGGTCATCACGGTGATCCTGGCCTTCGGCTACGCCTACGCTCTCACGCGCACTGTGATGCCCGCGCGAGGGCTCTGCCGGGTGGCCGCCATGCTGCCGCTCTTCGCTCCCTCCCTCGTGCAGGCCCTCGGGCTCATCTACGTCTTCGGCAACAACGGCCTCATCACGCGCACCACCGGCTTCAACGTGGGAATCTACGGCGCCAAGGGCATCGTGCTCGCCGAGGTCTTCTACTGCTTCCCGCATGCCCTCCTCATCCTCTCCGCCGCCCTCAGCGCCACCGACGCTCGGCTGTACGACGCGGCACGGACGCTGGGGGCGAGCCCGCTCAAGACCTTCCTTACCGTGACCCTGCCCGGGGTCAAATACGGCCTGGTCAGCGCCTGCTTCGTGGTCTTCACCCTCGCCATCACGGACTTCGGCGCGCCCAAGGCCATCGGAGGCAAGTTCTCCGTGATGGCCACGGAGATCTACAACCAGGTCTCCGGCCAGCAGAACTTCAGCATGGGCGCCACGGTGTCCGTGGTCCTCCTCATTCCCGCCGTGCTCGCTTTCCTGGTGGATCGCGTGATCCAGCGCCGCCAGTACGCCCTCGTCACCTCGTCCTCCAAGCCGCTCGTGCCCGAGCCGCATCCATGGAAGGACCGCTCCCTCCTCCTCTATTGCGGGCTCATCGCGGGCTTCATGATCGCGGTCTACGCGGTGATCCTCGTTTCCTCTCTCGTGCAGCGCTGGCCCTACAACTTCACCTTCACGGTCAAGCACTACGACTTCGACACCGCGGGCGGGTATCACTCGCTGTGGAATAGCATCCGGGTGGCCGCGCTCACCGCGGTGGTGGGGACGGTGCTCACCTTCGTGGGCGGCTACGTGGTGGAGAAGTGCCGGACGGCGGCGACGGGACTGCTCTACCTGCTCTCCGTGCTGCCGGTGTCCGTGCCCGGCATGGTGCTGGGCCTCGCTTACATCTTCACCTTCAACGCGCCCGGCAGCCTCCTCAACCTTCTGTACGGGACCCTGGCCATCCTGATCATCTCGAACGTGATCCACTACTTCACGGTGGGCTTTCTCACCGCCACCACCGCGCTCAAGCAGATGGACGCCGAGTTCGAGAACGTGGGCGCCTCCCTCGGCGTTCCGTTCTACCGCACCTTCTGGCGGGTGACCGTGCCCATCGCGCTGCCTTCCATCGTGGCCATCAGCATGTACTTCTTCCTGAACGCCATGGTCACCCTCTCCGCCGTCATCTTCATCGTCGCCCCCGGCACCGAGCTCGCCGCGGTGGCCGTCCTCCTCATGGACGACGCGGGCGACACCGCCCAGGCCGCTGCCATGTCCGTCCTCATCGTGGCCACCGGCCTCGTCGTGCGAAGCCTGTACTGGCTCGCCATGCGGGGAGTGACCGCGCGCACCCAGGCCTGGGCGCGCAGCGTATCCTTCCTCCCGGAGGAGACCACGTGAGCTCATCGCCACTGGCCGGGAAGACTGCGCTCGTCACGGGGGCGGCGCGCGGCATCGGCTACGCCATCGCTGCCCGTTTGGCCACGGACGGCGCTCGCGTCGCCGTGCTGGACCTCGACACGGCCGTGGCGAAGGAGGCGGCCGAGCGCATCGGTCCCTCCGCGCTCGCCCTCACCGCCGATGTGACGGTGGCGGGCGAGGTGGAGGCGGCGGTACGTCAGGTGGACGCGGCCTTCGGTCGCCTCGACATCCTCGTGAACAACGCGGGGATCACCGGCCGCTCCTTTCCCATTTGGGAGCTGTCCGACGAGGATTGGCGCCGGGTCATCGACGTGGATCTCACCAGCGTCTTCTACTGCTGCCGATCGGCCGTCCGCGTGATGCTGGAGCAGGGGAGCGGGCGCATCGTCAACATCGCCTCCATCGCCGGCAAGGAAGGCAATCCGACCCTCGTGCCCTACTCGGCGGCCAAGGCCGGAGTGATCGGCCTGACCAAGGCGCTCGCCAAGGAGGTGTGCACGCGCGGCATTCTCGTCCACGCGGTGGCCCCTGCCGTCATCGGCACCGAGCTCCTCCAGCAAATGGAGCGGAGCACGGTGGATCTCCTCGTGTCGAAGATTCCTATGGGACGGGTAGGGCGGCCCGAGGAAGTGGCGGCGCTGGTCGCGTGGCTCGTGTCCGACGATTGCTCGTTCACCACGGGTGCGGTGCACGACCTCTCCGGAGGTCGGGCCACCTACTAGCGCTGTTCACGAACGGCGCGCCTGCAAACAGAGCGGATCCGCGCGCTTCGGATCGGGGCTCGTCCTCTTCGCGCGTGGCCGCCATCAATCCGGGGGTGAACGACGACGGCGTGCGCTCCTTGTGAAGGCGAGGAGGACGGTGAGGCCGCGACGCATCGACGATGCTTGTGGGCAGCGGGCGTCCACGCTGTGGGCATCAGGAGCGGAAGCCCAGCTTGAGGGCCGCGCTGAGCAGGGCGACCTTGGACACCGATTCCGTGATGCTGTCGTCGATGGCCATAGCTACCGCCTCGCGAAACGACACCACCCGGCGCTCGAAGAATTCGTCGTCGTCGGAGGCGAGAGGATCGGCCGCAAGGTCCTCGCCGATGTAGCAGTACGCGGTCTCGTCGAGATACGCGTTGGAGGGCTGGAAGCGTGTGAGGAAGATGAAACGCCCCGCCCGGTAGCCGCCCTCCTCGCGCAGCTCGCGCTGGGCCGCCGTTTCCGGGTCCTCACCGGGCTGGCCGCCGCCTCCCGGCAGCTCCCACGAGTCGCTGCGCGTGAGATGACGGAACTGGCGAATGAGCAGCACGTGGTCGGGATCGACGAAAGGCACCACGCCGACCGTGATGCCCACGTGCAGCACGGGGTAGCGCCGCTCGCTCCCGGTGGGCAGCCGCCACGCATCTTCCCGCAGCGTGAGCTTGCCGAGCTGCGCGAGCGTGCTCGAGCCTAGGAAGTGCCAGGCCTTCGTCATGGGGAGCCTCCTGGGCGGCGATTATACCTGTGCTAGTTGCTCGATCCTTTGATTCTCGGGAGTTACACTACTGCTTGCATCCGTCCTGGCAACGTCGGCCTTTTCAATCCACTTCGCTGGACCCGGAAGAGGATTGTTCGTGTTCGTCCATCTGCCAGCCACAGCCCAAAGGGAAGGATGGGGTCTCAATAGGTCATTGAGGCTGACGAGTCGGTCCCTGAACTTTGCGGCGCAGAACTTCTGGCGGATTCGTAAACGCAGGCGACGAGTCAGCGCCGAGCCTGGCATGAGCTAGACGCGAACCGATGAAATCATTGGGCGTATTTTGGTGCCAGTCGATTTTATTTACGAATCGCCCAAGGCCGGCGTGAAAGACATGGACAAATAAGGCGACCCGGATTTGGTCCAGGAAATGCGGCGAGCGAGACGGAACTCATTCAGAGTACCGTTGCCACTGAGGACCACTCCTTATAGAGACTCTCTCGTATCTGCAATGTGACATCCGCTCCGTTACGCTCGAGCGCAATGCGGTCGCCCGCCAGGACGCTTACATCACCGGCGGACACACCGCCCACCTGAAGAGCCAGGGCGCCACGCCGCGCCCGCAGAAGGCCGGCCAATAGGCATGTTCAAGAACATCGGCTCGAACTGGTTGCTGATGGTGGTCACGGTTGCTGCCACCTACATCCTGTTGCCGTATTCGTTGAAACATATTGGCCAAGAGCAGTATGGCATCTGGCTCATCATTACTTCTCTCACCGGATACATGGGATTGCTCATGCTCGGCGTGCCCATGGCGTCGGTGCGCTTCATGGCGGACTCGCTGGCGAAACACGATTACGAACAGATGAACAAGTTCATCGGCAGCTCCGCCGGACTGTTTCTGTTCACGGGTGTTGTCTCCCTCGTGGTCGGATGCGGTGTGTTTGTCTTCTTCGAGAGCGCTTTTCCGATCCCGCCAGAGCTGCGTAATCCCGTGCGGGCCGCCTTCTTTCTCGTCTTGTTCTATATCGCCGGCGGGTTTTTCGGCGAGCTTCCGTACGGTATCATGGCCGCGCACCATGACTTCGTCCTTCGCAACGCGCTCCAGACCATCACCCTCGTCTATCGACTGCTTGCGACCGTCGTGTTGCTGAAGGTCTATCCTTCCGTCGCGTCCTTGGCCATCGTCCAGCTTTCGTCGATGGCTCTCGAGACAACCGTGCTCTGGACAGTCATCCATCGCCGATATCCTGAAGTACGGCTCGACCTGCGCAAGTTCGAGATGTCCACCGTCCGCACCATCTTCTCGTTCAGCCTTCTCGTGCTGGTGCTCACTGTCGGATTCAAGCTTGTCTTTCAGACCGATTCACTGGTCATCGGCAAGTTCCTCGATGTATCTGATGTCCCGTTTTACGCGGCCGCCAACAGCCTCATCATCTATCTGATCGAGTTCGTCATCGGCATCGCGTCGGTTGTCATGCCAACCGCGACGACACTACGCGCGCTGAATCAGGAGCACGAGCTCCGCGCGCTGTTGTTGAAGTGGTCGAAGATCGCTGTCTCGCTGTCGCTGCTGGCGACTCTCTATCTCGCCGAATTCGGCCCACGTGTCTTGAGGGTCTGGATCGGGCCAGCGTTCGAAGTACACAGCGGACACATACTGCACGTGCTCTTGTTGTCCACCGTCGTGTTTCTCCCGGTACGCGGGATCGCATTGCCAATTTTGATGGGAGTAGGCAAGGCGAAAGGCGCCGTGTGGACTCTGCTCGCCACGGGGGTCCTCAATCTTGGGCTCAGCATCCTCTGGGCAAAGCAATACGGTTTGATCGGGGTCGCTTGGGGCACGACGGTTCCCAATCTCTTCTACTCGGTCGCGCTGCTGTGGCTGGTCTGCGATGAAGTGAGGTGCCATATCTGGGATTACCTGCGCTACGTTGTCGTGCGTGCCGCCATCGGCGGCGCGCTGACCTTCGCTATTGTCGGCACGGTCGATCGCTACGCGACGCTGCAAGGCTACCTGGGGTTGGGGGCAGGCGGTCTGCTCACCGTGGTGACCTTTGGTGTCATCTGGCTCTCGTTTGTCTATAGCAAAGATCCCTACTTCGACCTGCAAGGCGCATGCGCGCGATTCCTCCGTATGCGGTGGCGAAGTGTTGATTATAGTTAGTGTCGCGATTCTCGCGGCCGCGCTCGTCATCGGCGAGCTCACGGCCCGTTGGTGGGTCCGCTATCGCGACGAGTACTATGTCTTTGCGCCCGGTTTGCGTATCGTTCTCAATCTCGATCAGACGGCGATGCCCGACTTTGCTCCGGTGCATATCAACGTCAATTGCGAAGGCGAGCGGGGCCCGGAACTGCCGGCTGACCGCACGTCGCTCTATCGCGTGCTCGTGGCCGGCGGAAGCGCGGCAGAATGCTCCTACCTGGACCAGCCAGACAGTTGGCCGGGCGTGATGCAGACCATCCTCGAGAAGCCGGAGAACCTGGCGAGGCTCGGCACCGCGAGAGTTCATGTCGGCAATATCGGGAAGGCGAGCGTGGCCGGCGAAGCGCTACACGTTATGTTCGAGAAAGTGTTGCCTCGGATGGACAAGATGAACACCATCGTCATCATGGTGGGTGCGTCCGCGGTTCTGAGCTGGCTGCAGCAGGGGACACCTTCACCGCCAAGGTTTGGCGATCTCGACTTGAATGACTACTTCATGAAACACCCGGCCCATCCATTCTCATTCTTACCTCGGCACATGGCCTTGATAGAGCTGGCTCGCCGTGTCCGCGACAAGCGCAACCCGGTGAAAGTTGGCGTCGGCAAGTGGCTCATCCAGGCGCGCCAGATGCGTCTCAATGCGCTCGACCTCCGGACGGCCACGCCGGATCCCGCGCCGGTGATCGACAACTTCGCTCGCCATTTCGACGAGTCTGTGAAGCTCGCACAGCAGAAAGCTTCACGAGTGATCATCATCGCCAGCCGTGGTTTCAAAAGGAGAAGTATTCAGCGGAGGAAGAAGCGCTCTTTTGGAACGGCGGCGCCGGAGACGTGATCACGCAAGACGTGAAGACCTTCTATAGTCATGAGGTCATCTTTGATCTGATGAAGCGCATCGAAGACGTCGTACTTGCTTCGGCCGCGAAACATGGCGTGGAATCATTCAATATGCACGCCGCGCTCGAGCCGAGCAAAGAGAACTACTACGACCACTTTCATTTCACGCCAATCGGTTCTGCGAGGGTGGCGCGGGTGGTCTGCGACATCATTACCCAAGGACCGGCGTCAGCCTAGCCGGCTAACACCGGCTTGCTCGCGTTGCGCATATTCATGCAGGTTCGGCATGGGCTCTGTGGCATTGGCTGCGTGAAGGTAGAACCGCGGGAGTCGTCTCCCGCGGCCCTCAGGTAGATTCTGCGAGAACTCGCCGTCCCCCAAGCGTTCAGCTGAGAGTACGGTTGAGTTGCCATCACGATGACATCGGGACGACGGAGGAGACATGGCGGGGATTTTCATCAGCTACCGGCGCGCCGATAGTCAGATCTGGGCGGATCAGCTCGCGGACTCACTGATCCTCCGCTTCGGTGGAGGTCTGATCTGGCGGGATGTCGATGACATTCCCGCCGGAGAGCCCTGGTCGAGGGAGATCAGAAGGGCTCTGGCGGCAGCGGACGCGGTTCTCGTGCTGATCGGACCCGACTGGCTCGAAAATCCGCGGCTGGCCGAGGGGCGGGACGTCCTCCGACACGAAATCGAGACGGCGCTTCGCAGCAGGGCCTCCGTTGTACCGGTCCTCGTCGGTGGCGCCGGTATCCCGGAGCGCCGCAAGCTGCCGCGCGCGATACGCCCGCTGGCGACTCTCGCGAAACGCCAAGCCGTCACCTTGCGCGAAGGATGGCACTGGCGCGACGACGTGAACGTTTTGCTTGTCGAGCTGCGCCGAATCGTTGGGAACAGGCGGAAGAGCGAACCCCTCAAGCGACTCTACGAAAAGCTCGGACAGTTTCAGAGCGATTATTTCTCCGTGCTCGCGAAGCCCGCTCAGGCGCTTGACGTCGCACGGCAAACGCTGGAACTGCTCGACGACCAGTCCCCGCACTACCCGCACGAGCCGATCCTGCAGATCGTCAGGGGCTATACCTATAAGAACGAGGCGATGGCGTGCCGCGACCTCCATGACCTGGCCGGCTTCGAACAAAGCCTGGGACGGGCAGAGGCTGTCTTCCGCGCCATGCGGGCCGAAACCGAAGCGCATACCGCGGCCGCCTACAACGGCCTCGGCAGCGTTGACATGTTACGCGGCCGCATGAGGCCGAGCAAGCGGTGGATCACGCGTGCGCTGAGACTCTGGCCAGACTACCCGGAGGCGCTGCAGGATCTGCGAACGGTAACAGCCTACCTCCAGGTAGCCAGACACCGGTAATCGCCAGACGCGGGGCGGTCCGGCGAACGACGTGCAGCGGATGGCGTGGCCGGTGACACGATTCACGCGTTGCCCGCAAAGGTGGAGAAGGTCCATGCACAGCGTGCCGCGGCCTGGAGGAGGAAGTGACCTGGCTCCTCTGTCAGGAATCTGTCTTGAGTTGCTCGTCCAGGCCCTCGGGGTAGCCGGCGCGGCGCAGCGCGAGCCCGATCACCCGTCGACCGACTGCTCGCATTGACTGCAATGCGGTGCCTTTCCGTGCCGTTCTGTGGATCCGCGGCGCTCGCGAAGTGTCTCCCTCAGTGGGCAATAGTTCCTGTGCTATCGTACGAGGCATGTCATCCGATGCGCACGTGGATCACCTCATGAGCAAGCTGGTCCGCGCGGTCGAGGTCTCGCTCAAGGCCACCGAGGCCGCCCGTGACGCGGTGGCGGAGATCCTCAAGCGCGGCGCGGAGACGGGGATCTTCTTCGCCCAGGGACGCGGCACGCCCGCCTCCAGCGGCTTCGAGCTGACGGACCTCGATCGCGATTTCCTCCGCTCCCTCTCCATACGCCCCGATCGGGAATGATCTCGTGCGCGTGCTGCTGATCCTCGCCCTGTTGCTGGCCTGCTTCATCCTCGTCTCGCCCCTTCTCCGGGGCTGGCGGCCGCGACTGGGCGGCGAGGATCGGTCCAATCAGCTCGTGAAGGATCCGTTCTGCGGCACCTACGTGCCGCGTTCCCGCGCGGTGCGGCGGGAAAGCGGCGGCGAGGCGCTGCACTTCTGCAGCACGGACTGCGCCGCCCGCTTCGCGCGCGGCGAACGCCCGGTGTGACGCGCCCGCGCCGGCTGCTGCGCGCATGACGTATCGCCTGCTCGTGTGCGACCTCGACGGGACCCTGCTCGGCGACTCTCCCGATCTCGACTTGGAGCTCGTCGGTGGGCTCAAGGGCGCCATGGAACGAGGCCTCGCCTTCAGCATCGCCACCGGTCGCATGCCGCAGGGGGTGGATCGATACCGCGACGAGCTCGGAGTTACCGCGCCCATGATCTTCTACAACGGCGGGCTGGTGCGCGATCACGAAGGCGGGCGCGATCTTCTCGCCCTCACCCTGCCGCGCGGCATCCTCTGGCAGGCCCACGAGATCTTCGCCCACGCCCCTGTGGATCCGCTCTTCTATCGCGACGATCAGCTCTATTGCCTCGCGGAGAGCTTCCCGGTTCGCCGCTATGCGGAGACCCAGCGTGTGCCCCTCGAGGTCATCGACGCTCCGGAAGACTTTCTGCGCCTGGGCGGCTTCGCCAAGACCCTCTTCATCGGCCACCCGGCCTGCTTGCCCATCGTGCGCGCGGATCTCTCCGGCATCGTTGGCGAAGGCGCGAGACTCGTGGCCACCCGGCGGGACTACCTCGAGATCATCCCCGCCGGCGCGACCAAGGGGACGGCCCTTCGAGTCCTCGCCGAGCACCTGGGCATTCCGCTCGAGGAGACCATTGCGGTGGGCGACCAGGAGAACGACCTCGAGATGATCGAGGCGGCGGGACTCGGTATCGCCATGCCACAGGCCCCCGAGGGCGTGCGCAAGGCAGCACGTCAGGTGGCGCCATCGGATGCCGAAGGCGGGCTCCTCGCTCTGTTTCGCGAGATCCTGCCGCAGCACTTCGCGTGACCCGCTCCCTCGATCCCTACGGCGCCATCGATCGCCAAGGCCAACCCGAGGGCTACGTCGGCCACCTCGAGGCGCGCGGCCGCACCCCCGCCCAGACGCGTCTCCGACGGCGCTTCCTCCGCTTCGCCCGAATCCGCCGCGGCCAGTGCGTGCTGGAGATCGGCTCGGGCACCGGCATCGTCACTCGAGATGCCGCACGCCTGGTGGGATCGCGGGGACAGGTGGTAGGCGTGGATCCGAGCCAGATCATGACGCGCGCGGCGCGCTGTCTCGCCCGCCGTGCCGGCTTCGGGCCTCGTCTCGTCCACGCGGTGGGAGACGGCGCGCGGCTGCGCTTCCCTCCCGATCGCTTCGACTGCGTTTTCGCGGTCACCGTGCTCCTCCACGTGCGGAACTCCGAAGCCATCCTCCGCGAGATGGTGCACGTGACGCGGGCCGGCGGCATGGTCGCCGTGCAGGACCAGGACTTCGGCACCCTCGCTCTCGACCATCCAGACCGCGATCTCACCCAGCGCATCATGGATGGCGTCGTCTCACGCATGTATCCCGACCCGTTCTCCGGCCGGACCCTCTATGGCCGGCTGGTCCGGCTGGGTCTCCGCGACGTGCGCCTCGCCGTGGAGGTCTTCCAGGACACGAAGCTCGAGCCCTATACCCACGCCATGCTGAGCCGGCGGGCGGAGAACGCGGTCAAGCTCGGGATCGCCGCCCCGCGGGCGGCCGCCCGGTGGCTGGCGGCCGTCGAGCGGCTGGCCGCCATCGGCCAGTTCGCCTTCACGCTCAACTATTACGCCGCCCGCGGCGTGAAGCCCTGAGGGTGAATTAAGCCTGCCCTTCTGCCGGGTTCCGTACTTGTATACTGGCTTCACCCACCAATGAGCGACCCGACGGCGAATCTCCCCGCTCAGGCGCCCGGTTCTCGAGGACCCCACGAGGTGTCCGTGACGCCGGAGGCTCTGGAAGCGAAGTTGCGGGAGGCCACGGGGCTGCTCGCCGTGGCTCGAGTGGTCGGCTCCGCCACGGATCTCGGCGAGGGGCTCCGTCTCATCTGCCACGAGCTGGCACGATTGACGGGCGCGGAGACCGTGTCCGCCCATCTGCTCGACGGGCGCACGGGCGAGCTTCGGCCCATCGCGGCCCACGTGGTGCCACGCCACGCGGTGGAGGCGCTCGCCGCCACCACCCTCACGCCCGCCGATCTGGCCGGACTGCGCGACGTGTTCGTGGACGGGCGGATCCTCTGGAGCGACGAGGTGCCCGCGAGTCCGCGCTTCACCGCCGCGCCCTTCCGCGGTGTGCCGCATCAGTCGGCGTTGCTCCAGCCCCTTGTCCTCGACGGCGAGGTGCTAGGAGCGTTCTACCTCGTGTGGTGGGAGCGCCGTCGCCGCTTCGAGACGGCGGAGCTGGCGCTCCTCTCCGCCATCGGAGAGCAGGCGGGCGCGCTCTTGAGCAATGCGCGGCTGCGTGAGGCGCTGGAAGGGCGCGCCACGCGGCTGCGCGCGCTCTCGCTGGTCAATCGCGTGGTCTCGGCCTCCCTCGACGAGGGGGAGGCGTTGGGCGCCATCGCCCGCGCGGCGGCCGAGATCACGGGAGCCCCCTTCGTGTCCTTCTGGACGGCCGACCCGCGCTCGCGACGGCTCGAGCTGCGCGCGGTGTCCGACGAGCGGCCGGGCGCCGATCTGCCCTTCACCTCCATGGAGTTCGGGCGCGGCAGCGTGGGCTGGGTCGCCGCGCACGGCGGCATTCTCGAGGTGGCCGACGTGTTCTCCGATGCGCGCTTCACCGCGCGCGCGTGGTGGCAGGGACATGGCTTCACGAGCTTCCTCGGCGTGCCCGTGGTCCTCGACGGCGAGATCCTCGCCGTGCTCGCTCTGTGCGGGCCGCGGCCCTTCCGCTTGGACGCCGACGAGGGCGAGCTGCTCGAGAGCTTCGTGGCCCAAGCCGCGGTGGCCATCCGGAACGCGCGGCTTTTTGCCGAATCGTCGATCTACGCCCAGCGCCTGGAGACGCTCACCGGGCTGAGTCGCGCCCTCACCGCTTCGCTCGACCCCGAGACCATCATGCCCGCGGTGGTGGACGCCGCCCTCACCCTCTTCCCGGGCTGGGCGTGCGAGCTATGGACGGTGGAAGGCGAGCGCATCCGCTTCATGGCGGGCTCGATCGACGCCCGCGATGACACGGAGGTTCCCGCGGAGCTGCCTCTGGGGCAGGGTCTGGTGGGCGAGGTCGCCGTGTCGGGACACTCCGTGGTGGTAGAGGATCTCGCGGCGCGGGCGGGACGCGGCATCGATTCGAGCATTCGCGCCGCGCTCGTCGAGGCGGGCATGACGCGCGCCGTGGTGCTGCCACTACTCGTGGCGGCCGAGGCGGTGGGGGTGGTCTGTCTCTTCACGCGTTCCCGCGACATCCTCACCCCCGGCGAGACCAAGGTCATGGAGGCCTTTGCCGAGCACGCGGCGGTGGCCCTGACCAAGGCGCGCCTCTTCGAGGACATCCAGGACCGCCGGCGCTTCTCGGAGGCGCTCCACGTCATCACCGTCGAAATGATGCGCTCCATGGACGTCCAGCAGCGCGTGGACACCTTCGTGCAGGGAGCGGCAGAGGCGCTCACCTTCGACCGCATCAGCGTGCTCCTGCCCGACGCCGATGGCACGTCCCTCGTGGTGGCGAGCACCAGCGATCCCGATCCTGCGGCGCGCCGGCCGGTGCCCGTCGCAGGCGGCGGGGGCATCGGGCGCGCGTGGGAGACGGGGGAGACCACCCTCGTCGTCTCGGACGCGGACGTGGCCGCCCTCCCCCCACTCGATCCCACCCTGCACGACCATCCCCTCCTCCGCGTGAAGCGCTTCGCCGCGGTGCCCCTGCGCTTTCAGGAGCGCACCATTGGGGTGGTGCTCGGCGACAACAAGCGCCGTCGCCGCAATGTCACCCGCCGCGGCGTCGCCCAGCTCGAGATCTTCTGCCAGCAGCTCCAGAACCTGATCTCCAACGCCCGACTGTGGGCGGAGACCCAGCAGCGCGAGCGCGACGCGACCCTTCTCGTGGAGGTGACGCGCCGTCTCTCCTCCACCCTCGACCTTTCGCACGTGCTCGACATCATCACGGAGAGCGCGCTGGGCATCGACGCGCTCGACGCGGCTGGCCTCTATCGCTGGGACACCGCGCGCGACGGGCTCGTCCTCGTGCGAGGGCGGAATCTCTCGGAAGCCATGATGCGGGGCATGGTCCTCCGGCCCGGGGAGGGGGTGAGCGGGCGGGCCTACGCGGAGCGGCGACCCGTGGTCACCGCGGACTGGAAGGCGGACGGTCTCCTCCGCTACCGCCCGGAGACCGTCGCCGCGCTCGAGGAGGGGAAGGGCCTGCGCGCCTTCGTGGCCGTGCCCATCGTGATCCGCGACGAGGTCTTCGGCGTGCTGCTGGGCGGCGCCCAGGAGCCACGCCGGTTCACCGAGCGCGACGTGCGCGTGCTCTCGAGCATGGCCGCCCAGGCCGCGGTGGCCATCGAGAATGCGCGGCTCTACACGGAGACCCAGGACAACCTGGCCGCCGCCGCGCTCCTCAATGAGGCGGCGCGTCGGCTCCATCGCACGCTCGATGCCCGCCGCCTCCTTCCCGACGCCCTGGCTGGGCTGGGCCAGACCTTCAACGCCGAGGGCGTGGCGGTGATCCTCTTCGACGACGGAGCCGCGGGGCAGGGCACGGTGATTCGCTGGGGCACCATGCCCGAGGAGGCGATGCGCGCTCTCGCCGAGCCCCTCCGCCGGCGCGAGGCGCCGCTCCTCGTGGCTGATGCCTCGACCCGTCCCGACCTGATCCCGCCCGCTATGCTCGAGGCGGGCCCGCGCGCCGTTTCCGCCTTCCCCATCCGCGGGCGCAGCCGCGTGCTGGGTGGCTTGGCCCTCCTCTTCGCGGGACACCGCTCGTCCTCCGAGGCAGAGACGCGCCTCCTCGCCGCCTATGCCGACCAGCTCGCCATGGCGCTGGACAACACCGCCCTCTTCGAGGAGGCCGAGAACAAGAAGACGCAGCTCGAGCAGGTGTTCGCCTCTACCTCCGACGGATTCCTCGTGGCCGATCTGAACGGCCGCGTCATCGCCTTCAACCGCCAGGGCGGTGAGCTGATGGGCGTGGCGACCGAGGAGGTGGTGGGCCGGCCCTTCCAGCGACTGGTGGAGATCCTGCGCCCCACGGTGAGTTGGGAGCAGCCGGGGGCACGCGCGCTCCTCTCCGTCATCGCGAGCGGTCGCCCGGGGGACGCGGCGGGGGATTTGGAGTTCCGATCGCTCGAGGCGCGGACCTTGGGCTGGCGGGCCGCGCCCATGCGCGACCTCCTGGGAGCCGTCGTGGGAGTGACCATCACCTTCAACGACGTCACCCGCCAGCGCGAGATCGATCGCATGAAGACGGAGTTCGTGTCGACCGTCTCCCACGAACTCCGCACGCCGCTCACCTCCATCAAGGGTTCGCTCCATCTGCTCCTCTCGGATCCGTCGCTGCGGCTCGACGCGACTCAGCGGCAGCTCGTCGACATCTCGGTGAAAAACACCGATCGGCTGATTCGCCTCATCACGAACATCCTCGACATCTCCAAGATCGAGGCCGGACACATCCAGCTCGAGCTGGGGATGCACAACGTGAGCGAGTTCGTCTGGGCGGCCGTGGATGGCATCGCCGCGTTCGCGGAGTCCCGCGGCATCGTGATCGAGGCGCAGGTGGAGTCAGCCCTCCCTCCGGTGCGGGTGGACGTCGACCGAATGGTGCAGGTGGTGACCAACCTCCTCTCCAACGCTATCAAGTTCTCCCCGCCGGGCTCGCGGGTGACGGTGAGCGCGCGGCGTGGTAGCGGGGAGGTCGAGCTCCGCGTCAGCGACCAGGGCCGGGGCATCGCCCCCGAGGACATGAGCAAGCTGTTCAAGAAGTTCCAGCAGCTCGACGGCAGCAACGTCCGCTCGGTGGGCGGCACGGGACTGGGCCTGGCCATCTGCCGCGGCATCGTGGAGGAGCACGGCGGTTCCATCGGAGTCGACAGCGAGCTCGGCCGTGGGGCGACCTTCATCGTGGCCCTGCCCCTGTCCGCGCCCACCACGGTGCTGCCGGAGGAGTCGGGCGAGCCGGCGGAGGAAGACGGGCCCGTCATCCTCGTGGTGGACGACGAGCCGGACATCCGCGGTGTGCTGCGGGATCAGCTCGAGCTCGACGGCTTCCGCGTGCTGGAGGCGGGGCGCGCCCTGGAAGCGGTGGAGGTCGCGCGCGAGCGTCAGCCCGACCTCATCACCATGGATCTTATGCTGCCCGATCTCGACGGCTTCGAGGCCATCCGCCTCCTCCGCGAGACGGAGCGCACCAGGGAGGTCCCTGTCATCATCCTCTCCGCGGTGGAACTGAGCGCGGACGACACGCGGCCCCTCGGACCCACCGCGCTCCTGACCAAGCCATTCTCACGTCTGGACCTGATTGCCGCTGTGCGCGCCAACCTTCGCATGGATCGGAGCCTCGGCCGATGACTGCTTCCCGCATCCTGGTGGTGGACGACGAGATCGACATCAGCACCGTGCTCACCGTGACCCTGCGCCGCGCGGGCTTCGACGTACGCACGGCGGGCGACGGCCTCGAGGCCATCGAGGCCATCCGCCAGGAGCCACCCGACCTGGTCATCCTCGACGTGATGATGCCGCGCGCGGACGGCCTGGAGACGCTCAAGCGAATCCGCGAGCACGGGCCGACCACGCATCTGCCCGTGATCATGCTCTCCGCGAAGACCCAACTCGCTGACAAGATCCGCGGCTTCGAGCGCGGGGCCGACGACTACGTGGCCAAGCCCTTCGAGCCCTCGGAGATGCTGGTACGCGTGCAGACGCTCCTCAAGCGCACGGCCACGGCGCGTCTGACCGCGCCCTTGATGGGTGTGCTCGGCGATTGGTCGTCCGCGGAGGGCGTGGCGCAGCTCACGCGAGACTTGGAGGCGGCGCGCGACATCCAGGCCCGGCTCACTCCCTCCGTGCCGTCCGCCCTCGGTGGCCTCGATGCGGGCGCCGTGCTTCGCCCCTCGACCATGGTCGGCGGCGATTTCTTCGACATCGTGCCCATGGGGGAGCGCGTGGCCATTGCGGTGGGCGACGTGTCCGGCAAGGGCATCCCCGCTGCTCTTCTCATGGTGATGGTGCGCACGCTGCTGCGAGAGATCGCCCGCAGCCTCGCCGAGCCGGCAGAGGTGCTGACGCGCCTCAATGCCTCGCTGTGTCGCGACATGCCGCCCTCCATGTTCGTGACGATGGTGCTCGCGGTTGTCGCGCCCGACCAGGTTGGCCGCGTCGCCCTCGCCTCCGCCGGCCATCCCGAGCCCATCCTCGTGCGGAAGGGCATGGCCCCGAAGGCGGTGACGGTCGGCGGTATGATCATGGGCGTGTTCGACGAGGCGCTGTTCGAGGAGGCCGTGGTCGATCTGGAGCCGGGCGACAGCCTCGTCCTGCTTACGGATGGTGTCATCGAGGCCCCCGGAGCGGACGGCAAGCGCGCCAGCTTCGATCGCGTGCTGCAGACCCTCGATCGCGCGCGAGGTGAGCGCGCGCAGGCGCAGGCCGAGGCCCTCACGGGAGGTCTCCTCGCGGAAGCCGCCGGCCGTATGTCCGACGACATGACCGCCTTCGTGCTCAAGCGCGCCTAAAGGGTGCCTAGGCGTCGCGAGACGCAATGGGAACCGAAGCTATGGCAAGGCCCAAGACCGCGCGGACCACGCTGCGCGCATGAGGTGACGACGATGCCCAGAGTGCGGGAGATCGAGGACGACGGCGGCGATCCTACCCTCAAGGAGATCTTTGCCCGGGAGCGCGAGCTCTTCGGCGCCGTCTTCAATACCACCAAGGTCTACGCGCATTGCCCGCCCATCCTCAAGGCGGCCAAGCAGCTCTCCCTGTCCATCGAGAAGTCGGGCCGGCTGCCCGCCGCCCTGCTCCCGCTCGTCTATCTCCGCGTCTCCCTGATCAACGGGTGCCCCTTCTGAATCGACATCAACGCATCCAGGGGGATGCAGACGGGAGCCGACGAGGACAAGATCCGCGAGGTGGCGGCCTGGCGGGAGAGCCACCGGTTCTCGGAGGTGGAGCGAACGGCGCTCGAGTACGCGGAGGCCATGACCATCACGGGCCAACGAGTGAGCGACCAGCTCTTCGCCCGGCTGCGCGGACACTTCGACGAGGCCCAGATCGTGGAACTGACGGCGGCGGTGGCTCTGGAGAACTTTCGGAGCAAGTTCAACGTGCCCTTGCAGATCGAGAGCCAGGGCTTCTGCGTGGTCAGGTAGTTACATAGTACTTGGGCCCCCCGCAGCCCCCCTCAGGGGCCACCTCAGTTGCGCGGGGGTTGCGCCTGGTATCCCGTCCACACTCAACTGCGGATCCCCAGCGTGGGCCTGGGGCATCCAGCGGGCATACACGCGAAGGAGCACCCCGGCAGACCGCCATCCCCCCTGGCCCTGGACATACAGGAGGGGGGCGTTACGACTAAGGAGGGTGGAGGCAAAGGTGTGCCTCAGTTGTTCCGGCGAACGGTAGCGCACCCGGGCAAACCGGAGGGCCCTGCGCCATCTCCTATGTAGGTCCATGGACGACAGCGGAACCCTCCCGCGCCCGAATACGAATGCCTCAGGGTCATCCATCGGACGAACGGTCAGACGTTGAAGCCCTCCCACAACTGATCTGGCCGTCTCAGTCGTGCCTGGTCGCCACTCCCACGTCTCATCCACGACAGGATGGGTAATGGCGACACTGCGCTCGTGGCCAGTTTTGGTGGGGCCCAGACGCTGACGGCTCCACGTGCGCCGCACCAGCGCAGTTCCTAATTGCAGATCGAGATCTTGCCACTGGAGCCCACACACCTCCCCGGCCCGCATCCCACTCTGCATCCACACCTGGAGGAGGGTGGCGAAGTCCGCATCATGCTCCCGTGCTGACTGGAGAATGGCCCGAAGCTCGGCTCCGCTAAAGGGGTCCACACGCTCGATGCGGGGCGTCCCGCGCCACTCCACTTCATGCATGGGATTGGCAGGAATGCGTTTTGTTCTGACGGCCCTCTGCAAGATGAGTCGCAGCGCGAGGAGTCCGGTCCTCAGGGAGGCATCTGAAAGAGGCTTTCCCTGGAAGCGGATGGAGCCCCCAGGCCCGCGCTTCGCTTCGATGAAGTCCTCGATTGTGGTGGGGGTGATGGCCGTGATGGCAAGGTGGCCAAGAGCCGGGATCAAGTGTTGTGTAGTGAAGGAACGGTAATTATCGAGGGTGGCCGGGCGGATCGCATGGAGGGCGGGATACTTGTGCAGCCACTCTTCTGCGACCTGCGCGAAGGTTGCCACGACATGAGGGGGCTTCTCTTGTTCCAAGACCAGGGGCCCACCCTCGGCCAACCGTGCGGCGATCTTGGTGGCCGCCAGTTCCGCCGCCTTCTTCCCCTGTTTGCCCTTCCCCACTCTCCTGGCCTTCCTCTGTCCCTTGTGATTGATGAACAACCACCAGGCTCCGCCCCGCTCGCGTACCTTGACGCCCATGATGTGCGACCTCCCTTACTAGTCCCTGCTCACTAGTTCCACACGCAACCTAGCGCCGAGTGCCCGTGCGATGCGCTCCAAGGCTGGGAGGGACGGCGAAGGCCGATCCCCAGCCTCCAGTTTGGCGATGTAGATCCAACTCAGCCGGGCACGCCTGGCGAGTTCGGCCTGGGTCAACTGGCGCCTGTTCCGAAGCTGGCGGATCTGGGTGCTGAGCGTGTGGCTCGGCATATATACTATTAGTATATTCCCTCGGTCATAGCTCCGTCAAGAAGGATCTAGGCCAAGGCTAGAGGGTCCTCAGAACATCCGAGACGATGCGGTCTACGTCCGGCTGGCCTACCTGCCGGTAGCTCGCGGCCCAGGCGTCGAACTCGGAACGGCGCACCAGGATCTTGCCGCCGATCCGATAGCAGGGTAGGGGGTGAACGGGGTCAGTGAGATAGCCGCGCAGCTTGCGGACGCTAAGGCCGCTATAAGCGGCCAGGGTCCTGAGGGGGAGGAACGGGTCCAGCGGTGTCGAGAGCACGACCCGCTCGGCCAGCACTCCGCGCACCTGGGCCACGCGGTCGCTCACCCCTTCCGATCTCCTCGTCGGTTCCGCAGTTGCCCAATCTCGAGGTTGGCTTCTGTCTTGTAAGGGAGCGGCGCGCGTATCTGCCGCCAGGCCGGACTGGGCACAAGGAATAAGCGAACTGCAGGTGCCTGCTCACGCCAGGTGGTGAGATGGGCCACCCCGGCCTGCCCCTCGACGGCGTCGACCGCCACCCGATCAGGCTCCCTGTCCACCCACGGGCGGGGGCGGGCTGAGCCGCCCATTCAGCCCGCACCTGCCATTATCCGGGGGGTGTGTGCTCGGGACGGTGACCACACAGTCTGAATGGCGCTGAGCTAGATCTTGAGGCTGCGCGGGAGGCGATGCACACACCCCCGGATTTTTGGTAGGTGGGCGGCGGTTGAGCAGGAGGTCCCGGCAGTCGGGCGTCTCACACCATGCCCACCGACGGCGGAGGCGCACGTAGCTCGGCTTGCCCGTGCCGCGCTCGACATACTTGAAGATCCGGCCTTCATTGAGGCGCTGGAGGGCGTCGCGAGCGCTATCAGGCTTCCTGTAGCCCAACGCGGCCGCAGCGGCCTTCGCCTTCAGCGTCCGCCGTCCGCTCCGCACGAGCGCGAGGAGGATCGCGCGGGCCGGGGTCGGCATCGTCGAGACGGCCACGTGGGCTACGAGCGGCAGGTCCGCCTCCGCCAGCGCATGCCGGTCATGAATCATGGCATGGCCTCTCGCGAGGTTGCTCAACACGGCGTAGGCCCGGCGTGGGTTCTCGGGGATCTGCCCATCACTCCGGCTCGCCGCCAGTAGCGATGCCAGCTTGGCGATCCACGTGCGGATCGGCTTCGGGTCCGCCTTCCGGTCCCACCTGACCGATCGAACTCCGCCGTACGTCGCGAAGAGCACGCTCAGAAAGGCCTGAACGTCGTCCCTGCAGCGCTCAACGTTCTCGCGGTAAGGGGGTCCCTCGTCCGCTGCCAGGAGGTCCGATTCGCCAACCTCCTGGTCGTCCATTGCCCAGAAGAAGAGTCGGCTGCCCAGCTGAGCCATGACCCGCCAGACCCCGCGGTCGAGGGGCGTGGTGCAGCCGAGCCACGCGAACAGGTAGTCACCCCGGTAGCCACGCTGGCCGTGCGTGCCGCTGTCGGTTTGGAGCCCCTGGCCGTCGAGCACGCGGGTGATGATGCTGAATCGCTTCGTGAGTTCGTCCTCCTTGCCGCGGAACAGGATGGCGAGCTCCGGTGTCAGGAGCACCTTGTGCTGGATACGGGGGAGCAGATCGACGTTGGCCAGAGCCTGCCTCGGGACGCTCGCGGCATGGCTCACGAACGCCGCCGGCGTGAAATTGTCGGAGAGATAGCATTGCGGGTGACCGGCGAACAGTTCGACGACCGTGGTCTTGCTGGACCCTGGCCCGCCGACGTAGATGATCGCGGTCGGATTCGCATTGTCCTTGAGCAGCAGGGTCGCGCAGGCCGACAGGCCGACGGCGACAGCTGGCCAGAGACCGGGGAAGTGTTCTTCGACCGTCTGCTGGGCGGACTCCAGGGCGCGGACCAAATCGGTCTCTTCGGCCTTGACCGCCGGCTCCGCAGGTGGCAAGGTGCTCATCGCGTACTGTCCTTTCCCGGCCCCGGTTGGCGTGCCCGCGCCGCCGGGGCGTTCTGTTACAGTTTGGCCGCACCTCGTGGCACGGCCGCCCGCTCGCTCCGTCGCACGAGGTCTTCCACCACGTCGCGCCGGATCAACACGCGCCGCCCGAGCTTCACCGTCGGCAAGCGCCGCTCGAACACCCACCGCCGGACGGTCGCCGGACGCAGGCCCAGATAGGTCGCGACTTCTTCGACACCCAGCAGCATGGGGATCACCTCCTCACGCGCGATCACACCACGCGTGATGCTCGGCTGTCCCACACGCGCCAAATCGAAAATCGTGCAGGCAGAGGGCGGGCCCGCGCTTGATCGCGGGCCGAAGGGGGCGGCTACGAGTGAAGCGCTCTCCAGATGCGGGCGGCCGAATCCTCGTCCCCCGGCACCTGGAAGAAGCAATAAGACTCGAGCGGCTGGACCTTCATCAACGAGCGCCAGCGCTTGCACCAGTTGGCCACGTACCAATCGGCCCTGATGAGGGCACGGAGACGCCGTTCGATCGCGAGCGGAAAGACGCGACGCCACAGGGTCCCGTCGTCTATGCCGGCACGGCCCCCCGCGTCGAGCAACGGGCGCAGCAGGTGGCTGAACTTGGCGTCCACGAGGGCCATGGCGAGGCGGCGCGGCGTCAAGCGACGCGGCAATCGACCGGGATACGCGGCGGTGACGCGCAGGCGAAGCTGGGGGATGGCTTGGTGGAGGCGTTGCAGCGAAGCGGGCACCGCTTGCCGACTGCCCAGGTACTCTCTGGCCAACTCATCAGCGACGAGTAGTGCCAGGCGGAAGTGCATCGCGTAGATCCAGGCCTGCGGGTCAGCGCGACTTCCCCATCGCCCCGCCAGCATCCTGGAGGCGTAGTCGAGCCCAGCCGTGAGCCACGTGACCGCGTTGCCAGGGTCGAGCCGGCGAACGGCGCCGAGGTGGGCGGTGGGCACGTACAGCCGCCCGCACCAGGCCCCGACCGACACCGGAAAGGCGCTGAGCCTGGGCCGACGCGTCCTCCGGGGCGGTCCTCCGCGCCTGGAGAGCACGTGCCATATCGCCTTTCCCAGACCGTGGGCAAGCGGAAGAGCCACCGGCTTCGCCCACTCCAGCGCGAGCGCGATGGAGCCCCGCTCACCCCGCCGGGGCATGGTGAGCTGCAGGCGCACCCGGCCTCGACGGGCAGCAGGGATTTCGAGCAAGACGTCATGGGCTGGCGAGAACGGCGGCGCGAACGCGCGATCGCCGCGCCGGGGTGGCAGCGGAAACGCGATCATCTCCCTCCCGCGGAGAGGCCCGAAGGGATGCCCCGGCCAGGCCGTCGGGAACGGCTCTTCGGGCTGCAGGCCCTAGGCCGGGGCTGCTACATGCGCTCGCGAGAACGGTGGCTGGACACCACCTTGCCGTGCGTCGCACCGCCAGGTCAATGACTTTGCGTTGCTTGTTCGCGTATCCGGGCCTCGTCTCGCGCGCGCCCGCGCGCCCGCGCGCGTGCGCGAGAGATAGTGAGAGGCGGAATGCCGCCACCGCCTAAGAGAATCGAAGGCCGAACCCTGCTCGAACGCTGAATGGCACCCGAACCGCCCTGGTCACGAGGACCGTCTTGGCGGAAGCGACACCGTGAAACTGTTCGATCAGCCGCTCAGGTGCGTCGGCTGCGGCGCGTCCATGGTGCTCCACGTATGGAATCCCCCAGAAGGTGTGCAGCATTCGCCCGACGTCCAAGTCTTCCACGGGTTCCACTGCGGCACCCCCGCGGCCATCCACGACGTCATCTACGGACCTGATCCCTCCATCGTCAACACCCCACTGGGGGAGTGGCGGTGCCGCTTCTGCACGGAGCGGAAGCAGCGGTGGGACCACGTCGATCAGCTCCCGGCCTGTCCCGGGTGTCACGGCCCCTGGGACCGTCGTGACTTCACGTACGAGTCAGGCGAGATGTCGCGAGTCCTCTCCTGCCAGTGTGGCGTTTTCGCAGAGTGGTATGTCAGCCGTGGCTGGGGCTGGTACCAGGGCCGGGAGGCCGTCCTCGAGAACGCGCCTGCGGGAGCGGCGCCAGCGGAGCAGACGCCCACGTGCTGGTACTGCTGGAGTACTGCCGGCTTCACGGTGAAGCGGAAGCGATCTGGGGAAACGGTCCGCCGATGCCTGAGCTGTTGGAAGCGGCAGGTCGACTAGACCAGGATCGACGGGGCTCTCGCAAGACCAATTGGGCACGTGCCGGCGGCCCGACCTCTGCTAGACTCCCGCCCGTTCGAGCGTGCGCCAGAGGGGGCTCATGACCGACCCTATCGGGACCGGACCGCTCCGCCATCAGCTAGGACGCAGGCGGTTCATGGTCGCTGTCGCGGGGGGCCTCCTCGCCGCGCCGCTTGCCGCCGAGGCGCAGCGCGACACGAAAGCCTACCGCGTAGGCATCCTCAGTTCTGACGC
>Ga0306921_10000616_pt1 | contig 32432 bp, 34 predicted proteins | sample sta12Cox44000080_FD_203760 | JGI IMG/M metagenome (GOLD analysis project Ga0306921, IMG submission 203760) | Lab enrichment of tropical soil microbial communities from Luquillo Experimental Forest, Puerto Rico - statoxic.12C.oxic.44.000.080 (v2)... | ecosystem: Environmental > Terrestrial >... | reverse complement strand
TATTGCCGTAGGGATAGTAGCCCAAGTCCTGGATGATTGAACCGCCGTACGCATAGGCGTGAGCCCTGAGTAGATCCTCGGAAGTAGAATTGGGAAATCGTTTTAAGAGCAAGGGCCGAATATTGGCGTCCCAGACGACATCAATGATGGCCTCGTGCGTCAAGACTGAATAAGCACTGGACGGGGCTGGAAAACTGATAAGGATGGTAACAATCCTAATAAGCGCCCAACGGTGTATTTCTCTCATTTGCGGACTCGCACTGTTAGAACTTGAACGGAATTGCATCTCCATAAGCGAGTCACGCCCGCTTGTACAGAGGCTTCGCTTCGCTAATCCAACCTGGCGGCAACCGATTCAAGCGCTTTCGTGCCATTTCTCAAAACCTCTGTGACCTTTTCTTCGCCATCGGCAACAGCGTCTCGTAGCTGTCTGACCGACCGGCGGCCCACGCGGCGGAGCGCCCTGAGTCTCCGTTCCGCCGATTCGGCAACCCATTCTCGTGTCTCTTCACCCGACCGAGGCGCAAACAGGGCGGCAAACCCGGCTCCGATTCCAAGACCCGTGAGAAAAGCAACGGCCGTGCGTCCGATATTGTTCATGAAATTCTCCTTAGATAAGTATCTCGCATGGATATCCTGGGTCCTGCCCACGGGTCTGAATCCCTCACGAGCAGGGCACAGCCCAAACACAGAGCTTGCGTTCGGAGAGGGTATCCGACTCATTTTCGGAATCACGTCCTACGTTTTGTGACACCAACTGACAAAGCGAGCAGTTGTGTGTGTGGTTCCGCAGCATCGTGCAGGCTCGAGCGTACCTCGCGTGCAATCGCAGGAGCTCGTCGCCTGCTTCGTTGCCAATCAAGCCAGACAGCCAAATTTTGGTACGGTACGCGTGTTCCAGATTTCCAAAGCGCGCTGAGATTCTTCGAGCAATTTTGGTACATGCTACAGACCCTGATACTCGCGGAGAGTCGCTTGCTCATACTCTATATCCCTTCATTGAAGCTCGTGCATTTTGTTCTCCAACAAACCCAAGTCACGAATTTCTGCGGACTTGAAGCAGGAAATCGCATTCCGAGCGTCGGTTGTAGTACCCAGAAAGGGACTGTTTCCCTACTCTTGCTTGTAGTTTCTACACGCTTCGCAGTTTCGAGCCTCATCGCCTGTTGCTCCGAGTGACCGCTCTAGGCGTTTGAATTTTCAGGCTATTACGAAATTCCGCGCGGGTCTGGAGAGCAAGTTGCCTTGTCAGTGGTGGGACTAGAAACTTTATGTGGGCCGGCCCGCCCGAACGGAAAAATACAAGTGTGCACGGAAAGCCAATTACGCGCTAAGGAGGCGCTGCGAATGAAGTACACAAAGTGTTGGATTCTCCTATTGGTGAGCATGCTCGCTTTTGGCCCCTTGTTGTTTGCGAAAAACCCGAACGAAGCGAAAACTGAACAGGATCGCCTTCAGAACTCCGGAAAAGTAATGCAGGAGATCCTCAATGTTCCCGACGATATTCCGCAAGACCTGATCGACAAGGCCCGCTGTGTGGTCGTTATGCCGTCGGTGTTGAAAGCAGCGTTTGTTGTTGGCGGGAGCTATGGCCGCGGCACGATGGTGTGCCGCACCGGCAAAGACTTCACCGGGCCTTGGGGGGCTCCAGCAATGTATGCGCTTGAAGGTGGTAGTGTCGGTTTGCAAATTGGCGGAGAGGCAACGGACTTCGTCTTTCTCGTCATGAACGACCGTGGCGCAGGCAGCTTGCTGCATTCCAAGGTAAAGCTGGGAGCGGATGCATCGATTGCTGCTGGACCGAAGGGACGTTCCGCTGCAGCCGATACCGATGCTTACATGCGCGCTGAGCTTCTGAGTTACTCCCGCGCACGAGGTGTTTTTGCCGGTGTATCTCTCGAGGGCTCAACGCTTCGCCCTGACGAAGATGCGAATCGCAAGCTCTACGGTAACTCCACGAACGCCGCAAAGATCATCACGGAATCGGATGTTATTGCTCCTTCTGCTGCGCATGACCTAATCGCGGCTCTGCACAAATCATCACCTCAGCTCAAGCGTTAGTCCATTTGCTAGAACCAGTCCAGACTCTTCCCAGTAAGAAGATTTGCACCATGAGGTGCGGTCGAGGTGGCGACCCGGCCGCCATCATCAGACCCTAAGAATGCCCAGCGAACGCCAGAAAGGTGAGAACCATGCGTATCGCTTGTTTCATCTGTTCATCGTTGCTCGCAGTTGGGTTGCTGACAATCCCGATGCAATCCCGAGCACAAATTGCTGTAGGCATCTCTGTTCGGATTGCTCCTCCGGTGTTGCCAGTCTATGTGCAACCCATCTGCCCTGAGCCAGGCTTTATCTGGATTCCCGGCTATTGGGCTTACGGCCCGGACGGCTACTTCTGGGTTCCCGGCACGTGGGTGGAGCCGCCGGGAGTTGGGCTTCTATGGACTCCGGGATATTGGGGATGGGAAGACGGCTTCTACATTTGGCACGCGGGCTATTGGGGGCCTGAAGTCGGCTACTATGGCGGAATCAATTACGGTTTTGGCTACACCGGCGTCGGATTCTTCGGCGGCCATTGGAAAGACCACACGTATTACTACAACCGCGAGGTGACCAACACAGATGTCACGGTCGTACGCAACACTTACAACACCGCGGTCGTCAACACTAACACAGCGGTGAACCGCGTTAGCTTCAACGGCGGCCCGGGTGGCGTGACTGCCCGGCCCACATCTCAGGAAATTGTCGCAGAGCGTCAGCGGCACATCTCTATGACCACCGAGCAAACGCAACATCAGCAAGCCGCCAACACGAATCGGACTTTGCTAGCTTCCGTGAACCAAGGGCGGCCCGAAGTCGCAGCCACAGTTCGGCCTAGTCAATTCAATGGTCGTGCCACCGGGGAATCTAGCAAACCCACCGGGCCGAACCGTCCTCCCGAGAATCTCAAGGAAAATAACAGACCGGCGAATGCGGCTGCGAATGGCGGGCGCGCAAACTTAGACCGCCCCCTAAACTCGCAGCCGCCCACCGCCGCTCCCGTCAATCCCGCGCTGGAACGGAAGCACCAGCAACAGCTCGATCAGCTGCGGCAGCAGCAGGCCCAAGAGCGCCAGCGCGTCGAGCAAAAACATCAGCAGGAACAGCAGAAACTACAACAGCGCACCGACGACGACCGCATGCAACAGGAGGCTCAGCGCAAACAACAACTTCAGCAATTGGATCAGAAGCACTCTCAGCAAGAACAAAAGCTCCAGCAGAGACAGCAGCAGGAATGGGAGAGACAGCAAAAGCCGGCGAAGGCACCCTCGCCCTCGAGGCCATCGGAGAACGAAAAGCCGCCTTCTCAGCAATAGGCCGTCGTTCTACGCACAACTTCTCCCCGTAGCCCTGTGCTCCGGGGAGTCCCCAACTTGTTAGACATCTTACGCCCCAGCCAGGAGGAAACCTTGTTTTCGGACCACCTGATTACCATCGCAGGGAGAAACATAACCATCGCGAGTCACGACATGTTGATGATGTTCCTATGCGTCGTGACCGGTCTGTTGTGCTGGACGCTTCTTTATTTCAGCCGAAAACGGATTGTTCCCTTGAAAAGATCGAGCGGCACCGACCAGGTTGCCTTCGAGTTGCCTCGCATCGCAGACGCCCTCGAGCGTATCGCCAATTGGTCGGCCGAGGATAGCACTGCAGCGGCATTGCTTTGTCAACAGCAGATGCAACCGGCCCCGCAGCGAGAATCCAAGCGCGTTGCATATTCCATATTTTGGCGCTAGAGAAACGATACGGCACGATTCTGAATTGGAGAGATGCGCAATAACTCGCCCTTAATCGAAGGAGAAATCCTTCTAACTCTAGAGCAACTAGCCGCTTAGCACGCGGCGAAAGTTGTCACGTCAAAAGAGAGTGCTCGGATATGTTGATGTGTTGAAGGACTTGGGAAGCAGTGGACGGATGGAAGTTATTACGCGAGCTAGTACCGCGTCACCTCGCGCTCAATTGCTGAGAGCTACCTCGCTATTTCACAAGAAATCAAATGCTTTAGCCCCAGATCCGAGAACAAGTCAACGGTTGGAAGACATTTTGCATTTTTCGTTACTACCCGTGGAGCACGATGACCGGGAGATTATGACCAAGATTTTGGTAATCGAAGACAATTCAAACGAACGGAACGGTCTCTGCCGGCTACTTGAACGGGCGGGCTACGAAGTGCGCTCAGCGGCTGACGGAGTAGAAGCGCTGCAGAAAGTCCGGGAGGACAAATACGACCTGTTATTGGTGGATATTTGGATGCCGGGAATGAACGGTTGAACTATTGGCGCTTCTCCCCGAAGATTCCCGGCCAAAGGCGCTAGTGATAACCGGAGACGAATCGCCTGACAGTGTGTTGCGTTCTCTGCGCGAGAAGGCCTATCTCTTTATCGCCAAACCACTCAATCCTCCGGATCTATTACAGCTCATTAAGACCACGCTTGAATCACCTCCTGGCCCGGACCCCATCGAGGTAGTGTCGGCAGAACCCAACTGGGTGGAGCTGCGATTTCCATGCGAAATGCAAACCGCAGGTCGCGTTGAAAACATTCTAGATCAGCTGAATTGCAACCTGCGCCCTAAAGTCAGGCAATCGGTGAGACTTGCATTCCATGAATTATTAATGAACGCCATCGAATGGGGCGGACAGTTGAATCCCGAGGCGCAAGCACAGATCGATTACCTACGTACTCGCAAGTTTGTGATGTGTAGGATCGCCGATCCCGGGACAGGTTTTGACCCCGCGGGAGTAGACTATGCCGCCGTCACCAGTCACCCAGAGGAACCGATGGCGCACAGTGAAACTCGTGAAGAAAGAGGCTTGCGGCCCGGTGGTTACGGAATCGGGCTCGCCAAGTCCCTAGTGGATGAGTTGGTTTACAACGAGGCACACAATGAGGTCGCCATCGTCAAATACCTGAATTAACGCGGTCGTGAAGGAAGAAGGCTACTCCACGACGCTGCTCGGCTCCGACGCGGTCAGACTCGTCAACGAGCACGATCCAGCCAAGCCACTTTACCTCTATCTGACCTTCAACGCGCCTCACACCCCCTATCAGGCGCCGCAGGAGTATCTCGACCAGTACAAAGACGTCACCGATCCTAGGGTAGTGTCCAGAGTTTTTCGCACATTTGTTGAAGCGTAGGTCTGGTGGTGCTCGGCTCCCCCGAGGGGGAGCCGAAAGTTTTTTTCGCGGGCGTTCATGCCGCCTCGCTTGCTTCTGCTAGTCGGTTCATGTCCAAGTAGCGCCGTGTGCCCCACGTCGTGCCGGCCACATGGCGCAGCCTGGCGGCGGCCAGCATCAGCGCCGACTTCCCATCCGGGAACGCTCCTACCGCTCGCGTTCTTCGTCTCACCTCTCTCACCCGTCCAGTGAGGACCGGATCGTGGGGCTGCGAGTGTTATAACGATTTATCACCAATTATCGGAGGCGCGCACCCTCGCTGGATACCGGCTAGTCCGTGCCGATTACTTACTTTACAAACGCACATACCCCTCGAATCGGGCATATTTCGCATTTCGGTTTCGCGCGTTTGCAGAGTTCCTCGCCATGGCGCTTCAGCAATAGATATGCGCGGATGCGAGCGTCGAATGTGGCTGGGATCTCGGAGTCAATCATGCGCTGGGCCTCGCGGTAGCTGGCGTTGTAGTTCTTTTCCTCGAGCCCGTTCTGGACGCGCTCCAGTACGCCCGTGCAATTTGAAGGCACGGCCGCCACGGGCTGGATTCCGGCGAAGAGTAGTATGCGGTCCGCGCCCGGGTCAGCGATGCTTGGAGCCTACCGTACCCGCTGCAAAGGAGCGCCGAGCATCTTCCGCTCCCCGCTGATGACGACGCTTAAGAGAATTTGCATATGCTCACCGTACTATTCACCCTTGCCCCTTGCCGCCACGATGCTAGCAGCTACACCGTTCCCTCACGGTTCGGGTGCCAACCTTGCGGTTGCAGGATTCGTTTTCGGAACGCTCTCTGGCCAGTTGTTGCCTTCCGGCCATAGTTCGTAGGGTACCCGCCATGGGAAACGGGATTCGCTCGAGAGAGGACTTCTCTCGATGAATAATCGCTTCAACAGCCTTCAGTTCGCAGCCCTGCTACCAAGCCTAGCCCCTCTCCATCTTATGCTGGCAGATACACCGTGGCCTCACGGTTTCGGTGCCACTCTTACGAATGTGGGTCCATTGTCCGAGGGCTTCGAACGGTCTGTTGCCTCGCCGCTCCAACCTCGTAGGCTATGTGCGATGGGACGCACAGTCTGATCAATTTCCTCCTGCCAGACACACCGATGTCGCGTGGTGTTGGACGAATTTCACGAGTCACCGAATCGTGCTCCTGCGGGAGCATGGGGTTATAGAGGCTCATGAACACGGCCTCGGTCCAGCAAACCACCTCGTCTGACAACTCATTCCGGTAAACGGTCGCGACGCACCTGAAGCTGGCGTCAGGTGTGTCCGGCGGCACTACGCCCGCGAGCTCAGCGAATTCCTGACCCTTAACGGTATCTTTCGCAAGAGTAGCCACCGTTCGGAAAGCCCGGAGCAATCGCTCCGCTTCGGCACCGTCGCCGGCGTGACAGAGACTGACGAACACGCCGCGCTCCCCTGGCGTCAGGTTGAGTGTGGCTTGAAACGAATCTGGCGCTTCGGCCATGAGGTTGCGGAAAAATCGTAGGACCGGTCGCGCCTCTCGAACCGGGTAGTAAATTTCGCCGGACGTGACGGGACCAATGGAGTGGAGACGACACTCAAGGCTTGTCGTGACGCCAAAATTGGCCCCGGCGCCCCGGAGGGCCCACAACAAGTCTGGGTTGCGCTCCGCATCAACAGACAGAATCTGGTCAGGGCTGTGCGCTCGCAACGCAAAGCAAGAGCTAGAAGATGGATATCATGAAGACACGCGGAATGAAGCCGCAACCGGAGCTGCACTAGCGATTGGAGTTTGGTTATGAAGAATCTCGCCCTTTGGATTTGCGCCACGACCTTGATCAGCGGAGCCGTCGCGATTGCATCAGGAATGGGAGACGAAGGACGAATGCCTGATCTGGATGGTGCGGTTGCGTGGCTCAACTCGGCTCCTCTAAACCACAAATCACTGCGGGGAAAGGTTGTCTTGGTCGATTTTTGGACTTACACGTGCATCAACTCTCTTCGACCGCTGCCCTATGTGAAAGCTTGGGCAGAAAAATACAAAGATGCAGGCTTGGTTGTAGTCGGTGTGCATACGCCTGAATTCTCCTTCGAAAAAGAACGCGGGAACGTGGAAAACGCTCTTCGCGATTTGAAAGTTACGTACCCGGTCGCCATGGACAGCAACTACGCCATTTGGCAAGCTTTCAACAACCAATACTGGCCCGCGCGATACCTTGTCGATGGCAAAGGACGAATTCGCTATCACCACTTCGGGGAAGGCGAATATGGCGAGCTTGAGCGCGCCATTCAGGGGCTTCTGAAGGAAAACGGAGCCACTGGCCTGAATACAAATCTGGTAAGTGTTTCGGGAGAGACGGTCGAAGTAGCACCCGATTTCCTGAACTTAAGATCTCCCGAAACGTATCTCGGCTACCGCCAAGCAGAGCACTTCGCTTCGCCTGAACGATTAGCTCGCGGCACGCAAAGAACATACAACTCACCAACACACCTCGCTCTGAATCAATGGGCACTAAACTGACCAACCTAATGCAGCTCACGGTGGACACCAGTTGGTGGACGCGCTATCGCAGCAAAACGAATAACCCCGACGTCGATCCCATCGTCTTCGAACAGGCAGTCCCGAATCTGCACAACGGGAAGTTCACTGCCATTCCGCGGACAGACGACGACCTGTACCCAGAGGAGCACATTCAGGCCATTGCCAACACGGCGGCCTTCCAGATCCCGACTGTGGAACAAGGTGGCGGCAGTTTGCGTGCGGCGCTGGCACAACGAGCTACAGACGTGGAAGTGCTACGACTCCTCATCAGCATGGGACCGGTCGAGATCATGCATTTCCAAACCTTTTCGGACAAAGCTGGCCATGCACCGCCGCTCACCGACCCGACCAATGGGTTGACATTTCCCGACCTCAACTCCGGCAGAGATCCTAATAACGGATCAACGGGCGATGCAGTCAGGCAGATGTTCCAGACCAACCTGATCATGCCGGAACCTTGCCACTTCATAAACACCAACCTGCCGGTATGTTCGGTAATCCGTCCGACGAAGACGACGGGGGCAGCCACAGGAGCGGTCAAGTTTCTGACTGCCATGGGACTCTTCATTGGCCTGTCACCTGAGTTCTTCACATATCTGATGGGTCTGGCCACAGCTGCGGACGCGGACGCAGCGCAGCGCGAAGTCTAGCGACTTTGCCATTACGCTGCGGGAATTCGCGTGGAACACCAGCCGAAACCAAGACAAGGAGAAAAAATGGCGTTCGGAAAGCGCTTCTGGCATTTGGCCGTGGTTCCGGTTGTCGCGGTCGCCGTGTGGCCGCAAGATCCACACTCGATGGGCCACAGGGCGACCCACGATACGAACTGGGTAGCCTTGATGAAGAACATGGAAACGATGCACGCCGCCATGACTGTCGTAGAACCATCCGGCAACAGCGACGCTGACTTCGTGAACTTGATGCTGCCACATCACCAAGCTGCCGTTGGCATGGCAAGAACGGAACTTCTTTATGGGAGCGATCCGCAGATGCGTCGGCTCGCGCAGGAAGTCATTACCGACCAGGAATCCGAAATTCAGCTAATGCAGCTCTGGCTGAAACAAAACGGCATCTACGACTTCTTGGATTTCACCCCACCTGCCCACGCGCCAAGACCTGAATCAGGCCTGAAGCTTCAGATTTCGAGAAGCCCCCTTCGCACGGCGATCGTAACGGCGTGAGTTCTGTCATTGGCCTGAAGCTTGTCGACGATATTCTTGATGTGGAAATTGACGGTAGTCTCAGAAATCGACAGTCGATCGGCAATCTGTTTATTCCGATTCCCGTCGCGAACCAGGCGCAAGACTTCAAGCTCTCGCGGCGTCAAGTCCTCCTGCCCGAGATGTTCAGCGACAACGCCGGCTACGTCGGGAGGTATATGCCTCTGACCGGAAGCCACGGTGCGGATGATTTTCAGCAATTCGTTTTTTGGCGTGCTCTTGAGCACATACGCGGCAGCGCCAGCCCGCAAGGCGCGTTGAATTTCCATGTCGCCACTCGAAGTAGTCAGCATGATCACGCGCGCCTGTGGATCCTGGTTGCGGATAGCGATGAGGGCCTCTGTGCCGCTTGTCCCCGGCAGCCGGTGGTCCATCAAAACTAAGTCCGGGCGAAGGCGGCGATATTCCTGCAAAGCCTCCTCGGCCGTGGAAGCCTGGGCAACAACGGCCATGTCCGGTTGCGAAGCGAGGATCAGAGCCAATCCTTCGCGGAACACAGGATGATCCTCGACCGTCATGATTCTTATTTGTTTGGGTGCAGTCATTTTATTTGCGCAGATATTTTGCCTGCAGTGACGAATTTACTCGAAATCACACTTCTTCAGGACGTCGCGTTCCTCTCATCCAGCGGAGCAGTTTCGACCACACACCTGTGTCTCGGCCAAACGCCGTCTTGCCACCTATCTTTAATTCGATGGTCGTGCCGAGATTCGGTGCGGTGATGAGTTGCAATTGTCCATGGATGCGGGCGGCTCGCTCGCGCATGCTCTGCAGACCGTAGTGACCATCTCTGCCTCTCGACGCTGTTGTCGAATCCATTCCACGACCGTTATCACGAACGATAAGCGCAAAGTCCTCGGAATACGCCAGCTGCACTTCGATGCGACTAGCGCAGGAGTGCATAAATGCATTGCGAATGGCTTCGTATCCAACGCGGCAAATCTCATCGGTGACCATCGGATCTATCTCGACAGGGGTGCCGCTGATGGTGAGAAACCTTTCCGCAAGGCCGCTTAAGTCACGCTCGTCCAGCGCGGATTGCAATCGTTTGGACAACTCGCGATTGTCAAAGGCACTGGAGTGCAGGGCGTTCAGAGCGGCCCGGCCCTCGCGTATTGCCCGGCCAATCCATTCAGAAAGCTTTTCTAGCGAGCGGCGTGTATGTTCCGCGTCGGAACGGTTTTCGAGCGCGTCATCGGCAACGAGTTTGCTGCCCTGCAGAGTCTGCAAGAGTGTATCGTGCAGATCGCGAGCGAGGCGCGTCCGTTCAGCGACGCGTTCGTCAAACCGCGCGCGAACCGAACGAGAAGCCTGTTTCATCCGTAGGTAGTAAATGAGCCACAAAAGAACGAGTCCGGCAAGCAGGCACGAAATGCGGAATGCGGCTGTTTGATACCAGGCCGGAGCGATGGTAAAAGCGAGCGAAGCGCCTTCTTCGTTCCACAGTCCGTCGTTATTGGAGGCGATCACCCGAAAGCGGTATGAGCCGGGACGCAGGTCGGTATAGATTGCCTGCCGGCGATTTCCGGCTTCCTGCCACGTGGCGTCTCTTCCTTCGAGCCTGTACCGGAATCGCACTTTCTGCGGACTGACGAAACTTAGCGCGGCATAATCGATCTCCAGGTCGAGCAGGAGCGGTGGAAACGTTAGCTTATCGTTTGGTTGGTAAGGTTTGCGGTCTGCGATAACTTTCTCAATCTGCGCAGGCGGAATGACATTATTGCTGGTAAGGTGTCCCGGATCGACAACCTGCAGGGTGAATTTATTTACGATCCAGAGGCGCCCATCGGGCGTCCGCGCCATGGGGTTAAAACTGGGAGGGCCCGGCTGTACGCCATCTAAGGCGTCTAAGATTTCGGGAGTGACGATGACGGCATGATCGCGCCACCAGCGATCCACGTCATCGTTGCCTATCCTTGCGAGACCGCATCCGGTATCCAGCCAGAGCGAGTCCTGATTGTCCCAGGCCGCGCCGATTACCGAATCGCACGGCAACCCGTTTTTCGATGACAGCAGGTGCGAGGTGCCATTTCTCCAACCGACCAAACCTGCCGACGTCGTCGCGAAAACGGTGCCGTCTGGATTGACAACGACTTGATAGACATACGACTTGGGACCACCGGGTGAAGGAAATACCTCCGCACGCCCATCGCGAAACCGGGCTAGGTCCCCATTTCTGAGACCGAGCCATAGCACCCCGTTCCGGTCGGCAGCCAGTGCGCGAGCGGAAGGAATGACCGCTTCGGGATATTCCTCGACCACTTGCAGACCGTGAACTCGGATCAATTCGTGACGTTCGCCGCTCACCTCGGCCCAAATATCGTGAGCGGAGTCTTCCGTAATCCCGACAATGAAATGAGTTGAACCACCGTCCTTGCGAAGGACTCTGTGAAATTTGCCGCTATCATAGCGATACAGGTCATTGTCGAATCCAGACCAGAGACGGCCGAAGCTGTCTACGAAAATGGCAGTACAGATGCGACCCGGTAATCCATGGCCCCGAATTATCTCGATTTGCCCGTTCTTCAAAAAATCCAGGGTCCCCTCATTCAACCACACTCCATTGTCGGGCCCGGCGGTGACTCCGTCCGCACCGTTAACCGTTAAGCCTTCACGCTTCGAAAACGTCGTCACCTTTTGCGAATGAAAGTAGTCCACCCCGCCCGCGGTAGCCACCCAGATGCCGTTCTCGCGATCCTGATAGAATCCAATGACCGGATCTCCCGACAGGCCGTCTTCAATACCGAACTTCTCAAAGGCATCGCCATGGATGCGATAGATCCCTTCGTGGTCCGTGCCGATCCAGATTCCCCCGTCCTTGTCGCGAAACGCCGAGAACACAGCGACCCTTGACCCGTCAAACCCCGGTACCCTCACCGGTTCCCAGCGACCCATCGAGAGTTTTTGTAGTCCGCCGAAGGCCCCAGGATGAGTCACGCAAACTAACACGGAACCATCAGGCATTCCGACGACGCTGCTGGCATTTTGCACACCTTTTGTCTGTTTCCACTCGTTCGGAATGTAGGTTTTTTCGGAGTGACCTGGCTTCCAACGAAGGATCGGACCTTCCGTCGTAGCCCACAAATAGCCTTCCGTGTCTTGACCCAATCTGTACGAACAGCAGGATTTCGTGGTGACGCCGTCGGATTGGTCCAGGCAGTGGATTTTCGTCGGCAACGCCTGACAAATGGGAGTTGTTAGGGCGCCGCCAGCTTCGCTTCGCGTGAACCAGATCTCATCGAACTGGTCCTCGACCAGGCCGCCCACGTCGTCATGAAAATCGCGATAGACAAACAGGTTGCGGTCAACAAAATGCGCTAGGCCACCCGCCATGCCGATCCATAGGCTGCCATCGCGGGCGCCCAAAAGCCCCAAGATCTGGTTCGACGGAAGTTTCTTGCCGTCCGGCGAGGACCACGCCTCGAAGCGGGCGCCATCGAAGCGAAAGAGACCAGAATTGGTCCCGACCCAGATGTACCCGTCTGCTGTCTGCGTAATTGCATACGGTACGCCGTTGAAAAAACCGTCACGTACCAACCAGGCACGATGAGCGTACTGTGAGACGCGCTGTTCTTGGGCTAGCGCACAGAACGGAAGGAAACATAAAGGCAGCAGAGCAAGAATCCTCAAGTACATGCTCGAAGAAGACCAACGACTCGAACGGGACTGTTTCCCTGCAAACATTTCATTTCAAGTGGTCTTGATTCGTCGGATTCTGGCAAGTGCCAAAGGGAGTCGGCAGATGGCCATTACTCTACGACACTAGTCATTATAAGTCGGCCACGGAACACCAGGGACTACAGGCAGTTGGCTATAGAAAACTGCAGGAGCCGTAGCCCCCGCGCTCGCATCTCATTAGGAGCACAAAACTGCTCCTGTAGAAAGATACAGGTGCTCAGCTGCTCGATTGCAGGATGCGCGGAACACTCTTTTCCAAAACACTTGATAAGAGAACCGAGCAGAAAGGACCTCAACAATAGAGTTGGGCAACGAAGTGATCCAATGGCTGGGCCAGCTAATTTCCATTCCAGAACAGAGTACCTGTCACCTGCGCTTCAGGAAACGCATTCGGGAATGACCCCGGCATCGAAATACCCACAACGATCTTCTCTGGGGGGTTGTGGGCACCTGAAGGCTCGAGCAGAATTTAACGAAATCGTAGGCGAGAGCCCAGCTTTGAAAACGGCCTTGGATCTGTTGTCTATCGTGGCGCCTACAGATTCAAGCGTGCTGATATTGGGCGAGACGGGAACCGGCAAAGAACTCGTTGCGCGGGCGGTTCATCGACTGAGCAGCCGCAGCGAAAAAGCATTCGTAAAGCTGAACTGCGCTGCAATACCTATCGGGCTCCTCGAGAGTGAATTATTCGGTCATGAAAAAGGGGCATTCACGGGAGCAATTGCCCAAAAACCTGGGCGATTCGAGCTCGCCGATCAAGGCACTCTTTTTCTGGATGAAGTTGGCGACATCCCGCTGGAACTTCAACCAAAACTGTTGCGCGTCCTACAAGAGCAGGAATTCGAGAGGCTCGGCGGCAACCACACGCACAAAGTGAATGTTCGCCTAATCGCAGCCACCCATCGCGACCTGGCTTTGATGGTAAAGCAGGGGGCCTTTCGAGAGGATCTTTATTATCGACTAAAGGTGTTTCCGATCCACGTGCCGGCTCTGCGGAAAAGGACGGAGGATATTCCGAAGCTGGTCTGGCATTTCACGGCGCTCTATGCACAACGAATGAACAAGAAAATCGAGCATATTCCTCCAGAGACGATGGACGCGTTGCTGCGGTACCGCTGGCCTGGAAATGTTCGGGAATTGCAGAACTTCATCGAGCGGGCAATGATTCTTTCCCCTCACTTGGTACTACGTGCTCCGATTTTGGAACTGGAGCTGTCTGGCTCACAAACGCAACTCCATATGCCGGTTAGCGCCCTTGAGGAAGTCCAGCGCGATCACATTCTTCGAGCACTAGAAGCGAGCAATTGGGTCGTCGGTGGCAGAAATGGCGCCGCCGAACGGCTCGGTATGAAGCGAACCTCGTTGATCTACAAGATGCGCAAGCTTTGCATAAGTCGGCCGGAAGCCTCAGCTAACCGCAGCACAGTCAGCAGCCCCTCTGCGCACGGGTGATTGCTTGTCTCCTCGTTTGTCATAGGCGGTGCACCTTCGCCAGTTTCCTTCCGACGAAAATCTGCCAGTGGCGGACATTCATCACAATTTCGTCAGTGACGACATTGCCTTGCAGCGGAATTATTCGGCCAACTTCAACTTCGAGAATGATTTGGACGTGAATACCTCGCTTGTGTCGGCACCTCTCTGTTGGCTTACGGCTTGCATTCAACGACGGCCTCAAGGTGAGAAAGGGGGGGCGTTGAATCACGGGAAGTCAAACGTTTCTGCGCGACAAAGAGAACTTGTGCTTCTGCGAGCGCAGGCAGGGGACCCGGAAGCTCTCAACGTTCTATTCGAATCTTGCCGCGGACGGCTCTATGGTCAGGCATTACGAATCCTTGCCAGACCGCAGGACGCGGAGGACGCGGTACAAGAGGCGATGCTTGCAGCGTTTACACACTTGCGCCGATTTCAGAGGCGTGCCGATTTCCTGACCTGGGTGACCCGGATCGTCATTAATGCTGCGCTGCAGCACATCCGGAAGACCCGCACGAAGCCCACGGTCGCCTGGGACCAGATTGATAGCGAAGGGGCGTCGTTCAGCGAATACTTAAGAGACCCCCAGCCCAGTCCGGAACAGCAGCTCCAAAAACTGGAACAGCGGGAACTCTTGGAGGATGCGCTGCAGAAACTGCCGGTCGAAATGCGTCGAGCGATCGAGCTTTCTAAGTCTACGGATTCGTTGAAGAAGGCTGCAAGCGCGCTTGGACTACCGGTGAGCACGGTGAAAGCGCGTCTGCATCGCGGGAGACGGGCGCTAATGGAAAGCGTGAAAAGGGAGACGCAAGTTCGCCTTCAACCGCACAACGAGCGTAGTTCGGAGCTTTGCGGACGAGCTTGCGACCTATTTCGTGAAGAACTTGCGGGAGCATGGTGATTTGTAGTCGATTGAGATTCCCGATGAGCGAAAGCACGAGCTGAATGGCGTCACAAGACTGCGCCAACATTGGCCAGAGTACGTGATGGAATTCACTGAGGTGGGATTGTACTTGTTCTTCCCATGCGTGTTTGCGACGTTGTTCCAGCATCCCGTCTCGCCGATTCGCGATCTGGTTCCGAATGGCACTGTTCGGGCGCATCGTTCGGCATCTCGGTTGGCACAACTATTGTCGACATCGTTTTGACGCCCTGGGGCAAACAGTCTGGTGGCCATCTCAATCCAGCGATGACCTTGACTTTTTGCCGCCTGGGTAGGATGGACTTCTGGGATCGAATCTTCTATGGAGTCGCCCAGACACAACGTGCCCTCGCGTTATACGCCGTATTTTATCGGCGCACTCTATGCAATTTTCATCACGCTTGAGACGCCGTACTCCGGGATGAGCATGAATCCCGCGCGAACCTTCGGCTCGGCGTTTCGAGGCTAGTATTGCCATGCCCTTTGGGTCTATTTCCTGGCCCTCCCCTCTCGGTATGTTGATTGCTGCAGAACTCTTTCTGCTATCCCTTCCGGCTATTGCTGGATGGCTCAGAATTTCCGGATTGAAAAGGTTCAGAATTTTCGGAACCGACAGCAGAATCATGAAGCAGCCCATAAACCGTGACAGTTGGCGTGTTCCGGCTTAAAGTAGTGTGTGGTTCGGAATGAAGTAGGCGCTTACAAAATCGGCCTCTGGTACTTCAAATTCCCTGCGGAAAAGGGCGGAAGATCGTCAAACTCCTCGTTGACGCCGTGTTGGCACCAAAAAATGGACTAGCCGAATCCAAAAGCGCCGGGAAGGACAATTCATGGAGAAAGCAGTACAGTCTCCGGCAGAAGCTCCATCGCGGGGCGGACGGGAAGAAGGTGGGTCGGGTCTGTTTTCCATCGAGTCTGCCCTCAAGCTACAAAAACTGATTTTTGCTGGCTCTCCACTCTCTGAAGTTTTGACGCACATTGCCCAATTGGTTGAGGCGCAGGCCGAAGGAATGTCTTGTACGATCTGGCTTCCCGATGAGGACGGACGCGAACTTCGTTGCGTCGTGGCGCCCAGCCTTCCTGGATTCAGCGCTGAAGTAGGAACTATGGCTGTTGGTCCGAAAGGCGGATCCTGCGGCACAGCGGTTTATCGGAAGGAGTCGGTGTACGCAACCGACATCATCACCGACCCAATTTGGGAGAACTATCGCGACCGCATGTTGCCTTTTGGAATTCGTTCCGTTTGGTCGCGCCCGTTATTCACGAGCGAAGGCAAAGCCCTCGGCACTTTTTCGATCAACTACCGTGAATCGCGTAGCCCCAGTGACACCGACCTCCAGTTGATTGAGAATGCGAGCCACATTACCGGTATCGCGATTGAGCGGCACATGAACGAACAGGCGCTGCAGCGCGAACGCGATCGGCTGCGGTTGCTTCTGGAGATTACCAACAGCGTGGCCTCCAAGTTGGACCTTCGCGGGTTGGTTGAGGTGCTTTCCAAGAGTCTGCTAAGTGTAACGCGATCCGATTTTTGCGCCTTGCTTCTACCAGATGAAGATAACGAGCAATTGAGAATAACGATCCTGCATAACCCGGAGTCGCGGGGGGCGATCTGCGACGGAGCGAGGATACCTGTCCGCGGAGCGCCCTGTGGCAAGGCTTTCCGGACCGGCAAGACCCAGTATTTTAAGAACCTGGAAGAGATACGAAACGACCCCGACATTTACGGCAGTGACGTGGGTCGGCGTTTCATCGAACGGACCATAGCGGAAGGTTTGATCTCCGGGTGCGATCTCCCGCTGATCGGAAGAGGCGGCGTGCTAGGAGTACTGGCCGCGATAAAGCGGTCCGAGAGCGCTTTTTCCGCGGATGAAATCCACTTTCTTGAACAGGTTGCTGTCCAAGTGGCCATCGCTGTTGAGAACGCGCTGGACTACGAAAAGGCGATAAAGGAAAGGGACAAAGAAGCAAAACAAAGACTCTATCTCGAGGAGGAAATTCGGTCCGAGTTTACGGAAATCGTGGGAGAGAGCCCGACGTTGAGGGCAGCATTGAGCCTGGCGTCTGTCGTGGCACCTACGGATTCGAGTGTGCTGATCCATGGAGAGACGGGAACCGGCAAGGAACTCGTTGCGCGTGCGATCCATAAGCTGAGCAGTCGCAGCGAAAAGGCATTCGTGAAGCTGAACTGCGCGGCAATCCCTCTTGGGCTTCTTGAGAGTGAGCTGTTCGGCCACGAAAAAGGAGCATTTACTGGCGCAATAGCGCAAAAAACCGGGCGCTTCGAACTTGCCGACAAAAGCACCCTTTTTTTGGACGAGGTCGGCGACATACCTCTGGAACTACAAGCGAAACTGCTGCGTGTTTTACAGGAGCAGGAGTTCGAGCGGCTCGGCAGCAACCGTACGCATAAAGTTGACGTGCGCCTCGTCGCAGCCACGCATCGAGATTTGGCCGCGATGGTGAAGCAAGGGACATTTCGCGAAGACCTCTATTATCGTCTGAAAGTATTTCCCATCCAGGTTCCAGCTTTACGGCAACGCACGGAAGATATTCCGAAACTCGTCTGGCATTTCACGGCGGTGTACGGGCGACGGATGAACAAGCAGATCGATCAAATCCCCACAGAGACGATGGATACACTGGTTCGATACCGCTGGCCTGGAAATGTTCGGGAGTTGCAAAACTTCGTTGAGCGGGCAGTAATTCTCTCACCGCACCCCACTTTGCGTGCTCCGATTTCCGAGCTCGAACCGTTTAGCAACCACAAGGAGTCTAGCGCCCCGATGAGTGGCCTCGCTCAAGTGGAACGGGATCACATCCTCCGGGCGCTCGCCGCGACCAACTGGGTCATTGGCGGCCGGAATGGCGCGGCTGCGCACCTCGGGATGAAACGAACGTCGTTGGTATACAGGATGAAGAAGCTTGGCATATCTCGGCGAGACGCAATCCCACATACGAGCGTCGACACTTCAGCGGCCGATCACTGAACTCTCCCGCCTCAACCGATTGCCCTAGGTGGCGTTCCTCGCGACGAGAATCTGTCAGTGACGGAAACTCATCACAACTTCGTCAGAGACGACGGAAACGCGATTGCTATCACTATCGCAACATCTCCAATTAAGAGAATCCCTTAGATCGAATCCCTTCGATTCGATTTGCCTGCGCCTCTGTTGGCCCGCCGCGTGCTTGAAGAATTGCTCTAAAGGCGTCGAAGCACGATCGCGAACTGACGATGCCCTACTCAAAAACGACACTGGTGTCGCGCGGCAGAGGGGGAACCGTGTCAATTCTGGCAGGGAGTGCATCGGTTTTGAGGAAGGTTCGGGAGAAACTCATGCCCTACGCTGGGATTCCTCTTCGGGTGATTGTCGGTTACGGGTTTCTGGCACATGGCTTGGCGAAATGGTCCAGAGGACCAGAAGTGTTCGCTGGCATTCTTGAAGCGACGGGCGTTCCCATGGCCCACGTTATGGCCTTGGTGACCATCTTCACTGAGCTTGTCGCAGGTATGGCCTTCCTCGCCGGAGCCTTTGTTCCCCTCGCGAGCATTCCTGCCCTGATTCTGCTTTTGGTGGCGATTTTCACGGTCCATCTGCCATATGGTTTCAGTTCCATTAAGCTGCTGGGCGTCAATGAGGGAAGAGCGCAGTTCGGGCCGCCCGGATACGAATGCGATCTTCTTTACATTGCCTGTATTGCCGCGCTTGTAATGATTGGCCCGACGCCCTGGTCTGTCGACCGCTACCGGCATCGATCTGTGTCGTGAACTCAGCGGGTGTTTTGGCCGAGGCCTGAGAGAGTGTTGCGCATGGCGACTTATTCTCCTGCATTCCATCCGGAACACCAGGCTCGGTTGAGCACATGCGCAGTGCGTATCCGCGCGGTTCAAACCCGGTTTGCTGACACAACCGCGCTCACTTGCGACAAAAACCAAAGACGGCGATTCGCGACTGAAAGCCGTCAGTGCCGGATATTCGTCACGACTTCGTCAGCGGCAACCGGGCTGAATGGACGGTCTTCAAACGCATGTTGTGAAAACGAAATGAGATAGCGTCGAGCGGCTGCCGGAGTGAGCGGTGCCGTTCTGGCATGCCGCTTGCGCCGCTTAAGCGTGCAGTTGGGAGATGGCTTGATGGCTGAAGCGAATTCCAGAAAAATTACGAAACGGGGAGCGGTGCACAGCGAGCCGGAATCTCAATCGCACCCGGCTCCCGCCTCTGTGCAAACCGTCGAGGCTGACGGGGTCCGCGTGTTTTACCGGGCTGCCGGCGACCAAAGCGCGCCCGCAATTCTCTTGCTGCACGGATTCCCATCTTCTTCGTTCATGTTCCGCGAACTCATTCCGCGTCTCGCCCGTGATTACCGCGTGATTGCTCCGGATCTCCCGGGTTTCGGATTCACACAGGTCCCAGCCGAGCGGAAATTTGAATACACATTCGACCAACTGGCGCTGACGATGGACGCCTTCACGAAGGCGGTCAAGCTCAACCGGTATGCGATCTATGTATTCGATTACGGTGCGCCAACTGGATTCCGTCTCGCAAGGTCTCATCCGGAAAGAATCACCGCTATTGTCACGCAGAATGGCAATGCGTATGAAGAAGGTCTGGGCGACGCCTGGGGCCCCATCCGGAAATACTGGGCGTCACCCACGACAGAGAACCGGGACATACTCCGGCAAAGTATTTTGACAGCCGGAGGAACGCGCTGGCAGTACACCGAGGGTGTCGCGAATCCGGAGGGTGTTCCGCCAGAGTCGTATACGCTCGACACGGCTCTTCTCGAGCGCCCGGGGAACAAAGACATCCAGCTCGACTTGTTTCTGGACTACGCCTCGAACCTGAAGCTTTATCCGAAGTTTCAAGAATATTTTCGCAAGTCGAAACCGCCTTTGCTGGCGATTTGGGGCAAGAACGATCCTTTCTTCATTCCCGCAGGAGCTGAAGCATTTCGGAAAGACATACCCGGAGCGACGGTTCAACTCCTCGATACCGGACACTTCGCACTCGAAACACACGTCGTGGAAATCTCCTACGCGATGGGCGAGTTTCTCAAAGCGAACGGAATCGGACGCGACCGCAAAGAAAGCACGGCGTCGTGATGAAAACTTTCCCCCAAAACTCCGCTGTCGTTCTCGTTCATGGAGCGTGGGCCGATGGCTCCTGCTGGCGGGACGTGATTCTCCCCCTCGAACGTCAGGGTCTCAGGGTTATTTGCGCTCCGATTCCGCTGACCTCGCTTACCGACGACGTTTCTGCGTTGACTCACGTCCTCGAACGCACCGAGGGCCCGGTTGTTCTCGCCGGTCACGCGTACGGAGGCGCTGTCATTGCAGGGATATGCGATGAGCGAGTCAAGGCGCTCGTCTATGTCGCAGCGCTCGCACCCGATGAGGGCGAGACGGTCGCGCAAATGTTTTATCGCGATGAGCCCCATCCGGAACAGCCGAAGCTCGACCCGGACAGGCACGGTCTTATCTGGATGTCGGACGATGGATTTGGCCGCGCAGTCGCCCATAAGGCTTCAACCGACGAGGCCAAAATCCTGACCGCAGTGCAGCGGCCAATTTCCGTTGAATGCATTGAGGAGCCGACTCCAACACCGGGATGGAAGACAAAACCGTCCTGGTATCTCCTCGCGGAGGAGGATCGGATGATCAATCCGAAGACGCAGCGATTTATGGCTGGTTGAATGGGCGCGCAGGTGCGCTCGAGCCGCGTCGACCATAGTCCCATGTCCTCCGCACCGGGTCTTGTGATTGCTGTGATTTTGGAGGCTGCCTCTGCAACCCTCGACGATGGGAGTCTGCCCAGCCGAGCGGCAATTGCCTGAAGATATTCTTAGTCGGTTACTACCAGGAGAAGCGAACATGACCTCTGCAACATTTCCTTATCAAAAACAGCGGCGGCGAGTCCTCGGCCGCGAGATGGCGTACGTGGAGGTGGGACAGGGCGACCCCGTCGTACTGTTGCACGGCAATCCCACCTCGTCGTACCTCTGGCGCAACGTGTTGCCCCACCTGCAGTCAATAGGTCGCTGCATCGCCCCCGACCTGATCGGCATGGGCGACTCCGACAAGCTGCCTGACAGTGGCCCCGGCTCATATCGGTTTATCGAGCACCGCCGCTATCTAGAAGCTCTGCTCGAGGCCCTAGATGTGCGCGAGCGGGTCACCTTCGTGATCCATGACTGGGGTTCAGCCCTCGGCTTCGACTGGGCCAACCGGCACAGGAACAGCATGAAGGGCATTGCGTTCATGGAGGCGATCGTGCGGCCACAGGGCTGGGGCCACTGGGACAAGATAAATATGCGTCCAGCCTTGCAGGCACTGCGTTCCGAAGCTGGTGACGTGATGGTCCTGCGAGACAACTTCTTCATCGAGAAGATCCTGCCGGGGGCCATCCTGCGCACCCTCACCGCCGAGGAGATGGCGCAGTATCGACGGCCGTTCGCGGAGCCAGGTGAGGGGCGACGGCCGACGCTGACCTGGCCCCGGCAGATCCCAATCGATGGCGAGCCAGCCGATGTGACTGCGATCGTGGCTGCCTCCGCGGACTGGCTGTCAACGAGCGGTGTGCCGAAACTGTTCTTCAGGGCCGAGCCCGGTGCGATCCTCGCCAACGAGGAGGATCTCGCCTTCATCCGCAGCTTACCAGCGCTGACCGAGGTGGCGGTCGCGGGACGCCATTACGTCCAGGAAGATTCGCCGGACGAGATCGGGCGGGCCATCGCCGGCTGGATAGGGGCCATTGGGCGGACGGGAGCCATGGAGGGCCGCCATGTCAGGAGCCATGCGGCTCATTCCGAAGGACACTAACCCAAGTGCCTGAAATCACGGAGATGCGGGAATGAGAAAGTGGACAAAAGTCGCGATTCCAATTGCTGCGGCTGCGGCCTTGATTGCCTGGTACGAATTTCGGCCGGAGCGCCTCGTGTTGAATCGACGCGTCGACGAAGCAATGCCGGTGGTAAGAGGTGGCTCGGCGGCGCAGCCTGTAGAATCGGGAACGTTCTACAGCGTTGTACACCCGACGAACGGTACTGCCACCGTCTACCAAATGGAAGACGGGAGTCGCATCCTTCGCCTGACGAGCTTCCGTACATCAAACGGTCCAGATGTGCACGTGTACATGGTCGCGAGCGACGATGCAAAGGACGCAGCGACCGTAGAAAAGGCCGGTTTTGTTGATCTGGGACTGATCAAGGGAAACATCGGCGACCAGAACTACACGCTTGCCGGCGGTTTGGACTTGGCGAAATACCGCGCGGTCTCCATATGGTGCAGACGATTCAGCGTGAATTTCGGAGCCGCGACCCTAAGACCGATGGAGACCTCGCAAAATCAAGTGAGGTGATCAATGGGATTGTCATGGCAACAAGGTCCACTTTCCCCCGGAGCAATCGGGCGAGGCCGCGAAGGCTTGATGTTCGACCGGCAAAGCACAGGGGAGGTTGAAAATGGCAGAGGTACGGAAGACAGCGATTGTTACGGGGCTTCCCAGGGGGTCGGGTCAGCCCTCGCGGAAGCGTTTTTGAAGCGTGGTTACAACGTAGTCGCGAACTCGCGAAGAATTACGAAAACAAGTCCATTTGCCGCGTCGGCGAATCTCGCGCTAGTCGATGGAGACGTCCGCAGGCCCGAAACGGCGGCAAGGATCGTGGATGCGGCGGTATCGCGATTCGGCAGCATAGATACGCTCATCAATAACGCGGGCATTTTCATCCCGAAGTCGTTTACGGATTATACGAGCTGGGATTTCGACACTCTGGTCTCGACGACGCTCGCTGGCTTTCTGTACGTTTCGCAGTTGACGGTGAAGCACATGGTGAGGCAGAAAAGCGGCTGCATCGTGAATGTATCCGCGACACTCGTGGAGCACCCCGTGGCGGTCGCGCCGGTGACCCTGCAAGTCATGGCTAAAGGCGGTCTAAATGCGGCGACCCGGGCACTTGCTATGGAATACGTAAACGACAACATTCGTGTAAACACCGTTGCACTGGGTATCATCAAAACTCCAATGGATAAACCGAAGGCCTATGCGGCCCTCAAAGCCCTGCATCCCATGGGCCGGTTAGGTGAAATCAAGGAAGTCGTAGATGCCGTTTTGTTTCTGACGGACGCCACGTTCACCACCGGTGAGACCTTGCATCTGGATGGTGGCGCGCACGCGGGGAAATCGTAGACCCGAAAGCTCTCGGCTACCTGCTGCATGAGTCGTTGCCCAACAATCCAGGAATTTCTGGGATCTTGCACTCTCTTTGTGATTTGACCGTAAGCCTGCGATTCTAACGGACGGAGCGCATTCACGCACCGCGTCGTGCAACGACTTTGAGGTGGTCACGGCCCATCGGCGCAGTCTCTGAACCGATTCCTGCGATGCTCGGTGAACTGCGACTCCTTAGACGGGAAAGTCACTTCTTCAATCATCGAGCACAAAAACGTAGACGGTTGGTGTAACAAGGGTGGCGGACATCTGACACAAATCCGTCGGATACGGTTCGATATCTATGATGTGGTCTTCCGAAGAACATCCACCGTCAGAGTGATTTAGGTCGAGCATTCCTCTTCGCTTGAGCTGTCTCTCTTTGACACTTCGACTGCGTTGAGGACTACGCGTTCCGCGCTGCTTGAAATCTCGTGCCAGAACGCCGGAGAAATTATTATGTGTCGATCCGACTAGAACATCACTCACCGCCGGTCGCATGACCAGCATCGTGGCAGGAGTCCGTCAGTGGCGGCCATCCGTCGCAAATCCGTCCAGCACAGCTCGACAACTGCAATACACCTCTCGCGAAGAACTTCCAGCACCAGAGTAATTTAGGACCAGTAGTATCTCTTCGATTGTGGCATCTCCCTTGGCATTTCGCTTGCGTTAAGACGTTGTGTGGCCAGTGAAAGTAAGTGCCAGATACTGTTTGGCGTCGGGCTGTTGCAACGAGAAGCATGGCAACGAACCTTCACTCGCATTTGCAGGAGCTCAGGAAAAGCTGCTCGCCTGACGAACATGACTTGTGAGTCCTGAGCGGTTTAAGGGGCTGCCGGAGAAATTTCTATATGAAGCTCGCTGTTTCGCTCGCTGTTGTCTTGCTTTTGCTCTTGGCTCGGCACGAAGCGAAGAACGAGAACGAAGGGTTCGATTTGGTCGACAAAGCAGGAAATATTCGCAAGCCAGATGATTTCCGAGATCGCTACCAGGCGCTCGGGACATACATGGTGCTCAATCCGAAGGGAAACGAGATGCATGTCACTTACGCATCTGCTGGCGCAGCCGAGAACTATCGAAAGACCGGAAAGTTCGCAGATGGGACCGTTCTCGTGAAAGAAGTATTTGGAACCGATCACGCACAAATGACAACGGGCGACGCACACTGGGCGTCGGGAACTAAGGTCTGGTTCGTGATGATCAAGGACGAAAAGGGACGCTACGCCGGGAACCCTCTCTGGGGCGATGGATGGGCGTGGGCGCTGTTCAAGTCCGATGCCCCTGACAAGCAAGTAGCCACGGACTACAAAAAAGATTGCTTGGGGTGTCATATCCCAGCAAGAGATACCGATTGGGTATACGTGCAGGGATATCCGGTTCTCGCTTCGAAGTAAGCACCAATCCAGGGCGGGAACCAGTCTCGAAATCGTTTCAAAGGAGAACGTGCCATGCGAAAAGCCATCGTGGTTTTGATTTTGGGATTAGGTGTACTTGCCGCGAGTTCGCTTCTGCGCCACTCGCATCTGGCCGCGGCAGCCTCCCCGCAGTCGGCTGCGATCTTTGATGCGGAAGGGAAATTGAAGCTGCCGGAGGGCTACCGGCACTGGGTTTTTATCGGCGCACCCTTGACACCCAACGGCCTCAACAACGGCAAGGCGGGCTTCCCCGAATATCACCATGTCTACGTCGAGGAGAAAAACCTGGACGTCTATCTCAAGAGCGGTGCTTTTCCCGAAGGGACCGTGCTCGTCAAGGAGCTGACTCGGGTTCTAAATCCCACGTTTCCCGACGGCTCGCGCACGGAACCATCCGGCAGAGGGTATTTCAATGGTGAATACAACGGCATGGATGTCACGGTGAAAGACAGTAAGAGGTTCGCTGCAACGAACGGGTGGGGTTTCTTCAACTTCGGTCATCACCCGCTTCCTTATTCTTCGTGGGCTAAGGAAGCCTCGGCCGCCGAATGTGCCGGCTGCCACCAGTCCTTCGTCGCCAAGACTGATATGACCTGGGTGCAGTTCTACCCGATTCTCCGCGACGGAGACAAAACGAAATAGTTGTTGGAGCACGCGAGGACGTGTTCAGCGGATCGGTTTCAGCAGAGAAAAACAAACATGAGAAAGGGAGGAACCATGGCAAACGAGGTAGGGATGTCCAAATCAATGGGGATGTCGAGTGGACGGGGCGGTCACCTGTACACGCAGACGAATGAGGTTAAGAACGTCATCATTCATTATCGTCGCGGCGAGGACGGCAAGCTCATCGAGGTTGAGCGCGTTTCGACGGGAGGTGCCGGGTCCGGCACTTTCAAACCGATCAGCGGCCAGGACAGCGCGCCGAACGCCTTCGAGGGCGCGGGCAGCGTTATTCTTTCCCCTGACCGGCGTTTTCTCTTTGCCACAAACGGCGGCGACAATTCGGTGTCGAGCTTTGCCGTTGCTGACGATGGTCGGCTGAAGCTGCTGGATCGCAAGCCGACCGGGAACCCCGTCGAGGGAAAGAGCGGGACCGCCAAGTCGCTCGCCTTTTCCCCTTCGAAGGGCATGCTTTACGTGCTGCACTCGTTTGGTCCCGACCATCTCCGGCTGATGTCGGTCGACCGCGACGGCAAACTGACCGCGCGCAACGACCGCCACACCGTGAATACGCCGGACAAGAACGACCGCGTTCCGACCATGGCTGTGCTCTCGCCGGACGGAAAATTCCTCCTGGTCGGCACTACGTTCGATCGCCCGATCGCTCATACAGGTTTGTACCCGGACGGCTCGCCCATTCTCTGGGTGCCACAGAAGGACGGCTCCTACCGGGTGATCGCCTCGAATGCTCCAGATCCCGACGGCCTCGCCGTGTTCCCCCTGCGCGGTGACGGCTCCCTGGGCGCTGCGAAGTTCCAGGACGCGAAGGCCGGCTCTCCGTTTTACCTCGTGTTCCTCAACAGCCGGCCGGATACCTTCGTCATCGGCTACGCCGTTGGTGACGGATGCGCCCTCGCCACAATCGATGGAGACGGTAAGATCGATGTCGGTCCTCTGGTGAAGATCGATACCAGCGCGGGCCTGCCTTCCGAGCTGTGCTGGCTCGGGGTCACTCCGGACGACCGCTTCGTGTTTGCGACAAACTTCGGTTACAGCTACGTCACCAGCTACCGCATTAACGGCAAGGGACTCGAAGTCGCAAGCGACCCAGCGTGCCCGAAAGTTCCGGGAGATGGCACGGCGAGGGGTCTCAACACAACCGTCACCAGCGGGCCGGCCGATAACTGGGTGACCCCCGACGGCGCCTTTTTGTATCAGATCTACGGGAACGCTTCCAAACTGATTGGCTACGCGACGCAACCAAACGGTTCGCTCAAAGAAGTGACCAGCGTCCAGATCCCGTACAACAGTCCCCAAGGCCTGGCGGGTTTTTGATTGTCACCCTACGGCGGATGCGATGAAGGGCCGCTGCCGGATTCTGCCCTATCGTTCACGCACAGTGTGAACTATTCGGAAAGCTCAGTTTCGTCCGCGCCTGGCCTGGACTGTTCATCGGACAAAGATCTGCAGAGAGCCGAAGGCTCTTGCCGGATGGTGCTGGGTGGATCTGAGAAAGGCACCCGCGTCATGGAGCTTTACCAAAAATCTCCGCTCCGCGTTCTCTTCCCAGGAACTACCGGTTCCAGACTCGAGGAAGCCGTTCTTGTGAATACCTCCGGAGGTATGGCCGGAGGAGATCGGCTGGAAACAAGTGTGACCGCGGTCGAAGACGCGTCGATCGCCATCACTACGCAGGCAGCAGAAAGGGTGTATCGGGCTCTTACGGAATCCGCGCACATCCTGACCACACTGAAAACGCGCAGCACCGCAAGACTTGCCTGGCTGCCCCAGGAAACCATCGTCTTCAATCGAGCCCGCCTCTCCCGCGAAACACGCGTCGAGGTCGTCTCCGGCACGGAGCTGCTGGCATTGGAGTGGCTGGTGCTCGGCCGCGCAGCTCATGGCGAGACGCTTTCGGCCGCAGCCATTACGGATCGCTGGCGCATCGTGAAAGACGGCAAGCTCGTCTGGGCGGACAGTTTCCGTATCACCGATGATGTTCTTCCAAATCTTTGGCGCAAAGCGCTGCTATGCGATTGCACCGCGACTGCGACACTGGTCTATTTCGGCGCCGAATCCGGAGGGCGTCTCGAATTTGTGCGCGACAGGGCTTCTTCGCTTGGGTGTCACTGTGGGGTGACCTTCGTGGGCGGACTGATGGTCGCCCGCTTTGCCGCACGGGCTTCCTGCGATCTGAGGACTGCGCTGCGCAGCGTGCTTCAGCAGTTCGGCGACGGATTGCCTCAAGGACCTTTCCAGGTGCCGAAGATGTGGTCGTGTTGAATATCCGCTTCAGCTTGGAGATCTTGTGAATCTCACGCCACGGGAAAAGGACAAGCTATTGATCGCCGTCGCGGCGCAGGTGGCACGGGCACGGCTCGCCAGAGGCGTCAGGCTCAACTATCCGGAAAGCGTTGCGCTGATCACCGATTTTGTCCTCGAAGGAGCGCGCGACGGCAAGTCCGTTGCGGAACTCATGTCGGAAAGCGGCAAACTGCTCACTCGCGATCAGGTCATGGAAGGCATCCCGGAAATGATCCACGAAATGCAGGTGGAAGCGACGTTTCCGGATAACACGAAACTCGTGAGCGTTCACGACCCCATTCGATAGAGAGCGAACCATGGTACCTGGAGAGATCTTTGCGGCAGCGGGTGAAATTGTTCTGAACAAAGAAACTGAGGCTATTTCCCTGACGGTCTCAAACACGGGTGACCGTCCGATCCAAGTCGGCAGTCACTACCATTTTGCCGAGACCAACGCTGCGCTCGACTTCGATCGAAGAGCCGCGCTGGGGTATCGGCTGGACATTCCCGCGGGAACGGCTGTGCGATTTGAGCCCGGGCAATCGCGGGAAGTCTCGCTGATTCCCTATCGGGGAGCGCGATTTGTTTTCGGTTTCAACCAGGCGGTCATGGGAAGTCTGCCGGGTTCGAGGTAGCCGACCATGCCTCACAAAATGAGTCGAGGCGCTTACGCGCAGATGTTCGGGCCAACCGTTGGCGACAAAGTGCGCCTTGCCGATACTGACCTCTTCATCGAGGTTGAAAAGGACCTCACGACCTACGGTGACGAAGTGAAATTCGGGGGCGGAAAAGTCATTCGCGACGGGATGGGGCAGTCCCAGCGGACGCGCCGGGAAGGCGCTGTCGACACGGTCATCACCAATGCACTGATCCTGGACTACTGGGGAATCGTGAAGGCGGATGTCGCGATCAAGGATGGCCGCATTGCCGCGATTGGAAAGGCTGGCAATCCGGATGTACAACCGAACGTGGACATTATTATTGGCCCGGGAACCGAAGTAATCGCCAGCGAGGGGAGCATTGTGACCGCCGGCGGGATCGATACCCATATCCATTTCATTTGTCCCCAGCAGATCGAGGAAGCCCTTTTTTCCGGCGTAACCACCATGATGGGCGGCGGAACCGGTCCCGCCGCGGGGACAACCGCTACCACGTGCACACCAGGACCGTGGCACATACAAAGGATGCTGCAGGCCGCCGACTCCTTCCCCGTAAACCTGGGATTTTTCGGAAAAGGCAACGCAAGCTCGCCCGCGGCCTTGGTGGAGCAAATCGAAGCGGGAGTCTGCGGCTTGAAGCTTCACGAAGACTGGGGGGCAACACCGGCTGCGATCGACTGCTGCCTTTCCGTTGCGGACGACATGGACATCCAGGTCCTGATCCACACCGATACCCTGAACGAAAGCGGATTTGTCGAGAACACGATCGCCGCATTCAAGGGCCGGACGATTCACACGTTTCACTCTGAAGGCGCGGGCGGGGGCCACGCGCCGGACATTATTAAGGTATGTGGTTCCCCGAACATCATTCCCGCTTCGACGGGCCCTACACGTCCCTATACCACCAACACACTCGAGGAGGCCCTCGACATGGTGATGGTGACCCATCACCTCGACCGCCGCATTCCCGAAGACCTGGCTTTCGCAGAAAGCCGCATCCGCAAGGAAACGATTGCGGCCGAGGACATTCTTCACGACCTCGGCGCGATCTCGATCATGTCATCCGACAGCCAGGCCATGGGGCGCGTCGGCGAAGTGATTCTTCGGACGTGGCAGACCGCGGACAAGATGAAGAAGCAATTCGGGCGGCGATCCGAAGAAGCGGGTGATAACGACAACTTCAGAGCCCGCCGGTACGTTGCGAAATACACCATCAATCCCGCGATCGCGCAGGGCATCGCGAACTACGTAGGTTCGATCGAAGTTGGAAAACTCGCCGACCTGAGCATCTGGAATCCGGCTTTCTTTGGTGTCAAACCAGCCCTGGTCCTGAAGAGCGGGATGATTGCGGCCGCAGTCATGGGCGATCCCAACGCCTCCATTCCAAACCCTCAACCGGAATACTACCGGCCGATGTTCGGCGCGTTCGGCCGCGCGATGACGGAAAGTTCCGTAACGTTCGTCAGCCAGGCTTTCGCGCAGAGCGCTGGGTCTCTGGGACTTGCAAAGAGGCTTCTCCCCGTAAAAGGTACCCGCACAATTGGCAAACGTTCGATGATGCTCAATGACGCCATGCCGCGCATGGAAGTCGATCCCGAAACCTATGAAGTGCGCGCCGATGGCCGCCTGCTCACCTGTGAACCCGCGAAAGTACTAGCTCTGGCCCAGCGCTATTTTCTTTATTGAGGACGAATCACCATGCGCAGCGCTTCGATTCATCGCCCCGCGGGACACTGGCCGAAAGAAAAGGCCGCCGGCACTCTCACGCTCGATTTCGACGCACGTCATCGACGACGAATTCGCCTCACGACGGACTACGGAGAAAATGTTCTTCTTGATCTTCCCAAGACAGTCGCTATGGCCGACGGCGATGGGCTGCAACTGGAGGACGGCAATTGGCTCAGGATCAGAGCCGCGGCCGAAACACTTATAGAGGTCGAGCATGCGGATCGCCATCAACTGGTGCGTCTCGCCTGGCATTTGGGTAATCGCCACCTCCCGACCGAGATTCGCGAGAATTCCCTCCTAATCCGGCCCGATCACGTGATCGAAGACATGCTTATTGGCTTCGGAGCCAAGCTGCTGAAGGTTGAAGCGCCCTTTCAGCCCGAAGGCGGAGCATATGGCACCAGCGAGCACGGCCACCGCCATCACGGGCAGGATGGGCACCACCATGCGTAACAGACTCCCTTCCGTTCAACCGCTCCCCTTCCTGCGACTGCAGACTTGGCTCTCACCGACTTTCCCGACCGGTTCGTACAGTTATTCGCATGGCCTTGAATGGGCTGTCGAGGCACGGGCCGTGCACGACCGGGCAAGCCTTGTCGATTGGCTCGCGGCTGACCTTCGTTACGGCTCGGGGAGAAATGAAGCAATTCTTTTCCGTGAGTCTTGGTCCTCTGCCATGCTGGACGATCAGCCGAGGCTAATCGAAATTGCAGAACTCTCAGCCGCTTTTCGCGTGACATCGGAATTCGCGCTCGAATCAGCACAGCAGGCTTCCGCCTGTCGCTCAACACTCAGCCAGGTGTGGCCCGATGCTCTCTTGGACGAGATCGCGGACACACTTGCGGACCGCTACATACCCCTTTCCTTGGCCCTGATCCTGGGCATCCGCTGCGCGAAACAGGACATTCCGATGGTCCTGGCGCTGCCCGCTTTTTTGCAAAGCTATGTCGCTAATCTAGTGATTGCCGGCGTGCGGCTCATCCCTCTCGGTCAAACCGATGGCCAGGCTGCCATTGCCGCACTCGAAGATGCTGTCCTCGCTACGAGCGCGGATGTCGCGACGGCAACAATCCACGATCTTGGGTCCGCCGCTTTCATGGTTGACCTCGCTTCCATGGCTCATGAAACTCAATATACGAGGTTGTTCCGGTCATGACTCACCGATCGATCGCATTTCTGCAAAATCATCCTCTTCGTGTTGGCATCGGCGGCCCGGTTGGATCGGGCAAGACCGCTCTTGTCGAAGCGCTCTGCAAGCGGCTTCGCGACGACTACGACATCTACGTGATTACCAACGACATCTACACAAAAGAAGATCAGCTCATTCTCACACGTGCCGAAGCTCTACCTGCGGAACGAATCATGGGGGTCGAAACAGGAGGGTGTCCTCACACCGCCATTCGCGAAGATGCCTCCATGAACCTCGCGGCAATTCAGGAAATGAACCAGAAGTTTCCTCTCGCGGAACTGTGCTTTGTCGAATCCGGCGGCGACAATCTAGCAGCTACGTTCAGTCCCGAGCTGGCCGATTTGACCATCTATGTTATCGACGTTGCGGAAGGCGAAAAAATACCGCGCAAGGGCGGACCGGGAATTACGCGGTCCGACCTTCTCGTAATCAACAAGATCGATCTGGCTCCCCTGGTCGGCGCCAATCTCGAAGTCATGAAAACCGACACGCTGAGAATGCGGGTGCACCGGCCTTTTGTCTTTTCGAATTTGAAAAGCGGCGAGGGCGTCGAGCAGATCGCGAACTTCATCATTGAAAAGGGCGGACTGGCATGTCGTGCAGCGTGGCGCTCTTGAGACGCCCGAACTGAGTGGAGAATCGAGCCTCTTCGCAAAATTCGTCTGGCAAGGAGGAGATAAAGGTGAGCATCATCTCCCGAGGTTTTTCCGGCCGCAAGACCGCCGAAAGCGTAAAGCTTCCGCCGGGGCAGTATCTCACCACGGACTTTCCGGTCTTGTCGGCTGGACCGACTCCACGCATTCCGCTCGATCGCTGGGAATTTACGATCCGAAACGAAAACAATGCGCTGCTGCGGCGATGGGATTGGAAATCATTCCGGGAATTGCCGACCGAAACTCCCACCGTCGACCTGCACTGCGTAACGCGATGGTCGAAGCCCGGCACCACCTGGGAAGGCGTCTCTCTCGACGCGCTGCTCGCCGGGCTCAATCCGGATGCATCCTTCGTCATGGCGCACTCCTACGGCGGCTACAGCACGAACATCCCTCTCGACGATCTCAAAAACGAAAAGGCGTGGATCGCCTTTCGCTTCGACGGCAAGGACCTCGCTCCCGAACACGGCGGCCCAGCACGGCTGCTCCTCCCTCATCTTTATCTCTGGAAGAGTGCAAAGTGGGTGCGAGGTCTTCAGCTCATGCGGCACGAGAAGCCTGGTTTTTGGGAAGGCTTCGGCTATCACATTTATGGAGATCCATGGAGGGA
>Ga0306921_10000615_pt1 | contig 32436 bp, 38 predicted proteins | sample sta12Cox44000080_FD_203760 | JGI IMG/M metagenome (GOLD analysis project Ga0306921, IMG submission 203760) | Lab enrichment of tropical soil microbial communities from Luquillo Experimental Forest, Puerto Rico - statoxic.12C.oxic.44.000.080 (v2)... | ecosystem: Environmental > Terrestrial >... | reverse complement strand
GGGCTTGGTGCGCGCCTCGGCGAGAATGTGTCCAATGGCCCCCGCCGCCTCTTTGGCGAAGAGCCGGACCATACCCACCGTGGTCCGCTCACCGAAGATGGCGAGGAGGATGGCCTGGTCGTCCACGGTGGACACGTGCATGCTCTCCTTGTTGCCCTGATGGAAGAGCACGGTGAACTCTGTCTCGCCCAGGAGCTGGGCGAGCGCCCCCGTAGAGCTGAAGGCTCCCGCGGCGAGAGCCGAGATAGAGACCGTGTCGAGGGCGCGGTTGGCTCCCGTCATGGACAGGAGCTGACCGCTCCGATCGATGAGCAGGGCCTCGCTGGCACCGGACTCGCCGAGGAAGGTGGTCAGGACGGCGTTGATCTTCTCTGCATCGGCTTCGTGGATGGCCATGTCATGCACTTTCACGGTGCTCCCCCTTTTCTTGACCGAATTCGCCGACCAAGACCATGCGAGAGACGGTGTTGAGGGTGTCGAACACGCCGTCGCCGTTCACGGCCACGGCTTCGAAGAACGGGACCTGCCGGCCCCGTCGGTTGAGCATGTACTCCATGTACTCGAGCGGCGCGATGTTCTGCAGGTCGCGCTTGTTGTACTGCATCACGTAGGGCATCTCGTCGAGGTTGTAGTTGTACTCGCGGAGGTTCTCCTCGAGGTTGCGGAAGCTCTCCACGTTGTCGCGCAGCCGGTCCCACTGCGAGTCGGCCACGAAGACCAGCCCGTCTACCCCGCGCAAGACGAGCTTGCGCGTCATGTTGTAGTAGACCTGGCCCGGAACCGTGTAGAGCTGGAACTTGGCGGTGAAACCGCGCACGGTGGTGGCAGAGACGGGCAGGAAGTCGAAGAAGAGCGTGCGGTCGTCACCCGCGGCGAGCGAGATCATGTTCCCCTTGCTCGCCTGCGGCAAGCTCTTGTGGATGTGCTGGAGGTTCGCGGTTTTTCCCGCCACTCCGGGGCCGTAGTACACGACCTTGAAGTTGATGACCTTCTGTGCGTAGTTGATGATCGCCATGGTTTCCCTCAGGCCTCGCTGAGCCGGGCCGCCGTTCGCTCGACCTGCAGGCGGACGAGCCCCGGCCGGCCCGTGTCGCCTCCCGCCATCACGAGGACTTGTGACGGGCCGGCGGGCGCGGGCAGCTTGCGGATTTCCACGCGGGTCTTCCCCGAGCGAAGCACGGCGGAGTGAAAGACACCGAGCGCTTCCGCGGAGGCGCTCTGTGTCATGACCTGGGTGAGCTCCCAGGCAAAGGGCGCGAGTTCCGGCGCGGCCACGCCGGGAGCGACGAGACAGTGCACGACGGCGCCGCTCGCCGCCTCGCGGTAGGACTGGACGTCGAGCGGGCCGAAGCTCGTGAGGTCCTCGGCCGCCGCGACGACGGCGGGCGGGGTCGGCATCCGATCGAAGCGGGCGAAGACCACGGTGCCGCGCGGAGGCTCGCGGTCCACCGGCCACGCGGCGGCGCGTCGAGCCAACATCTCGAGGCGGGCGAGGGCGCCGCCCGTCCGCATCCCCACGGCCAGCATCGCGCCACCGCTCGAGCTCGAGCCGAGCGGCGTGAGCACGAGGATCCCCCCCGCGCCGCGGAGGGTGACTTGCTCGATGGGCTGCGACAGACCGCGGGCCATGATCGGGCAGAGACGGCCGGCCGCCGCCGCCACCGTGCCGGCCCCGATGCCCGCCGTCGACACGCTGATGATGGTGAAGTCACCGACGCGCGTCTCGTCGGGGGCGACGGTGGCGAGCGGCCCCATGAGAGCGGCGATCTTTTCGAGAGGCTCGCGCCGCGCGGACGGCCCTGGGGCGGGCTCCACGGTCACCGGACGCTCGAAGACCCGCGCCTCGTAGAGCGGCGCCACGGGCACGGGCTGGGGAGACGGCGAAACCGACGTTAACCTTTCCCGGGCGGACACGGGGGGGCTGACCCGCGGCGTGCGCGAGTGCAGGTCTCGCAGCTCGAGCGGCGCAGGGGATTCGCCCAGGGAGGCTTCCCTCGGGGCGGCGGGCACGGAAACGTCGCCTCTCACCGTCGGGAACGGCGCCGGCCGCTCCAGCCCCGCAGCTTCCTCGGCGGGCAGCTCCATGGGAACGATCTCTGCCGTGGCTGGCAACGAGACCGGCGGCTCCGCCACCGCTGCGTTCCTCACCGGAGTTGCCACCGGCTCGATGTCTCTCATCCCGGGGGAGGGCGCCGTCGGCCCCACGACGACTGCCTTCTTCCCAGGCACCGGTTCGCTCTCGCTCGCTGCAGGAGACACGAAGGGGTCCCGCGTCGGCGTTTCCCAAGGAACGGGATGCACCGCATCGGTATGGGCAGCCATCGGTTTTTGGCGCGGCTCGGTCTCGAGAGGCTCGGCCACATCGAGCACCGCTCGCTGTGTCTCGCTCGCCGACGACTCCGCTGCCATGCCAGAGTCCGCCACGGCCTGTGACGGAGGGAAAGGCGCGGGCGTCAATGGCCGTATCTCCCCCACCGGAGCCGCCGGCTCCATGATGGGGATGTTGGTCATCGGCGTGACCGGCGGCGGCGTGATCTCGGTGACGGCGCTCTCCGTCATGGGAGCTTCCGCCGCAACCGGCGCCACTGGTGCGGACACCTCGACGACGGGAGTCGGCCATCGTCTCGGAGGCACCGGCACGGTGAATTCCGCGTGCGGTACTGCGGGGAACGGGGCCCGCGGCGACTCCGGCCGGGCGACCTCGACGACGGGAGCTGCCGATGAAGGCAAGCTCGCGCGAGACGGCTCGAGCACGGCCACGCTCGGCGCGGGAGCGCTCACGGTGCCCACGGCCGGCGGTTCAGCAGCCGACGACTTTTCCGGCTGGAACGGTTTGAAGGGGGCGGGGAAGTCCTCGATACCCGGCACGTGGACCGGACCGCGAGCCATGGCGGCGCCGAACACGTCGGGCGGGAGCTGGCGAATGATCTCGTCCAGCGGTAGCGAGAGTCGCCCCTCCGCGAGGCGCTCCCTCACGTCCGCCGGATCGACCGCGAGCACCGTGGAGGGGAACTGCGCGGCGACCGTCTCCCACTTCGCGTACACCGCCCCCTCGGCGAGCTGCGACACGACCAGAGCCTGCGGCACCAGCAGCACCCCCGGCTCGGTGAGACGCGCGCCGACCTGGTCGAGCGCGACACAGAACACCGCGGGCGGAAGCTGGGCGAGCAGACGCTCGAACGGAATGCGGACCTGCTCCCCATCCAACGCGGGCGCGGGGGCGGCAATCGTCGGAGATTCGACGACCGGCTCACGCACCATCTCGACCACGCGGGCAGGCAGGAGCACGGGTAGCTTCGGCGTCTCCTCGAGCTTTGCCGGCTGCTCATCGACGGTCGGAGCAGGCGGGGGCGGCGCGGGCGCCTCCAGCGTTTGCTTCGGCTTTGCCGGTTGCTCGCCAATGGTCGGAGCAGGCGGGGGCGGCACGAGCCCCTCCAGCGTCTCCTTCGGCTTTGCCGGCTGCTCGCCAACGGTCGGAGCAGGCGGGGCCAGCACGGGCGCCTCCGGCGTCTCCTTCATCCTTGCCGGCTGCTCGCCGACGGTCGAAGCAGGCGGGGGCGGCAGGGGCGCCTCCGGCGTTCCCTTCAGCTTTGCCGGCTGCTCGCCGACGGTCGGAGCAGGCGGGGGCGGCGCGGGCGCCTCCGGCGTCCCCTTCAGCTTTGCGGGCTGCTCGCCTACGGTCGGAGCAGGCGGGGGCGGCGGGGACGGCGCGGGGGCCTCTTCGTATGCGACGGGCGTCTCCGTGGGAGCCGAGGTAGGATCGGCGGCGACCCGGCCGGCCGCCGGCGCCTCGATCGTAGCCGACGCAACGCGGCTGACGGGCTCGGCACCTGGTAAGGCAGCCGGCGGAGACGCAACGGGCGCGCTCCCTGCCTGCGGCTTGAACGGAGCGGGGAAGCTCTCGATCCCAGGCACCTCCACGGGGCCGCGGCCGAGCAAGGCACCGAACACGTCGGGGGGAAGCTGCCGCACGATCTGGTCGAGGGGCAGGAGCAGCCGGCCATTGACGATCCGCTCCTTCACCTCGGTCAGCGGGACAGCGAGCACGGCGGCGGGGAACTGCTCCGCCACCTCTTCCCAGGGCACCTGCACCACACCCTCGCCGAGTTGCGGAACGATTAGGGAGTGCGCCACCAGCAGCGTCTCCGGCTCGCGCAGCCGCGCACCAAGCTGGGCCAGCGGCACGCGGAACGCGCCTGGCGGGAGCTGCCCCACTACCCGATCGAATGGGATGCGGACCGCGGCCGCCGGCGCTGGCTTGGAAGGCTCGGGCGCCGTCGGAGAAGCAGGCTCCACCGTCTTCGCTTCGGCGGATGCCTCCAGCTGGGCAGGCTCAGGCGCCGTGGGAGGTGCGGGCTCCGCGGATGTTTCCAGTTTGGCAAGCTCTGGCGCCGGGAGAGGCTCGGTCTTTGCGGCCTTCGCCCATGCCGGGGCCTCCGCCGTGAGCTCGGAAGCGGGCTCCTCCGGCACGATGACGACAGGAGGCTTCGGCTCGTCGACGTGGGCGTTTGACGGAGCGCCGCGCGAACCGAGCAGCTCGCGGACGGCGTCGCGAAAGTCCTCGGGCGACGCGACCTCGGTCACGTTCTCCACCGGCTCCACGGACGATCCGTTCTTGCCGGCGAGCGGGGCGGCGTGCACATCGTGTTCAGGCTCTCCGGGCGATGCGCAAGGCGGCTCCTCGCTCTCCTGCATGATGGCGGTCGCCGGTGGAGGGTCCGCGGACAGGGTCGCCGCGGCCGTCGGCGGCACGGCCAGCTCCTTCATCGCCGCAGTACGTGCCCAGCTCTCACGCGTCGTGCCGGGAAGAGCGGAGAGGTCGAACTTCTCCCTCTGAGCGCCTGCCTCGGCCATCATCCGCTCGGCCAGTCCGCGCGGAACTGCCGCCCGCGGCGCGAGCGAACTCAGAAACGGCAGCGTCACGAGGAGCGCGCCCACCATCTCGAGCACAACAGCGGGCGGAAAGGCCCAGAAGGCGGGGGCCAACATCTCGGGGATCGACGAGAAGCTCACCTGCGCGTAGAGCAACGCCGTGGCCATGCCCAGCGCCACGTGAAGGGCAGCGAGGACGATGAAGCCGATGAGCCAGGGCCCGACCCGGAGGCGCCGCACGCACAGCGGCAGCACCAGCGCATAGACAAAGAGCGGGGCGATCACCGCCGTCCACCACGGCAGGGCGAGCCGCACGTCGGAATTGATGGCGTAGAGTGCGGTGGACGAGGCCAGCACGAGGCAGACGGCCACGACGGCGGCGAGCCAAGCCCACGGTCTCATGAAATTGGAGGATCGGGCGCGTGTAGTCATTAGAGGAAGCGCAGGAGCTCCTGAAGAGATTTTTTGATGTAGTAGCGGACCTTCCCGAGCGAGGTGGGGTCGCGCAGCACCACGGCGAGGATGGCCGACGGGCCGACGCCGTGGAGCAGCAGCATGCCTGCCTCGTAGTCGAGGATCATGCTCGAGAGCGGGCCCTGCCCGAGCTCACGCCCCATGCCTTCGGATGACTCGGTGAGGCAGGCGGCGAGAGCGCCCGCGACCTCGGGGCCGACTCCGAGCTCACCGCACGCCTCGATGAGAAACCCCTCGCGATCGACGAGGGCAGCCAGGGGCACGCCGGGCATGCCAACGAGCTGTCCCAGAGCCGCCTTGAGGTCCGGCAGAGCGGCCAGCTCCGCCTCCGGCGTGGCGGCGACTCCCGTGGGCGCAGCGAGGAGCTCGTCCACCTTGCGGGCGAGGTCGTCCGCGGTGAAGGGCTTGCGCAGGACGGCGCTCGAGCGCACGCGTGCCGCGCGATCGAGCACGGCGCTGTTGACGATGCCTGAGATGAGAAGCACGGGGATGTGAGAGAGGACGGGGTGCAGGCGCACCGTCTCGCAGATGCGATAGCCGTCCACCTCGGGCATGACCACGTCGCAGACCACGAGGTCGGGCATGGTGCTGTCGAGCCGCTCCATGGCCTCCGCACCCGAGGAGGCGGCCACCACCTCGAACCCCTTGGTTTCGAGCGCACGCTCGACCATCTTGCGCACGGACAGGCTGTCGTCCACTACCAGCACACGCGCCATGGCTTAGCTCCTCGGACCCGGAGGCGGCACCCCGGCCGCCGCCTGTCCCTCGTCGATCTCCGAGGCGACGCTCAGGAGCAATTGATCCACGCTCTTATGAATGGTGCGCGGGGAGGCGCCCCCGGGCAGCTCCGCCGTCGGCTTGAAGCGGAAGCTGCCTTCCGGATCGTGCTGCGCGGTGGCGACCATGGCCGCGAAGGCGGCCTCGCCCGTGCGCCCGTCGAACTCCGCGTGCACGACGCGGCCGCTGTCGAAGAGCAGCGCGCCCTCGCCGGCGCTGAGCCGGAGAGCCAAGCGCCCCGTCTTGCCGCCGAGCGCGATGGCCTGGGTCACCTCGGTGAGATCCAGCACGCCGAAGGAGCCCTCGAAGGTGCGCCCGCCCGGCTCAGGGCGAGGCGTTGCGGCGCGCGGAGGCGGGGACACGGGCGGCCCTGCCTCGGGTTTCTGGATGGCCACGTTGCGCAGGAGCTTCGCGATGCGGTCGAGCACCGCGGCGACGACGAAGTCTCCCGCGAGCAGCATGTCCACCCCGGCCTGGGCCACCGCCCACGGGGTGGGACGCTTGGGCCCGGAGAGGAGCAAGAATGGGATGTCGTGAATGGCGGGATCGCTCCGGATGATCGAGCAGAACTCCACGCCGTCCATGTCCTCCGTTCGGTTGCCGCTCACGATGAGGTCCGGCCGGTCGCGCTCGAGGGTGGTAAGCGCGAAGGAGGCACTGGTAGCCGAGATGACCTGATAGGCCGCGTGCACGAGCGCCGCCTTGAGCACGTTGAGCTTCGCGGGGTCGGCGTCCACGATGAGGACTCGGGCCTTGGGCGTGGGGTCGCTCACGGCGCCGCCTCCGCCGCCATCCCGATGGTGAGCGACCCGATGAGCCGCACGAAGGCGTCCTCGTCCACGGGCTTGGCCACGTAATGCTGGATGCCGAGGCGACGGGCGAGGCTCACGTGCTTGGCCCCCGCGCGGGTGGTCAGCACCACCACGGGCATGGTGCGGGTGGCCGCGCGCGCACGCAGGTCCTCGATGAGCTCGTAGCCGGTCATCCGCGGCATCTCGAGATCGGTGATGACGACGTCCACCGTGTGCTCGCCCAGCTGGCGTATGGCCTCTGCGCCGTCGTTGGCAGTGAGCACCTCGAAGCCCGCCTTCTCCAGCATCTGTCCCACGAACTTTCGAATGCTGATGGAATCGTCGACGAGGAGGATGCGCCGGGGCCGGGCCGCCGGGCGCTCGCGCGGCGTCTCGCGGGCCGGCGCCGCGTGCGCCCCTCGCGACATCTCCGCCACGTCCAGGAGCCGCGAGGGATCGATGAGCAGGATCACGCGCCCCGCGCCGGTGATGGTGGCCCCGCCGAATGGCCCCACCCGCTCGAGGAGACCGCCCAGGCTCTTGATGACCACGTCTTCCTTCCCCACCAGCTCTTCCACGGCCACCGCGAGTGGTCGCACGCCCGTGCGCACGATCAGCGCGGGCACCCGCGCCGAGGGGCGTGCCGCGGGCAAACCCAGCGCTTGCTCGAGACGGACCAGATCGACCTCATCGTGCTCGACGACCACGCGCTCGCGTTCGCCCGCGCGCACGATCTCTTCCGGCCGCACCTCGACGATGCTCCGGATCGCGTGCATGGGGACGGCGAAGGTCTCGCCGCCGGCCCGGACGAGGAGGGCGTCGGAGATGACCACGGTGAGGGGCAGCTTGATGGTGATGCACGTGCCCGCGCCCAGCTCGCTCTGTACCTCGATCTCTCCGTTGAGCCGGCCTACATTGGCGCGGACCACGTCCATGCCGACCCCGCGCCCGGACATGGCGGTGATCTCGCGAGCCGTGGTGAAGCCGGGAAGGAAGATCAGGTTGAGGGCTTGGCGAGGATCGAGGGCCGCGGCCGCCTCCGCCGAGAGAAAGCCCAGGCGCACGGCGCGCCCGCGAAGGAGGGCGGGGTCCATGCCGCGGCCGTCGTCGGCGACCTCGATGTGGACGAAGCTCCCCTGGTGGTGGGCGCGGATCCGGATGGTCGCCCGCTCGGGCTTGCCCGAGCCGCGGCGGACCTCATCCGTCTCCACGCCGTGGTCGATGGCGTTGCGCACGAGGTGCAGGAGAGGGTCGGCGATCTGCTCGATCACTGCGTTGTCCACCTCGACGGTTTCCCCGGCGAGCTGGAAGTCGATGGTCTTGCCCGAGGCGCGCGCCGCTTCGCGCACGGCCGGTGCATAGCGCGCGAAGAGTCGGCCGATGGGCACCATGCGAGCGCGCGTCACCTCGTGGCGGAGGCTTCCTGTGAGCCGGTGCACGTGGGTCGTGTCCTCGCCGATGCTCCGGATGAACCCAGCGAGCTCGGTCTGGATCTCGGAGATGTCGGCAGAGATCTCGTCGATGCTCCGCGCGAAGATGTTGAAGTCATCGTAGCGGTCGAACTCGAGCTCGGCGAAGACGTCCGTCTCCCCCTCCGTGGCTCCGCCGGGAACGGCCATCGCGGGGGGAAGCTGGGTGTAGCGATGCTTCTCCTCGAAGTCACGCACCGTCTGCGACATGCGCGAGCGGCTGAACGCGAGGAGCTCGTTCACGCGCTCGATCTGAGCGAAGCGCTGGTCGAGCCGGCTTCGCGCGATGACGAGCTCGCCCACCAGATTCATCAAAGAGTCGAGGCGATCGAGGCCGACGCGGATGCTCGGGCGACCCTCACGGCGCGAGCGCACCGGGCGGGGCTCGGTCTGCGGAGGCACGAAGCGGGGCACGGCGGACGCCCCCACGAGGGAGGCGCCGTCGTCTAACAGTGCCGGCGCGGCCGGCCGCAAGGCATCGAGGAGATCGAGAGTGTGGGGGAGCCGGCGGCGCGCGTCCGGGGCCACCGCGCCGAGCATCACGCGCAGCGTGTCCACCCCATCGACCACCGCCTCCACGATGGCCGGGCTCAGCTCGAGCCGGTGATCGCGCACGGCATCGAGGATGTCCTCAATGCGATGGGACACGTCCCCCACCGGCCCGCAGCCGACGGTGTAGGCTGCGCCCTTGAGGGTGTGGATGGCGCGGAAGAGGATCGCGACCTCTTCCTCGCGCGACCCTCCTGTCTCGAGGGCACCGATCGAGCGGCTCATCGTGTCGAGATGCTCCGCCGCCTCCGGGCCGAAGTACGACACCGCGTCCGCATGCTCGGTGAAGAAGCGCTCGAGATCGGCGAGCATCCGGTCGACGGTGATGTCCTCGAGGGAGGCGGCGGGCGCGCTCGGGACGACGCGGGGCGCCGACGGTGGGGCGCCCGGGGGTCGCGCGAACGGTGATCGCGCAGCCGGCCGCGGGAGCGCCGGTCCCTCGGCGTCCGGTAAGCTCGTCGCCGGCGGCGGGGTCATCGTGGCCGCCTCCACCGAGCGGCCGCCCAACGGAGCCGACTCATGCGCCGCGGTCGGAGCGGCGGGAGACGGGAACAGCTCGGGATGGCGCGCGTGGAGGCTTGCCACCGTCTCCACGTCCTCGCGGCCGTCGTCGCCGACCATCTCGAGCATGCGCTTCACGGTCGCTACCACGTCGCCGAGGGCGGCGATGCGGTCCGCGCGCTGGGACGCGGGGAGGCCGGGGAACTGTTCGAGCAGATTCTCCATGACGAGTGCCACGGCAGAGATCACCGGATATCCATGAAGGGCAGCCGCCCCCTTCAATCTGTGGGCGACCACCACAAGTGGGTCGACCATCCCTGAGGAAGGAGGCTCGCCCTTTTCGAATCGGCGCATCCCGTCCTCGACAGAAGCCACGGTGTCCCAGGCTTCCATCAGGAAGATGCTGAGAATGAACTCGCTGTCCTGGTCTTCCAGCATCCAGTCTCTCTTAGAGCAAGATCCGGGCCACGGGCCGGCTAGGCCGCCAGCTTGAACCGGGCGAGGTTCGAGGTGAGCTCCTCGGCCAGACGCGCCAGCTCGGTCACTGTCCGGCGGGCGTCGAGCACGCCCTGCTCGGTCTGGGACGCGACCCGCTGGATGGATTGCATCGCGTGCGTCACCGTCTCCGCACCCTGCACCTGCTGCTGGGTCGCCTCCGAGATGTTCTGGGCGAACTCGGCCGAGCGGTGGGAGACGTCGGCGATGGCCTTGAGGCTTTCGCCCGCCTGGAGGGTCATGCGGTAGCCGGACTCGACCTCGAGGGTGCCCTGCTCCATCACCACCACCGCGTCCTGGGTGTCTGCCTGCACGTTCTTGATCAGCACGGCGATGTCCTTGGTCGCCTTGGCCGAGCGCTCGGCGAGCTTGCGCACCTCGTCGGCGACGACGGCGAACCGAAGCCCCGCCTCGCCGGCGCCCGCCGCTTCGATGGCGGCGTTGAGGGCGACGAGGTTGGTCTGCGAGGCGATGTCCTCGATGGTGTTGACGATCTCAGAGATCTCGAGCGAGCGATCGCCGAGACTTTTGATCTTCTTGGAGATGGCCTGCACCTCGGCGCGGATCCGCTGCATACCCTGCAGGCTGTCTCGCACGGCTAGGTCGCCCTTCTGCGAGGCCTCGAGCGCCTCCCGTGCGGCCTGGGCCGAGGCGCGGGCGCTGTCCGCCACCTGGCGCATGGAGCGGGTCAGGGCCTCGACCGAGGTGGCGACCTGGCTCGCCTCGCGGGCTTGGGCCTGGGCGCCTTCCGCCATGCGGGCGGAGGAGCCGGTCATCTGGTGCGCGCCCTCCGCGACCTGGAGAGCGGCCACGCGCACTTCCGCGATGATGCCGCCGACCTCCGCCACCATCAAGTTGATGGCGTCGACCACGTTGCCGAGGACATCGGAGGTAACTTCCCCGCGCCGGCTGAGGTCGCCCTGGGAGACCTCCATGGCCACGTCGAGGAACTGGATGATGTTCTCCTGCAGCTCCTCGCGCCGCTTCCGCTCCTCGTCGCGTTCCGCCTCCGTCTGCACCTGGGAGCGCAGCCGGACGATGGTGTGATTGAAGGTGTGGGCGAGCTCGCCGATCTCGTCGCGCGAGGTGACGGTGACCGTCTCGCTGAGATCGCCCTCACCCACCCGCCGCGCCGCGGCCACCAGCTGAGCGATGGGATGCGTGATCGTTCGGGCAAGGATCCCGCCCAGGAGCACGGCGAACACGGCCACCCCTCCGAAAACGAGAAGGAGCCGGCGTCCCGAGGCGGTCGCCGCCTGATCGATCAGGGTGCGGTCCATGCCGACGCGCACCGTGCCGAGCTTGCCCGCGGCCATGGGCACGCCGACGTCGATGATGCTGCGCGTGCTCCGGCGGGCCGGGTCCTGGTACTCGATGTCGCGGAGCTGTCGGCTCACGTTGCCCGGCACGACGTTCTTGTCGATGATGCCCGCCGGCACCGCGGGCGAGAAGGTGTGGGCGATGAGCTTCTTCTGGGGGTCGTACACCATCACGTAGGCGACGCCGCGGATGCGGGCAAACTCGTCCACGAGCGACTGCACAGAAGAAGCGTCGCGGGTGGAGATCAGGTCCACGCCGGTGGAGGCAAGGCTGGACGCGATGGCCTCGCCTTTGGAGATGAACTCGTCGGTCATGGTCGTCCGGAGCGATCGCGCGGACACGTACCATGTCACCGCAGCGAGGGGGACGAGAACCAGCACCAGGAAGACTACGATCTTGACGAGGAGCCGGCCGCGGAGTCGTGGCGGCTGCGACGGCCCCTCCATCTGCTGCTGCCCCTTCGGCGATGCCTTCTGGCGTGCCATGCGTATCTCCTGTGGGCTCAGGCGCGGACGGCCGCGGTCCAATCGGTGACGGGGACCCAGTGGTCGCCCTCCACCCGGGTGAAATAGACGCTGTCGAGCCCCTGGTGACGCTCCGGCCCGAAGCTGAGCGGCGCCCCGATGCCGAGGTCGAGGCTGTGGAGGGACTCGAGCGACTGGCGCAGGCTGGCCCGGGTGGGATTGGCTCCTGCCCGACGCAGTGCCTCGACGATCACCTTGGCGTTCACGAAGCCTTCGAGGCTGATGAAGCTGTAGCGCTGAGGCAGATAGCCGCGATCGCGCAGCGACTCCGGCAGCGTGGGGTTGTGCTTGTCGATGAGGGCGCGGTACTCGGCCACTCCGGGCAGCGAGAGATCGTCGTAGCTCGGCATCACCTGGGAATTGACGAGCGCGCGCGTGTAGTCGCGACCCGCCGCTCGGCTCGCCTTGACGAGGAGGGCAAGCATGGCGTCGGAGCCCACGAAGGAGAGGTTGGAGATGGGCACCGTCCAACCCCCGTCGCGTGCCGCGCGCACGAAGGCTCCGCATCCCTGATAGGCCCCCGTGCACAGGACGACGTCGCAGCCCGCCTGGCGCAGGACGGTGACGGCGGGAGCCATGTCCTCCTCGAACTTCGCTCCCCGGACGTACGTCGCTTCCCCGGCGATCCGCGCCCCTCGCGCGGCGAGGGCGCGCTCGGCAGCGTCGGCCCCGCTCCGCCCGTAGGCGTCGATCTGATAGAAGACCCCGAACTTGCGCGCGCCGAGCCCCCAGAAGCGCTCCACGAGCGCGGCGACCTCCTGCCGATAGGAGGCGCGGACGTTGAACACGTAGTCGACATACGGCGGCTCGCGCTGCGGCTGGGCACCCGTGAAGTTGCCGACCACGAGCACGTCACCGTAGCGCTTGATGATGGGCAGGGCGCGGGTGAGGGTGGGCGTGCCCACGTAGTTGGAGAGGCAGAAAACCTTGTCCTGCTCCACGAGCTCGATGGTGTTGCGCAGGCACGGGTCCGGCTGATAGCCGTCGTCGAGGGCGGTCACCACCACCGAGCGTCCGTTGATGCCCCCTCGCGCGTTCATCTCTGAGAAGTAGGCGGTAGCCCCGCGCCACAGCTCGGTGCCGAGGCCGGCCGCGGGACCTTTGAACGCGGCGCTCATGCCGATCTTGACGTCGCGCGCGCTCACTCCGGGAGCGCTGGCCGTGGGCGCTTCCACCGGAGGAGTCGCCGCCTTGGCAGGGCGCGTCGCCGCCTGGGCCCAGGCACGCGCGGGGGAGGTAGCCATGACCATGGAGGCGAGCCCGAGGAATCGACGCCTGTTCATCTCACCGCACCTCCATCGTGTCGTCGGGGCTGCCCAGGGCGGCCACGAGCGCATCTATGTCCACGAGGATCGTCGCGTCGCCGTCGCGCGCCACGTGGCCCGCGATCAGATCCCCCTCGTCCGCGCGCCGGCCGAGACCATCGAGAGGCTCGAGGCCGAGCACCTCGTCGATCAGGAGCGCTAGCTGCACGCCCTCCCGCTCCACGACCAGGGCACGCGCCTCGCGGCCCGCCGTCGCCGGCGCCAAACCGAGCAGGGGGCGGACGTCCACCAACGGCACGATGTTGCCCCGCAGGTTGGCCACGCCGAGGAGATGGGCGGGAGCGAGGGGGATCCCGGTGTATTCGTCGAGCACAACCACCTCGCGCGAGAAGCGCACCTCGACGGCGAAGCGACAGCCAGCGAGCGAGACCATGCACGCGCGGGCGGGCTGGGCGAGGGCCTGCGCCTCGGCGGGAAGCGTCGTCACGGCCGGGCCGCCGATCGCTCGATCACCTGATGAACTGGCGAACGACGGTGACGAGCTGCTCCGCGGTGAAGGGCTTGCCCAGATATTCGTCGGCGCCCTGGCGCTTGCCCCACACGCGATCGCTCTCCTGGTTCTTGGAGCTCACGAGAACCACCGGCACCGCCTGGGTGCGTCCGTCGCGCTTGAGGCTGCGGAGAATCTCGTAGCCGTTGCGGTGAGGCATCACGATGTCGAGGAGGAGCAGATCGGGACGCTCCTGGACGACACGCTCTTCGAGCTGCTCGCCATCGGGGAGACAGACGACGTCGAGGCCGGCAGATTTCAAAATGCCCTCCATCAGCTTCAATTCCGACTTGGCATCGTCGACCACCATCACTTTGGCCATCGAGTCACTGTCCTCCTCTTGACACTGGCGCTTCCTCACGTCTCCGATCGAGCCGATCACGAACTCCCCGAGAAGTGTCAGCGCTTCGTCATGCGCCGCAAGGTGCCGTAACCTTGGGAATTTCAGAATGGCTTTTCGTCCGCGAAAGTGTCAAGGAAATGCGCTCCCTGCCTTGCAGGTGGAAGGGGGGTATGTTAGCGTAGCTCTGCGTTTTTATGGATCTGCTAGCCGCCGTCCTCTGGGGTCGTCGACCTGCTATCCGAGTGCATGAATCGCGACAAAGCCTCGAAAGGATTGACCACAGGAGAGCGCTTCCGCCGGACGCAGTGCCCGATCGGTGGGAGGTAGCCTAAGGTGAGTTCTGTACTCGTCTGTTGTTTGGCCTTGCCCTCGAAGGGACACAACTCTGGCAGGGATCAGGACGCAAGCGACCTTTCAGAGGAACCGGACCGCCGCGTGGTTTATGCTCCGAGGATCGCCTCGACACCAAAGGAGACCCGCACGAATGGCTGACACGACGCTGCACCTCACCGACACGAGCTTCGACACGGAGATCGGTAAGCACAAAGAAGTGCTCATGGTGGATTTCTGGGCCGAGTGGTGTCAGCCGTGCCGGGCCATCGCGCCGACCCTGGAGGAGCTGGCCCAGGAGTCCAAGGGATCGGTCAGCCTCGCCAAGGTCAACGTGGACGACAACCCGCAGCTCGCCGCGCGCTACGGCGTACGCTCCATCCCCACCATCCTCTTCCTGAAGGACGGCAAGGTGATGGACCAGGTGATCGGCGCCGTCCCCAAGTCCCAGCTCAGGAAGAAGCTGGACGCCCTCGCCTGAGCGGAGGCGACCATGACTACGGTGGGGCGCGCGCTGCCCCCGCTCTCGCCCACGCGCGAGGAGTTCCGCCGGCTCGCCGCCGACGGCAACCTGGTCCCTGTCTACGCGGAGGTGGCGGCGGATCTGGACACACCGCTCTCTGCCTTCCTCCGCCTGCGGCCGGGACCCTACGCGTTCCTCCTCGAGTCGGTGGAGGGCGGCGAGAAGTGGGCGCGCTACTCGTTCCTGAGCTCGGACCCTTCCATGGTGTTCACGGCCAAGGGCAGGCGGCTCAGCGTCCGTCACGCCGACGGCCGCGTGGAGAAGCTCGAGGCCGAGACTCCGTTCGCCGCGCTCCGCCAGCTCCTCTCGCGGTTCCAGCCGGTGGCCGTGCCGGGACTGCCCCGTTTCCAGGGTGGCGCGGTGGGCTACATCTCCTACGACATGGTCCGCCACGTGGAGGAGTTGCCGCGGCTGGCTGTCGACGATCTCAAGCTGCCCGACGCCGTCTTCATGTTCACGGACCGGCTGCTCGTCTTCGACAACCTGCGCCACCGCCTGCTCGTCATCGCCAACGCCCACATCACCGACCGTGATTCCGCCGGCCTCGATCGCGCCTACGACGAGGCGGTGACGACGATCGAGGCGCTGCTCGAGAAGCTCGGCCGTCCCGCTCGTCCCCCCGCTCCCCTCACCGTCCCCGCGGTGGAGCCGCTCCTCGCCATGGGCGAGGAAGGCTTCGGGTCCACCATGGACGAGACGACCTTCATGGATCGGGTACGCCAGGCCAAGGAGTACATTGCGGCGGGCGACGCATACCAGATCGTGGTGGCGCGGCGGCTCGATACCGAGCTCCACGCGGACCCCTTCACGGTGTATCGCGCCCTGCGCAGCATCAACCCCTCCCCGTATCTCTTTTTCCTGCGTTTGGGGAAGACGAGCATCGTGGGCTCGTCACCGGAGGTGCTGGTGCGCATGGAGGACGGGCGCGTGGAGGAGCGCCCCATCGCGGGCACCCATCCGCGGGGCAAGAGCGAGGCGGATGATGAGCGGCTCGCCGCGGAGATGCAGTCCGATCCCAAGGAGCGCGCCGAGCACGTGATGCTCGTCGACCTCGGGCGCAACGACGTGGGGCGCGTGTCGGAGATCGGCTCCGTGGAGGTCTCGGAGTTCATGGTGGTGGAGCGCTACTCGCACGTCATGCACCTCGTCAGCCACGTGCGCGGACGTCTCGCGGCGGGACGGGATGCCTTCGACGTCCTCGAAGCCTGCTTCCCCGCGGGCACCCTCTCGGGAGCGCCCAAGATCCGCGCCATGGAGATCATCGAGGAGCTCGAGCCCACCCGGCGGGGACCATATGGCGGCGCCGTCGGTTACATCTCGTACTCCGGTAACCTGGACTCCTGCATCACCATCCGCACCGTGGTCTGCCACGGCGGGAAGGCCTCCATCCAGGTCGGGGCGGGCATCGTGGCCGACTCCGATCCCAAGACGGAGTGGCTGGAGACCCGCTCCAAGGCGCAGGGCATGATCCTCGCCCTTCGGGTCTCCCAGCAGACGGAGGGCCGCTAGCCCATGCTCTTCGTCCTCGACAACTACGACTCCTTCACCTACAACCTCGTCCAGTATTTGGGGGAGCTCGGCGCGAGCATGAAGGTGGCGCGCAACGACAAGATCACGGTGGACGAGGTGGAACGCCTCGAGCTTGAGGGCATCGTGATCTCTCCCGGGCCGGGCACCCCGGAGGACGGCGGCATCTCCCTCGACCTCGTCCGACGCTTCCACGCGCGCACGCCCATCCTCGGCGTCTGCCTCGGCCACCAGACCATCGGCCAGGCCTTCGGGGGCACGGTGTCGCGGGCGCAGAAGCAGATGCACGGCAAGACGTCGCGCATCCATCACGACGGTCGGGGCGTGTTCGCCGCGCTCCCCCAGGATTTCGAGGCGACGCGCTATCACTCCCTCGTGGTGCTGGAAGAGGGCTTCCCCGCCGAGCTGGAGATCTCCGCGCGGGCGGAGGACGGCGAGATCATGGGGCTCCGTCACCGGCGCTTCCCCGTAGAGGGCGTGCAGTTCCATCCCGAGTCGATCCTCACCGGCCAGGGCAAGGCGCTCCTCCGGAACTTCCTCGAGCTCACACGCACCGTCCAGGCGGCGTGATGAGCGCGGGCGAACCTCCAAGTCGTCCTTCCACCTCCGCCGAGCTCGAAATCATCCGGCTCATTCGTCGGGTGGTCGAGCGGAGCCGATCCAAGCGCGTCGAGATAGGCATCGGCGACGACACTGCGGTCCTGCGCACCGAGCCGGGAGCCCGTCTCCTCGCCACCACCGACGTGGTCGTAGAGGACGTACACTTCCGCCGCGCGTGGGCCGCCCCCTTCGACATCGGCTGGAAGGCCATGGCGGTGAACCTCTCGGACATCGCGGGCAAGGGAGGGCAACCCCTGTGGGCGCTCGTCGGGCTTGCCATGGCCGCCCCCACGCCCGAGGAGGTCGAGGGGCTCTACGAGGGCATGCGCCAGGCGGCGGCGCCGCACGAAGTCGCCATCGTGGGTGGTGATACCTCGGACTCACCCTGTGGATGGTTCATCAACGTCACGCTCCTGGGTGAGCACGGCGGCACGCCCCGGCTCCGTTCCGGGGCCAAGCCCGGTGACGCAGTGGCGGTGACGGGGACGCTGGGCCGCTCGGCGGCAGGGCTGGCCGCCCTCGAAGCGGGCCGGACCGCTCTCGGTGCGACCAGCGCGGGCGCAGTGGAAGCCGTCACCTCCGCGCATCTCCGCCCCACCCCTCGCGTGGCCGAGGGGCGATGGCTGGACGCGGCGGGCGGCGTGCACGCCATGATGGATAGCTCCGACGGCCTCGCCACCGACCTCGCCCACATCTGCCGGGCGAGCGGCGTTGGAGCGCGCGTCACTCTGGATCGGCTGCCTGTGGATCCGGCGGCGCGCCAGGTAGCGGAGGCCCTCGGAGCCGATGCCCTCGCCTGGGCGACCTCGGGAGGCGAGGACTTCGAGCTGCTCCTCGCGTGCGATCCCAACTCCGTGGCACCGCTTTGCGACGGCCTGCGCCGCGCCACCGGCACCGTGCTCACCGTGGTGGGCGAGATCGAGGCGGGGGAGACCGTCGTGACCTTCCTCGACCGCGCGGGCCGTCCGGTGCGCGTGGAGGCCGGCTACGAGCATTTCCGTGCCTAGCCTCACCGTGCTCGAGCATTCCCGTGTCTAGCGTCACCTTCCTCGAGCTGGCGAGCCTCGTGGTGCTGGTGATCGTCTCTGCGCTCCTCACCGGCGCGGAGGCGGCCTATTTCTCTCTCGGGCGGGCCCGGCTCCGCCGCCTCGCCGAGCAGCATCCCGAGCGCGGCCCGCTCCAGCCGCTCCTCACCCGACCCCACGATCTCCTCGTCACCATCCTCGTGGGCATCACCCTCGCCAACATCGGCGCCTCCGCCCTCGCCGCCTCTATCGCCGCCGCCCTCTTCGGGCCGGCCGGTCTCGCGGTAGCCATCGGAGCCATGACCATCCTCCTCGTCGTCTTCGGCGAGGTCTTGCCCATGAGCCTCGCCGTGGAGCACCCCAAGCGCTACTCCGCCTGGGTCAGCCGTCCGGTGGCTTGGCTCTCCACCATCCTGTGGCCCGTGCGCAAGGTGCTGGGCGCCCTCACCGCCATGACCTTGCGCCTGCTCGGCTCCGAGCGGCCGCGGGACGAGCCGGAGATCTCCGAGGAGGAGCTCCGGACCATGGTGGACGTGGGCGCGCGCGAAGGCGTGGTGGACCGGACGGAGCGCGAGATGATCCACAAGGTGTTCGAGCTGGAAGACACCGTCATCCGCGAGGTCATGGTGCCGCGACCGGATATGTTCTGCCTGGACGTGGCTACCCCGAGCGCGGAGATCCTCCCCCTCCTGCGCGAGAACGTGCACTCGCGGGTGCCCGTCTTCGAGGAGACGGTGGATCACATCGTGGGTGTTCTCTACACCAAGGACCTCCTGCCCCATCTCGCGGGGCTGCCTCCGGACTTCGACCTTCGCGCCCATCTTCACCCGCCCTACTTCGTGCCGGAGTCCAAGCGGGCCGATGCGCTCCTGCGAGAATTCCAGGCCAAGAAGCTCCACCTCGCTATCGTGGTGGACGAGTACGGGGGCACGGCGGGGCTCGTTACCATGGAGGATCTCTTGGAAGAGCTGGTGGGTGAGATCCGCGACGAGTTCGACGAAGAGGAGCGACTCATTCAGAAGGTCGACGGCACGAGCTACCGCGTCTCTGGCAAGTTGCCCATCGACGAACTCAATGCCGCCACGGGACTGCACCTGCCCAAGGACGCCTTCGACACGGTGGGAGGCTGGGTCCTCGATCTCTTCGGCCGCGTGCCCAATCGCGGGGAGAAGAACCGGACAGGCGAGGTCACGGTGACGGTCGAGAAGGTCGAGCGCACCCGGGTGATCGAGGTCCTCATCGCCATCCGCCGCGGCGCGGACACGAGCCAGGCGGCATGATCTACGTGTGGGGCATCCTGGCCGCCATGGGGGTGACCGCCCTCCTCTCCGCGTCCGAAATGGCGTTCATCGCGGCCAATCGCGTGCGCATCCGCCACCTGGCGGAGAACGGCAACGGTACCGCCGCCCGCTACCTCGAGTCCTTCCGCCGTCCCGAGCGCATGCTTTCTGCGGCCATGATGGGCGTCACCGTCGCCCACATCGCGGCGTCCTCCCTGGCCACTTGGGCGCTCCTTCCCGTGGCGAAGGGGTGGGCGGCCCTCCTCGCTACCGTTGCCCTCGTTCCCCTCATGCTCGTGTTCGGCGAGGTGATTCCCAAGGCGGTCGCGGGAGAGTGGGCGACCGCCCTCATCCTGCGCCTCTACCGCCTCCTTGCCCTCACCGCGCTCATCCTCTCGCCCTTGACGTGGGGCGCCCGTACGCTCGTGGGGAGCGTGCTGAGCGTGCTCGGCCTGCGCACGAGCGACACGCGGCAGTTCGTCTCGCGCGAGGAGCTCAAGCTCCTCCTCCAGCTCGAGCCGGAGGAGGCGGATGTCACCTCCTCCGAAGCGGAGATGATCGACAAGATTTTCGAGCTCGGCGACACCGCGGTGCGCGAGGTCATGGTCCCCCTCGTGGACGTGGCGGCTCTGCCGGAGACGGCGCGGCCCGAGGAGGCGGTGCACCTCATCCAGGAGCGCGGCTTCTCCCGCATTCCGGTCTTTGCCGATCGCGTGCTCAACATCGTGGGCGTGGTCACCGCCATGGATCTCCTCCGCCACGGGGCGAGCGCCCCCGACCTCAAATCCCTGATGCGGCCGCCCACCTACGTGCCCGAGACCAGGCGCATCGACGATCTCCTGCGCGAGCTGCAGAAGGGCCGGGTGCAGCTCGCGGTGGTCATCGACGAGTACGGCGGCGCGGTGGGCATCGTGACGGTGGAGGACATCGTGGAGCAGGTGGTGGGGGAGATCCAGGACGAGCACGACCGCACGGGGGCGACGGTGGAACGGCTGCCCGACGGCAGCTACCGGGTGGCGGGGCGCGAGCGCATCCAGGACCTCAACGACACCCTCGACTGGAACCTGCCTACGGGCGACTACGAGACGGTGGCTGGTCTCGTCCTCGCCACCGTGCACCGCATTCCCCTCGTCGGGGAATACTTCCGGGTGGGCGGCTACACCTTCACCGTGCTCGAGGCCGATCCGCGGCGTATTCTCACCGTGCGCATCACCCCACCCCCTGCCGCTCCCTCCCGCGACCGCGCGGCAGGCGGAGCGAACGGAGGAACGGCCGGATGAGCTCGGCGCGTGAGGTAGTTCGGATGAGCCCCTGGGCGAAGGAGCCGAGCTGCCGACGATGGGCCGCCCAGGACCGCGAGTCCCCGGGCGGCGCGTGAGGTAGTTCGGATGAGCCCTTGGGCGAAGGAGCCGAGCTGCCGACTATGGCCGCCCAGGACCGCGAGTCCCCGGGCGGCGCGTGAGGTAGTTCGGATGAGCCCTTGGGCGAAGGAGCCCGACCGCCGAACTGGAGTCTTCCACGTTTAAGCAACCCAAAGGAAAGGACACGCCATGGCTGGCACGATGGTGAAGTTCCCGAGCAACGGCCACACCACGGACGGCTACCTCGCGACCCCCGCCGGCGGCAAGGGCCCCGGCGTGCTCGTGATCCAGGAGTGGTGGGGCCTGGTACCGCACATCAAGGATGTGTGCGACCGCTTCGCGGCCGCGGGGTTCTCCGCGCTCGCCCCCGACATGTATCACGGCAAGACGGCCACCGAGCCGGACGGGGCGGGCAAGCTCTTCATGGCGCTGAACATCGAGCAAGCCGAGAAGGACCTGCGGGGGGCCGCCACCTATCTCAAGAACCACTCCTCCACGGCCAAGCTCGGCGCGGTGGGCTTCTGCATGGGCGGCCAGCTCGCCCTCTTCGCGGGCTGTACCAATCCCGCTATCGGGGCAGTGGTGGACTTCTACGGCATCCATCCCAACGTGAAGCCGGACTACTCCAAGCTCTCCGGCCCCGTGCTCGGGCTCTTCGCGGAGAAGGACGCTTTCGTGAATCCTGACGTGGCGCGCGGCGTGGAAGCGGCCATCAAGAAGGCGGGAAAGTCGGCGGAGATCCACATCTATCCCGGCCGCGACCATGCCTTCTTCAACGACACGAACCAGGCCGCGTATGACAAGGCCGACGCCGAGGACGCCTGGAAGCGGACCACGGACTTCTTCCGCAAGCACGTGAAGTAGCCGCCCTGCGGAAAACGAAACGGGGGGCCGCTGGCCCCCCGTGGTCGTTTTCGGAATCTTGGTCGAGTCTACCCGGCCGCGGCCGCCGCCTTCTTCCGCCGGCCCTTGCCCGCGCTCGCTTTCGACTCCTCATCGCCCTTGCCCTTCTTCCTCGAGCCGCGGGGCGCTTTCTCGGCCTTGGCGTCGCCCTTGCCCTTCTCCTTGGTCACCTCGGGCCGGTCAACCAGCTCGAGCACGACCATGGGCGCGCGATCGCCCGGGCGGGTGCCCGCGTGCATGATGCGCGTGTAGCCGCCGTGGCGCTCGCCGAAGCGGGCCGCGATGGTGTCGAAGAGCTTCTTCACCACCTCAGTGTCGGGCACCATGCTCAGCACCTGACGGCGCGCGTGGAGGTTGTCGCGCTTGGCCAGGGTAACCATGTGGTCGGCGAGCCCGCGCACCGCCTTGGCCTTGGCCTCCGTGGTCATGATGCGCTCGTGGCGGAAGAGGGCCACGAGCAGGTTCCGGAAGAGCGCCCAGCGGTGCGCCGTGACCCGCCCGAGCTTGAAGCCCGCCCTCCCGTGCCTCATTTCGTGCCTCCACGCCCGAGGGTGCCGAGCAGGTTGGGATCGATCCGCATCCCCAGTGAAAGACCGAGGGCGGCCAGGACCGTCTTGATCTCGTCGATGGACTTGTCGCCGAGATTCTTCACCTGCTCGAGGTCGGCGTCGGTCTTCTGCACGAGATCCGCCACCACGAGGAGCTCGGCGTTCTTGAGGGCATTGATGGCGCGGGCCGGTAAGGGTAGGTCGTCGAGGGGCTTGGCGAGGTTGTCCTGCATCGAGCCCTCCCCTGCCCCCTCCACTTCCTCCTCCTCCTCCTCGCCACCCTCGGGGGCAAGGAGCGCAAACTGGTCCCGCATGTGACCGGCGGCCTTGGTCAGCGCTTCGTCGGGGCCTACCGCGCCGTTCGTCCACACCTCGACCACCAGCCGATCGTAGTCGGTGATCTTGCCCAGTCGCGCGTTCTCCACGTTGTAGGACACCCGCTGGATGGGCGAGAAAGCGGCGTCGAGGGCCATGGCCCCCGCCGGCACGCTGCCCGCAGGATGACGATCGGCCGAGGTGTAGCCTCGTCCGACCCCGATGCCGAGCTCGATGGTGAGGGAGGCGCCCGCCTCCAGGGTGGCGATGTGGAGCTCGGGATTCAGCACCTCCACCCCCGTGGCCTCAGACACGTCCGCGCCCGTCACGGCCTTCGGCCCCGTAGCTTCCAAGCGCGTCACCATCGCTTCCCCAGAGGGCACGTTGACGGCAAGTTTCTTGAGGTTCAGCAGGACATCTTGCGTGCTCTCGGCGACCCCCGGCAGGGGCGCTTCCGGATCCGTGACGCCCGAGATGCGGGCCCACGTGACGGCCGCGCCCGGAATGATGGAGAGCAGCGTGCGGCGCAGCGAGTTGCCCACGGTGAGGGCATAGCCCTTCTCGAACGGCTCGGCGAGCAGCCGCCCGTAGCGGTCGGTGAGGATCTGCCACTCGATTGTCTTCGGCTTCTGAAATGGAATCCGTGCCATGTCTTCCCTTCTCTTGGCCCTGCGGGCGCGCGCCCTACTTGGAGAACAGCTCGACGATCATCTGCTCTTGCACCGGGATCTGGATGTCCTCCCGGATGGGCAGTCCGCGCACGGTGCCTTTCTTCTCGTTGACGTCCACCTCGAGCCAGGCGGGAACCTGTCCCCGGCCCGCGCCAAGGTTGTCGGCCACGCGCTCCTGCATCTTGGAGGCGGGACGGATCTGCACGATCTCCCCCACCCGCACGATGTAGGAGGCGATGGAGACCTTGCGGCCGTTGACCTGGATGTGCCCATGCCCGACCATCTGACGCGCCTCTCGGCGCGAGGCGGCCATGCCCAGGCGGAACACCACATTGTCCAGCCGGCGCTCGAGCAGCTTGAGCAGGTTCTCCCCCGTACCCCCGCGCTCGCGCTCGGCGATGGCGAAGTAGCGGCGGAATTGGCTCTCCAGCACCCCGTAGATGCGCTTGGCCTTCTGCTTCTCGCGGAGCTGGATGCCGTAGTTCGTGAGCTTCGTCCGGGACAGTCCGTGCTGGCCCGGAGGATAGTTCCGCCGCTCGATGGCGCACTTGTCGCCGAAGCACCGCGAGCCCTTGAGGAACAGCTTGATGCCTTCACGCCGGCATTGCCGGCAGGCTGCCGCACGATATCGCGCCAACGCTCTCTCCTCCCCTACACTCGACGCCGCTTGGGCGGACGGCACCCGTTGTGCGGAATCGGCGTCACGTCACGGATGGCGGAGATCTCGAGGCCGACGGCTTGGAGCGACCGGATGGCCGCCTCCCGCCCCGCCCCCGGGCCCCGCACGAACACCTCGACCTGCTTCAGGCCCAGGTCCATGGCCTTGCGCGCGGCGTTCTCCGCCGCGGTCTGAGCGGCGAAGGGCGTGCTCTTGCGCGAGCCCTTGAATCCCACACTGCCCGCGCTCGCCCATGAGACGACGTTACCCATCTTGTCCGTGAGGGTGACAATGGTGTTGTTGAACGTGGCCTGCACATGCGCAATGCCCACGCGGACTTCCTTCCGCTCGCGCTTGCGCCCGCCCTTCTTGGGGGCGGCGGGTGCCTTGGACTCGTCCTTCTCGTCTGCTTCGTCGGCCATGCCGTAGGCTCCTTACTTCTTGGGAGGCGCGGGAGCCGCCGCGGGAGCGGCAGCGACCGGCTTCTTCTTGACCATGACGCCCTTGCTCTTGCCCTTGCGGGTGCGGGCGTTGGTGTGGGTGCGTTGCCCGCGCACGGGCAGTCCCTTGCGGTGACGGATACCGCGGTAGCTGCCGATGTCCATGAGGCGCTTCACGCTCATGGACACCTCGCGCCGCAGGTCGCCTTCCACCTTGTACTCGCGCTCGATGATGTCGCGCACTCGCGCGGTCTCCTCGTCCGTCCACGCCTTCACGCGCTTGCCCGGATCCACTCGGGCATCCGCGAAGATCTTCCTGGAGGACGGGATGCCGATCCCGTAGATGTACTGGATCGCCACTTCCCCGCGCTTGTCCCGCGGCAGGTCCACTCCGGCGATGCGTGCCATGGCCGCTCCTTTCCCTCCTACCCCTGGCGCTGCTTGTGGCGGGGGTTCTTGCAGATGATGTGCACGCGCCCCGCGCGCCGCACCACCTTGCAGTGCTCGCACCGCACCTTCACCGACGGTCTCACCTTCATGAGGCTGTCCTTTCTCTGCCGCCCTACTTGAAGCGGTACGTGATGCGTCCCCGCGTCAGGTCGTAGGGGGAGAGCTCCACCTTAACCTTGTCGCCGGGAAGGATCCGGATGAAATTCATGCGCATCTTGCCCGACACGTGGGCGAGCACCTTGTGGCCGTTGTCGAGCTCCACGCGGAACATGGCGTTGGGGAGCGGCTCCACGACGGTGCCCTCGACCTCGATCGCGTCTTCTTTGGCCATGTCAGGCCGCCCGCGTGAGCACGTCCGGCCCGTCCTCAGTGATGGCGATGGTGTCCTCGAAGTGCGCGGCGAGGCTTCCGTCCGCCGTCACCGCCGTCCAGCCGTCCTCCAGCACCTGCACCTCCCAGGAGCCCATGGTGACCATGGGCTCGATGGCCAACACCATGCCGGCCTTGAGGGCAGGGCCGCGCCCGGCGTCGCCGAAGTTCGGCACCTGCGGCTCCTCGTGGAGCGCCCGACCGATGCCGTGCCCCACGAAGGAGCGCACCACCCCGAAGCCGTGGCTCTCACAATGCATCTGCACGGCGTGCGAGATGTCACCAATGCGGTTGCCCACCCGACACTGGACGATGGCCTTGTCGAGGCTCTCCCGCGTCACGTCGATAAGCTCCTGTACCCGCGAGGACACCGCGCCCACCGGCAGGGTCACCGCACAGTCGCCGTAGTAGCCCTCGACCACGCAGCCGAGATCGAGCCCGATGATGTCGCCCTCCTTCAGCCTGCGCTTGGGCGACGGGATGCCGTGCACCACCTCCTCGTTGATGGAGGTGCACACGGTGGCGGGATAGCCGCGATACCCCTTGAAGGCCGAGGTCGCGCCCTTCGACACGATGAAGGCCTCGACCTCCGCGTCGATGTCCTTGGTCGAGAGGCCCGGCTTCACCAGCCGCACGAGGAGCGCCTTCACCCCCGCGAGGATCTTCCCCGCCGCGCGCATGTGCTCGAGCTCGCGAGGTGACTTGAGGAGGATCATCGGGTCGCCGCCTGTCGGACCGCCGAGCGGATGGCCTCCGCCACCTGCGCCACTGGACCTTCCCCCGGAATCGTGGCGAGGAGGTTTCGCCGTCGATAGTAGTCGAGGAGCGGCGAGGTCTGCTTCTCGTAGACGTCGAGGCGCGTTCCCACCGTGGCCTCGCTGTCGTCGGTGCGCTGGTAGAGCTCCCCCCCACAGACATCGCACTTTCCGGCCACTTTGGGCGGAGCGGACACGAGGTGGAACGTGCGGCCGCACGCGCGGCACACCCGGCGGCCAGTGAGGCGGCGCAGCAACTCCGCGCGCGAGACGTCGAAGAAGATTACGCGGTCGAGGGTGAGTCCCGTGCGCGCGAACAGCGCGTCGAGGGCCTCCGCTTGGGCGACCGTGCGCGGAAAGCCGTCGAGGACCACGCCCGCCTTGGCGTCGGGCTGGGCCAGACGCTCGCCCACGAGCCCAATCACCACGTCGTCGGGGACGAGGGCGCCGGAGTCCATGTGACGCTTGGCCTCGAGGCCGAGGGGTGCCTGGGCCGCCACCGCCTCGCGCAACATGTCGCCCGTGGCCACGTGGGGCACGCCCCACTCCTTGGCAAGGGCCTGGGCCTGGGTGCCCTTGCCCGCGCCCGGGGGGCCGAGAAAGATGACCCGGAGGCTCACGCCTGGGCCCGCGCCTTCTTGCGGAGGAAGCCCTCGTAGTTCCGCATCAGGAGGTGCGACTCCATCTGGCGAACGGTGTCGAGAGCGACGCCGACGACGATGAGCAGGCTGGTCCCGCCGAAGTAGAACGGCACGTTGAACCAGCGAATGAGGAAGTCCGGCAGCACGGAGATCAGGGCGAGGAAGATGGCCCCCGGCAGCGTGATGCGGGTGAGGACGCGGTCGATGTATTCCGCCGTCTTCTTGCCCGGCCGCACCCCGGGGATGAAGCCGCCGTACTTTTTCATGTTGTCGGCGAGATCGATGGGATTGAACACGATGGCCGTGTAGAAGTACGTGAAGAAGATGATGAGCGCGCAGTACAGCGCAGTGTAGGTCAGGTGCCCGGGCGACAACGCCTCCGAGATGGCCTGCATCCATGGGTGCTGGATGAAGCGGGTCAGGGTCGCCGGAAAGAGGATGAGGGAGGAGGCGAAAATCACCGGAATGACGCCCGCCGTGTTGATGCGCAGCGGGATGTGGGTGGTCTGCCCCATGGCCATGCGCCGGCCTACCATACGCTTGGCGTACTGCACGGGGATCTTGCGCTGGCCCTCCTGCATCAAGATGACGGCTGCCGTGACCAGCACCATCATGACCACCAGGCCCAGGAACACGAACAGCTTGAGCTCGCCGGTGACGATCAGGTGATACGACGACACCACCGCCGAGGGCAGGCGGACCACGATGCCCGCGAAGATGATGAGGGAGATGCCGTTGCCGATGCCGCGCTCGGAGATCTGCTCGCCCAGCCACATGATCAGCGCGGTGCCCGTGGTCAGGGTGAGCATGGTCATGAGGCGGAAGCCCCAGCCGGGCACGGGCACGAGGGAAAGGCCGCCCTGCGGCTGCATGCTCTCGAGCCCCACCGCGATGCCGAAGGACTGGATGAGGGAAAGCACGATGGTGCCGTAGCGCGTGTACTGGGTGATCTTCTTCTTGCCCGCCTCGCCCTCCTTGGCCAGCCGCTCCAGCGCCGGAATGACCACGGTGAGGAGCTGCAGGATGATGGAGGCCGAGATGTAGGGCATGATGCCGAGGGCGAATACGGTCAGCCGGCGGAGGTTCCCCCCCGAGAAGAGATCGACCATGCCGAGGAGGCCGCTCTGCATCTGGTTGAAGAGCGCAGCCAGGGCGGTGGCGTCAATGCCGGGGGTGGGCACGTGGGCGCCCAGCCGGTAGGCGGCCAGGAGTCCCAGCGTCACCAGGACCCGGCGCTTCAGCTCCGGGATCTTGGCGATGTTCTGGAAGCTCTGGAGCCCTTCCATCATGCCTTGGGTCCCTCCGTCGCGGCGGCGGCGATCAGCTCCACGCTGCCCCCGGCCGCCTCCAGCTTCTGACGCGCCGACTCGCTCACTCGATGCGCCTTGACGGTGAGGGCGTGCGCCACCGCGCCGTCACCCAGTACCTTGACCGCCTCGCGATCCGCCCGCTTGATCAAACCGGCATCGACCAGCTTGTCGGGGTCGACCACCGTCCCCGCCGGGAAACGATCGGAGAGGTCCTTCACGTTGACCACCGCATACTCGGTCTTGCCGCCATAGGGGAGGAAACCCCTTTTAGGGAGGCGCCGGTAGAGCGGCATCTGGCCACCCTCGAAGCCGGGACGAGGTCCACCGCCGGAGCGTGCCTTCAATCCCTTGTGGCCGCGACCGGACGTCTTGCCCGTGCCCGACGAGCGGCCGCGCCCTACGCGCTTGCGCTTCTTGACCGACCCCTTGGCCGGGCGCAGATCTTCGAGTCTCATTGTGATTCGACCTCGAGGCAGAAGGGCACCGCCTGGATCATGCCGCGGATGGTCGGGGTATCGTCGTGCTCCACCGTCTGGTGCATCCGGCGAAGTCCCAGCGCCTTCACCGTCGCCTCTTGGGTGGGGGAGAGCCCGATCAGGCTCTTCACCAGCGTTACCTTAAGCTTCTTTACCACTGCTCGCCTCCTGGCCGTCACCGTCTACCGACCGCCGCCGCGCGCTGTGCGTATCCAGGAGCCGCTTGAGGCGGCGGAACGCGTCGATGGTCGCCTTGAGCACGTTGTGCGGATTGTTGGTGCCGAGCGTCTTGGTCAGAATGTCCTGAACGCCCGCCGCCTCCAGCACGGGGCGGACCGCGCCGCCCGCGATGACGCCCGTGCCCTGCGAGGCCGGGCGCAGGAACACCCGCGCCGCGCCGTAGTGACCCGTGATCTGGAAGGGAATGGTCGTGTCCTTGAGGGGCACGAGGATCAGATCCTTCTTGGCGTGCTCGACCGACTTCCTGATCGCCTCCGGCACCTCACGGGCCTTGCCCAGTCCCACGCCGACGTGTCCTCGCCCGTCTCCTACCACGACCAGCGCGGTAAAGGAGAACCGCCGGCCGCCCTTGACCACCTTGGCCACCCGGTTGATGGCGACCACTCGATCCGTCAGGTCCAGCGCGCTCGCGTCGATCTTCGCCTCAGCCACTCAATCTCCCCCGTTGTCTCCGTCGTGTCTTTCCTGACCGTCTGATCTCAGCCTTGTTCTTCGCGACAATCTCTTCTCACTAAAAAGCCAGCCCGGCCGCACGCGCCGCCTCGGCCAAAGCCTTGATTCGCCCATGGTACTGATAGCCGCCCCGATCGAAGACGACCCGGCCGATCCCGCTGGCCTTGGCCTTCTGCGCCACGAGCTCGCCAACGACCTTGGCGGCGGCCACGTTGCCTCCGGACTTGGCCCGGCTCCGGAAGTCGGGCGAGCGGCTGCCCACGGCCACCAGGGTACGTCCGGCCGCATCATCCACCACCTGTGCGTAGATGTGGTTGAGGCTGCGGAAGACGGCGAGGCGCGGCCGCTCCGCCGTGCCCTGCACCTTCGTCCGCACCCGTAGGTGCCGGATGTTGCGCCCCACGACCTTGAGTGAGGTCCTCATCACTTGGCTCCTGCCTTCTTGCCCACCTTGCGGCGGATGTGCTCGTCCGCATACTTGATGCCCTTGCCCTTGTAGGGGTCGGGCTTGCGGAGTGCGCGCAGCTTGGCCGCGGTCTGGCCAAGGAGCGCCTTGTCCGAGCCCTTGAGGGTGATGGACACCTGGCGGTCGATCTCCGCCTGCACGCCGTCGGGAAGGGGGAAGATCACGGGATGCGAATAGCCGAGGGCAAGCTGGATGTTCTTGCCCTGCACCTGTGCGCGATAGCCGATACCCACGATCTCGAGCTTGCGCTCGAAGCCGTCCTTCACCCCGTGGACCATGTTGGCGATGAGCGAGCGCATGAGGCCGTGGAGCGCGCGCACCGAGCGATGGTCGGAGCTGCGCGTGACCGTCACCACGTTGTCCGCGAGGTTCACGGCGAGGCTGCCCGGCACGGCCTGGCTCAACTTGCCCTTCGGTCCCTCCGCGCGCACGGTCTGGCCCTCCACGGCGACCTTGACCCCCTGCGGGATGGGAATGGGCTTCTTGCCGATTCGTGACATGGCTCAGGTTCCTCCGCCTACCACACGTAGGCGAGTACTTCGCCGCCCAGCTGCTGCTTGCGCACCGCCCGATCCGTCATGAGGCCCTGGGAGGTGGAGAGAATGGCCACGCCCATGCCGCCCAGAATGCTCGGGATCTTGTCCTTGCCCACGTAGACCCGCCGCCCCGGCTTGGAGACGCGCACGAGACCAGAGATGATCTTCTCGTTGCCCGGGCCGTACTTGAGGTACACGCGCAGCGTCCCCTGCTTCTTGTCCTCGATGAGGCGGAAGTTCTTGATGAAGCCCTCTTCCTTGAGGATCTCCGTGATGCGCACCTTGAGCTTGGAGGCGGGGATGTCCACCTTCTCGTGCTCGGCGCGGCTCGCGTTGCGGATGCGCGTCAGGAGATCGGCGATGGGATCGCTCATCGACATGTCCGGCTCCTCACCAGCTGGCCTTGATCACCCCCGGCACCTCGCCCTTGAGGGCGAGCTCCCGGAAGCAGAGCCGGCAGAGCTGGAACTTTCTGATGAAGCCGCGCGGGCGCCCGCATAGCTTGCAGCGATTGTGCACGCGCGTCTTGAACTTGGAGGCCTGGTGCAGGCGCTCCGACTTCATGATGAGCGAGGTCTTGGCCATGCTTAGGACTCCCTGAAGGGAACGCCGAGGTGAGTGAGGAGCGACTTGGCCTCCTCGTCGGTCCGGGCCGAGGTGACCATGATCACGTCCATGCCGCGCACCTTGTCCACCTTGTCGTACACGATTTCGGGGAAGATCACCTGCTCCTTGAGCCCGAGGGCGTAGTTCCCCCGACCGTCAAAGGCCTTGGGGGGCACACCCTTGAAATCGCGCACGCGGGGAAGGGCGACGTTGACGAGGCGATCGAGGAACTCGTACATGCGCGCCCCGCGCAGGGTGACCTTGCAGCCGATGGGCACGTTCTCGCGCAGCTTGAAGTTGGCGATGGACTTCTTGGCCCGCGTCACCACCGGCTTCTGCCCCGTGATGGCGAGGAGATCCGCCACCGCGAAGTCGAGAACCTTGGGATTCTCCTTGCCCTCGCCCACTCCCATGTTGAGCACGATCTTCTCGAGTCGCGGCACCTCGAAGGGATTGGTGTAGCCGCGCTCCTTCATCATGGTGGGGATCACCGCCGTGCGGAATCGCTCGCGCAGCCGCGGCGGGACATCGCCCGTCACGCGCGCGCGCGCTGCGGGCGCCGCCGGCGCGGGCGCAGCGGCCGCTCCGCCCTTGGGGGGTCGACCCGCTCCCCGGCCGCCCGGCTGACCCTTGCCCCCGGCCTGAGGAGCCTTGCCACCTTGGGGGGCTTTGGGCTTTGTCTTCTCGTCCGCGTCTGCCATGGTCCTATACCTTGTCGATGAATTCGCCCGACCGGCGGGCGACCCGGGCCTTCTTGCCGTCGGCAAGCGCACGCACACCGACCCGGGTAGGCTTGTCTGATTGCGGATCCACCAACATCACGTTGGACAGGTGGATCGGCCCCTCGCGCTCGATGATGCCGCCCTGGCGGAGCTTCTGGGTCGGACGCTGGTGCTTCTTGATCATGTTGACGTGCTCCACGAGGACGCGGCCCTTGTCCTTGAGCACGCGCAGGACCTTGCCCTTCTTCCCGCGCTCCTTGCCCGCCACCACCATCACCGTGTCGCCCTTCCGCACGTGCGCGTGTGCCATGCCGTCCTCAGATCACTTCGGGGGCGAGAGAGATGATCTTGGTAAACTGCCGGTCGCGCAGTTCGCGTGCCACCGGCCCGAAGATTCGGGTGCCCACGGGGTTGTCGTCTGTCTTGACGAGGACCACCGCGTTGCGATCGAAGCGGATGTAGGAGCCGTCCTTCCGGCCCACCTCCTTGACGGTGCGGACGACCACCGCCCGCGCCACCTCGCCCTTCTTGACCGTTCCGTCCGGCACCGCTTCCTTCACGGCCACGATCACGATGTCGCCAAGGGAGGCGTAGCGCTTGTTGGAGCCGCCGAGAACCCGGATGCACTGCGCCTTCTTGGCCCCTGAGTTGTCCGCGACGTCGAGCATGGTGCGGGGCTGGATCATGGTCGGGTTCGCCTCACGCGCTCACGGCCTGGGTGAGGATCTGCCGGATGCGCCACCGCTTGTCCTTAGACAGGGGCCGCGTCTCCTCGAGGAGTACCCGGTCGCCCACCTTGCTCGCGTTGGTCTCGTCATGGACCTTGAGGCGTTTCGACCGCGTGATGACCCGCTCGTAGCGAGGATGGCGATAGACGCGCTCGATGACCACCACGCGAGTCTTGGTCATCTTGTCGCTCACCACCACGCCTTCCTTGGTCTTGATGTCGGCCACGTCACCGGTCTCCTATGCGCCCGCGCGGCGCTCGCGCAGGATGGTCTTGGCCCGCGCGAGGTCCCGCTTGGCGTGCTGCACCCGCGACGGGTTCTTGGCCACGCCCATGGAGAGCTGGAAGCGTAGGTTGAACAGCTCCTCGGTGAGCTCTCGCACCTTCTGCTCCAACTCCTCGCCATTCATGTCCCGCCACGCCGATGCTTTCATTGTGTTCTGGGGGGGAGCGACCGCCGCTCCTCCCCCAGCCCCCCCCACCGGCCTGCGGCGCTCGAAGGGTGAGTGCCGTTCATCCCAATTCCTCCGGGGAGCGACCGCCGCTCCTCCCCCAGCCCCCCCCACCGGCCTGC
>Ga0306921_10000614_pt1 | contig 32441 bp, 29 predicted proteins | sample sta12Cox44000080_FD_203760 | JGI IMG/M metagenome (GOLD analysis project Ga0306921, IMG submission 203760) | Lab enrichment of tropical soil microbial communities from Luquillo Experimental Forest, Puerto Rico - statoxic.12C.oxic.44.000.080 (v2)... | ecosystem: Environmental > Terrestrial >... | reverse complement strand
CAGGTCGGCCCGCGCCTGATCGAGCTCCTGGTCAACCTCCGGCGTTTCGATCTCCGCGAGCAATTGCCCCGCTTTCGCCCGCCCTCCGATATCGACGTACCACTTCTTGAGATATCCGTTGGTCCGGGCATAAATCGGCGAGTCAGAATAGGCTTGCAGGTTGCCGGGAAGAACGATTTCCATCTGGGGCGCCCCGGGTGTCGGGCGCACCACCGCAACGCTCGGAATGGCCAGTTCCTTTGTCTGATTGGCAAGCTCGGCTCGGGCTCTCCGGCGGGGCACAATACCGGCGATGACCACCACGGTGATGATCAGCAAGGCGATGAGCACGCCCAGCAGACCGCGGCTACGCCCGCGCCCGGGGGCGGCGTAGTGCGACTCCGACGACAATTGTCCACTTTCCTGTTGACGCGTCATGCGTTTCTGGCCAAAGGCTTGTCAGTTCATGAGACGATCAGAGACCTGTGTTCGTTTCAAGCTGCCGCCCCCGTCCTATCCTCTTGGCCCGAGCCGTGGAGAACGCTGAAAACCACAGGGACAAAGAAAAGGGTGGCCACGGTAGCGAACAGTAGGCCCCCGATGACGGCCCGCCCGAGCGGCGCATTCTGCTCCCCGCCTTCGCCGAGCCCCAGCGACATGGGAAGCATGCCGATGATCATGGCCAGTGCCGTCATCAGAACGGGGCGGAAACGTGTGTATCCGGCATCGAGAGCCGCTTCGATCGAAGTCTTGCCCGCTTGCAGCCTTTCTTTCGAAAAACTGATCAGCAGAATGCTGTTGGAGGTCGCTACCCCGATGCACATGATCGCGCCAGTAAGCGCCGGGACGCTGATCGTCGTTGCCGTGACGAATAGAAACCACAGGATACCCGCCAAAGCAGCCGGCAGAGCCGTCAAGATAATGAAGGGGTCGAGCCATGATTGAAAGTTTACGACGATCAGCAGATAGACTAGCACGATCGAGAAACCCAGCCCGGCCAGCAGGCCCATAAAGGAGGCGTTCATCGTCTGAATCTGCCCCCTGACAAGGACAGAGGATCCAGCCGGCAACTCTTTCTTGCTTTGCTCGATGATCGGCGTGATGTCTCGCGCGACTCCTCCCAAATCGCGACCGTCCACTCCACCATAAATATCGATCACCGGCTGAATGTTGTAGTGGGTGACTTCGGCGATTTCAGCGCCGCGTGTAAAGGACGCCAGAGCGCCAAGGATTTGCGGCTGCGCCGTGCTGCCGCTCGAAGCAACCGGTATGTTCGCGAGGTCCTGCGGCGACTGGATTCTGTATTGCGGCGTTTGTGTGGTGATGCTGTAACTCACGCCCGTCTTGGGATCCAGCCAGAACTGAGGCTGCGTTTGGAAACTCCCGCTTAGCGCGATCAGCATGTTCTGCGCCACGTTGCTCTGGGTGAATCCGACCTGGCTGGCCTTGGTGCGATCGACATCGACGTAAAAACGAGGGTAATCGAAGGGCTGCTGGATGCGCAGATCGGTTACCCCCGGCACGAACTTGAGACGATTCATGAGCCGGCCCGCGAACTCATGATTTGCGTAAATGTCGCGTCCGATCACTTGAACATCGATGGGGGAGGGCAGGCCGAAGTTCAAAATTTGGGTTACGATGTCAACCGGCAACTCATAGAACGTGACTCCCGGAAAGTCGTGTCGCAACCGGGCCCGGAGCTCGCGAACGTATTCCTTGGTTTTGCGGTGCTGGCGCGCCAGTTCAACTTGAATATCGGCATCAGCGGGCCCAATCGGAGCGGACGTGCTGTAGGAGAGATTCAAGTTGCTGTAGGGCAGCCCGATATTGTCAATGATCGTGGTCAGCTCCGAGGCAGGAATCACCTGCCGAATCTCCTTTTCGACGTTGTCGCAGATCGCCGCGGTGTCTTCAATGCGCGTCCCCGTCGGCGCCCGCATGTGGAGCTTGAATTCTCCGCTGTCGACGCTGGGAAAAAAATCCTGCCCGATGATTGGCAACAGGGCAAAAGAAAGAACGCAGAATCCCAGGAAACAGGCGACGAACAAAAAGCGGTGGCGCATGACCGCGGCGAGAAGCCGGTGATAGTGCTCGCGGAAATGCTCAAATCCGGTCTCGAACCTGGCCTGCATACGCACCAGCGGATTTCGCGATCTCTCCGTCTGCTCCCGCCGTTCTTCTTCGGTTTGTTCGAGCAGAAGATACCGCGCCATGGTGGGCACCAGTGTGCGCGACAAAAGATAGGAAGCCAGCATCGCAAAAATCACGGCTTCCGCCAACGGGACGAATAGGTATTTGGGCACGCCGGTCAGAAAAAACATCGGCACGAACACGATGCAAATCGAAAGGGTCGAAACAAGCGCGGGAACGGCAATTTGCGACGCACCATCCAGTATGGCCTGAATGATTTCTTTGCCTTGATCTAGATTGCGGTTGACGTTTTCCACCTCTACTGTCGCATCGTCGACGAGGATGCCGACCGCCAAGGCGAGCCCACCGAGTGTCATGATGTTGATCGTTTCGCCGAGCGCGCTCAAAAGCGTGAGCGATGTCAGTACTGATAGCGGAATAGAAACTGCAATAATGATCGTGCTGCGCCAGCTGCCGAGAAAGACGAGAATCATCAGCCCGGTCAGGCACGCCGCGATGGCACCTTCACGAACTACGCCGATGATCGAGGCCTTCACGAATATCGACTGATCCGACAGCGCGTGAATGTCAACGTGTACCGGAAGCGATGATTGAACCGAGGGCAGCAGCTTGCGAATGCCCGCAATCACATCGAGTGTCGAGGCTTCGCCCAGTTTCAAAATCGACATCAACGTGGACCGCGATCCGTTCACTCGTACGATGTTGGTTTGCGGCGTGAACCCGTCTCGGACATAACCAATGTCACGAATGTAGATGGTCGAGCCATTCACCGTCTTGACCGGCAGGTCATTCAAGGCTCTGATCGTCGGGGCGGAAGCATTGGACTCGATGTAATACTCGTATGAGCCGATTTTCGCGGTGCCCGAGGGAAGAATCAGATTCTGGGTGTCGACTGCGTTCACGACGTCAGCAGGCGAAAGTCCCTTAGCCTGCATAGCTGCGGTATTGAGGTCAACCATGATCGTGCGTTGCTTGCCGCCGTACGGATACGGAATCGCGACCCCCGAGACCGTCACTAACTGTGTGCGGATGAAATTGATCCCCATATCGGCCAGCTGTTGCTCGGTAAGACCTGGCCCGGAAAGGCCGAGCTGGAGGATCGGAACGGACGAAGCGTTGTACGTGATGATGAATGGGGGAGTGATTCCGGGGGGCAGTTGCTTGACTTGGCTTTGGCTAATGGCGGTGACCTGCGCGATTGCGCTCGCCAGGTTCGTGTGCGGATGGAAGTAGATTTTGACGATGCCCACACCATTGAGAGACTGCGACTCGATGTGTTCGATGTCGTTGACTGTCGTCGTGAGCGAGCGTTCGAAAATGAAAATGATTCGGTCCGACATCTCCTCGGGGGGAAGGCCCGTATAGGTCCAGGCCACCGTGATGACAGGAATGTCGATGTTCGGGAAGATATCGATCGGGGTGCGGACAATGGCCAGAATTCCCAAAATGAGGATCAGAATCGACATCACGACGAACGTGTACGGACGTCGTAAGGCCAGCCGAACAATCCACATCTATCATCAGCTCCTGAAGCTTCCGAGCAAGATACCTAGAGCGTAATCCAGGCCGGTCCTGACCTGAGCACAGTTGTACCAGGTGTTCTCCATGAGATCGAGGTCTGCCTGGCAGGGCGGGTGGCTGCAATCAAGGCACGAAGGCATGGAACCCGAAGGCCGGAGACCTCCACCTATTGTGCGTACTGGGCGAAACGTGCCGCATCATTATCTCACTCCCACTTCAAGGACGACATTCCGTTTTCCGGGTGCGCCGTAACCGTACGCGGCGGATGATTCTCGCGCGTCGTACACCCACTCCGCGACGCCCCTTAGATGTCGCCTATTGACCTGCGGACGCAAAGTCCGCCGACCTTGACAGACATCGCTCAAGCAAGATCGGCGGGTGCACGCCACAGCGGGCTCAATGAAGCAATGCGAAGACAACTGCACTGTCGAATTCCACGAAAGATGAAACCATACGCGTAGGGGAAGCCTACATCGGAAAAGGGAGTATGCGCAGATGCCAAACGGACGTTCAGAAACTGTCGCGGGTTGGACAGTAAACTGGGGCTGTCGGCCCAAGAATGTGGGAGGGCATCGATCAGCGGAGCGCCGGTTCTATCGGCTTCGCCGCCATCTATTTCTCGGTGGAGTTAAGGCCTTCCTGCGCGGCTTCGAGAACTTGAACCGTGGGCGAAAGATTGTGTTTCTCGAAGCACCGCGCCATGGCCTTGCCGATCTCGTGATAACGAGCCGTGGCTAGCGCAATGACGCTCGGTCCCGCGCCGCTCAGCGCAATTCCGAGAACTCCGGGGGTGCGGGGGAGGGCCAGGACTTCGCCGAGTCCGGGGATGAGTGGTTGCCGCGCAGCCTGATGAATTCGATCCTGCATGGCGTCCCACAAAAGATCGTACCGGCGGTCCTCGAGCGCAGCAACGAACAGGGCGGAGCGCTGCAGATTGAACACGGCATCGGTGCGAGAAACGGTCGCCGGTAGGACGGCGCGGGACTTCTTCGTTTCCAGCTTGACGTTTGGCGTGACGATGACCAGGCGAATCACTTTTGGCCAGTCTTTGCGCACGGCAGCGACGCTGCCATCGCTGCGCGTAAAGGTGACGACGAGTCCGCCCAGCATCGCGGCGGCGACATTGTCGGAGTGGCCTTCCATTTCGGTCGCGTAGCGAAGCGCCGTTTCTTTCGGTATCGCGCGGTGGGTAACGGCAAAAGCCAGCGCGATTCCTGCGACCGTAGCGGCAGCGCTACTGCCGAGTCCGCCCGCGACTGGAATTTCGTTTGTCACGGCCAGCCGCATGCGCGGCAGCGGGAACCCCTCGCGCTCGGCGGCATGGCGCATGGCGCGGAAAATGAGATTTTCTTCAGGAGATTTGGGGAGTTCCGAGGTGCCCCGCACGCCGCGGCTTCGCGCGAGAGTGCGACCTTCGGGTTTGGAAACGAGCGTGGCCCGCACGTTTAGATACATTTCGAGCGCCAAGCCAAGGCAGTCGAAACTAGCGCCCATGTTGGCGGTCGAGGCCGGGACGCGAACTTCAAACGAAATTCGGCGCGAGGTGGTCATTGAGCCGTTCCGATCCTGCTCAGGGCCCATACCAGACGAGCTCTTCGGCCCCTCCGAAGGCGCAGAACGACCTGAGCTATGCTGCTCTCGAGAAAATACGCTATTGCCGACGCTCCAGGCTTGAGAGGATATCAGCTTTATTGGCCGCCACGCGCCGCGGTGCGTTCGGGAAGGCACCCCCGAGAGGCCGGAGCGGCCCCGAGCCTTTTTGGGCGACAAACGAGAGAGTTCCGTCGTGATAGCGAATCATGTAATCGGGGTCTTTGAGCGCATGGCCTGTGAGAACGGCAATAACGTCGTCATCCCGGTGGATCTGACCCGCGGCGACCAGCTTTCTTACGCCCGCCACGGTCGTGGCGGAAGCAGGCTCGCAACCAATGCTGTCGCGGCCAATCATTGCCTTGGCGTCCGCGATTTCATGTTCGCTTACGGAAATGACTTGTCCGCCGGAGCGCAGAACCGCGCTTAGCGACTTTTTCCACGAGATTGGAGCGCCGATTTTGATAGCGCTTGCCAGCGTCTGCGGATTTTCAACGGGATCCAGCTTTTCGGGAATGTGTTCGCCGCGACCGCGGCCCTGCCCGTCAAGATTTGCAAACAGGCGTGCGAGCGGCGCCGCGCCTTCCGCTTGAATCACGCTGAGTTTGGGCAGGCAATCGATCAAGCCAAGAACCAGCAACTCCTGAAACCCTTTGCCAAGAGCAGTGCTATTGCCCATGTTGCCGCCGGGAACGACAATATGATCCGGCAGGCACCAGTTACACTGCTCCATGATTTCAAATGCTACTGTTTTTTGCCCTTCGACGCGAAATGGATTGATCGAATTCGCTACGTAGACCGACGGTTCGTCGCCAATTTCCCGCACAAGACGCATGCACGCATCGAAATTACCCTCGATTTCCAGCACCAGCGCGCCGTAATCGAGGCTCTGTGCGAGTTTTGAAGATGATACCTGGCCGCGGGGCAGCAGAATCGCGGCCCGCAGTCCAGCACGCGCCGCGTAAGCGGCAAGACTTGCCGCGGTATTCCCCGTGCTCGCGCAGACTGCCGTGCGCGCACCCGAGATGACGGCCTGCGTCATGGCTGCGGCCATGCCGGTATCTTTGAACGAACCCGTCGGGTTGTAGCCCTGATGCTTCAGACGAAGCGCCCTCAGGCCGCAATACTCCGCCGAGCGCGGCGCCTCGAAAAGGGGAGTATTGCCTTCAAACAGGGTGATGAACGGCGCGTCGGCTTCGAAGGGTAGCAACTCGAGATAACGCCAGACCCCACTTGTCTCCCGCGGGGCTTTTGAGCCGGCGCGCCGGGCGGGACGGGACGCCCATTGGTCGCGCAGAGCGCGGCCGTCGACTCGGGCGTTTACGCCGCAATCGATTTCGAGCGTCTCGCCGCAGCGTGCGCAAACGTAGATGCGTTCGCGAAGGCCGAAGGTAGCGCCGCAGGAGGAATTGATGCAGCGCTGCACGCCGCGTTGGGCGGTGCTTTTGTCCGCGGGCGCGGGGCTTCCGGGCATATCAGGAGACCTTGACTACGGACTCAACACTCACAGGCGCGCCGAGGTCAAACTCGCGGTGGGCGGCTTCGAGGGCGGTCTTCATGTCCTTTTCGGCGACGACGAACGAAATGTTGCTTTCCGATGATCCTTGCGCGATGGCGATGAGGTTGACGTTTTCGCGGGCCACAGAACCGAAGGTCCGCGCCGCGACACCTGGAGTGCCGCGCATGTTTTCGCCGACCACGGCGACGATAGCGATGCTCGGATCGAGCGTAATGTGCTCGACTTTCTCATGCGCAACGTCCTGCGCGAACTCTCTACGTAACGCTTCAACGGTGCGCTTGGCATCCTGCGTCGCGACGATGAAGCAAATATCGTTTTGCGAGGACGACTGCGAAATGAGCAGGACGTTTGCTTTCAGTTCGGCGGTGGTTGAAAACGTGCGGCCGACCACATCCGGCAACCCGACAATTCCCGGTCCACCGACCGTGATCAGGGCCACATCGCGAATCGCCGTCAGCGCTTTCACGCCGCCGCCATTGCTGCGGCCTTTGGGTGTAATTTTTGTGCCAGTGCGCTCGGGCGCAAAGCTGTTGCGAATCCATACCGGTATGCCCGCCTGCTCCACAGCGCGAAGAGTCTTGGGATGGAGCACCTTGGCGCCAAAATAAGCCAGCTCGGTTGCTTCGCGGTAAGAAATCTCCGGAATCGTGCGCGCTTCGCTGACAAGACGCGGGTCAGCGGTCAATACCCCGTCCACGTCGGTCCAGATGATGATTTCGTCAGCACCCAAGGCGGCGCCCAGAATTGTGGCGGAATAATCGGAGCCGCCGCGGCCAAGGGTTGTGAGCACGTCGTTTTCCGTCGCCCCGATAAAGCCGGTTGCTACGGGAATGACGCCGCGACTCAGCAGAGGCCCTAAACGAGCCTGGGAACGCTCCCGGGTGCGGTCCATGACGGGGTCGGCCCCGCCATGGTAGGTATCCGTTACGATCAGCTCGGTGGCTTCGACAGCTTCGCTGGCCACTCCGAGTTCCTGAAGTGCGCCGGCAAGCACGGGAGAGGAGAGGCGTTCGCCAAGACTCGAAATCGTGTCGAGTGTACGCGGGGTCAGCTCGTGCAGCAGCGAAGTTCCTTTGCAGAGCTGTTCGCCTTCGGCAAAGATCTTGCTCAGGCACCCGGATAACCAAGTGCGCTTGCCTTCGTCGTGAATCAGTTCAGAGATAGCAGTTTCATGTTGCTTTCGCAGGGCCTGGAAAATTCTGTGGGCGTGCTCCAAATCGCCGGCTTCCGCACGCCGAGCGGCTTCAATCAGGTGGTTTGTAACACCGCCCATGGCCGAGACAACGGCAACCACGGCGCCTTCGCGCGAGGCACCTTTCACAATTTGCGCGACGCGCGCTATACATGGAGCGTCGCCTACAGACGTACCGCCAAATTTCATGACTCGTAAGCGTTTCGTCATTGGTCAGGAGAATCCAGGCGCACAGCGATTCGAAATGGCCTGGAGCATGAGCTAGTCCGGCTTTCGGGACGGCCGCGCCTCAAAAAACTATACACTATCGAGCCGTTTTCGCGCGATGGGGAGGACGCCTGCGGTTGCTGTAGCTGAACTGAGACCAAGCTATTTCTGTCGCCCTGGAGGCCTTTGTTGCCTTTCCCGTGGGGTGCTCTACGCTTTCTACCCCGGGCCTGGTGGAAAGCCTCAGGTCGTCTCGGGAAAAATCGCCCCTGCCATTTCCGCCCCTTATGCGATGCGGAGGTCCTGGTTTTGCCGAACTATGGTTTGCCAAAACCGGTTCGATGCGCGGCCAGCTTCCCAGTGTAAATCGCCATGCCAACGGCGGCGTCCATGCCTGCTCTTTCAAGCGCACGGACTTCGCGCAGGCTGCGGATGCCGCCCGCAGCGGTGATCGGCAAAGAAGTCAAACGGCGCAGGGCACGGAACCAGGAGAGATCGGTGCCTCTCATGGTTCCTTCATGGTCGACGAAGGTTGACAGAAAGCCGGAGCAGAAAGGCTCGAGTTGAGAGATGACCTCATTTGGCCGGAGATTGAGGTGCTCGCGCCAGCCGCGAACGACGATATGGCCTCGATGGGTGTCCAAAGCGACCATGATGTGCTCTCGGCCGATGCGCTTGGCGAGCTGGCCGAGAAAATCACAATCGACTTCTCCGTTCTTGAAGGCCGCGCTGCCCACGATTACTTTCTGCGCGCCCCAAGAGATGAGTTTTGCGGCGCGAGCGACAGTACGAATGCCTCCTCCGACACGCACTTTCATTTTCGCGCGGTGGCATATCTGCTTAATAGAGCGCGCATTGCTTCCCTTGCGCATGGCAGCGTCGAGGTCGATGACGTGCAGAATTGGATAGTCGCGGAAGCGATCGAGAAGACCCAGCACATCGTCGACGGCGAGGGCGCGTCGGCGTCCACGCACCAGCTGCACAGCCTTGCCATCCTGAAGGTCAATACAGGGAATGATCATGGATTCGCTTCAGCGGCTCATGCGGACGGCAACCTCGCGTTCGGCCAAAAACTTTTTCAATACGCCAATCGAATGAGTCGAGGTATGGAAAATCGACGCGGCCAGGGCGGCATCGGCGCGTCCGTCGGTGAAGACGGCGAGAAAATCGTCGAACGTGCTGGCGCCTCCGGAGGCGATCACTGGCACGGGAACTGTTGATGCAATTTTTGCCGTGAGTTCGCAATCGAACCCGCTGCAAGTGCCGTCGCGATCGATCGAGGTCAGCAGAATTTCTCCTGCGCCACGAGATACGGCCTCGGCGGCCCATTCAGCGGCGTCCATCCCGGTAGCATCGCGGCCACCTCGCGTATAGGGCTCCCACGAGTTGCCTTTCCGCTTTACGTCAATCGAAAGGACCACGGCCTGAGCCCCGAACTGCTGCGCGAGTTGAAAGAGCAATTCAGGGTGTTTCACGGCGGCGGTGTTGACGGCGACCTTATCGGCGCCGGCGCGCAATACAGCGCGCCCCTCTTCCATGGTGCGAATGCCGCCCCCGGCTGTGAGGGGGATGTTTAATTGCTCGGCGACGCGCCGGATTGTTTCAAGAAACGTGCTGCGTCCTTGATGTGCGGCGCTGATGTCGAGCACAACGAGTTCATCGGCACCCTCGCAGTTGTACCGGGCAGCAAGCTCGGCGGGATCGCCCATATCGCGCAGGCCCTCAAACTCGATGCCCTTCACGACGCGGCCAGCGTCCACATCCAGGCAGGGAATGATGCGATGGGCGAGCGTCATAAGATCCACTCCAGAAAATTGCGAAGTACCTGAGCGCCCGTTTCGCCCGATTTTTCGGGGTGAAATTGCACCCCAGCGAGATTATCGCGCTCGATTACGGCGGCGAATTGGAAGCCGTGATCGCACGCTGCGACCGTATATCCGGCGAAAGCGGGCGCGGCGTAGGAATGCGCGAAATAGAAGTAAGCGTCCTCGGGAAGACCTCTGAGTAATTTGCTTTGATGCAGACGGCGCAATTGGTTCCAGCCGATGTGCGGTGACTTCACGGTCGTGGGGAGAGCCCGAACTTCCTCAGGAAAGAGGGCCAGGCCCTGTTGCCCCGGCGCTTCTTCGCTTTTGGCGAACATGGCCTGAAGGCCCAGGCAGATACCGAGAACGGGCTTGCCGGAATCGAACGCGGCGCGCAGAGAGGCTGTGAGACTGCGCTCACGCAAGCCTTCGACGAACGCGCCGAAGTGGCCAACGCCGGGCAGGACGATTGCTTGAGCAGACGCAACCTGGTCGGGCTCTGCGGCGCGTTCGATATCGACGCCGAGTCTTGTCAGCGCGCGTTCGACCGACGGCAAATTGCCTGCGCCATAATCGACAATCGCGATTTTCATAGCAGTTCTTTCGTAGATGGCAGCACGCGGCGCAGTTGTCTATCGCGCGTCGCGGCGAAACGCAAGGCCTTGGCAAAAGCCTTAAAAATCGACTCAACCTGGTGATGCGAGGAGCGGCCGTACACAAGCCGCAGATGTACGTTGGCTGCAGCAGCATGCGCGAAAGCCCGGAAAAAATCTTCCAGCAATTCGGTGTGGAAGTCGCCGACGCGCGTTGCCGAAATTGTGAAGTCGCACACACAATAGGCGCGGCCGGAAAAGTCGAGCGCGGCGGCCGCCAGACAATCGTCCATGGGCATTAGAAAGTATCCGGCGCGCAGGATGCCACGTTTCGAGCCCAGCGCCTTTTTTACGGCCTCGCCGAGTGCGATACCCACGTCCTCGACCGTGTGATGCTGGTCGACATCGAGGTCGCCGCGGGCAGCGATGGCGAGATCAAGCGCGCCGTGGCGGGCCACCTGTTCGAGCATGTGATCGAAAAAGCGAATGCCCGTGGTGATCTGCGATTCACCGTGGCCGTCTAAATTCAAGCGGAGACGGATGTCCGTTTCTTTCGTAGCGCGGCGCAAAGTCGCTCGTCTCATAGGACGCGCTCCAATTCGCGGAGCAGGTGTCGCGTTTGTTCCACAGTCCCGAAAGTGATGCGCGCGTAGCCTTCGCCGCCGAAATCGCTCGACCTGTCGCGGATCAAAATGGCTTTGCGTTCGAGCGCGACGACGATGGCCTTCGTTCGTTCACCGAAATGAACCAAGACAAAGTTCCCCGCGCTAGGAAACGATCTGACACCGAGGCGCGCAAGACCGCGTTCGAGTTCGGCTCGGCCGCGACGGACCTCCCGAACGGTGCGCGCCAGGAAACCACGGTCTTGAATGGCTGCTTCTGCTGCAGCCAGCGCTGCGACGTTTACCGGATATGGCGACTGTGCCTTTCGCATATCAGCGGCCATGTCGGCATTGACAAAGAGGCAGCCGAGACGCAGACCGGCCAGGCCAGCTGTTTTTGAAAACGTACGCGTGACAATCAGATTTTTACAGCGCCGAATCCAGGGGATCACGGTGACGCCGGAAAATTCGAAATATGCTTCGTCGATCACCACCATCGTACGCGCGGCCGCTTGCAGAATGCGCCGAAGCTCCACAGCCGACAGCAGGTTGCCAGTTGGACTGTTCGGATTGGGGAGAAACAAAACACGCGGGCATCTTTTAAGTTCGGTCAGCACGTCGTTCCACGGGAAACGCATTTCCGCATCGTAACGAGGTGCCGCGATTCGCGCGCCGGCTAGTTCAGAATAGAAACGGTACATCGCATAGGTCGGCTCGACGAGCAGCACGCGATCGTCAGATTCGACGAATGTGTTTACCACCAGGCTCAGCGCTTCGTCCGTTCCGTTGGTGAGGAGAAGCTCGTCGGGACCAACGCCGAAATGCCGCGCCACTTTGCGTCGAACTGTTACCTGCTCGGGGTAGGCGGAAATCGACGAAGCGGCCAGTCTGCGAAGCGCGCGGCGAACGGACGGCGAGCAGCCGATGGGATTTTCGTTGAAATCCATGCGCAGCTTATTTGTGCGGCCCTCGAGCGGCGGATGATAAGGCCGCATGCGTTTGACGGCGCGCCGGATCGGAAGTGGTTTCACTGGCGCACCTCGACCGAACGCGCGTGAGCGAGCAAACCCTCGGCTCGAGCGAACTCTTCGACCACGGAGGCAAGTCGCTTCAGACCCGCGCGCGAAACTTCCTGCACGCTGATGCATTTCACGAAATCTGCGACGGAAAGGCCGCCGCGCGTGCGCGCTGCCCCGCCGGTCGGCAGGACGTGATTGGTTCCGCTAGCATAATCGCCGAAGGATTGTGCGCTCCAGTCACCGAGAAAGACGCTGCCGGCGGAGTTGATTAGATTGAGGAACCCGTCGGCACCGCCGATGATGCTTAAGTGCTCCGGAGCGAAGCGATTTACAAAGGCGGCCGCATGGGCCGAATCGCGGGCGATCAGTGCCACGCCGTTTCTTTCCAGAGATCGGCGCGCGAGATTCGTGCTCGGCAGGTTCGCTAGCTGGCCGTCAATTTCGGCCGATACGGCGCGGGCCAGCGAACCCGAGGTCGTTACCAAAATGGAGATCGCGTCGGGATCATGTTCCGCTTGTGCGATCAAATCGGCCGCGATGAATCGGGGATTGCCCTGGCTGGCGAAAACGAGTGCTTCGGTTGGGCCCGCGAGCATATCAATTGCGCACTCGTTGCTAACGAGTTTCTTGGCGGCAGTGACGAAGCGATTGCCCGGACCGCAGATTTTGTCAACGCGCGGGATCGAACGAGTGCCGTAGGCGAGCGCGGCAATTGCTTGCGCGCCCCCAATCCGCGCGACGCGGCGGACGCCCAGTCGGTCCGCAGCGACAAGCAGCGCAGAGCCCGGCTGAGGACTTGTGACAACTATTTCGCGCACACCCGCTTCCTGTGCGGGGATCACGGTCATGAGCAGGGTCGAAACAAGCGAAAAGCGGCCCCCCGGAAGATAACAGCCGATCGAATCAAGTGGCCGCACGCGCTGTCCTGCGCGAACTCCGGGCTCAACCTCGATCGTCCATTCCTGTGGCTTCTGGCGACGGGCTACTTCGCGGATATTACGCTCGGCATGATCGATGGCCGCAAGAAGCTCCTTGGAGATTTGCTTGCGCGCCGCAGAGAATTCTGCGCCGGAAACCCACACCCGCCGGGCGCCCAGCGCTGTGCGGTCGAGCTTTTTGGTCCATCGAAAGAGGGCCGCATCGCCGTGCCTGCGAACATCCGCCACGATCCGCGCGGCAACGCGTTCAGCTTCGTGGCTGCTGGTGCGTCGGGAGGTAAGGAGGGTCATTTCAACTGCCCTGGTGAGCCGGAGAATGCGCATTAATAGACGACCTTGTTCAGTGGATATTCGACGATACCTTCCGCGCGAGCTGCCTTCAATTTTGGGATCAATGTCCGCACGGTCTTTTCTTCAATGATAGTGTTGATGGCGACCCATTCCGGGTCGCTCAGCTGTGCGACTGTCGGATTGCGCAGTGCGGGGAGTGCGGCCAGCACCTTATCGAGATCTTCGCGGCGCACATTCATCATCAAGCCGACGCGGTTGTAGGCTTTGATCGCGCCATCGAGCAGCAGCGCGATATTCTCGATCTTTTCGCGCTTCCACGAATCTTTCCACGAGGCGCGATTGGCGATGAAACAGGTGGCGGACTCGAGTAAGGTGTCAACCACGCGCAAGTGATTGGCTCGTAGAGAGGAGCCGGTCTCGGTCACCTCAACAATCGCATCAGCAAGCTGAGGAACTTTTACTTCCGTAGCTCCCCAGGAAAATTCCACGCGCGCGTTCACGCCATGCCGCACGAGATACCTTTCGGTCATTTTCACGGCTTCGGTGGCGATCACTTTGCCTTCGAGATCGCATACGCTGTGAATATCCGAGTCTTCGGCAACCGCAAGCACCCAGCGCACGCGGCCAAGGCCTGTCTTCGAATAGACCAGCTCGGAGACTTCCTGCACATCCGCGCCCGTCTCTTGAATCCAGTCCTTGCCGGTTAGACCGGCATCGAGCGCGCCGTTTTCGACGTAGCGCGCCATTTCCTGCGCGCGGACCATCATGCATTCGATCTCGGAGTCGTCGATACCAGGATAATAGCTGCGCGAATTGACGGAGAGCCGCCAGCCCGCTTTCGCGAAAAGCTCAACCGTGGACTCCTGCAAGCTCCCCTTGGGAATGCCAAGTTTCAGGCCGTTCATTGTTTGAATCCCCTCTGCGCGGACTTACCGTAAAGGTCTTCTGGTGCGATCACGCGCTCGGCGATCACACTCGCCGAGCCATCGGACGCGAGACGGCGAAAAAAGCAGCTGCGATAGCCTTCGTGGCAGACGGCGCCGCCTTCCAGCTCTGCCCGAACGAGTAGCGCGTCGAGATCGCAATCGATGCGTAGCTCGCGCAGCAGCAACTTTTGGCCACTCGTTTCTCCCTTGGTCCAGAGCTTCTTGCGCGAACGGCTGAAAAATGTGACAAACCCGGTCTGCTGCGTTTTTGCAAGGGCCTCGCGGTTCATGAACCCGAGCATGAGGATTTCGCCGTTCGCTGCATCCTGCACGATGGCGGGGATCAGCCCACCTTCTTTTTCGAAATCGAGTTCCATTAGAATTCTTCCTAGAAAGAAAAAGCCCGCTGACGCTTGCCGCGCCAGCGGGCCGATGAGTGCTGTCTTTGTCGCTCGAACTAGCCACACCGCCGCGGGCACAGTTTCACTTGATGGTGATGGCTATGATGCACCCGCAGCAGTCTCATGTCGGTACTGAAGTTAAGCTACGGACTAGTCTTTGTCAAGTGCGCAGTCGCGGATGTCAAAGCTCTTTTAAAATGTCCCCTCGCTTACCTCGATTAAAGTGTCCCCTTTTTTGTGTTCTGCCTCCTTTTTCTTTTCTTGCGGTCGTTCTCGAATAAATTTTGCGCTAGCAGGCCCTAGGAACGACGCATCCGATCTGGCTTGACCCACGGCATGCCCTCTTTTGGGCTTGCCCGGAGCGAAGTCCTGCGGAGCCCCCGCGGACTGCTGGGACCTGTGAGCGAAGTCTTGAGAACAGAATCTGCGGATTCGCTTAGTCTAATGAAAGCTTTGCTTTGAGTGCGTAAACGACCAAGTTATCAGTGAGTGTCACCTCAGCAAGTCTTCCAGCTGAACCTTGGCATCGGTTTTTGCGTCGCGGTACTTCACGATGACAGGCGTGTAAAGGGAGAGGTTCCAGTCCTTGCCGCGGCCGTGGGAGACGGCTCGAGAACCCGCCACGACAACAGCGTTTTCGGGAATAACCAGGGGCTCATCGTCGCCAGCGCTAAGGATTTTGCCGGTGACGATGTCATAGACCGGGGTTGAACGATTCAAAATAGTGCCGGTGCCAAGCACGGAGCGGCGCTTAACGACGGTCCCTTCGTAGACGCCGCAATTGCCGCCAACGAGCACTTCGTCCTCGATGACTACAGGCATCGCACCGATCGGCTCTAGGACGCCGCCGATTTGCGACGCCGCTGAAATGTGGCATTTCTTGCCCACTTGAGCGCAGCTGCCAACCAGCGCATGAGAATCGATCATGGTTCCTTCGTCCACATAGGCTCCAACATTGACGTACATCGGCGGCATGCAGGTGACGCCTTTCCCCACGTAGCAGCCGTCGCGAATGCTGGAACCGCCGGGAACGATGCGAATGCCGGAGACGGCGTCAAATCTCTTTACTGGGAAAGTGGACTTGTCGAAAAACGGCTGGCGCTCGAGGTCAACTGACATATCGACAATGACGCCCATGCGAAAGCCGAGCAAGATACCTTTTTTGACCCAGGCATTCACGCGCCAGCCAGTTGGTTGGGCGATATCCGGCTCCGCCGCGCGAAGCTCCCCACCGTTCAGCGCATCTTTGAACTGCTGAAAGAGGCGACGGTGGTCCTCGGTGTAACTGGTGGGAGTATTGTCGAAGAGCCGCTCGATTTGGCGGCAAAGCTCAGCGGCTGGCATAGACCTGCTGAATCAAGCCGACGGCCTCAAGCGCGGCGCGAATTTTCGCGAGATTCTCGGGCTTGGGAGCAACAAGCGGGAGACGAAAGGCCGGCTCGAGCAGACCCATCAATGCCAGGGCAGCCTTCACCGGACCGGGATTCGTCTCGATGAAATTCACTTCCATCAGTTGGGAGTAGCGGCGATGAATTCCGCGTGCCGCGCCGAAGTCGTTTTCGAGCGCGAGTTGCACGAGACGGGTCATCTCCGCTGGAATTTCATTGGATGACACCGAGACGAGACCCCTGCCGCCGAGGGCCATAAGCGGGAGCGTGATCGCATCGTCGCCGGAAAGCACGAGGAATCTTGAAGGCACCAGGCTCATCACAACTGCCATCTGAGAAATGTTTCCGGAGGCTTCCTTCACGCCAACGATGTTATCGATTTCCGCGAGGCGCGTGATCGTGACCGGTTCGATATTGACCCCTGTGCGCCCCGGAATGTTGTAGAGAATGATAGGCAGCCGAATCGCAGAGGCGATCGCTTTGTAGTGCTGGTACAGCCCTTCCTGGGTCGGCTTGTTGTAATACGGCGCAACAGACAGGATTCCGTCTGCGCCCATGGCCTCGAACTCGCGGGCCATTTCGATGATATGGGTGGTGTTGTTGCCTCCGGCGCCAGCCAACACGGGAGTTTTGTGGGGCCGCGCTTCTTCGATCGTGATCTCCACGATGCGGCGTTGTTCGGCGCTGGTGAGCGTCGGGCTCTCGCCCGTAGTGCCGCAAGGCACAAGAAAATTGATCCCGGCTTCGATCTGCCGCCGAACCAGCCTCCGCATAGATTCTTCGTCGAGCGACAAGTCCTGGCGAAACGGAGTCACCAGCGCGGTGCCGCATCCCGTAAACATCGCTGCCTCCTTCTGAATGCTGAATCCCTAATCCAGTTCGTTCACAACTTCGCCAAACTCGAAGAATCCCCTCTTGCCAACGATCCAGCGCGCCGCCCGCAGCGCTCCCCGTGCAAACCCCTCGCGGCTTCGAGCCGTATGCCGGATCGTGATCGTGTCAGCCGCCGAATCGAACCCGATCTCATGTGTTCCCGGATGCGCGCCGGCACGGCTTGCGCTGGCATCAATCGGTCTAGGGTAGCCATTTTGCTTCATCGTTTCGACGAGCGCCAGTAGCGTTCCTGACGGTGCGTCCTTCTTGGTCGCATGATGAATTTCCCAGGCCCACGCGCCATAATCCGGTTGGCGCGCCATGCGCCGCGCGGCCTCGGCCACTACTTGCGAGAAAATGCTTATGCCAACTGAAAAGTTGGGGCTCCAGACCAGGCCTGTACCTGCCTGGTTGACTGCTCTTCTGGCGCGATCCAGTTGGCCGAACCAGCCAGTCGTGCCGACGACTGCGTTTACCCCCAGCTGGGCCAGCCGCTCGATATTTTCAGGCGCAGCCGAGGCAGTGGAGAATTCGATCGCCGCATCGATGCCGCGAAAATTCTCCTGCGTCAAGCCTTCGAAAGTCGCATTGTTGTCTATATCGAGCCGCAGTTTCACCTGGCCCTGGTATTGCGGGGCGAGCTGCTCGATCAGACGTCCCATTTTGCCGTAACCAATGATCGCCAGATTCATCCGCCCTGGACCCTGGCCAGAAGACTCTTTACCATATTCGCGTACACTGCGGCGGCTTCCGAAAGCTGGCGTTTCGGGACTCGCTCTTCGGCCGTGTGTGCCAGGTGGATGGTTCCCGGTCCCAAAAGAAGCGGCTCACCCCAGCTACTGCCGAAGACCGGGACATCGGTCGTAAATGACACAACCGCGGTCGGCAGACCATCGACACTCTGAAAACGGATCGGCGGAATCGAGAGCACCTCTTTCAGTTCTGCGCGGGTGCCCACGGCTCGCGACAGCGCATCTCGAACGGGCTCCGCATCGCCGATTACGCGGACGAGAATCTCGGCCTTGGCCGCATCGGCGATGACGTTGGGAGCGCGGCCCCCCGAAATGGTGCCGATATTCAGGGTCGAAGGCCCCAGCAGCCCGTCCGACGGCAGAGCCACTCTCCGAATCGCTTCGAGCGCGTCGAGCAACGCTTCGATCGCCGACTCGCCCAGTTCCGGATAGGCCGAGTGCGCCATTTTGCCGCGTGCAATCAGTTCGAAACGCAGAGTCCCTTTAGAAGCCAGGGCCAGTTTGTTTTCTGTTGGTTCGCCGTTGACGAGATATTTCGAACCGCGTGGCGAGCGCGCGGCCACTGCGGCTCCGGCGCTGTTGCGTTCTTCGCCCACCACGAACAGCAGGGCAAAATTTCTTATCTTCTCGCCGAGCAGTTTTTCCGCCGCAGTGACCATCGCCGCGATGATGCCCTTGGCGTCGCACGCGCCGCGACCCCAGACAAACTCGGAGTCTTCGCGCGAAGGGAAAAACGGCGGCACAGTATCCATGTGCGTCGATAACGTAATAGTGGGCGCATCCCAATAGGTGAGCACGTTGAAGCGGTTGGGCCCGACGTCCATTTTCTCAACGCAGCCGCCGGTGCCCGCCGCCATCCTAGACAAATAGTCGTGCAGATACGACCCGACCTTGCCCTCGTTTTCTGTGATCGACTCGATGTCCACGAGCGCTCGAGTCAGCTCGATTACGTTCATGGTTTGCCTGTTTAGACGGAGCGAGACCAAAGGGAAGGATACGCGAGAGGCAGGCTCGTGTCTCTCTCCTTGATAGCGCTCCATCCCGCTACCGGGATGGCAGTGAATAAACCTTTCAGCTTATCCCCCAACCGCGCCGACTCAGCCCCCGACACGATTTCGGCGGAAACTCCTTGCGCCCCTTTTGCCTGGCCGTCCGAAGCTGCTCGGAGGATCCGACCGGCTACTCATGACGTCCGCGCCTCTACCAGGAACGATCCGAGTCTATCGGTGCGTTATCATCAAGTCAAGCAAGCGGCGCGATAAAAGGCCAGATTTACAGTTTAGCCCAGAATGCCACGACGACCGCGCCGACGATCAAAAGGAACGAGACAGCGTAGTTCCAGCGAAGCCGCTCGCCAAGATACAACCAGGCAAAAATGACGAATACAGTCAGGGTGATGCATTCTTGAATTACTTTGAGCTGAGATCCGGTGAACTCGCCACAGCCCAGACGATTGGCGGGCACCTGAAAGCAGTACTCGCCAAATGCGATTAGCCAGCTCACCACGATCACTTCACGAAGAGGAGCCGAACGATGCTTCAGATGACCATACCAGGCGAACGTGATGAACGTGTTGGAAATGCAGAGCAGAAGTATTGTGCGCATCAAGCGATGATAAGATGCGCGGCGCGCTCCAGCAATGCGCCGAGCATCGCGCCTGTGGCTCTTTGCTTGCCGGCGAGTTCCCAGTTCTTTCAGTTATTTCCAGTTCTCGCCCCCATGAACCGCGAGTCCTCGTATGCCTTGCGCGGAATCGCGACGGTCTTCTCATCCTGAGCCACGCTGATGCCCTGGCCCACTCGGATACTCAGCCGATCCACGGAATTCGCAGGGTGGGTCGAGGTGCGCAAGATCAGTTTGCCCTGCACAAAACGTAAATGAGGCAGGGTCAGAGCCGACAAAATCGGACACAAATCGCACAACCTGAGCAAGCACCTGCCGCACTAGAGCCGGCGAAAGGCGCCTTTCGAACTCACGCAGAAACTCATCCAGGTAGGCTTCCGGCTCGGGCATTTTCGATATTCTGCGAGTGTGACAGAGGGGCCCGAGTGGACCAAATCAAATTCGTCTTCGGTAGAACCGGTTTGGAAAACAAAAAGGCCAGAGCGCCTGTGTCACGCTAGGTTTGTGGCTTTTTGGGGCAGAATTTGTATGATGGTGCGCCATAATGCTTGTTGGGAGCCGCGAGCACGACTGCGGGTGGCCCCTCCCATGACGCCAAAATCTCGCTCGAAGCGCACAACCCAGCCGCCGATCGATGCCGATCCCGTACAGTTCACTGCATGTTTTGCCTACAGAGGCCCGTCATCTGGCAAACAGAACCTCTTTTGCGAGGGCGTTGCACTCGATCGTATTGCCGGGTCGGTGGGCACTCCAGCCTACGTGTACAGCCGGGCCAGCATCGAAGCCGCGTATCGCGCGCTTGATCGTGCCTTCGGCTCGCTTCCCCATACCGTGTGCTACGCCGTAAAGGCAAACTCGAATCTTGCGGTCCTGCGAGTGCTCGCTGAGCTCGGAAGCAGCTTTGACATAGTTTCAGGCGGTGAGCTTGACCGTCTGCGGCGCATCGGCGTACCGGGCAATCGCATCGTTTTTTCGGGCGTCGGCAAAACCGTCGAGGAGATCCGGGAGGCACTTCGGTATCCCGGAAAGGGATCGCGCAGCAGTGGCATTCTGATCTTCAATGTTGAATCGGGTGCCGAACTGGATCTGCTGGTAACCGAGTCTTCGCGCCACGTCTCGGCAGGGGGAGTTCGACCCAACGCCTCCTTGCGGGTGAACCCCGATGTGATGGCGGGCGGACACCCACACATCTCCACGGGCACTCGCGAGCACAAGTTCGGCGTGAGCTGGGGCGAAGCGCGGCAGCTGTACCTGGCGCATAGGGATTCGCGCTGGCTGGCATGGCGCGGAATCGGCGCGCATCTCGGCTCGCAAATTTTCAGCTTGCATCCTTACCGCCAGGCCCTCACACGCTTAGCCTCCTACGTGAAAGATCTCGCGCTGGAGGGAATTCAACTCGATTACGTCGATATAGGTGGGGGCTTGGGTATTCAGTACACGGTCGAATCGCCGCTCGTTTTTGCTAGGTATGCGCGCACTCTGGCGCAAATCGTGCGGCCTCTGGGTTGCAGGCTACTCATCGAACCCGGACGCGCTCTTGTCGGCCCAGCAGGCGTGCTTCTGACCCGCGTTCTCTGGCTGAAACAAAATCATGCCAAGGCGTTCGTCATTGTGGACGCGGCGATGAACGATCTGATTCGCCCCGTTCTGTACGGGGCCACGCACGCGATCACACCGGTGGTTCGCAATCACACCGCGCGCGCGCAGACGAGGCGGGTCGATGTGGTGGGGCCCGTTTGTGAATCGGCCGATTTTCTTGCGCGCAATCGGCCATTGCCGGCCGTCGAGCCGGGAGATGTGCTAGTCGTATGGACGGCTGGCGCCTATGGTTTCGTGCAGTCCTCGAACTACAATGCTCGCCGCCGCGCCGCCGAAGTACTGGTAGAAGGGCGCGAGTTTCGGGTCGTGCGCCAGCGCGAGAACTATGACGATCTCGTTCGTGGCGAGCAGCTTTGAACACAGCAACCGGGCCACTCGAAAGAAATTTGACGAAATGCTCCTCTTTCCTGCCTTTCTGAAACTCGCCGGACGCCGCTGCCTTGTCGTCGGCGGCGGTCGAGTTGCCGAGGAAAAGATTCAAGGATTGTTGCGCGCGGAAGCCCAAGTACTCGTTGTTGCACCGAGTGCCACCGGACGAATTCGAACGTGGGCGGATGCCGCCAAAATCAGCTGGATTCCCCGAGAATTCCGCCCTGCCGATTTGAGGGGCGCCTTTCTCCTGGTAGCCGCAACATCCTCGCCAGGGCTCCACGCACGCATCTACGCGCAGGCCAAACGGCTTGGGGTTTTGTGCAACGTCGTCGACGATCCCGAGCATTCGGACTTCTACTATGGCTCCGTGGTACGCCGCGGATCCCTGCAGATTGCGATTTCGACGGGCGGACACAGCCCCGCTCTTGCGCGGCGTCTCAGAAGACAATTGGAGGGAGAATTTGGGACTGCATATGAGGAGTGGCTCGAAGAAATCGGCGCCATCCGAAAGCAGCTTTTGGCAAAGCGCCTTTCTCCGCGCCTGCGCAAGGCGCTCCTCCATCAGCTGGCCAGCGACGAATCCTTCCAGCGATTCCTAGAGCGCCGGAAAAGCGGAAAAAAAGAATGAACCCCAATATTAACGATTCGTAAAGAGCAAGCGAAAAATGCGACAAAACAGTTGTCTGGCGGGATTTAGAACACGAATCGTTTCCATCGATAAATCGACGAACGCACACAGCGAATCGCCTGCTAGAGTCTTTTTATTCGTCGATGCGGCTGGGTCGCGGCATTCCCCCCCACCAAACCTTCCGAGGCCCAGCCGCTCGCCGACTTCCCCGATTCACCTTAGCTAGAAACTCCGCGGTGCTTCCGATTTAGCATGGCAACCGCGTGTTGAGCCGCCTCGTTCACGAGAAAGCCCATTTTGGGGTGCGCGGGTTGGAAATCCACATGAAAGCCTTGTTCGCGCAGCGCGCGGCTGGTAACCGGCCCGATGGAGCCCACCACAATTCCTGCGAAGCCGCGGCGCAGATCCCGCTCCCGATTCATTTCCTGCGCGACTTCGAGCAGGTGCACGATTTGCACGGAAGTCGTGAATAGCGCCATATCGATTTCAGCGCTGGCGACTGCTTCGATCGCCGCGCGCAACGGACCGATGTCTTCCGGGAGCGCCCACTGGTACACGGGCACACGCGTGACATGCGCGCCGCGTTCGGCGAGGCCTCGCAGCAGTTCGGGATTTTCTGTCCCGTATTCCTGTACCGCCACCCGGCGATCCTTTATAGGCAGCGAGTCTTGGTTTTCGTCGAGCGCATCGAGGAGATCGCGCCAGGTGTTCGGCTCGGGCACAGCGAGTGTTACAGGAACATTCAGTTCCTTGAGTGCCGCCACCGGTTTTGGCCCGCGGGCCACAATGCTAGTTTTGCGCAGCGCCCGAGCAAATTCCTCGACGGGGTAAAGTTTCTCAACCACTCGCGCAAGCGTGCGCGTGCCCCCTCCGGTAAGGAAAATGACAATATCGAACTCTCCTGCCGCTAGCGCGCGGCCAAAGGCAAGCGCTTCTGTGTTCGATAGAAGGGGAACTTCGCGCATGGATGGCGCGACGATGGCGCGCCCGCCATAATTCTCGATCAGCTTAGCCATTTCTGCCGCGCGCCGGCTTTCCAGTGAGAGCACGCGCAGACCGTGAAGCCCCGCAGTTTTAATTGGCTCGGTCACGGCAACCTGGCTAGTGGCGGAAGTGACGCAGGCCGGTGAAGACCATGGCCATTCCCAGCCTATTCGCGGCGGCGATCACGGCTTGATCGTGGATTGATCCCCCCGGCTGGATCACGGCGGTCGCCCCGGCTTTTCCCGCCTCTTCTACGCCGTCGGGAAAGGGGAAAAATGCATCAGAAGCGACAGCGCTCCCCGCGAGCGAAATCCCAGCTGTGGCGGCCTTGATCACGGCGATCTTCACGGAATCAACCCGGCTCATTTGCCCCGCGCCCACGCCGAGCGTCTGCCCTTCGCCTGCGAAAACAATCGCGTTCGACTTCACGTGCTTGGCCACTTTCCAGCCGAACAGCATCGACCGTATCTCAGCCTGAGTGGGAGCACGCTCGGTCGCCACCTTCAGGTCGGCTTCGGCGATTTCGTGGCGGTCGGGTTCCTGTACGAGCATACCGCCCGCGATTGGCTTGAATTGGAGTGCCTCGGCGTCTGGGCCCTCCTTCATCTCGAGCAGGCGCAGATTTTTCTTGGTCGCGAATTTCTGGAACGCCAAAGAATCGTAGCCTGGCGCGACAATGCACTCGACGAATAGTTTGGCAACCTCTTCCGCTGTCGGCGCATCGACTGCACGATTGAACGCGAGCACTCCGCCGTAGGCGGACACCGGGTCACAGGCGAGCGCCTTCACATAGGCGTCGCGCAAAGATTCTTGTTCGGCCGCTCCGCACGGGTTGTTGTGTTTGATGATGGCCACGGCGGGGCGATGAAACTCTGCTACCAGCGCCGCGGCAGCGTCGAGATCCACGAGATTGTTGTAAGAAAGTTCTTTGCCTTGAAGCTGCTTTGCGCCCGCAAGTCCGATTGGCGCGCCCCCAGTCGGCACGTACAGCGCTGCCGCCTGATGCGGATTCTCTCCATAGCGCATCGTCTGCCGCCGCTCAAGCGCAATGTGAATCCGCCCGGGCAGCCTCTGGCCGGGGCCAAGGGATAGGTCGCCGTTTGCTGAAAGGCGTTCCAGTTCGGTGGCAATCTCGCCGTCATAGCGCGCCGTTCGCGCATACGCTTTGCGTGCAAGGCCGAGTCGGGTCGAAAGGCTCAGCTCTTTCTTCTCCTGCAGTTCGCTGGCGATCGCCGCGTAATCGGCCGGATCTGTCACGATCGCGACGCTCTGGAAATTTTTTGCGGCCGATCGCACCATGGCCGGGCCACCGATATCGATGTTCTCAATCAGCTCTCCCGGCGTTACTCCGGGCTTCGCTGCCGTCGCCAAAAAGGGATAGAGATTCACGACCACCAGATCGATGGGCACGATTCCGTGGTCCACCGCCTGCTTGCGGTCTTCGGGCTTGCCGCGCTGAAACAGAATCCCGCCGTGAACCTTCGGATGCAGGGTTTTGACGCGTCCTCCGAGCATCTCCGGCCAGCCAGTCAGCTCAGACACGTCGCGGACGGAAATCCCCGAATCGCGCAGGAGTCCCGCCGTACCGCCCGTAGAAACGATCTCCACTCCCAGTGACCTAAGCTCGCGCGCCAAATCGACGACGCCAGTTTTGTCATAGACGCTGATCAGGGCTCGCTCAATCGCCAAGGCCGCGCCTCCGGGTTGGGAACGCGAGAAGAACCGCCAGTGTAAGCGTTCGCGTAGAATTTCGAAAGAGGAGCAAGCTCGAGTCGTTGAGCCGGGTCCTTTTAGGGAAACTACCGTCGGGGACACAGGCAAAGATCTCTCCCCACAGGCGGATCGAACTCCAACACAGTCGCTAGCGTGTTGCGAGCAACGGAGTCACGTCCCTTTCCATTTCCGCGAGGGTGAGCGCCTTTTGGTAGAAATGCGCCTCCTTGCCATCGCGATCGAAGATCATGGTCATCGGAAGCGCTTCGCTCGCGGCCCACCGCGTGTCGACATCCTTGTAATACTGATCGTCGGTCGAGGTCGCAATATAGACCGAGAAGGGCGGCTTCAAATCAGCGATATATTTGGTTAATTCCGTCGTTTCAGCTGCGTCGTTTCTGTCGTTCATGGACACTTCGATGACCTGGAGCGAGTCCTTGTATTTCGATTGCAGCTTCATGATGTCGGGAAATTCGGTGTGGCAGGGGACGCAATAGGTGGCCATGAAGTTGAGGAAGACCACCTTACCCTTGTTTGCCGCAATCAGCCCCTTGATGTCCTTAGGATCGACTGCCTTCAGATCCGGCTGGGCTGATTGGGCGCGGCTGCCGCGCCCGGCGAGAACGAGAACGCACAAAACGCCGAGCGCGAGATAAGCGAGTTTCACCGGCCAGCTGCGCGAGACCATGGTTTTACTGGCCATTTCCGCCAGGCGCCGCCGTCGCGAGCATCTTCACTGACGCGTCCTGGACTTGATTGAACGTGGTGTCTGTGATGTTGACGAAGTTGGCCACAACTTGGCGATTGTCGTTCACCAAGATGGTATTGTCCGCCGCGGGGTTCAGCTTGTAAATGCGCATGCCGGAATCCTGGAGGCCCCTCGCGAAATAAACGAGCGGAATCTGAACTCCCTTGTCCGCTGCGAGTTTCTCGAGCCATTCCTTGGAGGGAGCGCCCTCCGTCATTACAACGAAGCCCTTAAGATTCTTCTGCGACCTCACCAAGGTGTCGAGCTTGACGATCAACTCCGCCGCCTGATCGTTCGGCTTGTTGAAGAAGCCGATCACCGTTGGTGCGGGGCCGTACTCGCAAACGTAGCAGGTGTCCTGCCCCTTATACTTGCCAGTAACGTCGATGACGCGCAGCGACGGCGTCACTGCGCCAACGGGTCGACCTGAGGTGATCGGTCCGGACGGCGTGGCGGGTTGAGCAGCAACATTGGCTGGTGTCGTAGCAGGCTTCGCGTTCGAGGCAGTGTTGGCCGTACTCGCGCTCGAGCTTCCAGCCGACGAGCTGCCCCCGGAAGTGCCATTCGCAGCGGCCGCTTCCGCCTCCTTGATTGCGTTGGCCGCATCGGTGCCCTCAACGGGGTACTTGAGGGCGACCCACTTATACCAACCTCCCTCGAGGATCTTGCTATTGAGATAGCCGAACTGAGCCAGCTTTTTGTACATGTCGATCGAATCTTCGTCATGCTGGCATGGGCAATAGAGGATAAGCGTCTTATTCCGCGGCAGTGAAATCGGAGGCTTTACCTGTGGCACCCAGGGGAAATTGATCGAGCCGGGCACGTGCCCTTCCGCGAAGGCTTCTTCGGGTTGCGTATCGACAAGCACGAAGCTCGTATCGTGGTTGTCCATCATCTTTTTGACATCGGCCGGCGTAATAAACTGCGGCGGGGGAGCCTGAGCAGTTGGGTCATCAAACGCTCCCGCATCATCCTGTGCCGCGGCAGGGCGCGGGGAGGAGAGAACGGCGAAAAGCGCCAGGCAGGCCAGCGCCACCCACTTTCCCATTTCCTTGATAGCGGACATAACGACCTCCTCGAATCTGGCCGGCCGGGAGGGCACCCAAACCTACCTTCGGCGCTTATGATTGGATGTTACTACGCCAACCAACCCTGTCAATACAGTGTACTTACAGCCTATCGGTGGCTTTTCAAACAGTATGCCGGCAAGGGATAACCGATCGCCCTCACAACTGATTAGACGCTCGGCCCAAAGCGGGGTTTCATTGCTTGTAGCTGCAAATCAACTGCGAACCATCGATCCCGAGCTACCGACACTTTGCGACGATCAAAGTGATGTCGTCGTGCTGCTGGTCGCCGCTGAACCGGCGAACCTCTTGGACGAGTGAACGGAGCAGTTCGGGAGACTCCAGTTGGCGGTTGCGCCGCAGCGCACTGACCAGGCGCTCCTCTCCAAATTGCTCTCCCGCAGCATTGAACGATTCCGTGACGCCGTCGGTGTAGAACACCACTGTATCGCCCGCGAAGAGCTGGCGCTCGCCGACCGCGCATTCCCAATCCTTGAAGAGGCCGACAACCGTGCTGGTGGAGTCAAGGCGTTCGAGCGCGTTGTCATTTCGCAGGAGCAATGCGGGCAAATGGCCGCAATTGGCGTAGCGCAAGCGCCGGGAATCGTCGTCGTACTCGGAGAAAAACAGCGTAGCGTAGGCCTTATCGGCCGTGTTTTCGCAAAAAAGACGATTGATCGCGTGCAACAGGCGCTGTGGCTGCTCGAGGGCGAAAGGCGTGAATGGACGGCTCGAATAGATTGTACACAAATTACGAAGATGCGCCTGCAAATTTGCCATCAGGAGCGCGGCGGCCGTTCCTTTTCCTGATATATCGCTGATCACCAGCCCGAAGCGCCGGCGGCCGAGGTCGAGGAAATCGTAATAGTCGCCTCCGACGGAGCGGGCCTGCATACACATGCCGTCATACTGAAGCGTGGCGAGCGGCGGCGTCGTTTGGGGGAAAAGCCGCGCCTGCACCTCGCGGGCGTGCTCGAGTTCCTGCGCTGTTCGACGCTCCGCCTCGAATCTTTCCACATGCTCGCGGCGGTGCTCTTCGAGTTCGCGGATTACAGACTCGTCCGTCGTAAGTGTGAAGGTGTTGCCGTCCGGATCTTGAAAGGTCGCCGAGACACTTCCGCAGGGCTGTATTTGGGGCGGCCGAGGGAAGGTAACGCCGCGTTTCGACCACTCTTCGTACTTGCCGAAGACATTCTCGGTCAGAAACGCAATCTGCGTTGGCCGACCCAGAAGTTCATATTCTTTAGAGCCGAGTCGGGGAGAAACAAGAGTCAACATCGCGGTGCCGTCCGGCGGGGCCACCGCCAAAAGGCGCTCGCCCGAAGATGACTCCCTATCCAGGGCCAAATCGAAACCCAACTGATCCAAATAGAACCTTAGGCTGCGCTGCTGATCGCGCACGAAAACGCTTACCGTGCCGAGGCGAAGGTAGAGGTCCTGGCGGTCCGGGTGGAAACTGCAGCGATGCGCTTGATGATGGCTCGCGATGCGGCTAAGGGCGGGACTGCTCATATCCTAGCATTATAGCCTGATAAGCGGCTCTATCTCGATAGCCGTGTACGCTGCTGTGCTAGGGGTTTGAATTCACTCGGAGCGCGCCGGGAGAGAAGACCTGGCCCGCCGACTCGGTGCCGGTCAGGCGTCTTGGCAAGGCGAAAGCGTAGGCCACCGAGTCATCAAGGAAGACCACGTACTGCCGGCCATCGAGCTCGTAGGTCATCGGCCCGGTACCAAACGAACCTCCGGGATAGACGTGCCAGAGAACTTTGCCCGTAGATGCGTCGAGAGCCACCAAGTTTTGAGACATGTCGGCGGTGAAGACGAGATGCCCACCTGTGGTGAGAATGCCGGATTGGCCACCGCGGCCCTCGGTATCGGCTCTCCAGCGGATTTTCCCGGTTTGGACATCAATCGCTTTCAGCATCGATTTCGAGCCAAGGAAAAAATCGCGGCCCGCCCAGCCTTCGGCCGATTTTCCGGGCATCGTGAGATAGAAAACGCCCATGGTCTCGCGCGAGTTGACGTAGAAAAGCCCGGTTTCGGGATCGTAGCTGGGAGCCTGCCAATTCGTTCCCACGCCGCCAGTGACAAGCACGCCGTCGGGCTTGGGCTCTTTCTCGGGACGCGGTATCGGCTGGCCGTGCTGATCATAGCCGCCCAGCCAGTTTGCCGGGACAAATGCCTCGGAGATGAGAGCCTTGCCGTTCGCACGATCCAAGACGAAAAACAAGCCGTTCTTATTCGCCTGCGCCAGCATTTTTCGGGGCTTGCCCTGGAAGATGCCATCGAAAAGAACAGGCGTCATCACCGTATCCCAATCGTGCGTGTCGTGTGGCGAGGACTGGAAATACCAGACGAGCTTTGCTGTGTCAGGATTCAGCGCCACGATCGAACACGTGTACAGATTCGCACCCGCGCGCGCATCCCCGTTCTCAACCGGATGCGGATTGCCCGTGCCCCAGTACAGGAGATTCAGCTCGGGATCGTAGGTGCCGGTGATCCAGGTCATCCCCCCGCCACGCGTCGCCACGTCCGTATCATGCGGCCAGCTATTCCAGGCGACGGTATCTTCCTTTTTAGGCATGGCGTCCCAGCGCCACTCGATTTTGCCCGTCATCGGATCGACGGATTCAAGAAAACCGGGGAGATCCGCCGTGTCGCCGGAGGTGCCGATGATAATGTGATCGCGAATCACCAGGGGAGCAACGCCTCCGAAAGCCTTGAGCGCAGGGTCAGCGACCTGAATCTGCCAGAGCATTTTCCCGTTGCGTGCGTCGACCGAGAGAAGATGCGCATCAGGGGTGGTCATGTACAGGCGGTCCTTCCACATGGCCACGCCTTTATTGCTTCCACCAACCGGCGCTCCGGCACGCGCAAAATGCCAAATCTGCCGGCCATTGCGGGCGTCCACGGCCCAAATCTCGTTTCCGGCCGCAATGTACATGATCCCACCCACTTCGATGGGCATAGATTCAAGGCTGCGGCCATGGGTTTGAAACGCCCAGGCAAGAGTCATCGAGCCGACGTTGTCGCGATTGATCTGCTTGAGCGGGCTGAAGCGGCGCCCGGAATAGTCTCCGTTGTAGGTTGGCCAATCGGTTGACAAGGACTTCAGCAGCTGCGAAGGGTCCAGTTCCTGGGCAGGCAGGCACGCCGCAAAAAGACATCCTAACAGCAAAAGGGCCAGGGACCTCTTCACTTCAAGGTCTCCAGATAGGTGAAGAGGTTGTGCATGTCGGCGTCGGTGTATTTGTCGAGCAGCGCAGCATGCGCGGCAAGGGGATCATGGACTTCAACCTTCACTGAGCTCGCCGGCCAGGAGCGATACCAGCCGTCCTTGCCTTGTATTCCGACATAGAAGCCATCGTTCAGCAGCAGTGTGCCTTCGTATTTTTTGCCATCGGCCAACGTGACGACCGCAGTAGAAGACTGGCCAGAAGGATAAAGGAAGCGCACCTCGAGATCCGGCGGATTGTATTTGCTCGCGATGTGGGCAAGGTCACCGGTTGGAGAATGGCAGCCTGAACATCCACCAGAGCCATAGAAATACGCCTTTCCCGCCTCCATGCTGCCGCTGGCGAGGCGTTCGGCCGGGATATCGTTCGGATAAGGGCCGAAGCGGGTATGCAGATCGAATAGCGTGAGCTGCGCTTCGAGGAACGCAGCGATATCGGTGATCTGCGAACTCGTCAGAGAGGAAAATGCGGGCATGCCCTTCTCGACGCGCCCGTTCGTGACGACAGGCCCGATCAGGTCGGAATTCTTGTCATGGCGGACCAGCGTCGAGCGGATTAGGTCCGGACCGCGGCCACCGGTGGCGTCTTCCCCATGGCACGCGGCGCAATTCTCCTTGAAAATCGCGCGGCCCCGTTCTGCCGCCGCGGCAGGCGCCCCCTCCACCGCAGGATTACGAGGGCCCGCCCCACCCTGCGCAGGCGCAGCCGGAGGCGGTGCACCTTCTTGCCCTTTGAGCAACACCACAGCCCAAAGAACCAGAATCGCGACGACCGAGAATTTCTTCAATGAGCTCCCCCGAAAGTACGCACCTATGCCCTCAGACGTGCACTCTTTCTGCCCGGTTTCCCGGTAATCGCCGATTCTATCGTCCGCGGTCAGAGCGCCGTGCGGTTCTTTGCTGCGGCGGTAAGTAGTGAAACCGAATCAAAAAGACTCTGTCGCCTCGACCATGCTTCGCCACTTTGAGCAGGTCGAGAACACCAAGAAAACCCGATTCCCGCGCAAGTTCCGGAGTAATATCCAGAAGGCCGATTGGCTCGATCGAGTCCACCTCAATCTCCCCTTCCTCCATCCGGTAGCGGCCGCCGATTTTGACCCGCGGCTGCGCCCAAATTCGCACCGTACACGTGATTTCTCCGCGTCGGATCCCCTCGCGAAGCCGCTTGGCAAAGAGCATCAAGAAGAAAGCGAACGCGTCTATTGCCCCGCCTTGGTCAGCGCGGCAGCGGTGATTTTGACCGTTTGGTGGGCCCAGTTAGTTCCCGGATATGTAAAGAGCAGATCATATCCGGGCGAGCCGCCGGCTACGACAATATGAAAATCGTCGGGGCTCTGCACAACCGGTACGCGCCCGCCGGGCTTCAGATTGTCGAGGAAAATTTGTGCCCGGTCCGGCCGGATTCGCCCGTCGGCTATCGATACGCGGATAAATTCCTCCTCCGAGCCTTCTCCAAATGAGACTCCCTTGGCAAGCTTCTCGTAGGGCACGCGAGTTTGTTCATAAAGGTATTCTTGCAAGCTCTTTCGCGTGTAGCCTTTGTTCGCGAGCTCGACCGCGCAATCCGGATGCAGCACAATGATGTGTTTCTGAGCATGAGGCCAAACCACTCCCCGGTTGCGAATTTGCGCCACCATCTGATCAATCACGCCCTGCGCCGTCCATGGAGCTACAGCGCCGCCGCCGAAGACCGCCGGGTTTCCGGCCGACGATACCGTCACGGTGCTGTCTCCGGCCTGAAAGCCCTGGCTCACGTTGTAGGGCTCCCATGGGCTCTTGGCCGTGTCCTCTGAGAACGTGTAGAACGTGTAGGCCTCGAGCCGCCCGGTGAGACCCATGAAGTTCACCTGCGGCCACGTCTGTCCAAGATTAAGCAGCGAAAGCTGGAGGGCCCGGCCTACGGTACTATTGGACCGCCAGCCGATCCCCAGCATCCCGATCCCCGAATTGAAGTTGAGCTCCTGGGCAATCGGACCATCCGCAATTACGACCGGCGTGAACGATCCTGTTGAGGCCACCACGTGCGTCAGGTCGTAGTGCTTGTTGGTGAAGCCTTCCATTGCCGCCAAAATTACCGGAAAATATTCGGGTTTGGCCCCCGCCATCACCGCGTTGATCGCGATCTTTTCGACGGTGGCCGTGCCATTCTTTGGCGCCACTTGGCCGATGACCTTCTGCGGAGAGAGCGTCGTCCCTGCCTCCATCTCTTTCACCAGTTTGGGAGTCGGCGGGACGATCGGCAATCCGTCCGCCCAGCGATTATCGAGGAATAGCTCGTTCACCTTCTGGGAAGTATCAACAAAGTCCTTGCCGGCCACCTTGATGTTCGCGTCCTCGTGCCGTTGCTGTGCTTGGGAAGGCTTGGCTTCCTCGGGCGCCAGCGGCCGTGTCAGATCGTCCAACATCTTGTCGAAAAACTGGTCCGCAATCGGCTGCAGCACTTCTTTGCTTCCGCGCGCGACGTAATACTTGTCCGCCGGAAGAGCCAGCGTGCGGATTCCGGGCATACCGCGGTCTCGTGCGGCGGACTTTGCGTCGTCTAGAAATTCTGTGGTTGTGAAATAAACACCGGGCATTCCTGTCTTTTCGATTTCGATCGTGTCGTGGGAACCCCACCACGTGCAGCTCCCTCAATCACCGACACCGAAAACGAAAAGATCGCCCTGCTGTTTGACCGTGGGATACCACTTGGGCAGGTCTGTAATGGTTTGCGCCGCCGGTTTCG
>Ga0306921_10000610_pt1 | contig 32506 bp, 28 predicted proteins | sample sta12Cox44000080_FD_203760 | JGI IMG/M metagenome (GOLD analysis project Ga0306921, IMG submission 203760) | Lab enrichment of tropical soil microbial communities from Luquillo Experimental Forest, Puerto Rico - statoxic.12C.oxic.44.000.080 (v2)... | ecosystem: Environmental > Terrestrial >... | reverse complement strand
GCCGCGGGTCGGGCGTCGGCGGATGGGCAGGTTGCGAGATTCTTCGGATTAATGAGAGGGGGCGCCTTCTCGCAGGCTGCGCACCATCTGGCCATAGAACTGCTCGGCGCCATTGAACATGATCTGAATTCCAATACAAAGCACGATGAATGCCGACAGGCGGATGAGAATGCTGGTACCGGTAGGTCCGAGCAGACGCTCCAAGTCGTCGGAAAAGCGATAGCAGAGATAGACGGTTACCCCAATGAGCGCGATTCCCAAGGTTGAGAACAGGGCACTAACAATGAGCTGCAGGTGGGCTTCCGAGTGAATGTTACTGCCCAGGGTGAGGGCCACGGTAATCGAACCCGGCCCCACCGTGAGTGGCATGGTAAGCGGATAGAAAGACTTGGATAGAATTGCGTCGGTGCTCGCTTGCCCAGCTAGCCGCCGCTCGGAATCGTCTTCCTGTTGGTTCAGGATCCGCCACCCCGCGATCGTTACTACCAGCCCGCCACCTAGCTCCACGGCGCTCAAGCTCACCCCAAAAAAAGCCAGCACGTAAGAGCCGATGAACAGCGAAGCCATCAGCAGGACCACCCCGTTTAGGGCGACGCGCAGGGCCACCTTGCGGCGAATAATTACGCTGTAGCCGTACGTAAAGTCGGCGAAGATCGGCGCCATTCCGAAGGGATTTACGATCGGTAACAGTGCGGCGTAAACCAGGACTACGTTGCGTATGACAGCATTCATGGCGCCAACAGCATAGCCCATGCCCGTAGCCCCCTTCACTCTGCCCGGTCTCCCGGCACCTTGACCAATCCCGGTTTTCTGGGTTGAATGAATGAACCAGCCACGAGCACCCGCGCGCATGCCGATTCCTCCACGCACCTACGGCGCGATGCAGATGCGATTGCGCGAGTCCCTGATCACGCGCGCTTTTGTACTGCCCATCCAGGAATTCATTCACATTCAGGGAATCAGCAGCATCGCCCTGCTGGGCGCTGCCATTATCGCCTTGATCTGGGCCAATTCGCCGTGGCGGGATTCCTATCACCATGTTTGGGAGATGGAGCTCACGCTGTCGAAAATCCAGCTTCCCATCCACGCCTGGATCAACGATGCGCTCATGGCGGTCTTCTTCCTCCTGGTCGGAATGGAGATCAAGCATGAAATCGCCCACGGGGAACTGGCCGACATTCGCAAAGCATCGCTGCCGATTGTCGCCTCCCTGGGGGGAATGATCGTGCCCGGGCTGATCTTCCTGGCCCTGAACTGGGGCAGCCCTGGTCAGCGCGGGTGGGGAATCCCTATGGCGACGGACATCGCCTTTTCCCTGGGTGTGTTGGGGATGGTGAAGGGCCTTCCGGCTGAGCTGAAGGTCCTCCTGCTGACCCTGGCGATTGCTGATGACATCGGCTCCATCATGGTGATCGCCTTTTTCTATACCGGCACGTTGCACGTCCGGGGCCTTTTCCTGGGCGCACTGATTCTGCTGCTGATGTATTTCCTGAATCGCCTCGGGGTAACGCGTACCATCGTTTACGTCGTGCTGGGGTTTGCCTTCTGGGTCGCGATCCTGCAGTCGGGAATTCACGCCACGATTGCGGGCGTGATCCTGGGATTCATGATTCCCACTTCTCCCCGGCTCACCCTGGAGCAATTTGAGGAGATCGGCGGAGGGATGATGGACCAATTTCGCGCCGCCCGGGCGGCGGGAGATAGCCCGGCGGCCTATCGCGTTCTGGGTAGCTTCGATCAGCTCCTGGACGCTACCGAAGCGGCATCGGAACGAGCGACCCGCAAGCTCAACGATTGGGTCTCGTTTCTCGTGCTCCCGTTGTTCGCCTTGGCCAACGCCGGGGTCACCTTTTCCGGAGGCGCCGGCGGACTGCTGTCGAGCCGGATTGCGTGGGGTATCCTGCTTGGCCTGGTGGTCGGTAAGCCCTTGGGCGTGATAGCTTTCTCCGCCGCGGCGGTAAGAATGGGAGTGGCCAGCCTTCCCCGAGGTGTCAGTTGGCTGCATGTGGCTGGGGTTGGCATCCTCGCGGGAATCGGATTCACGGTTTCGATCTTTATCAGTTCTCTCGCCTTCGATGATTACGGCCACCTGATGGAAGCCAAGACTGCCGTGCTCGTGGCTTCTTTGGTCGCGGGGTTGGCAGGATATTTCGCCCTCAGGCATGAGGCGAAGCTGCAAGACGTACCGCAGCCGGCGCCGGCGTAGCGAGCTGCATCGTCCGGGGCCGACGAGTTGAACAACTCCCTGCGACTTGGCTGCCACGCGGCCTGCCTGGCTTTTAGGCTGCGCGCGGAGCCGGGCTTATAATTGTGCGCTGACGGGGAATCCCCCACCAGCGCTGACGCCCGCATTCACAGAACATCCCGGACCCGGCGAAATTCATTCAAGGAGAAGCGTATGCGTTCTCGTTTTGCGGCAGCAACACTCGGCGCATTACTCACGATCAGCCTACTTGCCTGTAGCAAGAAAGAGCAGGCGACCCAGACTCCGCCAGCAGGCACCGACCAACAGTCACAGCAGACGCCCCCGCCACAGCAGGCACCTCCGGCACAGCCTGCCCAGGCGGCGCCCGCCCAGCAGGCAGCCGCACCAACCCCGGCTCCCGCCCCCGCGGAAACGCCGGCACCGGCGCCGGCAGCCCAGGAACAGGCTCCTCCACCTCCGCCGCAGCCGATTGTTATTCCGGCCGGGACGAATGTCGTAGTTCGCATGGGTGAGACACTCTCATCGAAGACCGCCCAGGACGGCCAGACCTTTACGGGAACCCTGGCGAATGGCATCGCCTCTCATGGGAAGGTGGTTATTCCGGCAGGTTCGACCGTGACCGGCACGGTATCCGAGGCGAAGTCCGCCGGGAAGTTCAAGGGCGAAGGCATTCTCGCGATTCGGCTGGCTTCCGTCAACGTTAGAGGCGTACCCCACAACGTGAGCACGGACGAATACGTGGTTACGCAGAAGGGCAAGGGCAAGCGTTCGGCCGTAGCCATCGGTGGCGGCGCGGGCGCGGGCGCGCTCATCGGCGGACTCGCGGGCGGCGGCAAGGGGGCCGCCATCGGCGCATTGGTCGGCGCCGGAGCAGGCACCGCGGGAGCGGCATTTACCGGGAATAAGGAGCTGTCGATTCCAGCCGAGTCGGCGGTGACCTTCAGGACGACGTCTGCCATTACCATTGAACCCCGGCAGCCGGCCACAAGCGCCCCGTAGCCCTCTAGCCAGGACAGGGCAAGGGAGGCTTCGGCCTCCCTTATTCATTCGACCACCAGGCACGTCATGGCCGAAACTGGTCAAGGCTTCTGGCTTTTCAGTTTTCGCCGGTTTTCATCTGCCCAGTTTGACTTATTCACCTGCCGTCCCCGGCCAATCGCCAGGGCATCGGCCGGCACGTCCTCCGTGATGCACGATGCCGCACCAACGTATGCCCCGGCACCAATCTTGATGGGCGCCACCAGCGTCGAATCGCTTCCCACGAACACTCCATCTTCGATCACGGTCCCGTGCTTGTGGACGCCATCGTAGTTGCAGGTTATGGTGCCCGCTCCAATGTTCACATTTTCGCCGATGACGGCATCACCCAGATAAGACAGATGGTTGGCCTTGGAGCCTCTTCCCAGCTTCGCCTTCTTGGTCTCAACAAAATTACCAACGTGCGCATCTTCGCCAATATCGCTGCCGGCACGCAGGTGCGAGTAGGGGCCAAGCTGGGCGCGGTTGCCGACAACCGAGTCTTCCATGATGCAGCCCGGACGTATCAGCACCTGGTCGCCGATCTCGCAGTTGCTGATAACCGAATGAGACCTGATGCGGCAGTCGGAACCGATCCTGGTCCGTCCGATAATCTGGACGAATGGTTCAATGACGGTATCGGGCCCAACCTCCACATCGCTATCGATGTCGCAGGTTTCAGGTCGAAAGATGGTGGTTCCGGCCATCATTAGCTGCTGCGCCTTCCTGGCCCGTAGCTTGGCATCGAGCTCCGCCAGCTCGACCCTATTATTGACTCCCAGGACCTCGTTCGAATCTTCGGCGCGAAGCGCCATTACCTTGTAGCCTGTGCTGCCTAGCACCGCCGCCATGTCCGTCAGGTAAAACTCACCCGCCGGGTTTTCCGTGGTGAGCTTGGCGATGTGGGCGAACAGCGGTGCCACGGCAAAGGCATAGATGCCGGAGTTGATCTCGCGTTGCTCGCCCTCCCGGTTGCGCAGCGCTTTCTGCTCGACGATGCGCTGGACCTCATCGGTGGCCTCGCCGTTTCTGAACTTACGGAAGACGCGGCCATAGCCGCCAGGATCAGAAGGCTCAGCCGTCAGGATGGTCATCGCTGCGTCATTGGCGAGATGAAAATCGCGCACCCGCGCGATGGTCTCCGGCAGGATAAGCGGCACGTCCCCGGAAAGAACCAGCACGTGCCGGAAGCCTTCTAAAGCCGCGCTCGCTGACATCAATGCATGGCCAGTGCCATGCTGTTGCGCCTGCAGCACGAACTGGATTCCCGTCGACCGAAGGGCATCACGAACCCGGTCTGCCTCGTGACCAATGATGGCGAAGATGTTGGCGGCGGGGACGACCTTGGTAGCTGCAGCCACCACATGCTCCAACAACGACTTGCCGGCAATCCGATGCAGCACTTTGGGGTGGCGTGACTTGAGTCGGGTGCCCTGGCCCGCTGCCAGAATGGCAATCGAGACATCAGCCAGTTCCTGGTTGGCAGACAACGATGTTTGTGGGTTCATCATGACCTGACAGAGTATCAGCAGGAGGTTACGATCCGCGCTGGGCAGCGACGACAGCCGGCTTACGGTCCTCGAGTATAAGGCGCAAAAGGTCGTGCGCCACATGGTGGGTCTCGTGACGGGCAATCAGCCCTCCCGAAGCGTCCAGCTCCGCGGCAAGGTAGTCACCGAGAATGGGCTTTACCCCCAAGGCTTCAATCCGATCGGCGTCCACCACGATTTGCGACTGCCACTGCTCGGCATATTTGATCGCCATGCTAGGCGACACGGGTGTTCGGTTCACCATCGCGTAGTCGAAGAATTCGTGGCGGGCGTGCTTGTAGATGGCAAGAATGTGCTCGGAGGCCGTGAGGTTCAAACTCTCGTTGGCCTGCGTCATCAAATTGCAGATGAACACCTTGGTCGCCGGCGATTGCTTGATGGCCGCCGACAAGTCGCGCACCAGCAGGTTGGGTACCAGGCTGGTGAACAACGATCCCGGGCCCACGGTGATCAGGTCGGCGGTTTCGATTGCCCGCAGCGCCGCTGCCGCCGGCCTGGCGTTCACGGGCGCCATGCGCAACTCTTGGACATGCCGGTCGCTTGCCGTGATGTTGGTCTCGCCGCGGACCACCGAGCCGTCGTCCATGATGGCATAGATCTGCGCATTGCTCGTGGTGGCGGGGTAAATATGGCCGCGCGTCGCAAGTATGGCGCCCGCGCGCTGGATGGCTTCGCTGAAGTCCCCAGTGATGTCGGTCATCGCCGACAGAAACAGATTTCCGAAGCTATGACCTTCCAAGCCTTCGCCCGCCTTGAAACGATACTGGAAGAGGCGCGACAGCAGAGCTTCCTTTTCGGCCAGGGCGACGATGCAATTGCGAATGTCGCCGGGTGGCGGAACGTTTAATTCTTTGCGCAGGCGCCCGCTGGAGCCGCCGTCGTCACTTACCGTGACAATCGCTGACAAGTCGGAGATAAACGGGAGGGTGCGAGGGAAACTCTCTTCGTCAGGCAAAAGAACGTGCTGTTTCAGGCCGTGAAGCAAGGTGGACAGACCGGTGCCCCCACCCATCGTAACTACTTTCACGGGTCGCACCCCGGCTGAACTGGCAAGCTTCGGCATGAGACGTGAGCTTCGCTAAACGTGCCACTTTGGTGCTTCGGACGCTACCTCGGCGCTAGTATCAGGATATAGCAGTTCGGTGAAGCGCGGGTCGTCAGCCAGGCTTTTGAAGTCGGAATCATTTCTCGCCTGAAAGCGATTCGCCGGATTGAGGCGGATGGCCTCGTTCAGACCCGCGATAGCGTCCGGAAAATGACCCATCAGGCAGTTCAGGGCGGCGGAGCCATACCACACGAAATCAAGGCTGGGATGTTTCTTGGTCAGCTCTTCGAAGACTTCCCGTGCGCTTACATAATCACCCATGTTCATGAGCGAGACCGCGTAGTCGTATCTTTCCTCCGGTGTCTTGAAGCTGGCCGCATCGCGGTTCAGCTGCTGCAAACAACTGTTCAGATGGACCGCCGCCCGGTCTGCCAGCTCCGGACTGGGTCCGGCCACAACCTTCTCGAAGAAAGCCTTGGCCCGGTCGTACTTGTGAGATTGCAGGGCCGAGAGTCCGGCTTGGTAGTTTTGCACAGCCTGTGAAAAACGGGGGTCGTCGGAGAGCTTGGTTGGACCACCATCCCGGGCACGCGTTTCAGAACCCTGCAAGCCGCCTTTTCTCTTGTGGTTAGATGTGGTTTCCTGAACGTCTTCTGCCTCTTTTTTCTTCATCTGTGTGCGTCCTTTGGATCGAAGTCGGCAGGCAACCCGTCAGGGCTGTGGAAAACCCAAATGTTACAACCTGTTTCTGGTGAGTTATAACCGCAACCGGCAAATGCGTCAACCGCTCCGGGGGGACAAGCAAGGCCGAGGCTAGTTCATGCCCGCTGCGGCTTCCAGATCGATCGACTTCCATTCCCCCCTGATGATACCCGCCCGAATCTGAGCGGGGGTTTTCCCCAGCTTGGTCTGCTGATTTGCATAAAATACCTCTTTCATGCAGATGGCACAGTGCGCGCCGTGGTCAGATTCAAAACAAGTGTGCAGGCTCTTGTGTCCAATGCGCTCGCAGTAACAGTAACAGGGCATCTGGCTGATCACGACCGGAATCTTGGCCGCCAGTGCGTAGGCGTTTACCTGGTAGGGGTACCTGAAGTTATCGCCCACCCGCTGGTCGGCGGGCAGAATGGGCAACATCTCCCCGGACCGGGGAGCATGATCATCATAGGCGGGAACATGGTCACCCTGAGCCAGGGCAATCGCTCCCAGAGCAACGACGAGCGCAAACACGGGGACCTTTTTCATGACTGTGGCCTCGGCGGATATTTTAGCCGAGAACAACACCGCACCCCAACCGCGGGGACGCCGGTACTGGCTCCCGCGGCGAGGTGGCCGCATTTCCGGGGCCCCGTTTGGAAGATATTCTCTATAATGGAGGCAGCGTATCGAGCCATCGATGAACTCCGTTCGTCACCAGAGAACCGAGGCCTCGCACGTTTCTCCCGGGTGCGAACAAGGCAACACGGCGAACCCCATAACGGCCCCGCAGTCAGCCGGCCAGCGGGCTGGCCGGGTGTTATCACGCTGGGTGCGTGACATCGTGATTTCGTTGGCGGTGTCCGCGTTTTTCATCATCTTCCTCTATCAGCCGGTGAAGGTGGAAGGAACCAGCATGATGCCCACCCTGGCGGACCAGGAACGCGTATTCATTAACAAGTTTGTCTATCGCCTGGAGCCGATCCAGCGCGGCGACGTGGTGGTATTTCGCTATCCGCGCGACACATCGAAGAGCTATATCAAGCGCGTGATTGCCGTTGCTGGCGATCGTGTGCGAATTGAGGACGGCCTGGTGTACGTCAATGGCCACCCGGTGGCTGAAGACTACGTGCCCACGAATTACGAAGACCTGCGATCGTACGGGGAGATGGTGGTGCCCCCTCATTCCTACTTCGTGTTAGGCGATCATCGCAACCTGTCGAACGACAGCCGCGATTTCGGACCTGTTGACCAGAGCTACATCTACGGCAAGGCGGTCTTTGGCTATTGGCCTTTTGCCAAGCTCGGCAAGCTGCACTAGTAAGCCGGTGCTCGCGAGATTTTCTCCGCTCTGCCACTTATCTGGTAATTCATTCCTTGATAAAATCGTTAAAATCCACTCCCCGGAGTAGCGATGCAGGCTATCCTTGCGCTGGAAGACGGCAGGATCTTCCACGGCAAAGGCTTCGGCGCCAAAGGCGAATGTTACGGCGAAGTCGTTTTTAATACTTCCATTACCGGCTACCAGGAAATATTCACCGATCCTTCTTACGCCGGGCAGATTGTAGTCCTCACCAACCCCCAGATCGGCAACTACGGCACCAACGCCGAAGACAACGAAGCCACCCGCCCTTACATCGAGGGCCTGGTGGTGCGCGAATTCTCCCGCGTCAGCTCCAACTGGCGTTCCCAGGAGGTTGCCGAGGAATACCTGGAACGCTACAAGATCCCGGTTCTGGCTGAAATCGATACCCGGGCGCTGGTGCGGCACCTTCGCACCCACGGCGTGATGCGGGGAGTGATTTCTACCATCGAGACCGACCCGGAAAAACTGGTCGCCAAGGCGCGTTCCATTCCCAAGATGGATGGCACTGACCTTGCGAAGGAGGTCACCACTCCCCGGGTGTACCAGTGGGAGGAGGGCGTGCGCTCCTACGAGCCTACGGAGGTGGTTGGAGTCAAGGATAGCGTGCCGAGCTACCGAGTCGTCGCCTATGACTATGGCATCAAGCAAAACATCCTGCGCCGGCTGGTAGGCGAGTCGTGCAGCGTGACGGTGGTACCGGCCACCACCAGCGCTGAAGAGGTGCTGGCGATGAAACCGGATGGCGTCTTTCTATCGAACGGCCCCGGCGATCCCGAACCGGTAACGTACGCGCAGAACAACATACGCCGCCTCATGGGCAAGGTTCCGATTTTCGGCATCTGCCTCGGCCACCAGTTGATCGGGCTGGCACTCGGGGGCAGAACCTACAAGCTCAAGTTTGGTCATCACGGCGGAAACCATCCGGTGAAAGCGCTGGCCACCGGCAAGGTCGAGATTACGGCCCACAACCACAACTTTGCCGTCGATCCCGACTCGCTGCCGGAGAGCGAAGTGGAACTGACTCACGTCGACTTGAACGACAACACCCTGGAAGGCTTGCGCCATCGCTCCATGCCGCTGTTTAGCGTGCAGTACCACCCGGAAGCGGCACCTGGACCGCATGACTCGCACTACCTGTTCAAGGACTTTGTGCAGATGATGGAAAAGTGGAAAGGGAACAATCCGTAGCCTATGCCACGCCGCAACAACCTCGCCAAGATACTGATCATCGGCTCTGGACCCATCGTCATCGGGCAGTCGGCGGAGTTCGATTACTCCGGCGCGCAGGCTTGCAAGGCCCTGAAGTCGGAAGGTTACGAGGTGGTTCTGGTGAATTCCAACCCGGCCACCATCATGACCGACCCCGAGATGGCCGATCGCACCTACATCGAGCCCCTCACCCTAACGTACCTCGAGGAGATTATCCGGGTCGAAGCCGAGATGCTGGCGGCCAGCGGAAGCCCGGGCATCTTCGCCGTTCTGCCCACCGTGGGCGGACAGACGGCACTCAACCTGGCAGTCGAGCTGGCGGATAACGGGGTACTGGAAAAATACGGCGCGCAACTCATCGGCGCACAGCTGGACGCGATCAAGAAAGGCGAAGACCGACTGCTCTTCAAAGATGCCATGACCAAGATCGGCCTTGAGGTGCCGAAATCAACCCTGGTCAACAATCTCAAGGACGGCCTCGACTTTAGCAGCAAGATTGGGTTCCCGGTCATTCTGCGGCCATCGTTCACCCTCGGTGGCACCGGCGGGGGCATCGCCTACAACCGCGAGGAGCTGCTCGAGCTTCTCGCCCGCGGGCTCGATCTTTCTCCTGTCCACGAAGTGTTGATCGAAGAGTCTGTTCTGGGATGGAAAGAGTACGAACTGGAGCTCATGCGCGATCTTGCCGACAACGTCATCGTCGTCTGCTCGATTGAGAACTTCGATCCTATGGGCGTGCACACGGGAGACTCGATTACCGTTGCCCCGGCGCAGACCCTTACCGATCGCGAATACCAGGCGATGCGCGACGCCGCCATCGCGGTTATTCGTGAGATCGGGGTGGAGACAGGCGGGTCCAACATCCAGTTTGCCGTCAATCCCCACAACGGGCGCATGGTGGTGATCGAGATGAATCCCCGGGTCTCGCGTTCGTCGGCGCTGGCATCAAAGGCCACGGGATTCCCCATCGCCAAAATCGCCGCCAAGTTGGCCGTAGGCTACACCCTCGACGAGATCACCAACGACATCACCCGTAAGACGCCGGCTTGTTTTGAGCCCACCCTGGACTACGTCGTGGTCAAGATTCCCAAGTGGCAGTTTGAGAAATTTTCCGGGGCGGATGAATCGCTCGGTCCGCAAATGAAGTCGGTCGGCGAAGTGATGGCCATCGGCCGCACTTTCAAGCAGGCGTTGTTGAAGGGCGTGCGCTCCTTGGAGACCGGCAAACGCATCGACGCCATGGAAAAAATCGAGCCCCGCATCCTCACCAAACGGCTGGTCACCCCCCATCCGGAGCGGCTGCAGTACATCCGCTACGCCCTGGCGCAGGGCATGACGGTGCGTGAGATCGCGCTCATGACCAACATCGATCCCTGGTTCCTGCACCAGCTTAAGGAAATCGCCGACGAGCAGACCGGGTTATATCGGCTCTCGGCCGAATCGCTGAGTGCGGAACAGCTTCGTAATCTCAAACGGGTTGGTTTTTCCGACGCCCGCCTGGCCCAGGCGCTGCAGCTGGGTGACAGCAGCGGTTGGCTCGAGTCCATGCACCGGTTGCGCAGCCAAAACCACATACGGCCGGTCTACAAGCGGGTCGACACCTGCGCCGCCGAGTTTGAGAGCTACACGCCCTATCTCTATTCCACCTATGAAGACGAAGACGAAGCCGCCCCGACCGACCGCAAGAAGGTGATCATCCTGGGCAGCGGGCCCAACCGTATCGGACAGGGAATCGAGTTTGACTACTGCTGTTGTCATGCCGCTTTCGCCCTGCGCGACGATGGTTACGAGACCATCATGGTGAACTGCAACCCGGAGACCGTATCGACCGACTACGACACCAGCGACCGACTCTACTTCGAGCCCCTGACGTATGAGGACGTGATGGCCGTGTATGAGCACGAAGCATCCAGCGGTGCGCCCATCGGGGTCATCGTTCAGTTTGGAGGACAGACGCCGCTCAATCTGGCCTTGCCCTTGAAAAGCGCCGGCGTGCCTATCATCGGAACTTCGCCGGAGAGCATCGACCTCGCCGAGGACCGCAAGCGCTTTGGCAAGCTGCTGGAGGAGTTGAAAATCCCTCAGCCCCCGGGGGCGACGGCGGCCAGCGTGGAGGAGGCCCTGGCCAATGCAAACCTGGTCGGCTATCCCGTTTTGGTGCGACCTTCCTACGTGCTGGGCGGGCGGGCTATGGTGATTGCCTATGACGATGAGTCGGTCAACCATTACATGAAAGAGGCGGTGGAGTATTCGCAGGAGCGACCGGTACTGATCGACCGCTTTCTGGAATCGGCCACCGAGGTCGACGTTGACGCCCTGTCGGACGGTGAAGACGTGGTAATCGCAGGCATCATGCAGCACATCGAGGAGGCCGGTATTCACTCGGGCGATTCGTCGTGTGTGCTGCCTTCGGTCGATCTTTCCCAGGAGGTCCTGGCGACCATTCGCTCCTACACCTTCCGCCTGGCGCGCGCACTGAAGGTGGTGGGCCTTATGAATGTTCAATACGCAATTCAGCGTGACAAGGTGTACGTGATCGAGGTGAATCCGCGCGCCTCGCGCACCGTGCCTTACGTTTCCAAGGCGACGGGTGTACCCTTGGCAAAAATCGCGGCGCGCCTGATGACGGGACGCAAGCTCAAGGACTTTCTCTGGGAGAATGTCGAGCGTGGTTCTGACCTCGACACCGGCAATTGCTATTACGTGAAGTCGCCGGTGTTTCCCTGGGGCAAGTTCCCCGGTGTCGACACCGTACTTGGGCCGGAGATGAAGTCCACCGGCGAAGTCATGGGAGTGGCCGACAATTTTGGCGAAGCCTTTGCCAAGGCCCAATCTGCCGCGGGACAAGCGCTTCCCACATCCGGCCGCGTCTTCATCAGCGCCAATGATCGCGACAAACCCTTTATTGCCGAGGTTGCGAAACGGTTTGTGGATTTAGGTTTCAGCCTGGTGGCAACCCACGGTACGGCCAGGATCATCGAAGATCGAGGCCTGCGGGTGGAGCGCGTGTACAAGGTGAAAGAAGGCCGTCCCAACGTAGTCGACCTCATTAAGGGCGACCGCATTCAACTGGTGATTAACACTCCTCACGGGATTGAACCCTGGTTCGACGAGAAGGCGATTCGCCGCGCGGCGGTGACTGCGCGTATCCCCACGATCACGACCCTGTCGGCGGCTCGTGCGGCCTGCGAGGGCATTGCCGCCCTGCAGCGTGGCCACGTCCGGGTTTACGCGTTGCAGCAACTGCACTCCGAGAGGACCCCCGCCGCCGCGAGCTAAAACCGAGAACACTGGCATGCTTCTACATGGAATTTTCCCCCCGATCACGACGCCGTTCTATCCCGACGGCAAGATTTATCACCGCAAACTCGTACAGAACGTGGAACAGTACTCGCGCACCCCGGTTGCCGGCATCGTGGTTCTCGGTTCGACGGGAGAAGCCATTCTCCTCAACGACGACGAACGCCGGGAAGTGCTGCGGGCGGCCTGCGGGGCTGCGGCCAAGGAAAAGGTGATGATTGCCGGTACCGGCATCGAGTCGGCTTCCGAGACACTACGGCTGACCGAGTACGCCTGCGATGTGGGCTACGATGTCGCCCTGGTGCGCACCCCCCACTACTACAAGGGGCAGATGGCGAATCCCCGGAACATGCTGACGTTTTATCGCTTCGTGTGCGATCGCTCGCCCTTGCCGGTCATCATCTACAACTTTCCCCAGGCCACCGGCTACGACATCCCCGCCGAACTGGTGATCGAGCTGGCTGAGCACCCGAACCTCATCGGCATCAAAGAATCGTCGGGCTCGGTCGAAAAGGTGCAGAAGATGGTGGAAGGCACCCGCCACATTCAGCGCAAGGCTACGCTTACGGAAACTTTCGCAGCGGTCACCGGGCGAATGCTCAAGGCTGCTGCCGATACTGCGCATAACGATGGCGGCAATCTCCTGCCCGTCGGTACGCTGACCGGCGGGGCAGCCAAGCCTTCGTCGATTGCTGTCAAGGTCGTCGGCGGACTGAAGACACGGGAGAAGGAGGTTGGCTTCCAGGTCATGGTTGGAGCCGCCCAGAAACTTGAGCCGTCCCTTGCCGTCGGTGCGGTCGGGGCCATTCTGGCTTTCGCCGATTGCGCTCCCACCGCATGTTATGAAATCTATGCCGCGTGGAAAGAAAGCGACATTGCCCTGGCCCGCGAAAAGCAGCAGCGCATTGCCAGGGCGGCACAACGCATCGTCAGCGAACTCAGCATACCGGGCGTGAAATATGCGATGGACTTCAACGGAATGTTCGGCGGCACACCGCGTTTGCCACTGCTCCCGCTTACCGGCGACCAGAAGGCAGAGGTCGAGCAGTTGCTGGCCACCACCCGCAACTGACGACCATCCCAGGCTTCGAGTAGAGCTGAATACGCCCCACGGCATCAGCTGTGGCCCCGCCAGTGCTACGCTGATTTTCAGAGTCTGTCCGTTAACCCCCACCAACCATCCCGCTTCTGGGCCGGCAAACGCACCTTGAGGTGCTGGGCAACCGTCCAATAGCCGGTCACACCCGGGAGCGAGAACCAGCCAACCGCCTCCTTCGCAGACGCAAGCCCAGGCAGAATTTTGCTGAGTGTCTGCGTGTCCTCGGCTATAGTGGCTGTAATGCCATCGCTCGCACTCTCGCAACTGATTGGCGCCCCGGTCTATGACCCCTCCGGTACCTCACCGGTCGGCAAAGTCCGCGAGGTTGCCCTCGTTCCCCAGGAAGACCCTCACCGAGTGGCCGCGTTTGTGGTCAAGACCCGTCAAGGGGAACGATTGCTCGGCATAAAGTCTGTCAATGCGATCAACGGCGGGGTCCGTGCCGATAGCCTGGCGGGGGAGTGGACGGCTTATGCCGGCGGCGAAGGAATGCTTTTGCTGGAGCGCGACCTGCTGGACCAGCAAATCATCGATGTGCACGGTCGAAAGGTGGTGCGGGTCAACGATATCGACATCCATGAAGAACTCGGTCACGACCACCTGATCCTCAAGCTCAGCGCCGTGGACGTAGGAGCCCGGGGCGCCATGCGGCGTCTGCTCAAAGGAGTGGTGCCGGCTGCGGCGCTGCGCTCGATGATGGAAAAGCTGCCTCCCAAGTTGATTCCCTGGGAATTCGTCGATCTCATCGAGACCGACCCTGCCCGCCGGGTGAAGCTGAAGATTTCGCTCGATCGGCTCTCCAGGCTCCACCCCGCGGACATCGCCGACATCGTGGAAGAACTTGCTCCCGCCGAGCGGGAAGCCGTCTTCCAGACCCTCGACGAAGAAGTCGCCGCCCAGACCCTCGAAGAATTGGACCCCAAGCTGCAGGTCTCCGTGCTCAGCTCGCTCGATTCCGACCGTGCCGCCGACATTGTCGAGGAGATGGATCCCGATGCCGCCGCCGACGTGCTCGGTGATATGCCTCCGGAGACGACGGACGAGATCCTTACCGAGATGGAGCCGGAGGAGCGTGCCGAGGTCGCCGAGCTGATGACCTTCGAGGAAGACACGGCTGCAGGGCGCATGACCACTCAGTACATGGCCCTGAAAGCCGGCGCCAAGGTTTCCGATGCGGTCGAAATGCTGAGAAACTTCGAGGGTGGCCTGGAAAGCGTGAGCACGATTTACATCACCGGGGACCACGACAAACTGCTGGGCCAGGTTCCCCTGGCCAAGGTCGTGCTGGCCACGCCGGAGACACCGCTGATGCTGCTCAGTACCCGGCACATGCCCACGATTCACCCCGGGGCCGACGAGAAAGAGGTGGCTGAGCTGTTCGACAAGTACAATCTGCTCACTCTTCCCGTCATCGATGACGAAGGTATCCTGACAGGAGTGATCACCGCCGATGACGTGATCAATATGCTGCGCGCACGGCTATAGCAGCCATTGCACGACGGCCGAGGCGGTGCAACTTGGCGCCTCTTCCCTCTGACCGTTATTCTGATCAGTATTCCCCAGCTCACCTCGAACTCCGGTGCCATGTCCCAATCTCGGCGTCTGAAAATCTGGAGAATGCGTCTGTGGGTGTTCCTGGCCGTAGTCGGGCCCGGATTTATCACCGCCAACGTCGACAACGACGCCGGAGGTATCTATACCTATTCCGCGGCCGGAGCGCAGTTCGGCTACCGGCTGCTCTGGGTGATGATTCCCATGACCGTCGCCCTGGTCGTGGTTCAGGAGATGTCGGCGCGCATGGGGGCGGTCACGGGCAAGGGGCTGAGCGACCTCATACGAGAGGAGTACGGCTTCCGCATCACGTTTTTCATGATGCTCGGCCTCGTCGTCACCAACTTTGGCAACGTGGTCGCCGAGTTCGCCGGTATCGCCAGCAGCCTCGAGTTATTTCACGTCTCTCGTTACATCAGCGTGCCTGCCGCCGGGATTCTGGTGTGGTTCGTGGTGGTGAAGGGAAGTTACAAAAGCGTCGAAAAGGTCTTCCTGGCGGCGTCGTTCTTTTACTTCGCTTACATTATCGCCGGGGTTTTGGCCGGACCCAGCTGGAAAGAGGCGTTTGTTGCTACCTTCAGGCCACCCAATCGGGCGGCCTTTCACGATTCGGCGTATCTCTACATGATCATTGCCGTCGTCGGAACGACGATCGCCCCCTGGATGCAGTTCTACCTCCAGTCCTCGATCGTGGAGAAAGGAATCACCGCCCGCGACTATCGGGCATCCCGATGGGACGTGATCCTGGGTTGCCTGTTTACCGACATCGTCGCCTGGTTCATCGTGGTCGCCTGCGCCGCGACACTCTATGTCCACGGTGTTCGCCAGATTCGTGATGCTGCCGATGCGGCGCAGGCCCTGCGTCCGCTGTCCAACGAGTTCGCCTACATTTTGTTCGCTGCCGGTCTGTTCAATGCGTCCCTGTTTGCCGCGTCGATTCTGCCCATCTCCACGGCCTATACCGTTTGTGAGGGGCTGGGCTTCGAATCCGGCGTGGACCAAAAGTTTGGCGAGGCGAAGGTCTTTTACTGGCTCTACACCCTCTTGCTGTTCGCCGGTGGCGCAGTGATCCTGGTGCCCAACATACCCCTGGTCAAAATCAGCATCCTCTCCCAGGTGATAAACGGTATCGTTCTGCCCTTCGTGCTGATCTTCATGTTGCTGCTGGTGAACAAGAGCGAACTCATGGGGCGGTACGTAAATGGAACGTGGTTCAACGTCATCGCCTGGGCGACCACCATCATTATGATTGGCCTGACGATTGCCTGGTTCGCTTCCGGCGGCGGCAGCTAAAGAAGATCACCGGCGGCAAGCCGGCCGACCAGATCCTTGTCGGCGTCGAGAAAGTCGAGTTCCGGTAAATCGCGCCGCTTCACCCATCGGACGTCGCGAAAGATCCGGTTTTCGAGTTCGTGCTGATAGCTGTCCACCACATGGAAACACAGATTGACTGTGCTGCCGTTCTCGTAGGTATGGAAGACTTGCGCCACTTCCCGCCCGATTTCAGCCTTGATGCCCAGCTCTTCTTCCAGCTCTCGCTGCAAGGCCTGGAGCGCGGTCTCTCCGGCTTCGATTTTTCCTCCCGGGAACTCCCACTTGAGAGGAAGGGACTGGTGCTCCGTCCGCTGGCAGCACAGTATTTCGTCCCCGCGCCGGATGAGCGCGGCAGCGACTCGCTTTGTCAATATGAGCTCCTCGCCGGAACTGCGGAGGCTGAATGCGAAGCCATTATAGAACTCCGGCAAGCATCGCCCCGGTTACGTTCTCCTTCCTCGAGACAGGGGTTATTCACGGGCCGAGGTGAGCTGGCGGATTCCGCCAGGCTGGGGAAATTGCTCCGGATCGAGCGCCCAGGCGATGGCCTTGAGTCCCTCGACGAGGTTCGAGGCCGCAGTGTTCAGCAGCTCGTCACGAATGCAGAAGACGCGGCGCGCCGTCACTGCCGGCAGCGCACTCCAGTCACGCTGCCTGACAATCTTCTCTAACGGCACCCTGTCGCCTGAGCCGCAGCAGGCCGCCAACAGCACGTCAGGCATGGCTTGCGATAGCGCGCCGCTGGACGTTGTCTTGCCAGGCTCGCCCACGAACTGGCATCCGGCACACTCCACCAGCTCGGCCACCCACGGCTGGGAGGCGATAATCGGCTTGCTCCACTCCTGGCAAAAAACCCGGGGCTTGATCCGGTCGTGGCGGCACAAGAGGCAAACTTCTTCCACAGCTGCCTGCATCGCGGCGACCAGCCGCTCGCCTTGCTCGGCCGCGCCCATAAGGGCGGCAATCGCCCCGATATCGTTTTAGATATCTTGCAGGGTTCGAGGCGCCAGCCCCAGGAATCGCACCCCGGATTTCAGGATTTCGACCACCGCATCGACCTGCTAGGGAACCGAGGCGATCACCAGGTCTGGCTTGGCGGCAATAATCTCTCGCGATTGCGCCGCCCGGGAATCGGCGACAATCAGTCGCGACCCGTTAGCCACCGCGGGGCATACTTCGGCGCAATATTTTGTGCAGGCCACGACCCGCTGCAAAAGGCCGAGGTCCTGCATGGTCAAGGCCGCACTGGGTTGCAGGCAAACTACCCGCCGCGGAGGTGCAATCGAAGCCATCCGGGTTTTGATTATAAGAACCATCGCACCAGGTAGGCAGCCGATGCGCTACCCTGCTGCTCAGCCATGTATTCGCCCCGAGTCCTCGACCATTTCGAACACCCCAGAAACACGGGTGACCTGGCGGACGCCAACGCCCGCGCCCGGGTGGAGAATCCGGTCTGCGGCGACGTGCTGGAATTGTCGGTCAAGGCGGCGGACGGCTTTCTCAGGGAAGTACGATTTCGAGCTCAGGGATGCGTCCCCACCATGGCGTGTGGTTCGCTGATTACCGAACTGGCTTCGGGCAGGACGATCGCTGAAGCCGCCGCTCTCGGAAAAGAGTTGCTGATCAGGGAGATAGGCGGACTGCCCGCAGAATCGGGACATGCGGCACAATTGGCGATTGACGCGCTACGCGCCGTCCTGCAAAAGGTCAAGTGAGCGGCTACACGGTTTCCAGTTCTTCCTCTAACCGCTGCTTCTCGTAGAGCTCCGCGTAGTAAGGACTGCTATCGATCAAATCGTCGTGCGTGCCATAGGCAACGATTTCTCCGTCGTGGAGTACCGCAATGCGGTCGGCATTACGCACCGTAGACACCCGGTGGGAAATGAGAATGGTGGTCCGGCCGCGCATCAGCTCGCGCAGCTGGTTCAGAATGCGATCTTCCGTCTGCGTGTCGACGCTCGCCAGAGCATCGTCGAGCACCAGGATCCTGGGGTTGCGGATCAGAGCGCGAGCGATCGCCGTTCGCTGCTTCTGCCCCCCCGACAAGGTTAGTCCCCGCTCCCCCACCAGGGTGGCATAGCCCTGGGGAAATCCCTCGATATCGGCGGCAATACTGGCGGCTTCCGCTGCCCGCTTCACCTCCCCCTCGGTGGCATCCTCCGCGCCGAAGGCGATGTTTTCCCGGATCGTATCGCTGAAGAGAAAGGTTTCCTGCGGTACAAATCCAATGGATTGGCGAAGCAGGGCCAGCGGAAATTCGCCGATCGGACGTCCGTCCAGCAGCACGGATCCGGGGGCGGCATCGTAGATCCGGGGAATCAGGGATACCAGCGTGGACTTCCCCGAACCTGTCGGACCCACGAGTGCAAGGCTGGTGCCCACGGGAATTCTCAGGCGTATGTTCCTCAGCACCGCCCGACCGCCATCGCCGCACCGCCCGTCGTTTGCCGCCGGCAGGCGGTAGCTGAAGCTCAAATCGCGGAACTCAATTTCCCCTTTCACCTCGCCGGGAGCGCCCACCGGCGGCACCAGCTTATCGGTGACTCCCGGTTGCTGTTGCAGAATGCCGGCGATCCGTTGCAGCGATGCCGTGCCCCGCTGAAAGATATTGATGACCCATCCCAGGGCGATAATCGGCCAGGTCAACTGCACCATGTTGGTATTGAAGGCCGCGAAGTCGCCAACGTTGATGCGGTGCTGGATGACCTCGCGCCCGCCGACGAACAACACGATGACGATGGCGGCTCCCAGGAGGGTCTCCAACGTCGGCCATAACATGCCCATGAGCCGCACAAGCTTCAGGCTGCGTCCGATGTATTCCTTATTGGCGCGCTCGAACAGCGCAATCTCGGCTTCCTCCTGCACGTAGGCCCGCACCAGGCGCGCGCCGGAGAGGTTCTCCTGGGCTCGCGCCGAGATCTCGGAAAACATTGCCTGAATGCGCTCGAAGCGTTCATGGATCCGGCGGCCGAAATACTGCACCACGATGCTGAAGATGGGCAAGGGCAGAAAAGCGAACAGTGTCAGCCTGGGGCTGATGCTCAGCATGAACGCCAGCGACGCTGCGGCGAAGACAATGGTGTTGGCGGTGTACATGATGCCCGGCCCGACCAGCATGCGGACGGCATTCAGATCGTTGGTCATCCGCGCCATGATGTCGCCCGTCCGGGTGCGCTGATAGTAATCGTAAGAAAGGCGCTCCAGGTGGCGGAAAAGATCGTTGCGCAGGTCGAACTCGATTTGCCGCGAGACGCCGATCAAAATCCAGCGGGTGAGGTATTGGAAGCTCCCCTTGACCACCGCTACCGCCAGCAGGTACAGGGCATATCGGCGCAGGGTGGGGACCGTGACGTGGGTGTTGAGAGCCTCCACCGCATTGCGGATGACCAAGGGAAACAGGATCCAAACCGCATTATGGAATAGCACGCAGAGCGCACCCAGGTAGAAGGTGGCGCGATACTTGCGAAGGTAGGGGAACAGCGGTTGCAGGTTCTTGAACATTTACCAGCTGATGGCGAGCCAGTCGGCCGGCTCGCCAAGAAAGTTTAGATGACTCCCTGCGGGAAGCGATTCGCCGGCGGTGACGTTAGGTTGACACGCGCAACAGGAGATAACCACCGGCAAGCCCGAAAATGAAGTCGGGGGCCCAGGCTGCCAGGAGCGCCGGCAGCTGGTTGGCGTTGCCCATGGCCTCGAAAATACCCGCCATCACCCAATACACGACGGCGATTCCCAGGGCGATTGCCACACCGGTCAGGGCGCCGCCGCGTCGCCCCTGGGCGGCAAAGGGAATCGCCAGTACCGCCATCACCAGGGTGATGAGGGGGTAGGCCAGTTTCTTCTGAAGCTGTACCTTCAGACGCACCGTCTCGAATCCGCTTTGCTGCAGATCCTCGATGTAATTCCGCAGTTCGTGGTAGTCCATCTCGGAGGACTGGCGCACTTCCTTCTTGAAATAACTCGGGTCCTCGGTGAATTCGTTGAATGTCGAAACATCAAAGGTGCGGTACTCCTGGATGGACGCCCCATGCAGTGACCGCACCCAGCCGTTCTCGAAGACCCACTTCTTCAATCTCGGCTCCCAATGCGCACTGTCGGCATGCATCCGCCGCGTGAGCTGAAAGGTTGCCGGGTCGAACTCAAACGCCGAAATCCCCCCGAAGCGGTCGGTGTCGGGATCAAAGACCTGGTAGTAATAAATCTGGTTGTTTTGACCGAAGATCCATTTGCGGTCGGCCTGGAGATAGGTTTGCGGAGGCTTGCCCTTGATCTGGTTGCGCAGCACTTCCTGTCGCCGGTTGGTGTGGGGAAGGTAAAGCTGATCGACTACGAACAGACCGGCGGCAAAGATGCCGGACAGCACAATCACCGGTAACGTTGCCCGGTAGATGCTGATGCCCGTCGCCTTCATGGCCGTAAGCTCGCTGAATTTTTCCATCAATCCGAAGGTGACCAGCACGGCCAGCAAAACCGACATCGGAGCCATCAGGTACATCAACGAGGGGCTGAGGTTTAGCAGGTACTCAACCAGTACGATGAAGGCCACCTTGTTGCGTACGATGTCGGTCAGCAGTTCGAAGAATGTAAAGACCAGGGCCAGCATCAGGAACGTGGCGAGGATCATCGCCAGGTACATCGCGAAATCGCGAAGAATCATGTCGTCCAGGATTAGCGGGAACCTGGCGCCGTAACGCTTCCGCGGCGCGCGGTCGCCCACCCGCAGCCAGCGTTGTTCGCGTGAGCCGAGCAGTCGCTGCCCCAGCGTCCTGGTCTTCTCTTCCAGCGCGCTCGTGACCCGGTTAAAGGCGGTAAGGTCACCGGGCATGCGATCGACCCGCCTAACCAGCCACAGTCCGCAAAGGAAGAACAGCATGTTGCCGGCCCAAACCCCCAGCCAGGGGGGCAGCTTTCCCTGGCGCGCCAGGGATACGCCGATAAGCGAGAGCAAGTAGTAAATGAACACCAGCAAGATGGTTAATACGAAGCCAGCACTGCGGCCGCCCTTGCGCGCCGAAAGCCCCAGCGGTATTCCTACCAATGCCAGCACCAGGCAGGCCGCGGGCAGCGCAAAACGGCGATGAAACTCGATTTCGTAGTACCGTGCTTTAAGGTAGTCGTAGGAAGAGGTCGACGGGTCGATCTTGACCAGTGCCGCCCCGGTCTTGCGCTCCCGCGCCGCGTTTTGCAGCAACCCGTGCAGACTCAGCTCCGCTACTGGGAGCAGGTCGCGAGGACCGTGATCGCCGGACGGCAGCTCAACCGGAATGTCGGTACTCTCGAAAGTGGTGATCGAGTATTGGTCTTTGGCTGCACGAACGAGCTCCTGCTGGGTCCCATCCTCGAGGTGAAACCTGACTTTTTCCGTCGATTCACTAAGCAGGGCGCCGCGCTCCGCCAGCGTGATTTTGGGCGATGCCGGCTCCGAGACGTCCGCTAGGAATACCCCCCGCCACAAGGATTGCCCCTTGGATGGAATCGCATCCTGCACGTACACGACATGATCCTTGAACTCCTCGTAAAAGACGCGAGGCTGGATCTCATAGGAAGCCTGCGAGCTCTTCAGCCGTTCCTGCAGCCGGCTCAACGCCGCCGCGGACTGGGGCGCGACATAGATGCTGTTGAGCATGCCCAGCAACCATGCCGAAGCGGCGAAAATCGCTACCACCCGCACGAACATGGCTGCACCCATCCCGCTCGCCCGGATGGCGGTAACCTCGCTGTCGGCCGCCAGACGGCTTAAGCCAATCAGGATCCCCACCAGCACGGCCATCGGCAAAGTGATCATGAACGTGGCCGGGAGGGTATACAGGAATATCTCGCCCACACTGGGAACAGGCGCGCTGTTGCGGACGATCAGCTCCAGAAGTCGGCCCAAGTCGCGCATGAAGATGATGAAGGTGAAAAACAGCAGTCCCATCAGAGCATGGGAGCTCACTTCACTGAGAATGTAGCGGGTCAGGATGCGCACGAGTCACTAGTGTAAAGCAAGTTCTTGCAGGGCGTAGCCTGCGGGCCAGCCCTCAGCTTCCCTGATGACGCGGGACCCACTGCGTGTAGGTACACGGTCGATTCCGCGTTTTCCACACTGGGCAGCAGGTTTCATCACATCGAGGGATTCAATCCTGGCGATTCCGCTGGTAAACTTGTTCGGCAACCGATCGGAAGCGATGACTGCCAACGGCCCGAAGACCCGCCTGGTGCTGCTGTGGCACATGCACCAGCCTTTCTACAAAGACATGATCACCGGCGAGTACCGCCTGCCCTGGGTACGCCTCCATGCCCTCAAGGACTACTACGGCATGGTAAGACTCGCCGGCGAGTTTCCCGGCGTCCATCAAAACTTCAACCTCGTGCCTTCACTCATCACACAGATTCAGGACTACGTGAGCGGCATAGCGCATGATCCCTTCCTCGCTCTCGTCTCCAAGCCTGCCGGTGAACTGACCGGCGCCGAGCGCCGGTTCGCATTGCATTACCTTTTTCAGGCCAACCCCGTAAACATGATCGGACGCTATCCCCGCTACCGTGAGTTGTGGGAGCGTTTTCGGGCGACGGCTGACCGGCCGGAGGGCGCAGAGCCCTATTTCGTCACCCGCGACTACGCTGACTTGCAGGTGCTTTCTCAGCTCGCCTGGTTCGACGAATATTTTCTTACCGATCCCGAGGTCGCCTATCTCATTCGCAAGCAAGCCGACTACACCAGGGAGGATCAGATCGCCGTCATCGCTAAGCAACGGGAGATCCTGGCCCAGGTGGTTCCTGCCTATGCCGAGGCGGCCCAGCGCGGCTCGGTGGAACTTTCCACCACGCCCTTCTACCACCCGATTCTGCCCTTGCTCTGTGACACCAATTCGGGCGCTGAGTCTACGCCCGGTCTGCCGCTGCCCACGCGCCGTTTTCGAAGGCCGGATGATGCCTCCCACCAGGTGGCGCGTGCCATCGAGCTGCACGAGCGGGCCTTCGGCAGCCGTCCCCGCGGTTTGTGGCCCTCGGAGGGCAGCGTTTCCGAGGAGGTGCTGGCATTGGTTCATCGCCAAGGCATTGAATGGATGGCGACCGATGAGGGGGTCCTGGGCCGCAGCATCGGGTACAACTTCTCGCGGGACGCCGGTGGCCGGCTGCATGGCGACAGCGCCCAGCAGCTCTACAACATCCACCGCTTCGAGAAAGGCGACACCCGCATGGACCTCATCTTCCGGGATCACACGCTGTCGGACCTGGTGGGTTTTGTGTATTCCGGGATGCCGGCAGCCGATGCTGCCCATCACCTGCTGCATACCATCCGCGAATCGGCGCGCCCGGTGCTCGATCGCGGACGCGATGCCGTGATCTCCATCATCCTCGATGGAGAGAACGCGTGGGAGTACTATCCTCAATCGGGCCGGGAATTCCTCCGTCGTTTCTACGACGGTCTGGAGAACGATCCCAGCTTCGAGTCGGTCACCGTGAGCGAGGCGATCGCCCGCCACCGGGATTCCAGTTTTGCCCGGCTCGAGCGCCTGGTTCCCGGCTCGTGGATCAACGCCAATTTCAACGTCTGGATTGGCGCCCCGGAAGACAACAAGGCCTGGGACCTGCTTTCCGAAACCCGCGAATACTATGATCGCAACGCGGGCCGGGTTTCTGAGGCCCAGCGCAAGCTCGCCTGGGAAGAATTGCTGATCGCCGAGGGCAGCGACTGGAACTGGTGGTACGGACCGGAACACCACTCTGCCAATGACCGGGATTTCGATGAACTGTACCGTCGCCACCTCTCCAATGTTTACACTGCCTTGGAAGGCGTCCCCCCGGAAGAGTTAACGGTTCCTATCGTCAGCGGCGTGGTGCGTCCCAGCTACCATCCCCAGACCGCCTACGTCCGCGCCATCGTCGACGGATCGGTAAGCGGGTACTTCGAATGGATGGGCGCCGCCAGCTATACCTCCGACCAGCGCACCGCCGCCATGCACGGCAAGCAGTTTCTGCTCGATGCCGTCTATGCCGGCCTCGACGCCGATTCGTTATCGGGGCGCCTTGACTTCCACCACCTCCCCGAGGGGGCTTACCAGGTCGTCATCAATATTGAAGTGTGCCGGGACGCCAAGGAGCGCAACTCACCCTTGGAATCCTACCGCCTGGTGGTGGAAGCGCAGGGAAGACATCTACTGCAGTGGTCGTTGAGTGACGCCGACGAGCGTCACCTTCTTGCCAGCTCCGCCGACGGCGACAACGGCTCCACGCCCCAGGCCGAGGTGGCCATCGGGGAGATTTTCGAAATGCGCCTGCCCTTTGATCTCATCGGTGCCCGGCAAGGCGCCCGCATCCGGCTCCGCTTCACCCTGTGGCGCGACCAGTTGCCGGCAGACTCATTGCCGGTGGAAGGCTGGATGGACTTGTTCGCGCTTCCGGAAGAAGAGATTGTCGACAACATTTACAGCGATTCGCCGCGATAGCCCTCAACCCGATGGGAATTGCCACCGGGCGGCCAGTAAATCGGCCAGTTCTTCTTTCTGGCAATTGCTTGCAGATCGGGGTTAGGGTTAATGCAGAAGGGATGGGCGGCCATCTCCAGCATCGCCAGGTCGTGCACGGAATTGCCGAAGACTCCGTCCACCGGTCTGCCGATCACTTCCCGGATGGCCACCGCCTTGAGCTCGTCCGTGGGCACCCGGACCAGGCGATTTGTCGCCTTGCCGTCCTCGCTGTCGACGCAGGCAGCGAGCACATGACCGCGAGCAAACCCGCAGCGCACTACCCCCGCCTCCACCACCCAGTTGTTCGTCGAAGAAACCGCCCAAAGCTCGCAACCCGCCTCCGCCAGGCGCAAGGTGAGCTGCTGCATCTCCGGGAATACCCGCGAACTCACGACTTCCTGGTAAAACTGCTCTCCCGCCGCATACAGCTGCTGTACCTCCAGGCCCTGGTTCATGGTCACCATCTCGCCGCATATCGCTTCCTCGCTGACCTCGCCCGCTTCGTAAAGCCGGTACCGCTCGACCATGGCCTGCGCCACCTCGGGGCAGACCATCCCGCGGTCGATTTCCCAATAGAAAAAGTCCCGGCCGGCGTCGCCGCTCCACAGGGTACCGTCACAGTCGAAAATGGCTATGTGCAGGCGCAGCTCCAGCACCCGCTCGACAAACTGCCAAGCCATAGGTTGCTATCCCGGCAAGCCTAAAAAGTAGATCCCGCGGGAATCGTTTCCGAGCGCAACAGGCGCTCGTAGTCTTGCGGTGTATCAACGTTCCAGGCCAGCCGCTCGTCCGCGATCGGGACATACAGGATGTGCTCCCGGTGCCGGTGTTGGATATCGCGCGCAATGGCCTGGGCAGGCGCTCGCAGGAAATGTTCCATCAGGTCGCGGCCGACGAGGATGGGATGACCGTGCACCGTCGTGCCTTGCGTCGAAACCTCGGGCACCACCGCCCAGACCCGGGAACTCGCGTTGAGAAAGGCTGCGCGCAGAGACTGCAGGGTCGCGGGAAGCACCGGCGGACGGTCTACCGGGGCAAGGAAGGCGGCATCTCGTCCCCGGTTGAGGACCTCCTGCAACCCCACCTGGATCGAACTGAATTGTCCGCGTTCCGGTTCCGGATTCACCACCAGAAATGCCCCGTGTGCGTGGGCGATGGACTCCAGCGTACGAACGTTTTTTCCCGCCACCACCAGGACCAGATCGGAGTACTGCTGTAACAAATCAATGGTTGCACCAAGAAACGTGTTGGGGGCGGGCGCACCTTCCGGCACCGGCGGCCAGGGCAGCAGCGCCTTGTCACGGCCCATTCGTGTGGATGAGCCCGCGGCCAGTATTACGCCGCAGATACCAGCTGCCTGCGCCATGACTTGAAGATATCAGACGATCCGAGCCAGCCGCCAGCTGCCTGCGATCACCTAAAGCTGTTCGGCGCCTTCTTCCATCTTGTCTTGAGCCACGTCGGAAGACGGTTTTCGGGAGGCGTAGGCGTAGGCCTTGCTGGGCACGTTCGCCCGGGCACGGCGGCGCACGGAGATCATCTCGGCCACGATGGCGACCGCGATCTCCTCCGGCGTGACCGCCCCGATCTCGAGACCGACCGGTGCATGAACGCGGGCGAACTTTTCCGCCGCCACCCCCTGCTTCTCGAGCTCGTTGTATATGGAGACGGTCTTGCGCCGTGAGCCGATCATGCCCAAATAACGGGCATTGGCATCCACCGCCCAACGGAGCACATGCATGTCGTCGCGGTGTCCGCGCGTCACGATGACCAGATATGCCGATTCCGGTACCTGGAGGCGATGAGCATCTTTAAAGTCGGCAACGATCACTTCGCGCGCCTCGGGGAAGCGTTCCCGGTTGGCGTAACCGGCGCGATCGTCCACCACCGTGACATCGAAACCCGCGATCCTGGCCACCTTGTAGAGGTTATAAGCCACGTGCCCGGCGCCAAAAATGTAAAGCAAAGCCGGGGGCAGAACCGGCTCAACGAAGACTTCCAGCGTGCCCCCGCAGACCAGGCCGGTGTCGTACTTGGGATTATTGTTCAGGTTAAAAGTGAGGGACTGCGGCTTTTCTTCCTCCATCACCACCCGCGCTGCCTGCCACACCTCGGCCTCCACGCAGCCGCCGCCGATGGTTCCCACGATCGAGCCGTCGTCGCGTACCAGCATCTTCGCCGTCTGAAATGAGGGAATCGAGCCCCGCGCGGTGGTAATCGTCGCCACCGCCCCGCGCCGCCCCTGCCGCCGCAATTCCACGATTTCTTCGTAGATATCCATAGCCAGCCGCGTCCATTATTGGTCGGGCCCGGAATCGAAGTCAAAACGCCGCCTTGCCGCTCTTGCCCAGCCAGGCGCCTGGAAAGTAGATTCAGGTGTCTCGCATTTCGATTCTGCAGCGTCTCTGCCAGGAGCCAACCATGAAAGCCGTTCGCATTCATGAATTCGGAGGACCCGAGGTCCTTAAGTTCGAAGATGCTCCTGATCCGGAATTGCGCAAGGACCATGTCCTGGTACGGATTCGCGCCTGTGCCCTCAACCACCTCGACCTCTGGGTTCGCAAGGGTCTGCCCGGGGTTACGTTGCCGCACATCCTGGGTAGCGACATAGCAGGCGAGGTTGTGGAATGTGGAGAGTACATCAGCGATCTGCAGCCGGGTACACGGGTGCTGCTGGCACCCATGCTGTTCTGCGGGCACTGCGAGCAGTGCAACCAGGGACGCCAGAATTTCTGTCCGCAGTTCGCCGTGCTCGGCAATAACGCCGAAGGAGGAAACTGCGAACTGATCGCAGTGCCCCGCCTGAACGTGATCGCGATTCCCGATTGGCTTGGCTTTGTGCAGGCGGCGTCGGTTCCCCTGGTCTTCCTTACGGCGTGGCACATGCTGGTCGCAAACGCCAAGCTGCGCGCCGGCCAAACTGTGCTGGTCCTGGGCGCAGGTTCGGGAGTCGGAACGGCGGCCATCCAGATCTGCAAGCTGCTGGGGGCGGAGGTCATTGCCACCGCCGGCCAGGAAGGCAAGCTGGCCAGGGCTCGCGAACTCGGTGCCGATTACACCATCAACCACTACCAGCAGAAGATCTCCGAGGAGGTGAAGCGCATCACCGCCCGCCGCGGAGTCGACGTGGTTTTCGAACACGTCGGCGTTGCTACCTGGGCGGAGAGCATACGGTCGCTCAAGTACGGAGGCACGCTGGTAACCTGCGGCGCGACGACAGGAGCCGATGCCACGCTTGACCTGCGAGTCCTCTTTGCCCGTCAACTTTCCTTTCACGGCTCCTACATGGGAGCCATGGGCGAGCTCAATGAAGTCCTGAGGCATGTCTTCAATGGCAAACTGAAAGCCGTGGTCGACCGCACATTTCCCCTCCCTGAAACCAGGGCGGCTCATGAATACCTGGCCGGCAGTGAGCAGTTCGGAAAAATCGTCGTGACGCCGTAAATCGAGTGCAGCGTGATGTCCGTGACCACAGAATTTCCATTCCCGATCCGCCCGGCTACGCTCGACGATGTAGATATCCTTCAATCCCTGGTTGCCGAGTCGGTATGGATCCTGCAAGCGAAGGAATACAGCGAGGCCCAGCGCCAGGCCGCAATCAGGCTGGTGTATGGCGTTGATTCCCAGCTGATTCGCGATGGCACGTACTTCGCGGTCGAGGCAGGAAGCCGGATCGTCGCCTGTGGTGGCTGGAGCCGCCGTCGAACCCTGTTTGGGGGCGACCAGCATCGTCCCAGTCGCGAGCCGGAGTTGCTCGATCCTGCCCGCGAGCCGGCCAGGATTCGCGCCTTCTTCGTCAGGCCGGGATGGGAACGTCGTGGCATTGGCTCTGCCCTGCTTCGCGCTTGTGAAAACGCCGCCTTAGCGGAGGGCTTTCGCCAAATCGAAATGGCTGCCACGCTGACCGGGGTCGCCCTCTATTCCGCCCATGGCTACCGGGAAGCCGAACGCATCGAGGTCCCGCTGGAGGGGGGCTTGACCCTGCCCATCGTGCGCATGACTAAATCATTCGCTGCTTTCTGAGTGCGGCGCTGCATCCTTGGCGCGAGCCCCGTGCCCGCAGGCAAAGCGGATATAATAGGGTCGATGAGTTCCCCCCCCCGCATTCCTAAATTCGAGAATCCCGAGAGCGGCGCCGAACGCGCCAGCAACCTCGCCGGCTTGGTGGAAAGTCGCGCCCAGCTGCTGCGCGCGACCTTCGGCGAACAGCAGCACGAGGGCGTTTTACTCGCCTCGCTCGATAACGTGGTGAACTGGGTGCGGAAGAACTCCATCTGGCCCATGACCTTCGGCCTGGCCTGCTGCGCTATCGAGATGATGTCGATGGGGGCATCGCGTTTTGACATCGCCCGCTTCGGTGCCGAGGTGTTTCGTCCCTCCCCGCGGCAGTCGGACCTGATGATCATCGCCGGCCGCGTTTCACAAAAGATGGCTCCGGTTATTCGCGAACTCTATCTGCAGATGCCCGAACCGAAGTGGGTGATCTCCATGGGTGCGTGCGCGACGTCGGGAGGCGTATTCAATAATTATGCCCTGGTGCAGGGCGTAAACCAGTGGATTCCCGTCGATGTGTACGTTCCCGGCTGCCCGCCGCGCCCCGAACAGCTCATCTACGCCATCATGATTCTGCAGGAAAAAATCGCGAACGATAAAGGTTCGTTCAAACGCGCGCTCAATCTCGGCTGAGTCAGCGTCTTCCCTGACCCGGCTCCTTGCCTTGCCCTGCCCTGCAGGCCGGCAGGTCAACCCACGGTTACGATTTCGTTATAAACCGCACTCTGCGCCCTCCCCGGTGATGAATCCTCTTTACCCTCGATCCATCCAATGTCTTGGCCTTCGGTGCCATGCGGATCCATCCAGTCGAGTGGCGCTACTCCGCCTCGGGTAAAGAAGAACGGTTCACATGAAAATCGGAATCACCTGCTACCCAACCTACGGCGGCAGCGGTATCGTCGCCACCGAGCTGGGACTGGAGCTGGCGCAGCGCGGGCACGAAGTGCACTTCATTTCCTACTCGCAACCCATTCGTCTTACCGAGACCCAGCCCAACATCCACTATCACGAAGTCGAAGTTTCGCGATATCCGCTGTTCGAATATCCGCCCTACGACCTGGCACTTGCCACCCGCATGGCCGAAGTAGCTGCCATCTACGATCTCGACCTGCTCCACGTGCACTACGCGATTCCCCACTCCGTGAGTGCGATGCTCGCCCGCCAGATGCTGGCCGGCGATCACAAGCGAGCAAGCCGCAAGCTGCCCTACGTCACCACCCTCCATGGCACCGACATCACCCTGGTTGGTGCGGATCCTTCCTACCTGCCAATCACCCGCTTTTCGATTAACCAAAGCGACGGGGTCACCTCGATCTCTCACTATCTTGCCCGGCGCACCCTGGAAGTCTTCGAGGTTGAAACCCCGATCAAGGTCATTCCCAACTTCGTGAACTGTGATATGTACCACCGCACCCCGGAGATCATGCGCCATCGCACCGACTACGCCCAGCCCGAGGAACGGCTCCTGGTACATCTGTCCAACTTTCGCCCGGTCAAACGTATTCCCGACGTGATCGAAATCTTCGACCGGGTGCAAAAAAAGATGCCGTCGCGCCTCATCATGATCGGCGACGGCCCGGAGCGCTCACGTGCCGAATGGCTCGCGGTGGAAAAGGGGATTCACAACAAGATCGACTTCCTCGGCAAGCAGGACCGCATCCACGAAAAGCTACCCCTTGCCGATGTTTTGCTGATGCCCAGCCAGCTGGAATCATTCGGGCTTGCGGCGCTGGAAGCAATGGCTTGCCAGGTTGTGCCGATTGCCACCCAGGCCGGCGGCGTGCCCGAGGTCATCAACCACGGTAAGACCGGCTTTCTTGCTCCCGTCGGCGATGTCGACGGCATGGCGGCCTATGCGGTCGACATCCTGTCTGACCAGGAGAAGCTGGAGGACATGGGAGTGTCCGCCCGCGCCAATGCGCAGGCGCGCTTCTGCGCCAGCAAGATCGTCCCCCAGTATGAGGATTACTATCGCGAGGTGTTGGAACGCGCCTCGTAAAGCGCGCCTGCCACCGATCCACCCATCTCTTCGGCCAGCAATATGGGCAGCATCAGGCGCACGAGCGTTCCCCGCCCGGGCTGGCTCTCCACGGTGATTTCCGCCGCGTCTCCATACACGACCTGCAGCCGCTCGGAAACGTTGACCATGCCGATCCCGGTTCCCGACGAACTGCTGGGGCCCGACACCGGCATCCCGATTCCGTCGTCTTCCACTTCGATTACGATCCGGTTGTTCGCCGTCCGGCTGCGCAAAAAGATACTGCCTCCCTCCAACTTGTCCGCGAGCCCATGCTTGAGCGCATTCTCCACCAGGGGCTGCAAGATCATGCTGGGCACAAGGTGTTCCAGCGAGTTGGGTTCCAGTTCCTTGAAGACTTTGAGCTTTTCCCGTCCGAAGCGCACCACCTCGATGTCGAGGTAGTCGTCGAGGAACTCTATTTCTTCCTGCAGCGGCACGAACGAATCACCCTTGCGCAGCAGCCGCCGCAGGATATTGCTGAGCTTGACAATCATTACCCGCGCCGAATCAGGATCGCGGCGGACGAGCGAAGATACGGAGTTCAGCGTGTTGAACAGGAAGTGGGGATTGATCTGGCTTTGCAAAGCCTCCATGCGGGCCTGCAGCAACAACCGCTCCTGCTGCTCCAGCTTCATCTCGATGCGCACGTTGTTCAGCACCTTGAGGGCGATCGCCACCGCCATAACGGTGCCGGCGTAGATAGCCAGCTCCACCATCAGATTGCTGCTGTCGAGGGCGAAGATCCGCCGCGGAAATGCCCGATGCAGTTGAATACGCCCGAACTCAAGGGCAAGAATCAGCAGGAAAAATGACGTCTGCCAATCGATCAGCGACTTGCGCACGCTGCGCCGGATCCAGTGATAGATGTTGAGATCGAACAGCGGCGAGAACGACCAGACCGCCTCACGCTCCGATGCCACGTGCCGCAGCACGCCCGCCAGAAAGCCGGCCAGGACATTCATCGGCAGAGCCAGCCATTCTCCGAACAGCAGCGCTGGCAGCGAAACCAGGATGCCCCCCGTAGTTCCCACCAGGCGTCCCCCGATTACTCCCATCAGGATGGCGCCCTCAAAGGAAATGTCGGCGGCATAGAAGTTCCGCACCGCATGCCGCACCACCACTCCCAGGGCTATGGGAATGCCAATAACCAGCGCGACTTCAATCTTCTCGCCCAGCGTGCGCTCTTCGCGAAACAGCAGTACCCGGAAGCGACGGGCGCGTACCAGCACGCTGCTGATCGCCGCCGCTACCCCCAGGCGAATCAGCACGGTTACGAGAATGAGACGAGAATCCAAATCGACCTGCAACTGCGGTGCCCTAGCTTTATCCTATCGTGCCCGCGGCTTCGCGAATGGCCTGCTCTGCGCTTCCTGCATCAGGGGCGCCACCTTGAGCCATGTCGCGATTGCCGCCGCCCCGCATGCCCAGCCTTTGCATCGTCTGTTTCATCAGCGCCCCCATGTCGTTGGGCAGGCCAGGCGTTTGCGCGAAAACCAGCGACGGTTGGGCGCCGCCGCAGCCCAGGAAAACCGATACCGCACCGCGGCGGGTGAGCTTCTGAGCCAGCAATTTGATGAAGCTGAGGTCGCGATCACCGCAGAACTTCGCCACCAGCCTCCCCCCTCCC
>Ga0306921_10000606_pt1 | contig 32548 bp, 31 predicted proteins | sample sta12Cox44000080_FD_203760 | JGI IMG/M metagenome (GOLD analysis project Ga0306921, IMG submission 203760) | Lab enrichment of tropical soil microbial communities from Luquillo Experimental Forest, Puerto Rico - statoxic.12C.oxic.44.000.080 (v2)... | ecosystem: Environmental > Terrestrial >... | reverse complement strand
GAACCGCAAGGGGCCCGACGATTCCCGGAAGCTGGAGCGTTGTGGCGGTTGCGGATTTTAACGGGGATGGACATCCAGATTACTTGCTGTTCAACCCAACTACGCGCGGCACAGCGATTTGGTACATGAACAACAACCTGCGTGTTACAGCGACCGCTGGCCCAACACTTCCTGTCGGCTGGAGCCTGGTGGGGGCGGCCGATTTTAACGGAAACGGCAAACCCGATTACCTGCTGTTCAACGCGAGCACGCGGCACACAGTCATATGGTACATGAACAATAGTATTCATGTTAACGGGGCCTCTGGCCCGGTTCTTCCTGCGAGTTGGAACTTGGTCGCGCCTTGAACGGCACTACAGCGAGCAGCATTGTGGCCGATCCAATGCCGAGCGATAGACCATTTCCATGTACCATACACTTCTAGAGAGAAGCCACTGCACGATCCGTGGTCTGCGACATCCGAATTGCTCAGTCTCAGGCAGCCGCCGCTACAGTTGCTGATCCATGCATCATAAGCGGCTTATGATGCCTGCGTAGATATCTATACTTCGTGGTGACGTCGACAGTCGGAGACTGCCGCTACAGTTTCGCAGGCGATACGCCTGCCACTACAGCTGCTGCCAGTCACTTTCAGTTTTTCGCTTGTCGGCTTTGAACGGATTGAGTCTTGATCCAGGCTTCGACGCGTTCCTGCAGCAGATCCAAGGGCATCGCGCCGCCGTTCAAGATTTGACTTACTCGTTCCCACTCATGTCGGCCTCTCGGCTTGACCCATCTATGTCGCTCACATCCCTGCGGCTCCATTCGTCGTGGAATGCTTTCATGTTGAATTTATTTCCGAGTTGTTTGTTGGTTATTGGTTATCGGAAATTGCGGTGATGCTGGTTTTAATTTGTGCTTGCTGTTTGGTCCAAGCCTCTACTCGCTCTTGCAACAGATCTAATGGTATCGCACCGCCATTGAAATTGACTCATGTCCTGTCGCCTATGTCGACCCCTCGGTTTTCCCATCTATGTCGCGCGCGTCCCCCGCGGCTCCATTCGCTCGTTGCCCGCACTCGCTCGCTGCTACCCTCGCAGCTTTACATTGATCACTCGCACTACCTCGTACTCGCGCCAGTTACCCTAGCTGCGTTACCATCTGCTTGCGCGATTCCCAGGTCGCGAGGTGTTCTATGTCGCGCGACCCACGCGCTCCATTCGCGGGAAATCGCCGCTGACGTTAAAACGACTATTTCACGGCCGGTTTCTTTAGCTCCACCAAAATAACATCGAGAGGACCAGTCCCGATGTTTTCCGGCAGATGCGTGCCAGCCGGGGTGAAGACTGCTTCTCCTTTCTTACCAGACATCTCTTCGCTCTTGCCATCGGGATGAGTCATCTTCGCCTTTTGGTCCTCCATGAACACCGCCACCGAATCGGGATGCGAATGCATCACAGACTTTTCGCCCACCGCGTAATGGATGTGCAACACACGCACCGCATCGTTCTCAAATACGACGGTGTAATGCTTCGGGTCCACCTTGACCGGATCCTGTGCGCGTGTGACCGACGCGCCCATTAATGCCGCTATTGCCACTGCTGAAAACAAGACTCTCTTCATATTTCTGACTCCTTGGTTGGGTTAATGAGATTCCACGGGGAATCCGCGGTAAATTTCGAGCCCATTGCATCAATTTTTCGCAAAATGACAAGCGCGAACTACCCCAATCCTGGGCAGTCAAAGGTGAGCGATCGGAAATGGAAAACGGAGGCGCGAAAGGCACCCGAAAGGTTGCCTTATTTGCTCTCGCCCCTTTCGACCTCTCTTTTTGGCCCATCTATATCGCTCGCGTCCGCGGCTCCGTTCACTCGTTGCTACCATCGAGTTCTATCTCGGAAAATCCCAGCAGCTCCATTGTATACCACTAGCTCCCGCTGCGTTCGACCGCATACCCTCGCGGCTTCACCGGCCATGTCGCTCACCCTAGTCGCTCTCTATTCAGCCCTGTTCGCAGCGAGACGGCTACCTCTACAGTTTCGCGGCCGAGCGTTGCACAGCGACGCTGCTACAGCGCAACGCGGGCTACACGCCTGCCACTACAGCGGTTGAGCGCGTGCATCGTAAGCGGCTTATGATGAGACTGGCAGCTACGGAGTTTTAAATGAGCGACAGACCTTGCGGAAATGTGGCTTTGCTGGAAGTGCGCGGATGTAGTTGATTCGTATCCACGATGCGAAAGAAAGATTCAGATATTCACGCTCGGTCCCGAGTGCTGGTGCTGGTGGACGAATCGAACGTCAGCAGTTCTGTGCGCACCGCGGGACGCGGGCTCGATTGGTTAAAGCTCCGCGATTTTCTGGCCGGGCCAGACACCGGACGCGATCTGATTGAGATGGTAGTCTATGCGGGATTGCCGCCTGCCATCCCGACATGGCAGGACGAGCGGGACAGGAAAAACAAGTTTGTCCATTGGCTGCGCTCCAATGGATTCATGGTTGTGACCAAGGATGGTGCGTCTGCCGAAGAAGGTCATTACAAGGCGAACGTGGACGTGATGATGGCGATCGACGCACTCGAGCTTTCCATCGAGATGCGGCCCGATGTCGTCATACTCGTCACTGGCGACGCGGATTTCGCTTATCTCGCTACCAAACTGCGCAGGCACGGGATCCGCGTGGAGGTCGCGTCAGTTGCTGCAAATCTCGGACACATATTGAGATCAGCTGCTAACGACATGATCGATCTGACCGCTCTGTTTCGGACATTTGAGATGATCAACGCGCGTGAACCGGGACGCGCGCCAGAAACCGGCGATGCATCCAAGGCCCCTGCGCGATCGGGGGATGCGCGAGTAACAAACGTTCACGATGCGCCGGCACAGATATCGCGTCACCGAACGCACCAACAACGCAGACGCCGGCCGCGGTTTCGCCTGAAACAAAGTGCGGGTGACGTTTAGATTCCGAACTCCAGTGAGTGTTGAAGTTAATTGAAGGCTCACTTAGCAACTCTCAAAGGTCAGCAGGCCCTGCTGCCTTGTTCGGCCAGCCGTTCGGTTTGGTGACTGCCCTTCCAGAGCCGGAAAAAACGCCGACGGCGTTTCTGTCGGGCGACTGCTGTTCCGGCAACCCAAAGCCGAAATGGTTTGCGTTGGAACGCTCTCCTAATGTCTCTCATCGAATACTATCACACGGTTTACTCCAATCCCGGCAGGATATCTCCCGCGACTCGCTTTAAGCGCCGTCGTGACCCGAGCGAAGACAGGTGCAAGGTTCTCGCCGAAATTGATTGGCGCGATAGCTGAGACAACTTGGCGTCCCCGCGGCTCCATTCACTCATTGCTTCCCTCGCAACTTTTACCTTCTATGTCGCTCTTCCCATTCGCTCCATCGTATCTTGGCAGCTCCCGCTGCGCTCGACCGCATACCCTCGCGGGTTACCGGCCATGTCGCTCATCCCAGTCGCTCCATTGCCAGGGCTCGAGAAGCGGGCGAAGATCAGGTTTATGGGACATAACAAAGGGAGAGACAACGCTAAGAAACGCGCCAAACGCCGGAAGAAACATGAGCGCCTCGCGAGCGCGAAGAAGAAGCAACCGACGAAATAATCCGCTGCGACTTCAGCTGAATCAGCCGCGCCATCATTGCTTGAAATACTTGGCGACCAATGATTGTGCGCTAGCTCCCAGCCGCCGCCACAGCGGGTACCGCTCATACATCATAAGCGGCTTGTGATAGACCGGTTAATGCTTGATTTGATAGGTGCAAAGACGCAGTCATCGCCAGCTCCGAAATTCTTCGCGAGCAAGCGGGCTACTGGCTTTGCAGCTGACACTCCGAAAGCGTTCGCGAGCAGGCAGCCGCCTCTACCCGCCTTCGCGGATCGACGGCGTGGCAAGCAGCTGTTGAAATCATGCATCATAAGCGGCTTGTGATCCATGAAAGGGTAGTCTTTCTTCAAATCGGCCAAAACCGTGGCCCTACCGGTTATTCCAAATACGTATCCTCGTGCGCATAAGGCGGCGCGCAGCAACAGAGAAAGCGTAACGGCTCTGTAGCCATGATCGTGTGCCACGCGCCGGGAGGGATGAGGATCGCATCGCCCGGGCCGACCATTCGACGTTCGCCGTCTAGTTCAATCTCGCCCGCGCCTTCGAGGATGAAATAAAGCTCCTCCGCGACCTTGTGATAGTGCCGCTCTGTCCTGCCTCCAGCGGGGACGCGCGCTTCCCCAAGGCTTTGGTTTTGGACGGGCGCATTCGTGCGATCGAGAATCGAACGGATAGTGGAGCCGTCTTTCGTGAGAAAAGGGCGCTGGGCCGACAGATTCTGGACGGTCATGGTTTTTAAAGATGCCGCGACCCGGGGCCCGATGAAAGCCTAACTTGGAACGGGCGGGATCTTAAAAAACGCTCAACGCTCATCGCCCAACGCCCAACGCCCAACGCTCAACTTTCAGAAGAGGAAAGAGGAATCAGGAAGCCAGGAACCCAGGAAAGGAGACAGCTGATGGTCGAGAATTGATCCGCTTTGTATCTCAGCAGCTCCCGCTGCGTTCGACCGCATACCCTCACGGCCTAACCGCCATGTCGCTCCATTCGCCGAAGCTACAGCGTGACGAGTCAACAGCGGCTACCCCGCGGCTGACGCAGTCGCGAGTACACCGCCCTCTAATTTTCATGCATCATAAGCGGCTTATGATACTGCGTACCCACGATATCTATACTTCGTGGTGACGTCGACAGTCGGAGACTGCCGCTACAGTTTCGCAGGCGACACGCCTGCCACTACAGCTGCTTCAGAGGTTGAACACGGTACCGGCACCATGCGCTCCGCCTAGCGCCGTCGTGCCGTAGAAATTACCGTCACTGCCTTGCACCAGTCCTGCAAATGGAAGGGCGCCCTCGTTAGGAGAACCGCTAAACGAGTGAAGCGTGGTGAGGCTCCCTGTTGCATCGATGTTAAAGACGGTGCCCCTAAAGTGCGTTCCGCCTAGCGCCGTCGTGCCGTAGAAATTACCATCACTGCCTTGCACCAGTCCAGCGACTGGATTGGCGCCTTCGCCGGGCGATCCGCTAAACGAATGAAGCGTGGTAAGGCTCCCTGCCGAATCGATTGTAAACACGGTGCCCTTAAAGTGCATACCGCCTATCGCCGTCGTACCGTAAAAATTACCGTCGTTGCCTTGCACTAACGCAGCAAACGGGACGCCGCCCTCGGCAGGATGGCCAGCAAACGAGTGCAGAACTGTAAGGGCACCACCCTGAGAGATCCGAAACACCGTGCCCTGAAAGTGCTCACCGCCGGACGGGGTCGTTCCGTAGAAATTACCGTCGTTGCCTTCTACCAGCCCAGCGACTGGGTTAGCGCCTTCGCTGGGAGAACCGCTAAACGAGTGAAGCGTGGTCAGGGTTCCTGTCGCATCGATTTTGAACACCGTGCCTTGAAAGTGCTCACCACCGAGCGCCGTCGTGCCGTAGAAATTGCCATCGCTGCCTTGTACCAGCCCGGCAACCGGAACAGCACCCTCGCTTAGAAAGCTGTTGAACGAATGTAGCACCGTAATGGTACCGGACGAAGTCATTCGAAATACCGTCCCTTGGAAGAACGCACCGCCGGAGGCGGTCGTGCCGTAGAAATTACCGTCAGTGCCCTGCACCAGCCCGGCGACTGGGACCGCACCGTCTCCTGGAGAACCGCTAAACGAGTGAAGTGTGGTCAAGCTCCCTGTCGGGTCGATTCTGAACACCGTTCCCTTGGCGTGCGCTCCGCCTAGTGCCGTTGTGCCGTAGAAATTACCATCGCTGCCTTGCACTAGCGTTGCTTCCGGCGACCGCCCATCGCCTCCGTTGAACGAGTGCAGAGTGGTCAGCGTTTGGGCGCTGACGGTGATGCAGCCGACGGTGATTATGGCTGCCACGATTCCTAGTAAATTCCCTTTCCTTAAATGCATCTTTCCCTCCCCTTTTTGTGTGAAACGAAATGTTGATGCCGCCTCAAGCGAATTGCAACCCGATTCAGAATTTTGCTCTTCGCAAAAGCGGTAGCCGCAAGGCGGAAGACGCATTGCTGTTGCCGCTTGCCGCGGCGAGTAAACTTTGAATTAAATCCGCACAACCTTTCGGTTAGTCGAGGAGGCAGGCGAGGCAACCAGCTGTTCAGCTCATGCATCGTAAGCGGCTTATGATACAGGCTTCGGCGTGGGAAGCCAGTGACCAGATTGGATAGGATGTTTTAAGTTCCCTATGGCGAATCCCCCGCACAAGCGGGCAGGATGCCGATCGGCGGATTTGATGTTTGATGTCAGGCTTCAGGATTTGTGGTTTGCCACAGAACGGCGGGATTGGTAAGAACGAAACGTGAAGCTCACCAGTTGGTTCACCGTTTGTGTTCTAGGGGCGATCTTTGCGACCGTCGTGTACACAGGCAGTGCGGAAGATCCGACGGCTTCACCGACGCCGTCCATCAGCGGTACGGAAGATGACACGACAAAAGAAGTCGATTTCCCGTCGCCTGACGGAAAATTTGCCTTCCTGATCGGTCACGGTGAATACCAACAATCGATTGATCTGATCGACAAGAAAACCGAGAAAGTCGTTCAACACATCGCCGACGAGGATATGAGCTCGGTAAATTACAGGGTTCTGTGGGCACCGGATTCAAAACGATTCGCGCTCATGACAAGAATGGGCCATCCAAACCAAGACGTGACGGTTTATTTCCAGAAAGGTGACAAATTCCAGGAGATCGGGATCCCGGAATTGACGGTAGATATTCCGGCGACAATCAGGGCGGGCAAAGAACATCCACATGTGGCAGCCAATAACTGGCAGAGCGCGAAGAAGTGGAACAAAGATGGTTCCCTGCTTTTGACCATCGATAACACGGTCGATGGCGCCGGCCATACGGCGAGCGCCATGCGAACTGTTCTGCTCGGCTTCGATAAATCAGGCAAGGCCAAGATCCTCAAATCGACAGTGAAATACGAGTCGAGTAATTACTGAGACTCATGCGAAAAAACGCGATGGTGCGTTTCCGCTTTTCACGGTCATCGCATGTGAGCCGGGCGTGGGGACCCGCTGCTGGCAGCGGGTTGGTTCATACATCGTAAGCGGCTTATGATACGTCGTTGACGAAAACCAAAGACCGCAGTGAGCGACAGCGGTTAGAAGCTCGCGAGTCGAGCGTCGCACAGCGACGCTGCTACAGTTCTTTGCCGGCGACACGCCTGCCACTACAGTTGCTTTAGCTAATACATCGTAAGCGGCTTATGATAGATGGGTTATGACTGAGAATTGAGAGTTGAGAGATGAATGCCACGAAGACTCCGACTTGCTACCTCGTCATCGGCTGGAACTCGCAGTCTTTGATGCTTGCTCTTTAATTGCATCTCGCTTGCTCCCGCTCGCTCAACCGTTAAACACTCCTCCCAGGTCGTGAGCCCTACCCGCCGGCCACGTCGCTCGCGCCAGTCGCTCCATTGAAACTCGTTTGCTGCCCTCGCTCGCTCGCTGCTACCCTCGCCGCTTTGCCTTCTGTGTCGCTGATCCCTCAGCTCCATTCAACTTTTGAGATTTGATCCAGGTATTCATTCGCTCCTGCAACAAATCTAACGGCATCGCGCCGCCATTCAAGATTTCGTCGTGGAATGCTTTAAGATCGAATTTTTCTCCGAGTTGCGCTTTCGCTTCGTCGCGCAGCTTAAGAATGGTTAACTGCCCCATCTTGTAAGCCAGAGCTTGCCCGGGCCAGGCGATGTAGCGGTCCGCTTCAGTCTGTGCCAGTGCGTCGTTGACGTCGTTAGCGTGCATGTAATCGATGACCTTCTCGCGGCTCCACTTTTTGTCGTGTATCCCGGTATCGACGACGAGCCTGACCGCGCGAAGCATCTCGGAATTCAACCGTCCATAGTCAGACACGGGGTCTTTATAGAAACCGATCTCTTTGCCTAACTCCTCGGAATAGAGCGCCCAACCTTCGGCATACGCGGGATAAAAATTGTGCAGCCGGAACTTCGGCAGACCTTGCAGGTTCTGGGCAATGCTGATTTGCATGTGATGACCCGGAACGCCCTCGTGATAGGCAACGGCTTCGTCGTCGATCAGGGTGCGCTTGGTCGGATTGGAAACGGCAACGACCACGCGACCCGGACGTTTGCCATCCGGCGTGCCCTGGACGTAATGGGTTGCGGCGGCTTTGGCGAAATCGGGAATCGGTTCCACCGTTACCGGCGATTTCGGCAGCAACCCAAAAAGTTCGGGCAGCTTCGGCTCCATCTGATGGATGTATTTCTTGTAGTCATCCAGAATCTGCTGCCCGCTTGTCGGCTTCCATTTCGGATCGTTGTTGAGCGCCTCGCGAAAGCTGGCCAAATCCTTGTAGCCCTGGCTCTGGGCTAGCTTGGTCATCTCAGCCGCGATGCGCTCGACTTCCTTCAGCCCAGTCTCATGGACGTCAGCTGGCGGAGTGTTGACGGTCGTCATCGTTTTCACCGCTTCGGCATAGCGCCGTTTCCCGTCAGCGAGGGTTTCGATTGACAGCTCGGGTCGTCCCTTTGGAGCGTATTCGGTACGCAGGAACTCGGCGAATTTCTTATACGCCGGAACAACATCGTCGTTGATTGTTTTTGTGATCTCGTCGGTCAGACGTTTCTTGTCTGCGTCGGAAAATTCCGCCGGAAATTTTTTGGTCGGTTCGAGAAACGGATTCGCCGCGATGATGCCGTCGCATTGGCCGGGCAACTTTTCGAGCACTAGTTTGGGCGGCATCAGTCCGTCTTTCATTCCCTGGCGCATCACTTCGGCGGTCTGTTCCAGCACGCGCGGAATTTGCTGCAACCGGGAGATGTAATCCTGGTAATGCGGCACGGAATCGAACGGCACGGCATTCGGCAAATCGGCGAGCTGGGTATGCACGCCGTTCTGCTGGTTCACTGGCATCTCGTAATTTTTCAGGGCGTAGTTCACGTCTGCGCGCTCGAGCTGATGTTCGAGTATGCGATGGCTGAGCAGATCCTTGTCGCTCATCCCATCGGTCGGGATCGCTTTTAATCGGGCGAGAAAATCGTCGGCCTCGGCATGTTGCCGGGCGATCTCCGCAAGCGAGTACTGTCCGAGCTGAGAATTGTAACGATAATCGCCGTAGGCAGTGGCCCGCTCGGGATTATTTTTTAGTCCTGTTTGATAAAACTCTTCGAACAGCGCGTTCTGCTTCGCCACTTGATCCGCCACCGGCGCCGTTTGCGCACAAACCGACCACGCCCACCCGAGAACTAATCCAAAAATAAGTTGTCGCATACTGATTCACCGTAGCAGAAGAAGTGACGAGTGCCCTGTTTCATTCTGATGCCCGTTATTCATTAATCAGGAAGCCGGGAATTCAGGAAAGGGATTTCCGAAATAGAAGGTAAAGCGACAAGGGTAGGAGCGAGCGAGTGCGGGCAATGAGCGAGTTTCAATCCAGGAAACAAGAGAGGATGCATCGTAGCCTCCTTCGCCACGTACGGCTAGCTACGGCGAGCCAAGAGCGGCTTATCATGCGTGAGGCAAGCCAGCGATAGCTCAATCGTTTGGGACTTGCAGCCATTCATGTGCCGATAGGTTTAGACGATCGCGGGCCGGATAATCTTGCGTGGCTTGCCGAAATCGCGTCTGATGAATCGCTGAACAGGCTACGCGTGAAAACGTACTTGATTAAGGTTTCGAATCGCGAGGAAGGGCCGCATGACGAAACACAAATGGCGCAGATGTTCGCGGACGGGCGTATCGATCGGAACACGCCCTGTAGGCCTGCCACCGGCGGTGATTGGAAAACGATCGATGATTATCTGCCGATGCTGAAATATGGAACGCAATTGCCGCCGCCTGCGAAAGTCCCAGTCGTTGCTCCAACACCGCCGCCGCTCTTGGTGTCGTCGCAACGAGTCTCAGTCGTGGATCTCGATATTCCGTTCGGCTCGGTTCTAAAGATAATGTTCAAATGGATGGCGGCAGGACTGGTTGTGTTCTGCTGCTTCCTGCCGGTCATTTTTATTCTTTGGCTAATTGTGGCGGCGATATTCGCCGCGCTATTCAACGGCGTGATGTCCACGTTTCATCACCCGTGATGACCGTTCGAGCGTGAACGTTTCGCGGTTGACCCGCCTGCGCTAACCAGCCTTCGAATAACGCTACAGCACGTCGACAAACTTCGGCGTGGCAAGCACAGCCGCGGCTAGACTGCTGATCTCATGCATCATAAGCGGCTTATGATGAATCATTGAGCAAAGACATCGATTTTGCGCGAAATAAGGGATTGCGGCTGACACTCCGAAAGCATTCCCGAGCAGGCAGCCGCCACTACAGCGCGCCCATTCTTTGGCCTTAGTTCACAGGGCATTTCCGCTCTATCTCTATTGCCCGCGGCTTGCCGGTGGAACGATACCGTTCATGCGCAGATACTCGACCATTTGCCCGTAGTGATCGAACGCGTGAGCTGGGGCAAAGGTGGCCAGGAACAGACGAGTAGTGGGAGGCCTGTTAGGCCGCGTGATAGGTTGCACAAGGTTCGAGTCATTCAATGTGCCTACAGCCTTGTGGCCGAATGCGAAGGAATCTTTCAAATACTTAATGATTTCGGCCTTGGCCTTCATGTTGTCCGGGCCTTTCCCGTCGTTGACGGTGTCCGGTGGTTTCTCGCCCGTAATCGGCGACCAAATGAGATAGTTGGACGCGGCGATATGCTTCAGTTGCTGGCCAAATGTGCGCACACCTTTGTAGTCGCTGCCGGGAACGTTCAGTTTCTCCGGAGAAAAATCGAACTTGTCCTCCGGCATCGCTTCGGCCGCTTCGACAACTTCTTTCTCGATAATACTAATCTCGCGATCGATCGCTGACGCGATGGTAGGTGGAGTTGATGGTGACCCTGGCGTCCCGGCCGCAGGAGAGCTTTTGGCTGCCTGCGCATAAGCTGAAGCCGCGGCGAGAGACAATGCTGCTGTTATCAGGAGAGATGTTTGAATGTTTTTCATAGGATTGGATTCTTCGAGTTAGAGCATGAAAGAACTTGTTCGCGTGATTAGCAAGAAGAGAGATGGGTTCGATTCGCCAGGGAAAATTTTGGTCGGATCTAAACTCTTAACGTTTACTCAAGGCATGGCTGAGCCGGTCGCTCGCCATAACTAAAAACCGGCATTCGCTTAGGGGGCCTGGCATGCAATGGTTTTGCAACCCGACGGTTCGCAGACCATTTGGTCCATTGGTACAAACGCTACCTGGCCCGTTTTGTCACGACAGGACAGCCCCCGTCCCTTAAACGTGATCGTAGCCTTATTACCGTCGACCTCGATCAACATATAGCCGTAAACATTTTCAAAGTGTGCCGCGCGTTCCAGCTTCCACAAATCAGATCCTGCGTACTGCGCACCGGTGTAAAAGGGAGCGCCGGCGGTCCCGGCAGTGATCTGAAATATTTCGGGCCCCGGCGGGGATGTTCTACGTACCACTCTCATTCGATCGTAGAAATGATCATGGCCACAAAAATAAAGCGCCTTCGCTTTGATCAAGCTTTGCCAAAATAAATTTCGAATGGACGCATCGGCAGCCAGTGTGTCGTCGTCGTTATGGACCCCGGCCTTGAATGCAGCTTCATGCCCGTAAACGAAAGTGAAAGCCTGTTTGTTTTGGTTCAGGACCTCGTCGAGCCACTTTTGGTTCACTAAATGTTTGCGCGTCAAAGGGTCGGGGTTTTGACTGGCGTATTGATCCAAGCCGACAATCAGAGCTGAACCCTCGACTGAGTAAAAACTGAGGCCGTCGTCACTTGTGGGCGCGTTATTCGGAAGGGCGTAACTCGCGGAAAACACTTCTTTCCATATAGCCGCTGAATTAGGAATCGGTTCTCCATCACGGTTATCGCTCGACAGGACGCGGTAGACCTCGTGATTTCCTCGAACCGGCCATACTTTCACGTTTTTGGAGTAGAGCGGCTCCATGATGCCGCGCCATTTCTCGAGACCTCTTTTTAAGGTGTCCTCGTTTGTGTCGTTGACGTTCACGATGTCGCCTGTCCACAGCAGGATCGCAGCGTTCTCGTTCAAGACAGCGTTGGAAATAGCCTTGGTTACAATCTCGTTGACGCCTTCATTATCGCAGCAGCGCGGCGGATTCCATGGATAATCGCCTCGGCTGTCACCGGCGACGACGATCCGGAGCGGCTGACCAAGAACGCTGAAGCACAAGCTGGCTGACAAGCCAGCAAAGAAAATCAGCAACTGTCGTGGAATCCGGCAGCGACGACGCGACAGAGAAAATAACCAAGTGCCAGGATGGATGGGGGAATCGTTCAGAGTTGAACCGTGTTTGGCGGCGCGACGGCGGCTACAATTAAACAGCGGAAAATTGCGTCTGAGCTTCACTTGATCGAGGACTCCATTCCTTGGGTTGCATACTACTCCACTGTCTCGAGCTTGAAAATGGGATGGACTTCCCAGGCGGTTGCGCGCCATGGATGATGGAATTTGTCGCTACCGACGAACTTTACTTTTGGGCCAACGGTTTCGGAGTTGTTGTGGAGATCGTCCCACATTAGATAGCCAGTTACCCGGACTTTACGCGGTGGATGCCGTGTGGGCTGATAGCTGTTGTCGTGAAGACGAATGAATCCAGCAAGAGCGAGAAGGCGCAGGCCCTGGTCGTAAAGCCGTTTTTCCGTACGCGGGGTGACCTCGCAAATAATCGGGGTGGCATCGCCGACCTGCGGCGGATGATCTATTAGCTTGGAAAAAATTTCCAGATGCCAGTCGTGAAACGTGGCATCGCCGCAATTAGCCGATTCCCCAAGACCCGGATAAGCCAGTACTAACCAGCCGGTCAGTGAGACAATCTGATTTTCGAAATCGAGCAGTTGCTGTTTGCGGGCGTCACTAAGATCGCCGCGGCGCGTGGCCTTGAGCGTCGCGTCATAGCCAGCCACTTTCTTGAGAAAAGAGCCAAAATCGAGTTCCTCCACACTCAGCGGCAGAGTGCCTGGAGGATTCCGGTTCTTCATCAAGTTGCGTTCCTGTTCATCGGGCTGGGTCGCGGTCCCGCCACGTTTGCTGAGACAAGACCAATGACTAACATCGAGCTCTCGCAAATCGGTATCCTGCGCCAACGCAATGCCGCGAACGATAAGCGCAACTGAAATGACTATTATTCGTGCGACCGGTGCTCGATTCACATTACGCCTCCTGCTGGCGGTTCACCCTCGGACACATCATGGGAAATCGGAAACGGAAAACTGTTTCATCTGCGTAACAATCGGTAGTCAGCCATGAACGCGCTTGATGGTTTTCGCCGGCGACACACCTGGCAGACTCTTTGCGGCTGACACGGCCGCCACGGCCGACTACATCCCGTTCATGCTTCGTAAGCGGCTTACGATCCATGTTTCGTCGCTAAACTTCCTTTGAGTACTAGACTTTTTTCGTAAAATTGCGGCGTGAGAAGCGGAGAAAAGCAGACATAATAGAATCATGAATAGCGGCCCAACACTCAGCATTGGTTCGACTGGTCACGACGTGCGAAGACTTCAGCGGATTTTTGTAATGACCAAGGCGCTCGTGCCCGGCAATATCACCGGCACTTTTGACGCGACAACGGAACAAGCCGTCAAAGATTTCCAACAAGGCGCAGGCTTGACGGTGGATGGCATCGTGGGGCCGATAACGTGGCAGGCGCTTCCCGCTGATCCAGATACGCCGCTGTTATCTCGTGGTGCATCGGGCAGCGTTGTGACCGCATTACAAAAAGGTCTCAAGAAATATTCAACTCCCGCGACTGATCCGGGCGCTGTGGATGGCGACTTTGGGCCGAAGACCGAAGCCGCTGTCAAAGCCTATCAACAGGATCGGGGTGTCCAAGCCGACGGAATCGTCGGCGACCAGACTTGGTGGGCTCCCGCGGGCGCTGCGGGTGCTACTCTTGCGTCGCTGTCGGGACTAACGACGGTGTGAAATACTGTAGCCGCGAGCGTCGATCGCGGCCGGGGTCGGCGAAACCGGCTACAACAGGATATCGGTTTGCTGCTGACACAGCCGCCACTACACCAGTTGATCGGCAGGAATTACGAGACGTGTGACCGGTTGGCCGGTTACGAGTCCATCCGCAATCTCCGGGACGTCTGCGACCGTGACGCGTCCGTAAAAAAAGTGATCGGGTTCGACTAAAATCGTCACGCCGGTGTCGCATTGATCGAGACAGCTCGATGTGCAAACGTGCGCTTCGAGCTTTGCGAGTCCTCGGGCGGCAACCTCCTCTTTCAACGCTCTATATACTTCTTCGGATTCCTTGGCCGCGCAGGATCCTTTCGGATTGTCCTCGGCCCGACGATTGACGCAGACAAAGAGATAGCGCTTGCGTTGCACGGAAGATGAGAGTCGAAGAAGCCGAGCCGGGCGTCAAAGGCCAAAGATCAGACGTCAGATCGCGACAAACGCACTCCGAAAATTTTTTCGCTCGCCACGCGCGCAGCGAGCAAGCTTGGGTAAACTGAGCAGACGGGGTCGAACTGCGTTGAGTCAATGTGCTCCCTGTTCGAGAAGACGGTGAGGGTCAACAATGGACTCTGATGCTCTTTGCGTCATGCTGTCGAGCACCTGCATGAGGCGCGCCTCGTAAGAATCACACATTGGAGATTTGCCATCTGGCTGGATCCATTCCGGATGTTGGGCCCGCAGGTCATCGTGAATCTTCTGCTGGAGCTCCGCGTAGGTGTGGATCTGATGAGGCGCGTCTGTTGGCTTGCCGAAAGATTCATGGGTGGCGCGGGATGGTTTGTCTGGCTTGGTGCGCCGGTGAGAACCTTGCATTTTGAGACTAACGAGTTTCATAAACGCCTTTCTATTTGGGGTTAATAGCTCCAAATCCGCGAGGAACGACGAAGCACCCTGGTGAGTTGCTATCAATAGCCGCCTCACTTCAGATGCCTCAAGGCTCCAGGTGAATCTGGAATCGCGTTAAGCGGTCTCTCAGCGAAGGTTAAGCTCTCTCAACCGGTTTTCAGCCGATTGAAAGTGCGTCGAGACGTCGGGTCACGTAATCCAAATTCCCTAAGGAATCACCGTGTTTTGTCAAGGGATTTTTCGGAGAACTTGTTAGCTTTGAAATGGCACCCACCACACACACTACACTCGTTAAGGCTCATGAATCGTAAGCCGCTTATGATGCATGGTTGGTGGGGAATTGTTGAGAGATCTCCGAGTCGTGTTCTAAATTGAGCGCAATATAGTTGTAACAGTGGACATCGCCTCGCACGATCTGTATCGCTGATTGTTCCATTAGGATCACTAGATCTCGGAGACCGCAGTCGGCGCAGGCTATAGAACTTTCTTCTTCGGCTCTCGAAGACAATGATTGCAGTCCGACGCTGGAATGGCTTTGATTGACGTCGGCACACGTGCGCACGCGACGCGATTTTGATTCCCTCCATTCTTCCTTCTCCCTTGTGAATTCTTAAGTCATACTTCAGGCCACAAGTGCGCACCCGTCGGGACTTCATTTCCATCGCCGGCAAAAGCGTCGGTCTGGCCGCGCTTCCTTCGGCAACGATCGCGTCGTTATTGAGAAATGTTGAAGCAGCGACCAAGAGCGTCGCACATGTGACGCCGGAAGAAGCGGCTAAGGATGAAGATTACTGGGCCAGTATCCAAAATTCGTTCAGCGTTACACGAGGCATCATCAATTTGAATAACGGCGGCGTGTCGCCCAGTCCGCGTATCGTAACCGAGGCGTTGGTTCGTTACATCTGGGAACAGGAAGACGCGACCGCTTACACGATGTGGCAAATCCTCGAGCCGCAATCGGAAACCATTCGCACCGGCCTCGCGGAACTGTTCGGTTGCGATCGGGAAGAAATCGCGATTACGCGTAACGCTTCGGAATCGCTCGAGACTCTGCTCATGGGAATGGACTTCAAGCCCGGCGACGAAATTCTCACCACGACTCAGGATTACCCGCGGATGCTCACTACGTTACGTCAGCGGGAAAAACGAGAAGGCCTTAAGCTCAAGCTCATTCAGGTTCCGATTCCGCCGAAAAACCTCAACGAGATCACCGCCGCGTTCGAAAAAGGAATCAGCGACCGCACCCGGCTCATTCTCATCTCGCACATGATCAACATCACCGGTCAGATCACTCCAGTAAAAGCAGTGTGCGACCTTGCGCGGGTCCGCGGGATTGAAATCGTCGTCGATGGCGCGCATTCTTTTGCCCAGTTCTATTTCAAACAGGGCGATCTCGGTTGCGATTACTTTGGCACCAGTCTCCACAAGTGGCTGTATGCGCCGAAAGGTACCGGCATGCTTTACGTCAAGCGCGATAAGATCGAAAAACTCTGGCCACTCATGGCCGCGGAATCCAAGCAGGCATCCGATATCCGCAAATTCGAAGAGATTGGCACTCACTCAGCGGCGCCGAAGCTCGCCATAGGCGAGGCGCTACTATTTCATAATGGGATAGGCGGCAAGCGCAAGGAAGCACGGTTACGTTACCTGTCGCGTTATTGGATGGATCGGCTCAAAGACGTGCCGAAAATCCGGTTCAACACCTCGTTCGACTCGAACCAATCGTGCGCGATAGGAAATGTTCACATCGACGGCACCAATCCTGAGGCGGTGACGAAATATTTGTTCGATAAACACCACATCTTCGCCGTGCCGATCATGCACGAAGAATTCCAGGGCATCCGAATCACACCCAATCTGTACACCATGCTGAGCGAGCTCGATCGCTTCTGTGAACAAATGGAACTGATCGCAAAGAAAGGATTGCCGTCGTAGCACAGCGTCTCAGCTTGGCGGGGAATGGGGCTCGATAAGGGAAACACTCCGGAGGATCGAGCCCAACCCGAACAAATCGCGCGCGATCGTGCTGCGCATTTACATCGATGCTGCGAGCGTCGCGTTTAGCAAGCACTCGTGAATTCGCCGGGTCACAATCACACAGACATTAACGCTTCACCGGTCGCAAAAGCAGAAAAGCCGCCGAGCCATTCGTGCGCCCGGCGGCTTTTGTTTCAGATAGTTGTCTTACGCCAATCCGAGAGAAGCGAGCGTCGGCTCGTCTATTGACGCCGTCGTGGCGAGTCCCTGATCGGCTTGGTAGGCAGCGAGCGCCTCCCTGGTCAACGGCCCAAGCAATCCATCCACTTCACCGGTGTAATAGCCCATTTGTTGTAGCAAGGCTTGGGTGTCGGCGATCACCTTGTCCGGTGGTTCAGCACGCTGACCGACGTAGATCGGCCCATCGTACGCATAATATTGAGCTGAAGGGCTGTAACCCCATGCCGGAAACCAGTAGCCATTGTTGAAGAAATAATAGCCGCCGGCGATCAGGGTCACATTGGGATAATGCGAATGATACCAGGCTTCATCGTGCCATTCCGGATGATACGAACGAAATACTTCGTATTGGTGACCCTGCCAGTGTTCGCTTCCTTCAATCCGATGGTTCTGGTTGAAAGTAACCGGTGGAACCTGCTGCGGCTTCGGTTGTGCACGAAAGCTGGCGTGCTGCGATTTCACCTGCTGCACTTGCTGCTGAGCCGGCTTCTTAGCCGCGCCCGTTCCTCGGGCTTGGGCGTTTTGCTGGCCCGCTCCCGAAGCTGGCGGAACTGCATTTGTCCCGGCCGCCGCCGGATTAGCAGATGTTTTCCCCGCTGTAGCGGGAGCGTTCACCTCTTTCCGCTGCTGCTCAGGCTGCTGCTTCTCGCCGGGTCTCAGAGTATTTGCTGATTCATCACGCACCCGAGCCCTTTGGTTTTTTCCAGCACTCGGCTCATTCGTCGCTCCGGTTTGCCTCGACGGCCTCTCCTGAGGCTTCGCCTCGTTCGAGCCCGGTTGTGCTTGAGTCGCGCGCGCTTTTTCCGGGGCGCGCTTGCCCTTTGATGGTGACTGCTGTTCGACTGGCTGTTGTGCCAACGCGGCTCCAGCCAATGCCAGTGAACAGCCTATCAGTAGACTGCTAAGTTTTTTCATAATAATCATGTTTAGTCGTTCAATGTCCGCGATCTATTCAGGCGCTTTCCGGAATTCCGCCTAGCTGCCTGAGACAAACGCCGTTACACGGCATCGATCACGTAACCACAATTCGTGCAATCGCTGGCGTTTGGTTCCCTCGCGGCGTCAGAATTCGTTGGACCAAGTCAATCTCAACAGCGGCGGCTGAGGAAGCAGCAAGAGAGGTTGAAGCGTTGTTGCGGGTTTCATTGTCGCAGAAGAGAGTGGCGGCTTATGCGATCGGTTCGAAATGTAATCATAATTGCGTTCGCGATTCTTTTGGGGATTGGGGAGGCGCGCGCTGGAGAGTTCGATTCCATTTTGCGCTGGCGTAATGTTGGACCTTATCGCGGCGGACGGACGCGAGCGATCTGCGGTGTGCCGTCGCAGCCAAACGTTTTCTACATGGCGCCGGTGAACGGCGGCGTTTTTAAAACCATTGATTACGGCCGAACGTGGCAGCCGATTTTTGATGACCAGCCGACGGCCTCGATCGGCGCGATCGCAGTGGCGCCATCAAATCCGGATGTCGTTTATGCCGGCAGCGGTGAAGGATTGCATCGGCCGGATCTTTCGGTCGGCGATGGCGTTTACAAATCGACGGATGGCGGAAAAACGTGGGCGCATTTCGGATTGCGCGATGGTCAGCAGATCGCGCAATTGGCGGTCGATCCAAGGAATCCGGACCGGATGTTCGTTGCCGTAGCCGGTCATCCGTACGGGCCTAACGAAGAACGCGGTGTTTATCGATGTGTCGATGGCGGCAAAACATTCGAAAAGGTGTTGTACCGCGATGAGAACATCGGCGCGAGCGATGTGCAGATCGATCCGAGCAATCCCGCAATTGTTTATGCTGCGCTTTGGGAATCGCGTGAAGGACCGTGGGAAAATGGTGTGTTCAACGGCAACGGCGGCGGCATTTTCAAATCGATGGATGGCGGTAGGACGTGGCGCCAATTAAGCAAAGGTCTGCCGGCCAATATTGTGCAGGCGAACCTCGCGATCGCGTCGAGTGCGCCGAAGACGCTGTTCGCTGTAGTCCGGACGAAAACGATCGCGAAACTTTATCGTTCGGATGACGGGGGCGAGACATGGCACGGCACAACCGATGATCCGCGGCCTGGACTTGGAATCGGCGGAGGCGATCTGCCAGTGGTGCGATTCAATCCAAAAAATCCGCAGGTCGTTTACTCGGCCAGCATGGTTTGTTGGAAATCTACGGACGGCGGGAAAACATGGGTTGGTTGGCGCGGTGCACCCGGCGGCGACGATTATCAAAACATTTGGATCAACCCGAATAATCCCGACATCATTCTGCTGGGGTCGGACCAGGGTGCGATCGTCACAGTAAATGGGGGGAAGAGCTGGAGCTCGTGGTATAACCAATCCACTGCGCAGTTGTATCACGTGAGCGCGGACAACTCGTTTCCGTATCGGCTTTACAGCGGCCAACAGGAAAGCGGTTCGGTCGGCATCAAAAGCCGCGGCGACGAAGGCGAGATCACGTTCCGCGATTGGCGACCGGTCGCCGCGGAGGAATACGGTTATGTCGTTGCCGATCCGCTCGATCCAGACATCATCATCGGCGGCAAGCTGACGCGGTTCGATCGTCGCACCGGTCAGGCGCAAAATATTCTTCCAGTGCCGGTGCAGACGGAAGATTTCCGGATGTTGCGGACCGAGCCGGTTGTTTTCTCGGCGTTCGATCCGCATTTGCTTTTTTTCGCTGGAAACACGCTCTGGCAGACGCGCGATCGTGGCGATCACTGGGAAAAGATCAGCGCAGATTTGTCCCGCCCGAATTACGACCTGCCGTCGAGCATTGGAAAATATAGGGAGGATGCAACGAAGCAGGCGCATCGGCGCGGCGTGATTTACACCGTCGCGCCATCACCCTTCGACGCGAACAGGATCTGGTGTGGGACCGACGACGGTCTAATTCATCTCACAACCGACGCCGGAAAAACCTGGAGCAATGTGACGCCACCAAGCATTTCCGCCTGGCAGAAGATTTCGCTGATCGAAGCTGGACATTTCGACGCCAACACCGCTTACGCAGCGGTCAACACGTTGCGGATCGACGACCTGCGGCCACACATTTTTGCGACGCACGACACCGGGAAAACGTGGACGGAAATAGTGAACGGAATACCGGCCGGGCAGATTGTAAATGCAGTTCGTGAAGATCTGGAACGCAAAGGTCTCTTGTTCGCCGTAACTGAAAAAGGCGTTTACGTCTCGTTCGATGACGGCTCGAAGTGGGAATCGTTGCGGTTGAATCTGCCAGCGACTTCAGTGCGCGATCTCATCATCAAGAACGACGATCTTGTGGTGGCGACGCATGGTCGCGGGTTCTGGATCCTCGACAACATTACACCGCTGCGGCAGTACAAATCTGTAGCCGGGGTCGCTGACCCCGGTTCTTCGGCCACATCAGGCACGACCGCGGTCAACGCCCGTGGCTACAACGAGACAAAGTTATTTAAACCGCAAACGGCGTTGCCCGTTCGCGCGAACTTGAACACCGATACGCCATTGCCGCCGGACGAACCGGCCGGCGAAAATCCGCCAAATGGCGCGATGATCGATTATTTCCTTTCGAAAGATGCGACTGGTCCGGTCACGATCGAGATCAAAGACGGTAAAGGTCAGCTGATCAGAAAATATTCGAGTGCCGACAAACCGGTTGAGGCGAATCCGAAGCGGCTAAGAATTCCGAGCTACTGGATTCGGCCGCCGCAATCGGTTTCCACAAAAGCAGGCATGCGCCGTTTTTTGTGGGACATGCATTACACACCGATCGCTGGTGTGGAACCTGAGTTTCCGATTTCGGCGACATATGGCAATACCGCGCCGCAGGCAACGTCGCCCTGGGTCGTGCCGGGGGATTACAGGGTTACGCTCACGGTTGACGGCAAAACTTTCACCCAGCCCTTGACGGTCGCGATGGATCCGCGCGTTAAAGCGTCGGCCGCCGATCTTGAGGAACAGTTTGATCTGTCGTGGCGATTGTATCAGTTGCGCCTCAAGCTGGCGCCGATCGGCGAGAAATTCGACGACATCGCAGAGCAGTTAACGAAACTGAAAGCACGAGCGGCGGAGCGACCTGACCTCACGCAAAAACTGGAGGACTTTGTTCAAACACTCGTGAAATTTGGGCCGCCGCATCCGCGGCCTGGTGCGCCACCGTCGCTCTTCGTTTTAGATTCGACGACGCATCTGTTCGACGACATTCAAGGCACAGACGCTGCGCCGACAGCCGCGACCAAAGCCGCAGTCGTGAATCTCGAAACGAAGGTTGGACCAGTTATCGAGGCCTGGCGCAAATTACTGGAATCCGATGTTCCCGCGTTTAATCCGCAACTGAAGCAAGCGGGATTTCCGGAAATCAAACCAGAAGCGGATCACGCGAGCCGTTGACAGTAGTGGCAGCTATATCGGCTGCAATTCCTCGAGCGCGACGTGCGTGGCACCACAGCAAAGGCCGCGGTCAAACGCCCGCGGTTACAGCTCAATGCCAATGATTGTGATGCCCGCGCCAGTAAACGTGGCGTCCGTAGAATCGGTGGCCGCCGTAAAAACCGTACCCACGTCCGTAAAAGCCGAAGGCCGGCGCGACAACCACGCCAAACACTGGCGGCGGAACGTAAAAAACAGGCCGCGGTGGTGGTGGCGGCGCGTAATTGTAACTGGGCGCGGGAGCGCGGTAAGGCTCAATCATATCTGTGCCGGCGTTCGAGCGCAGAACAGTTCCAAACCCAAATGCGAACACCCCCAATGCTATGACGATTATTTGTTTCCCCATGGTTGTTGTCCCTCTTGTTGTTCGGCCGATTGAACCCGGGGACAACCACGAAGTTTCCCAGAAACTCACGGCCCACATTGAGCTCCAAACGGATTTTCAGTCGCGGCGCTGTCTGAGCATCTAGTGGCGGCTCTTTGAGACGCCGCTACCGCGAACACTGTTTGTTCTTCTAGCCACGCCCCTATGGGGCGTCATCACATTCGGCTCGGGACGGCGAATAGCGCCGTGGCTGAAAACAGATCGGATCCTACTTCTTGTCGAGAAGTTGGAGGTACGCTTCGTACCCTCTGTCTTTCATTTGTTCAACGGGAACGAAATGAAAAGCGGCCGAGTAAACCACGTAACGCTGTCCAGTGGGCGACTTCGGGTCGGGAAAGACATGGCCAAGGCGGGCGTTACTCCGCTTCGCACGCACCTGTGTGCGTTGCATCTCGTTTGTGTTATCGGGCACCTCAACGAGAAGATCTTTCGAAATCGGTTGCGTGAACGTTGGCAAGCCGACCTTGCCGTCGAACTTGTCGACCGAAGCAAAGAGCGGTTCGCCGGTAATGATATCGACATAGATGCCGGTCTTCTCGTTGTTCCAGAACTCATTTTGAAAAGGGGTTTGCGAGCCGTTCCCCCGCACCACGTCATATTCCTCGGCCTTTAGTCGGCCTTTTAAAACAGTATCGCTCGGCACGGGCCGGTTCGGATCGAAAGTTGTGGTTTCCTTTTTTTCTTTCTGCGCGAGAAAGAAAAAGTAGATTCCGGCGACGGCTAGTACGACCGCGACACCGGCACCAACGTACGTACTGATCGCAGATTTTTCCTCGCTAGTGATTCGGCCCCCACGCATCGATCGCGAACGCTATTGAATCCGCGATCAGCGGCGTCCGTCAAGACGGAATACGGTTAAGCTTCCTTTTTGCGCATATCAGGTCGGGACTGAAGCTGATTTCGGGCGCGACGGCGTCACGACATGGGTCTTGCCCGTAAGAATCGCGTCTGATTGGCTAGCCCAAATTTATGGTCAGAGAATTTAAACCGGTGCGGTTTTTTGTGATGATGGCAGTGGCTGCGTTTATCGTGTGCGGCGTTACGGCGTTCTACACGAAGCGCGCAGAGCACGGCCGCACAGCGGAGGAACGACAGGCGTACTGGATCGGCGAGAAAGCAGGAGAACAAGCGCCACGCGACGCAAAATTGCCCACGCCCGCGGAGTTGAACATGATGCCTCAGAAACAGTTCGAGCAGCACGGATCGGGTAACAAGTCTGATTGGGATCTAGCGTTCGAACATGGTTACGAGGACGGCTTCCAGAAGACGCATCCGCGCAGTGAGTCGACGAATCTTGTAGCCACGCCCCCTGTCGGGCGTTCACATTGCTCTGCACTCGGGATCACGGACAGCGCACAGCGCCGTGACTGCAGAGGGCCGAGTATGTTGAACCGTTAAATGAAGCTGTCGGCGAAGTTTGAAGCAGCGCTGATTTATGCGACGCGTGCGCACGGAAATCAGACGCGCAAAAAAACAGGAATTCCGTTCGTCGCGCATATTCTCGGCGTGACTGCCATCGCGCTTGAGTACGGCGCAAATGAAACGGAAGCGATCGGCGCATTGCTTCATGACACCGTGGAAGATTGCGGTGGCGCGGAACGATTACGCGATATCCGGGAGAAATTTGGCGATGACGTCGCCGGGATCGTGGATGGATGCACGGACACATACGAGACGCCAAAGCCTCCGTGGTTGAAACGGAAACGCGCTTACATCGAGCATCTCAAGCACTCCGATTCTTCAACGCGGCTGGTATCAGCGTCAGATAAATTGCACAACACACGCGCAATCCTCGCTGAGCTTCGACGACATGGTCTCGAAGTATTTGAGCGGTTCGGTGGAAAAAAAGATGGCACCGTTTGGTATTACCGCACTCTTGTGACCGCGTTTCGCCAGCATGGCCATCATTCCGATCTGATCGACGAACTCGATCGTGTCGTGAGTGAGATCGAGAAGTTCGTGCGCGAACACTGAAGCGTGCTGGCTACGAATGAACACGGTTTCCGCGTATTGATTCTCACTTTCGAAACCGAAAATTCAAGATAGCATCAGCGCGGGTTGAGAGCGCTGAAGCGGATTTGTTTGCTGATCCTCTGTGGTTGTTTCGTGCTGATTGATACCGGCTGCGGCGATTCACGTCAGCCGAGTGGTAAATATGTCTCTGTAATCCGACTGCCGGACAACGCTGGAGAGTGGACCGAAACGATTGAGTTCAAGCCCAACGGGTTTTGCTATTACGGCCAACCGCCGAGTGCAAATGGTCGCGTCGCGGAAAATCTCGCGCAATGGAGTCGTCTTAAACGAACTACAATACGAGGGCAAACAGCTTGTTGATCCTCAGACGGCGAGCGTTCGCGGACCATACATTCGGCAAAAGTGATCGCCGAGGGGAATTACTGTAGCCGGCGCCCTATGGGCGACGCTGTCCATGCGTTAGACGGATTTGAGCCGTGTTCCCACAGCGAAGCGGCTACAGCATTACAGAGGCTTGTAATCAGTGTTCGATCTGTGTTCATCTGTGGGCAAAAATGAAAGCTCGACCCCCAATTAAATGGGCGATCGGCATAATCGCCGTTCTAGTTCTCATCTGTGTTGGCGGCGTGGTTTTGCTTTTCGTGATTGGTTTTTGGTCGCTGGAGAAAGGCGAGCAGCATCGCCGCCAATTTCAGGCGGAGCTGGATTCGGGCAGATGGGATTTTGGCCAGCAACCGGCGCTGTTCGCTGTCGCGCAAGGTATTGTGAAAAACGATTCAGAGGCGATTCGCACGGCGGCAAAGAGCGTGCCGGATTTACAAGCGTCCGGCAGAGACGGGGCGACACTGCTCAACTTCGCGGTCAGGCAATCGTGGCGGCGCCCGGAATCGGTCGAGGCAGTGAAAACGTTGCTTTCTTTGGGCGCGGATCCGAACTACACGAATGGCAGCCGGGACTCTTTGGCCATGGCAGACGCGGTGCATTCATCGGCGCCAGTTCTGCAGGCGATGTTGGAGGCGGGCGGAAACGCGAACACTCGCGATGCGTTTGGCCGGCCAATAATTCTCATGAATTGGTATCTCGGTTACTACCAAAATCAGGCAAGATCACGGCTTGAGCTCCTTCTTGATCACGGCGCCGATACGAATTCCGCGATGCCCAAGGGGGAGTCGGATTCTGCCAGTTATCCGTTGTTGCTTTACCGAACGAAAATGGGACTCGAGGACAATCGCGCTTATTCAGATTCGCTGCTGTTGCTCGAGCGCGGTGCTGATCCAAATCGCGCAGGTGCTGATGGAATGACGTTTGGGAAGATGTTAATGGACCACCGCGGGCATTTTCAGCAAACGCACAAACCGCCGCCGGCAGAATTCACCAAGCTTTGGGAGTGGGCCGAACAACACGGAATCGTCCAACAAAGTCAGTAACTCAGAGAGGTGCGCTTGTGAACGGCAAGTCACAGAAAAGATTTCCGTGGCTTTGGTATTTGGTAGTACTTTTCGTGATCTTTGCGTTCGCGTTTGCGCCGATAGGATCAGTGATGTTGTCCGGTGCCATCGCGAATGCGTGCGGGTGCAAGGTGGACGAAGGCTCGGTGCATCCGTGCATCATCAACGGCCACGATTATGGCGAGCTTCTTTACTCGCTCGGCGTCATGGGGTGGTTGATGCTTGTTAGTCTTCCAGGAGGCTTATTCGCCTTCGTCGGCTGGCTGATTTTTCTGATTCTCCATCGTGCCACCTGGCGAAAACAGATTTCTGCCGGAGGTCCTCCTCCGATTCCGCCGCCGCCGGCAACAGCATGAGAATTTGCGTGCTCCAGATTTTTGCTTCGCTTGTTCTTGCGTGCATCCCGATGAATCGCGTCGTCATGGCGGAAGATCGGCGGTTACAGGCCACTACCGCCGACAAGCCCGCGTTCGTGTTCGGGGGCACGGGTGCTCAGAACTAATTCCGTCCCTCGCACGTCAGATCAGTCCGCAGAGCATTTCATTGCAGTTGTTTTTGGCCGACCAAATTTTATCGAGGCGGCGTTTGCTCGTTTCAAACTGGTGGACGGCGTCGGTCGCTCGATTGTTTATTCACATCGCATTTATGGCGAGAAAGTCGGCGACCAAATGAGTAAGTGGCTAAATGATAACGGTCCGAAAATGGAAAAAGCCCTGATGGACTGGAACAACAGTCCGTCGTCCGCTTCACTCCATCAGCAATCGCGCACAACAGACGGCAGCCATTAAATCCCCGACCAGATCTTGCGGCTAACCGCGTTCGGCTAACAATCGCAGCTCTTGCCGCAATTGCATGCCTTGCCGTTATTCATAGGGCAATTTTTGCCGGTCGTCTTGCACGAGGGCTGGTCGGCCGCCAGCGCGGTCGCGCAGATCATCGTCGCGACAATGGAACAGACAATTTTGGTGTACCTCTTCATACAGATTCAAATCTTCCCCGGCACTGAAAGTTGTGCAAAAAAAAATTCATAAGCCGTGATGATTTTGGACTGCTACCATCGCAGTTCGAGCTTTGAGCAAATGAAACGGTGAGCGAAGCTTGACGCCGAATGAACGATCTTACTCCGGCCTCAGTAAGCAGTAGTGAATTGCGAGGCGGTTAACCCATGAAGGATCTTACTCAGGGCTCAGTCACCCGCCTTCGCCAAGGCTACGGCGCGGCGAGATGGGGCGTGGCGAACACACAATGTTAATTGTAGACACCGCTAACGTATGAAGGATCTGACGACGGGCTCAGTGACCAAACATTTGGTGCATATGTCCGCGTTCCTGGCGTTGAGCATGCTGGTGCAGACCCTGTACTTACTGGCTGATCTTTATTGGGTCGGACACCTTGGAAAAGAAGCGATTGCTGCAGTCGGCGTGGCTGGGAACCTCACGATGATTGTGCTGTCGCTGACTCAAATGCTCGGCGTGGGAACGACCACGTTGATGTCGCAAGCGGCTGGCCGAAAGGATCAGCGGCACGCCGAAGTAGTGTTCAATCAATCTTTCGTCATGTCGATCGTGATCGCGTTCGGACTGGGGGTTGTCGGCTTCGTTCTGCGCTCGGCGTACTGTGATTGGCTGAGCGCGGACGCCGAGACCGCTCGGTTGGCAAAGGCTTACCTGCTCTGGTTTCTGCCGGGACTGTTACTGCAGTTTCCTCTCGTTGCCCTGGGTTCAGCGTTGCGCGCCACCGGCATCATCAAGCCGGCGGTGGGATTCCAGGTTCTCAGTGTGTTTCTCAATATCGTGCTCGCTCCCTTATTGATTTTTGGAATCGGTCCGTGGCCAAAACTCGGCGTGACGGGCGCAGCGCTCGCGACGTTCATTTCCATTCTGATCGGCAATGTGTTGATGATCCTTTACTTCGAAAAGAAATACCACTATGTGCGTTTCCGATTCCCGCTGTTCCGCCCGCAGACAAAAATCTGGAAACGTATGCTGGGGATCGGTCTTCCGGCGGGCGCAGAGTTTCTGCTGATCTTTGTTTACATCATGCTCGTTTACGTGATCATCCGCGGCTTTGGACCAGAAGCTCAGGCCGGTTTCGGAATCGGCGCGCGCGTGATGCAGTCGCTCTTTTTACCCGTAGTGGCACTTAGCTTTGCCGTTGCACCCGTGGTGGGACAAAACTTTGGCGGCCGGCGCGCGGACCGCGTCCGGCATTCTGTCTATTCGGCGATCGGCATTGCATCAGTGATGATGGTGGTGCTCACGCTGATTGGATATCTCGCACCGGCGACGCTGATTCGAATTTTCTCACGCGACACGCGAGTAATTGCCTTCGGCAGCGAATACCTGCGGATTGTGTCATTGAATTTCGTGTCGGCAGGAATCATTTTCACTACTTCCAGCGTCTTTCAGGGAATCGGCAACACGCTGCCGCCGCTGTTTAGCTCGCTGACACGGCTGGTTTTCTTCGCGGTGCCGGCATTGATCATCTCACGGACGCCAGGTTTTGAGATCCGGGAAGTCTGGTATTTGTCAGTTGGCACCATCATTTTGCAGATGTGCGTCAATCTCTTTCTGCTCCGGCACGAGCTGCGCAAACGGCTTCGATTCGACGAACCGGAAAATTTCATTCCTGCCAGCGCGACGGCGTCGTGAGCGCCAAAGGCGCTCTGTTATTTCCGCGTGGGGCCTCGCCCCAGGAATTTCATGGCCCCGTAACAAAGCGCTGACAGCGCGAATCAGTTCGGCACATGTTCTCGACAAGTGAATCGCGCTTTCAGCCCCGAAAGTTTTCGGGGTTGCCCCAGGCTCCCGATGAATACCGCGTCTTCGGCGCTAGACTAACGACAGTTCGCGTGGTTTCGCTCATTAGTACGCTTTAGTCTGGCCGTAATTGAGTGAGCAGTTGGAACGCAAGCAGGTTGACGAGCGTGGCCACGCATAGCCAGGCGAACCAATCGCCTGTTCGCGCGTAGAATATTTCTTCGGGCGCGACGTTTAGTATTCCGCTGATCGATACGAACCGACTGGGCGCGGTTGCCATTTCGGCAAGGATGCGACCACGGTTGCCGCTGAGAATTAACAGGCCGTTGCGCGCCGAGCGCGCCAGCACGAACCCATTTTCGACCGCGCGCAGTACGGCCATCCGCGAGTGTAACCAGCCATCGACATTGAAGTCCCATGCCGGGACCAGCATCAGGTCCGCGCCGTCTGCCGCATATTCACGGCTTAGTGCGGGAAAATCCATGTCCTTGCAAATTTGCAGTCCCCACCGCCCGGATGACTGATCCAGAATGATTCGTTTTCGGCCTGGTTTTTCGGGCTCGACTCCCGGAATCAGATGATGCTTGTCGTAATTTGCCTCTAATTTTCCATCAGCCGAATAAAAGCGGGAAGAATTGAAGGAGCCAGACGAGGTTCTCCGAACGAGGCCAAGGAGAACCGCGGTGCGTGTAGCAGTTGCTGCCGAACAAAACAGCGCGTCGACTTCCGCTAACGCGCTCTCGTTGACGCGTCCGATTTTTTCAGGGAGAACAACAGCCTGTGTTCCAGGCGGAGTAACACGACGGATTTCGTCAGCATACTCACGCAACAAGTCCAACGTTTGCCCTTCAGAGCCCAGATAAAGGCTCATCGGCATGTCCTTGGCGATGAGCGTTACGAGGACAGATTTAACTGAGGAATTCGACTGCAATCGCCATTCGCCAAATACAAGCACCGCGGAAATCACGAACCCCGTAGCGATCGCCAACACGCGACGTTGCCGGAGTTTGCCTACGCCGCTGAAGAGTGCCGCGACTGTACCAGCAAATAAAAACAGAATGAAGCTGATTCCCCAAAGCCCCGTGACGGAAGCGATCTGGATCAACGGCAGAAAATCCATTTGTGTGTAAGCGAGATTGCCCCATGTGCTGTGAGGAGATGTGATCGCCGTGAGATACTCGCAACTGACCCAGTAAACAGGGAAAGCGAGCGCCGCGAGCAACACCGAGCCGCGTCGGAGAAAGCTTCGCACAAACAAAACCGCGAGACCAAAAACGACAGCGACAATAGTGAAAAAAAGAATGATAATGCGCGGCGGCAGTTCGATCACATGCCGCAGGTAATTCCACTGGTTCATTCCACCCAGGAGCCATGCGATTGAACCGAGCAGAAACGCAGCACCGCCGCGAAGTCGTGGCGCAATCGCCAGCACCGGAACTGGCGCTAACCAAACCGCCCACCATTTTGGATGGAGCCCAGTGCCAAAGTAAAAAAGTCCGGCGGAAGCGACACCGGCAACTACGACGAGAAAAATGTTATGACGGGTCAGATAAGAATCGGGCGTCTTTGACCCGACCGGTGCATCACGCATTACCGGTCTCCATACACGACATTGCCGCCCAAAATCGTGGTTTTCACTTTCACGTTACGGATGGCTTCCGGTTTTACCTTAAAAATGTTGTCGCTGAGGATAATCATGTCAGCAAGTTTGCCCGGTGTAATGGAACCTTTCTCGCGCTCCTGAAATTCGGCGAATGCCGCGCCCATCGTATAGGCTTCAATGGCTTCCGGCAGTGTGATCTTTTCCTCTGGAAACCAGCCGCTGGGATTCTTCCCGTCTAGGGTAGCGCGCGTAACTGCGGCATAAACTCCCAGCAACGGATCGAGCGGAGCGACAGGCCAGTCTGTGCCGAATGCGAGTGCGACACCATGATCGAGAAAGCTGCGCCACGCGTAGCTGTAGCGCGCTCGCTCGTGACCGAGCCGGCCCTCGGCCCAGCGACCGTCGTCGATTGCGTGATAAGGCTGCATCGAGGCGATCACGTGGAGTTTCGCGAAGCGCTCGAAATCTTTTTGCGCCATGTGCTGCGCGTGCTCGATGGCGAAACGCTGGTCATGATAGCCGTGCTCCTTTTCGATATCGGCGAAAATATCGAGCATCATCGAAATCGCGCGGTCGCCGATCGCATGAACCCGTAGTTGTAGTCCAGCCGCGTCGGCTTGCATCAATCGGTCGCGCATCGCGCTGGGCGGATGCATTTCGTCGCTTAACAAACCGCGGTTGCCGGGATCGTCAGTAAATGACTCGAACATGTAAGCGGTTCGCGAGCCTAACGAGCCATCGGCATAGCCTTTGACGCCGCCGAGTCGCAAATAGCTCGAGCCCCACGCGTGACGAATTCCAACCTTCGCCTGGTCGCGCCAGTCGGTTTCCATCGGCACCGCGTAGATGCGTGTGGTGAGTTCGCCTTTTTCGGCGAGCTCCGAATACGCAGCGACATCCGCAAATTCCGGGTTCATGTGCTGCACGCTGGTTACTCCGACCGACGCCGCATGTTTCATCGCGCCGCGAGCAGCTCGCAGCCGCTGCTCGTGCGTCATCGGCGGAATCGCTTTGTAGATTAGTGTCATTGCTGCGTCCTTGAAAACCCCGGTGGGATTTCCGCTTGCGTCGCGGACGATGACTCCGCCCGCAACATCCGGCGCCTTGGCGTCGATGCCGGCCAACTTCATTGCTGCCGAGTTCGCAAGCGCTTCGTGACCATCGTAGCGCTCAACGAAGATTGGAATCTCACCGGTGGCTGGGTCTACCAGGTCCTTGGTTGGAAGCTCCGGTTTGGGCCATTTGGTTTCGTCCCATCGACCGCCCAGAATCCATTCGCCTTTCGGCGTCTTTTTCACCTGGGCCGCGATGCGTTTTGCGAACTCCTCCGGGGTTGCGGCGTCAGTAAGCTGAACCTGCTCGAGCTGCGCACCACCCTGGATGAAATGCACGTGCGCGTCGTTGAATCCGGGCAGGAACAGTTTGCCGCCAGCATCCATCACTCTGGTTTGTGGACCGCGCCACAAATCAATGTCAGCGCGCGAGCCGACGGCAACAATGCGATCTCCAATTACAGCGACTGCTTCGGCTTTTGGCTGCTGTTTATCCACCGTGTAAACGGCAGCATTAGTTACAATCAAAGTTGCCGAAGGTTTCGATTCCGCGTTTGTGCCCAGAGCGGCCATAATGGTCAGTAAGCAAACGACATATTTCATAATCGCGTGACGAATTCCGAAACCGGGAAACATTTGTTCAACGCTAATCGGTTTGGTTAAACTGAAAGCAGGTTGCTATTACATTGTTACAACCCATCTGTCATGTTGAGCGAAGCAAAACATCTCTGGTTCATTTCCGTCGGCGATCGGTTTGCACATGATCAGAGATTCTTCGCGTCGCTCAGAATGACATCATGAGATAGTTTGGAGAGTTCTTCACCACAAGATGAGTGGCAACTTCGTTACTCGGGAATTTTCGATCGACGATTACGACGCGGCGCTTGAGCTCTGGCAACGAGTCGAGGGTCTGGAGGTCGCCGAGGGCGATGACAAAGAAGGCGTCGCTCAATTTGTGGCGCGCAATCCGGGGCTGAGCAGAGTGGCAACCGATGGATCGACACTTGTCGGCGTAGTGATGTGCGGTCACGACGGACGCCGCGGACACATTTATCATCTGGCGGTTGATCCGGCCTATCGCCGATATGGACTTGGTAAGCGTCTGGTACAGGAATGTCTGGACGGATTACGCCTGGTTGGCATCGTGCGCGCTCTTATCCTGGTGGCCGACTATAATCTGGGAGGTGCTGAATTCTGGAAGCGCGCCGGTTGGGAGGATATCCCCGGGGCAGTGGCGATGGGAATTGATGTCTAGGAGTGATTTCATAATTGTCATTCTGAGCGAAGCGAAGCTGCAACGCAGCGGACGAAGTCCGCGAGGCCAGGCTTTCAATCTCAGATCCAATCTAGATCGATCCACCAAGGACACAGACAGAGATGTTTGAAAGCCTGGCCTCATGCTCCGCATTTCGTTGCAGCGCTTCGCTCAATTCGCCACAGGACGAATCCGCCGCGGCGGACATGACAGCGCCCATTTATGCATCAGGAGCGAGATCATAATCGCAGGTTGTGAAAGTCGGCGGCAAACATTTCCGGACCATCTGGCGTAAGCCGGACGACGAACGCGTGGTGCAGCTGATCGATCAGCGATTTTTGCCGCACGACTTTGTGATCGAAGAAGTTTGCAGCGTCGAGGAAATGGCCACGGCGATTCGGGAGATGCACGTGCGCGGAGCGGGATTAATCGGTGCCAGCGCAGGATACGGCATGTATCTGGCGGCGCTCGAAGCCGTGCGGCGAGATTCATTCGATGAACACATGGCTCGTGCGGTAGCTCAACTCAGGGCGACGCGGCCGACGGCGGTGAATCTTTCGTGGGCGATCGACCGGCAGTTACAGAGTATCGCTGCAGAAAGAACTGCGGACAAAAAAGT
>Ga0306921_10000605_pt1 | contig 32550 bp, 30 predicted proteins | sample sta12Cox44000080_FD_203760 | JGI IMG/M metagenome (GOLD analysis project Ga0306921, IMG submission 203760) | Lab enrichment of tropical soil microbial communities from Luquillo Experimental Forest, Puerto Rico - statoxic.12C.oxic.44.000.080 (v2)... | ecosystem: Environmental > Terrestrial >... | reverse complement strand
AGAGTAGCGGCGCTGCCGCGGCGGGATCCAGGTTCTGCGGCATTCGCAGGACAAATGCCTCATCGACTACGATGGCCCCTGAGTATCCGCCATACGTCATGCCGCCGAGGACCCGGTCCTCGCTGTTATAGGTGAAAGTCGTTTCAAAGTCGCAGTATTGTTCCAGCCCTTTTTTGCAAGCGGAACAGTGCCGGCAGGAATCGACCATGCAACCGACGCCCGCGAGATCGCCAACTTTGAACTTCGTGACTGTGGAACCGACTGCGGTAACCCGGCCGACGATTTCGTGCCCGGGCACTACTGGATATGTAGTATTGGTCCACTCGTTGCGGGCCGTGTGCAAGTCGGAATGACAGACGCCGCAATAGTGGATCTCGATCTGGATGTCCTTGGGACCGGGGTTGCGGCGTGTGAGAGAAAATGGCGTCAGCGGGGAAGTAGCGGATCGTGCCGCGTAGCCAATCGTTTCAAACGTGCTCGCTGCCTGCCCTGCCGCCTGCGCTTCGTTAACAACATCAACTGTGTTTGGCATGCAAAAAAAAATCCTCCTTGCGGAAACTGTATGATCGGAGTCGTGTTGGGCGCTCTTGGCTAGGCATCCGATGCCAGGGAAGAAACCGAAACTGCTAGATTGGATTCCCAATGCTGCATTCGGTCGCCGACAGCCGTTTGTATCCGGTGGCTAAATCTTGACATACGCAAGGGCCTGGCATGGTCAGCGGGTTGCCAGTTGCGGTACCATTTCTTTATGGCGAAGTCTTCGCTGCAATTCGAAGTGCCGTGTCCCTGCTGTGGCGCGCTGCTCAAGATCGACAGCGAGACCAAGGCAGTGATAGCCCATACCCCTAAGGCTATACCAAAAACGTTCGAGGATCTGGAGTCGGCTGCTCGTGCCATGAAGGACCACGATACGCGGAAGGAATCGATCTTCCGCCAATCCGTCGAGGCGCAGAAACACCAGGCGGATTTGCTGGAAAAGAAATTCCAGGAAGCGCTCAAGCGCGCCAAAGAAACGCCGGACACTGGAAAACCGATTCGCGACTTTGACCTCGATTAACTAGCCCTTCTCCGTGCTGAAGCCTCCTCTCCGCCCATTATTACTTGGTCATCGCGGAGCACGTCCGGCCCGACGCTCTTGGATTTCCCGTAAGGATCAGGACGTTCTTTCGGAGAACACATTCGCCGCCTTCGACTATGCCCTTGCACAGGGATGTGATGGCTTCGAGTTCGATGTTCGCCATACTCGCGATCGCCGCAACATCGTGTGTCACGATCCGCAGTTCGGCGGCTTTACGGTGGCTGAGGTCGACCTCCCGGCACTGCGTGGGAGCGATGCCTTAGCCGTACCGTGCCTGGAGGATGTCCTGGCGCGTTACTCGGCCCGGGCTTACCTTGATATCGAATTGAAGGAGAGCGGGAATGAAGAATCGGTCGCTAAGGCGCTACACCAGTATCGACCGAAAGCGGGTTTTGTAGTGTCGTCCTTCAAGCGTGATGTCCTACTTCATCTGCATAAGCACGATCCATCGCTACCCCTAGGGTACATCTGCGACGATAAGCACCGAATGAACGATTGGTCTGACTTGCCCATCGCTGTCGTTCTTCCACACTTCAAACTTGTTTCAGCCGACCTGATTGAAAAGATACACAAAGGCAATGTGGGGGTGATGACGTGGACGGTGAATCGGGAAACCGACATGCTCCGACTAGCGTCGTGGGGAATTGACGGATTGATCTCCGATGACCCGAAGCTGTTGAAGATTACGCTCGCATAGCAGGTAAAAAACGTCGCGACATCAATCCGTCCACTTTTCTTGGCAGCACTTGCCGCGCTCATTTAGATTGGTTGCAATGGCGGCTACAGGCGAACGCTTCGAGCGCGCGGTTTCGATCATGGCGCGTCTGCGCGCTCCCGGTGGATGTCCCTGGGACCGGGAGCAGACCTTTGACACGATCAAGCCTTACACCCTGGAAGAAACTTACGAGGTCCTGGACGCGATCGACGCTCGCGACTTCGATGAGTTGTGTGGTGAGCTTGGCGACTTATTGCTGCAAGTGCTGTTTTATTCGGAAATGGCCGCCGAGGAGAAGCGCTTCTCGATTGATGACGTTCTGGACCGGCTTGCCACGAAGCTGATCGATCGCCATCCCCATGTGTTTGGCGACGCCAAGGCCGATACCCCAGACGACGTCGTACGCAACTGGCAGGCGCTAAAGGCGGAGGAGAAAAGGAAGCGGCGGACGGCCGCAGAAAAACATGGGGATGTTGGTATTGACCGACTTAAGGACCATGCTGAGTCTGTCCTTGCAGGCATCTCGTCAGCAGTGCCGGCGCTACTGGAGGCTTACAAAATCAGTACCCGGGTTGCACATGTTGGCTTCGATTGGCCCAATGTCGAAGGTCTTTTCGACAAACTTGCGGAAGAGACGGAAGAGCTGCGGCGGAATCTCGAAGATTATCCCGAGCCTGGACCTCAGCCCGCAACCGCAGCCGGAGTCGCGGGCGCGCGGGGGATGAGCGTCCCCGCAGAGCTGCGGGCGCGACTCGAGGACGAGGTGGGTGATCTCCTCTTCGTGTTGGTGAATGTTGCGCGTTACCTGGCGCTCGACCCTGAATCAGCTCTGCGCAAGACGAACCGCAAGTTCCGTCGACGCTTTGAATATTTGGAGTCCAGGTTGCGAGAGCAAGGACGGAAGCCAAATGACGCCTCCCTCGACGAAATGGAGATGCTGTGGCAGGAATCCAAGCAACAGGAGAAGCCGTGAGCGCCGAAACCGTGGAGTTGCGAAACTGCACAACGCTCGACGACTTCCGTGCATGTCTGGTCTTACAACAGGAAATTTGGGGATTCAGCGACGTGGAACTGGTGCCACTGCGCGTCTTCTCGCTGGCCTCCAAGATCGGTGGGCAAGTCGTCGGGGCATGGGACGGCAGCACGATGATAGGGTTTGCGCTGGCGATTCCGGGCAGCCGCAATGGCCATTCTTATCTGCACTCGCACATGGTCGGTGTTCGGGAAGCTTATCGCAACATCGGTCTAGGCCGTCGAATCAAGTTGTTTCAGCGTGAAGAGGCTATCACCCGCGGATTTGAGCTGATGGAGTGGACCTTCGATCCCTTGGAGATCAAGAACTCCTATTTCAATCTCGATCGCTTGGGCGCCATCGCCCGTCGCTACAACATCAACCAGTATGGGATCACATCATCGCCATTGCAGGGCTTTTTGCCGACTGATCGCCTGGTGGCCGAGTGGTGGTTGACTTCGAACCAGGCACGCAGCGTCCTTGCTGGGAAGCCGCCAGAGTTCGAAACCGAGTTACGTATCGTCGTGCCGGCCCAGGTTTATTCATGGAAGTCCCAGCCCGCAACCCGGAATCGGGCGGCCGATCTACAGCTCGGGAACCGTAATCAGTTCTTGACCGCATTCTCCAAGGGGCTGGCTTGTCTTGGCTATGAGCGGGACACAAATGGCAATGGTGCTTTCCTGCTCGGACGCTGGAACGAGTGCTGGTCGTACGCCACGAAGGGATAGAGTCTCAAAACCGTGAAAATCGAAGCCATCACTCTACGCGAGCTGAAAATTCCTCTTGTGCACTTCTTCGAAACTAGCTTTGGGCGCACCTACACGCGTCGCATCCTGCTGATGACGGTTCACAGCGAAGGGCTCGAAGGCTGGGGTGAATGTGTCGCCGGCGAGGACCCCTACTACAGCGAGGAGTACATCGACGGTGCGTGGGACGTCACCGTGCGCTATCTCGCACCGGCCTTGCTGGGTAAAACGCTGCGTGCGGGCAGCGAGGTCCCGGCGATGCTGGCGCGGGTACGCGAGCACCGGATGGCAAAAGGTGCGCTCGAGAATGCCGTGTGGGACCTTGAGGCACAGGTGAAGGCAGTTCCCTTGTGGATGTTGCTAGGCGGCACTCAGCGGGAGATCGCGAGTGGTGTCAGTATTGGCATCCAGGATTCGCATGAGCAACTTCTGGAGAAGATTGAGACGGAGTTGGCGGCCGGTTACCAGCGGATCAAAGTCAAAGTAAAGCCCGGCTGGGATGTCGACGTGTTAACGATAATTCGTGCTCGCTGGCCAGACATTCTGTTGAGTTGTGATGCCAACTCTGCCTATTCGCTGGTTGATTTGGATCACCTGAAGAGTTTCGACAGGTTCGACCTGCTCATGGTCGAGCAGCCGTTGTGGAGTGACGACTTCTACTTTCATGCACGCCTGCAGAAGAAGCTAAAGACGGCGATTTGTCTTGATGAGGCGATCCGTAGTGCGCGCGATGCTGAGGCGGCTCTCGAGCTCGAGGCCTGCCGCATCATCAACATCAAAGTCGGGAGAATTGGAGGCTTTTCCGAAGCAATCGCCGTCCACGACGTGGCGCAGCGATTCGGCGTGCCTGTCTGGTGTGGAGGTATGCTGGAGTCGGGCGTGGGACGCTCGCACAACGTGGCGCTCTCGACTCTGTCGGACTTCACGTTGCCGGGCGATGTTTCAGCATCAAAGCGATATTGGAAGGAAGATATCGTCGAGCCCGAAGTCACAGTCTCGGCGAAGGGAACGATCGCAATCAGCAACGAAACAGGCCGCGGTTACAATCTGCGCGAAGCTCTGATCAAGGAACTTACAGTGCGCAAAGAACAACTGAAGAACTAGATCGCTTTGGCCAAAACAGTCACTTGGGGTTGGCAGTCGCGACTCCTCCGGCGTTTTCCGCTAGCACCTCGTCCGCCTTGTGCAGGAGGTTAAGGGCCTCAGCCGTTGTGATTTGAGCAGGAACCGGTCGAAAGTCCGTCATCGTTTCCCGCGAATCGATATCGAGCGACTTAACCAATAGGATCTTCCCGGTAAACTTCAGAATTTCGCCTACTTCATCCCAAACGCCGTAGCCGATGTCTTGCTGCTCGATGACGAACCTGCCCCCGGTGTAGAGCCTACCCAGGATGCCCCATCCGAAGTTCACATCTTTGAACAGGGTGCCGTCAATCTTGACGATGCGCATGGCCTTGGCGTCGATAAACAGATCGCCCTGCATTCCCACGTAGACCTGGGTTTCGTGGTTCGGCGGGTCAAAGCGCGGGTTGGGCTTGAACTGCAGATGCACCAATTCGCTCCCATTCGGACCTCGCTGGGTACCAGCATACGTGTAAACGAAGGCATCAGGCAGCGTCTGCACCATCGAGTCTTCGCGCTGGCTTTCTTCCTTGTCCGACTGGCGTTTCTTGCGGCGGGCCTCGGCATCATTGGCGAACTTCTGTAAACGCGCGTCTTCCTTGGCACGCTGATCAGAAGTAAGTGGACGGCCATTAAGGGCGATCGTGCGTGACAACGGGCCTAGTGGCGTCTGGATAACTTCCTTGGTGACCGATCCTTTCTTGGAGTAAGTTGTGTCTTTGTACATGAAGTGATGGCCGTTATTCGTCGACCGCAACTCATTTTGCACCGTTTGCCCGACCAGCTGATTAGGATCAATCGGAGGCTTCTCCTCGGAATACATTATGCTTATGGCGAACAGGGTCATCCCACCACCCAGGGCGATTGAGCGCACGACTTGAAAACCGAGAGCCATTCAGTCCAACGTAACCCGTCCTGCTTAAGTAGCTTCTCTTAGATTAGACGTTGAAAGTGTGCTGCTCCGTTGCATTTTTTGACAAGTGCTCTCTGCTCACTTCGCAGTCCGGGATCTGGGATCGGGACTCCCGGCGGACAACCCGCAGACGAGCAGCATCTGGAGCTAGCCAAAAATCTTCGCGCCAATTGGCTTCTGCAGCAAGTCCAGTTTTCAAGTCGGCTTCCGAGCTGCCGGATCGCAAAAAAAAACCCCTGCAGGGTGCATCCGTCAGATCGGCTAAGGAAGGAGGATTTTCAGAACTGAAAATGTAGGTCGGCTCGAACGGAGAAGTTTAGTCCCAGTTTCAACCGGACGCGTGGGAGGGACCGCTGTTCCCCTGTCTCGCAGTCTCACCTGTGCTGCCGGGCTCCGCTCAGGCCGACTTCGAGTAGGTAGCAAGCAGGCCGCCAAACACACTTATCTCCCCAAAAGAGCCGCTTTTCGGGCATAAACACGCAGGTGTTTGCAACTTGGGGACAAGAGCTTTCCTCGATCATGGTTTACTATTCTTTGCCATTTGTGAACCCCTGGGTTCCATCGCTGAGCATGCGGATTCCTAACCTCCGACGTTCCTGCGTGCGTAGCAACGCTGTCAGAGAAAGCACACAGCGCAGCAGCGGCGGGGGCAATCTGCGGCTCATCGCACTCCCAAAACACTTGAATCTCTTCTTCCTTAGTAGCACAAGCGCGGCTCGCGCCGCTTAGTCATAAACATGCGACGGCTGGTGAGAGACGAGTTGCTGGATCACGACCTTGGCACAGTCGAGGAGATCGCAGCATCCCTGGTCGACTTACGGCATATTAACGCTTGGTTTGGTGGAACACGTACGACGATTAGCCTGATGCGTACCGTAGCGCAGCAGGCAGGGGTATCACAATTGTCGGTGTTGGAGGTCGGCGCTGGAGCAGGAGATGTACCCGGGGCAGCACAAAGAGCCCTGGAACGCGATCGGATCGATTTGCGCCTTACTTTCCTCGACCGCCGCTGGACGCATCTGCCGCATAACGGTACTCCCAGCATAGTCGCGGAAGCCCTACACCTTCCTTTTGGTGATGGTGTCTTCGACGTCGTCAGCTGTTCATTGCTGGCGCACCACTTCGATCCTCACGATTTTCAGCGATTTGCACGCGAATCGGTGCGGGTTTGCCGCCACGCCGTTGTCATCAACGATCTCATTCGGAGCCGTATGCACCTCGCGCTGGTTTATAGCGGTTGGCCGCTTTTCCGGAGCCGCCTCACTCGTCACGACGCTCCGACATCGGTGCGGCGAGCCTATACAATCGAGGAAATGCGCCAGATGCTCGACAAGGTCCCCGCCACGCGCGTTGAAGTCTCGTCACACTACTTGTTCCGGATGGGGGTCTTGCTTTGGAAATGACCCAGCAGCTTAGCCAGGGCGGGATGGTTACCGAGATCTTCGATCTCGCTGTTATCGGCGGCGGTCCCGCGGGAACATCGGCGGCCATTACCGCCGCGCGAAATGGGGCTCGTGTGCTGCTCATCGAAGGGGGCACGGTTCCGCGACACAAAGTCTGCGGTGAGTTTATCTCGGCCGAGTCATTGAGGTTGCTCGATGATTTGCTGCGCAAACTTCCTCACGGTCAGACGTTCTTGCAAAGCGCCCCTTCCATCAGCCGTCTTCGACTGCTGCTCGGGGAGCGCGCACTCGAAGTGCGCATCTCGCCGGCTGCGCTCAGCCTTTCGCGACACAGACTGGATTCCATACTGTGGAACGCGGCGCTGCAGGCCGGCGTCGAGGCACGCACGCAATGCGAAGTGGCGTCGGTGGAAGGCGAGGGGCCATTCCTCGTGAAAACCGCGCAATGCGATCTTGAGGCGAAGTCGCTCATCATCGCGGCTGGCAAATGGTCGCGCTTTACGATGGATCGAGCCGTTCCGTCCGGTCCCAAGTGGATTGGGCTGAAAGCTCACCAGCACGAGGATGAGCCGCCTCGCGAGACCGATCTTTATTTCTTTGAGCACGGCTACTGTGGTGTGCAGCCGGTGGCTGACAATGTTGTTAACGTGTGTGCCATGGTTCGATCCGATCAGGCCACGTCCCTTAATGCAATATTTGCACTGCACCCTAGGCTTGCAAAGCGCGCAGCAGGGTGGTCCGCCATGATGTCACCAATCACCACAGCGCCGCTAATTTATCGAGCGCCACAACCAGTACGTCAGAATGCACTCCTCGTTGGTGATGCTGCAGGGTTCATCGATCCGTTCGTTGGAGACGGTATCTCGATTGCACTACACAGTGGCGTTGTCGCTGCACAGTGCTTGAGCATGTTCCTCAGCCGCTGCAGTTCGCTGTCTTCGGCCGTAGCCGCATATAACGAGCGATACTGGCGGCTTTTCGCTCCCCTAATCTCGGCCGCAGCAGGCGTGCGCGCCCTGCTCTGCCTACCGTCTTTGGCACGGATCCTCGCGTTCGAAGCGTTGCGTCTGCCGGGTGTCATGCCGCTAATGATCTGCAAGACACGTGTGAAGGGATAGGAGAGCTCTCTGCGTTTCACGACAGTTAGGCGCCCAAGCCGCTGGATGCAAAGGCAGAGGTACTGTTTCCTACGCGAGGGGGGTCGGCACCGGCTTGATTGCGTGTCGACGAGGCATTCTGGATTTGCTTCGTCCAAAAGCGCTTCGCAGGGCAAAGGCCTCTTCACAATGGTTTCCTCAACCGGTCTGGCTGCTGGTCAGTGCGTTACCGAATCACCAACACCTCCCGGATATTGTCCCGGCCGAGGAAGAACTTCATCGATGCGTACTCTCGGAAAAGGTTTTCGACGTGTCGATTGTTGAACACACGCTGCAGCTTGAAAGGGTGCGCAGGCTGTAGCTCGAGACTCTCTTTCGAAGCAATGTGGTAGCGATAGAAGGGCGCATTGGGCCCGGCATCTCGGGTATGAAAGAGGGCCAGCATGATACCTCCAGGTTTCATGGCAACCTGAACCCGCTCAATCACGGGCTTCACCAGGGGCTCCGGCAGGTAATCAGCAAGATCCCAAAACAGGGTGGCGTCGAATTCTTCACGACGGAACGACAGATTCTCGTTCAAGAACCGCTCAACGTCGACAGTAGTCCCGCCCTCACCGTTTGCAACGATGAGCGACTTGTCGGCAGCGGCAAAGAGCACGTCTTCCTGGTGGAACTTGTGTCCCAGCCCCGTCATGAAGGTGATATTCGCCGGTGAGGTAGCACCAAGGTCGAGGACTTTCAGGCCTTCTTCGTGAGAGATGTAGCGGATGAATTCCGTGTAGCCAGTGGACTTGCGCTGTATCCGAACTCCGGGGATAAATTCGCCCTCCCCACCTTGTCGGCCGGAGCTGCCAAAAATCTTGCTGAAGATACGCGGAGCCACCGCGCTTTATTGTAAGGGCAGCTACACACATCCACCAAGTCACCCTGAGGGGAAGGGCTAAAGCAAGACCCGCCTAAATGCTATGGAGCAGGCGCACCAAGCCCATCTCTAGATCTTCTTTGGTTCGAGCAGGGAGCCTTGGATTGAAACAGCAGGGGGTGCGGCCGGATGAGAGCTAGCCGCCGCTACGGTCTGAGACTTCGCCTCGACCTTAGAGGCTAGCTCAGGCTTCTGAATATCGATTGTACCTTTGAAGAAAGCTCCATCTTCGATGGAAATTCGCGCGGTCAAGATATCGCCGGATAAGGAGGCGGTTTTGCGCAGATCGACTCGTTCCGTGGCTTGAACGTCGCCATCCACGCGGCCGTGCACGATGACGTTACGGGCCTCGACATTGGCGCGAACCCGTCCATTCGGCCCGACGGTGAGTGTTTGTCCGCGCAATGCAATCGAGCCGTCGACTTGCCCGTCAACGTACAGGTCTTCGCTTCCGGATAATTCTCCCTTTACCACCACTGACTTACCAATGGTCGCGAGCTCTGGGGTACGCACGGTGTCGCTACGCATTGGTTCCGGACCGGGACGGGGAAAAGTCTGCGTCGCAGCAGTGACTTCCGGAGTGGTCACATTCGGTTCTTCTTCCTTGCGGGCTGATTTCCACATAATGGCTCCTGAGTGGCTACCTCTGTCGGCCAGTGGGAATGCGGGCAACAGTCGCACTGACAAAGTGCGCCCGAGCCGCTCCCGAAAGCATACCGAAGCTCATGCGCAGCAGCAAACGGTTTTCGGATAAGAAAATCGAAAAGAGGGGTTAACGTTTGGGCACTCCCATGAGGACGGGGGCACCGCACTACAGTCACGGCACCGGCTGGTCTGGTTACGTATAATTGCAGGTTTCGTATTGTTCCCGCGGTCATGCTCCGTTCTGCGGATCCGCAAGTCGGCAGGGCTGTCGATCGAGGGGACCAGGACTTATCAATATGACCCAGATTGAGCTGATTCGTGCCCGCGAGGTTCTGGATTCGCGCGGCAATCCTACCGTTGAAGCTGATGTGATCCTGGCGAGCGGGGCCCGCGGCCGCGCCATTGTTCCCAGCGGCGCCTCAACCGGCGAACACGAAGCCTTGGAGCTGCGTGACGGCGATAACGGTCGCTATCTCGGAAAGGGCGTGACCAAGGCCGTAGACAACATCAACAAGGTGGTTGGCCCGCAGTTGGAGGGAATGGACGCCAGCGAGCAGCGCGAGATTGACAACGCTATGCTTATGCTCGACGGCACGGCTACCAAGAGCAAGCTGGGTGCTAACGCAATTCTCGCGGTGTCGATGGCGACCTCCCGTGCGATGGCCGATCATCTTGGTATCGAACTCTATCAGTACATCGGAGGGTTCACCGCTGGCCTGTTGCCCACACCGATGATGAATATTCTTAACGGAGGCGCCCATGCTGACAACAATGTCGATTTCCAGGAATTCATGGTAATGCCCATCGGTGCGTCGTCGTTCCGCGAGGCGCTGCGCTGGGGTGTTGAGACATTCCATGTGCTCAAGGGGGTGCTTAAAAAGCGTGGCTACAACACTGCCGTTGGCGATGAGGGAGGTTTTGCGCCTTCAGTGAAGTCGAATACCGAAGCCATTGAGGTGGTGCTGGAGGCGATCACCCAGGCCGGCTACAAGCCCGGAGAACAGATCGCCGTTGCGCTTGATCCCGCGGCCAGCGAGTTCTACGACCCAGCGAAAAAGAGTTACGTTTTCAAGAAGTCTGACAAGAGCAAGCATTCCAGCGAAGAGATGGTAAAGTTCTGGGCTGGCTGGGCGCGGCAGTACCCTATAGTGTCGCTCGAAGACGGTTTTGCCGAAGACGATTGGCACGGCTGGAAGCTGGTGACTGGGGAACTGGGCAAGAAGATTCAGCTCGTGGGCGATGACCTGTTCGTGACGAATGTTGAAAGGCTGCAGCGAGGCATCGATGCCGGAGTTGGCAATTCGATCCTTATCAAAGTGAACCAGATCGGCTCGGTCAGCGAGACCATCGATGCCATTAACCTGGCGCGCCAGAACGGATACACCGCGGTGATCTCGCATCGCTCAGGCGAGACGGAAGATACATTCATCGCCGATCTCGCGGTTGCTACCGGGGCAGGACAGATCAAGACTGGATCTGCGTCGCGTACAGATCGTATTGCCAAGTACAACCAGTTGTTGCGCATCGAAGAAGAGCTGGGCCCGGCCGCACGCTTCCTCGGTCTCAAGTCGTTGAACTATCACGGAGAGTTGGTAGGGAGGAGGGCGGGGGCTGGCGGCTAGCCGGTCTTTGCCGCAGAAGAAGAGCCGGTGCCCGAGCGGTTTTATAGATACACCGAGCAGTCCGGTAGAGATACAACATCGCGCAGTCCTCCTACCCCGGGCACCCCATCTTCCGGGACGATTGTTAGCCCTGAACGAAGTCGGCTCTTAGGACGTCCCGGGTGGCGGCAGTGATTCGGTTTGCGACACACATCCATGATGACTCGACCAAAACCACTTGTCCTGACCATTCTCGACGGCTGGGGCTATGCTCCTCCGTCAGACGCCAACGCTATCTCGTTGGCTCGCAAGCCAACATTCGACAAACTGCTTGCCGGGTACCCCAACACGCTTATCCACACCAGTGGGCGCTTTGTCGGACTGCCGACCGGGCAAATGGGCAACAGCGAAGTCGGGCACTTGAACATCGGTGCCGGCCGGATTGTTTACATGGACATCACCAAAATCGATCTCATGATCGAGAATGGCGAATTGTTCTCCAACCAAGTGCTGCTCGAAGCGATGAAGACGGCCCGTGCCGACGAACGCAACTTGCACATGTTCGGCCTGCTATCTGATGGAGGCGTTCACTCGCACCAGAATCACCTTTATGCTCTGTTGCGCATGGCGAAGCAAAACGGCCTGGAGCGCGTCTTCGTCCACTGCTTCATGGACGGGCGGGACACCTTGCCCACCAACGGAGCCGGTTATATCGAACAGTTGCAGCAGAGAATGCGCGAGTACCGCATCGGCAAGGTGGCGACGGTCAGCGGACGTTACTATGCCATGGACCGCGACCGCCGCTGGGAGCGGGAAAAAAAAGCCTTTGACGCGATGGCGTATGGCGATGGGGAAGCCGGCCCGTATCGCGATCCAGTGCAAGGTGTGAAGGAATCGTACAACCGCGATGTGACTGACGAGTTCGTCGTTCCGTTCGTCATGGCTGGCCGCAGCAACGAGCCGGCAACAACGATTCGCGACGGCGATGTATGTATCAACTTCAACTTCCGCGCTGACCGCGCGCGGCAGATCACTCGCTGCCTCTGCCGGAATAGTCATTTCACTGCACAGGACGGACGTGAACTGGAAGCGGCCGAAGATCTCGACCGGGTCATTCCGCGTGACCGTGTACCCAGAGATCTCGCCTATGTTTGCATGACGCAGTATGACAAGCACTTCACTCTACCGGTCGTTTCGCTGCCCGTGTCACTGAATAACATCTTGGCTAATGTGATGGCCAACCTCAGCATGCGCAACCTGCGCGTCGCCGAGACAGAAAAGTATGCCCATGTCACATACTTCTTTAACGGCGGTGTGGAGAAGCCGTTCCCCGGAGAAGAGCGTGTTCTGGTACCGTCGCCGAAGGTTGCGACTTACGACCTGAAGCCTGAGATGTCGGCACAGGGAATTGCCGATGCAGTGGTGAAGGGGGTCAACGACAGCACCTTCGATGTTATGGTGGTAAATTTCGCCAATGCTGACATGGTCGGCCACTCTGGCAAGATTCCTCCGACGATCAAAGCTGTGGAAACCGTGGATGCCTGTCTCGCACAGATTTACGAGGCATTACGACAGCGGGGCGGCGCGATGATCGTGACCGCCGATCACGGCAATGCCGAACAGATGATTGACCCCGCGACCGGCGGCCCACAAACAGCACACACAACGAATCCAGTGCCCTTCATCGTTGCCGCCGAGGATGCCGTGACCCAGGCGAACTTCAAAGGCGATGCCCGTCGGTTCACTCTGCGCCCAAACGGCGCCTTGCAAGACATAGCGCCGACAATGCTGGGGATTCTTGGCATTTCCCAGCCAACCGAGATGACAGGGCAAGACCTCCGCTTGCTGGCTGAAGTAAAAACAACTTAAATGCTTCGAGTTTCACGTCTCAGTTTCTGTGCTGGGCCACAACCATCAGTTAGCGTTAGTCGAAATTCTTGGTTCGCAGGTTAGGTCAGCAATCACCGCTCAGCCGTTCACGGCCTCCGGCTTCGGAGGAGCTTCTTCCATGGGTGCCGGCCGTTCCCGAGACCGGCACCGTGAAATGAAATACCGACCCACTGCCCAGTTGCGACGTTACCCCTATTGTGCCTCCATGAGCTTCCACGATGGCCTTCGCAATTGCCAGCCCCATGCCAGTTCCCTGTACCTGGTAGCGTTGATCGCGTCCGCGGTAGAACTTCTCAAAAATAAGTGACTGCTCGGTGTCGTCAATACCGGGCCCGGAGTCTGCCACACTGAGGTCGACCATCTTGCCCAACCCCTCTGCAGTGATCGTGATTGGTGTTCCAGCAGGCGAATACTTAGCTCCATTTTCCAACAGCTGAAGCAAGACCTCGGCAATCCGCTCCAGGTCGACAGTGACCTGCGGCAAGTGCTCCGGGATGTTCAACTTGACTTCATGTACGCCTAGCGACTGTTTGGCTTTCTCAACGGCGTATTCAATCAGTTCCCAGACAGAATGCGGCTGGCGATGCAACTCCACCTGGTGCGCATCAAGTTGTGCCATTTCTGCTGCTTCACCCACCAGGTGATTGACCCGGTCCGTTTCTTCGTCAATCACGGTGAGCAAATCTCTCTGCTCGGTGGAATCCAGATGCGCTGAGGACAGCAAGGCAGTAACCGCTGCCTTGATCGATGTCAGCGGTGTACGGAACTCATGGGTAACGCTGTCGAGAAGGGCAGACCGCAGCTTCTCATTCTCACGCGCTGCCTCGTGACGGGTTAAAGTTTCCACCGCCCCGGCACGCTCGATGGAAATCGCAATCAGACTCCCCACCGCTTCCAGGGTTTCGCGCGAGAGCACCGCTCCTTCCAGGCCGATGCTTCCTACTGGCCGTATCCCAATGCGCAGGGGCACAAAGCACAATGCCTTCTCTCCGTCAACGATTACCTCGCCCCGCCCGCTGACAGCCTTGAGCTCCTCCTCGCTCAGCTCAGGATGGTCAATGCCGGTGCGGTACACTTCGTGGCGCGTAGGGAGATACATTGCCGCTGCTTTCAGCCCAAAGGCTTCGCGCACATATTCAGGGATGGAATTCAGCAGCTCCATCACATTCTCAGTGGCGAGTAACTGCTGACTCAGAGAATAGAGTCTTTCCACCTCTTTTCGTCGGCGAGTTGCGTTAAGGGTCTCGCGGCGGGCGCGCTCCGAAAGCCGGCTGCCGATGATAGCACTCACGAGAAATGCGAATAGGGCAACCCAGTTTTGCGTGTCCGCAATCGTGAATGTATGGACTGGTGGAAGGAAGTAATAATTGAACGCGAGCGTGGCAGCTATAGCTGTGGTAACGGCAAGTGTAAGTCCCCAGCGACTCGCGACCACCAGGACAAGCAGCAGGAATGTGAGTGCCACTGTTGTCGGGTTGACCGGCAGGCGCGCGTACACGTTTATCACCAGGACAATCGCAGCCAACGCCAGCAAATAGTGCAAAGCGGCAGTCTTCAAGCCACGTATCAGCATCGACGGCCGACGCGTCCAACCAGCCGGCGCCGGTTCCGGTTGCTCCAGATTCACGCGCACATTGTATCGAATCGACATTTTTCGTCCACTGCCTCACAATAACGGCAAATGCAGAAAACCCCCGAGCAGTGGTTAGAGGAGACTGCTCCAGAAAAGAAAGCTGGTGTCTTCAAGCTCTTTCTCGGCTATGCCCCCGGAGTGGGGAAGACCTACGCCATGCTGAGCGAGGCCATCCGCAGGCATAGTCGCGGTGAAGATGTGGTGATAGGGGTGGTCGAGACGCACGGCCGCAAGGCGACTCTGGACTTGGTTTCGCGCCTGGAAATCGTTCCGCGCAGGAAGATCGACTACAAAGGCACCCTGTTTGAAGAAATGGATGTAGACGCTATTCTTGCTCGCAATCCGCAAGTTGCGCTGATTGACGAACTGGCGCATACGAATATCGATGGCAGCAAACATAGTAAGCGCTACGAAGACGTTTTTGAACTGCTCGAGCATAAAATCGATGTAGTTTCGACTATGAACGTGCAGCACCTGGAAAGTGTGACTCCGATGGTGCACAAGATTACCGGCATCGTCGTGCGCGAGACGGTCCCGGACTGGGTGCTGAAGCGGGTGGACGAGATCGTGATGTCGGATGTCACGCCCGAGGCCTTGCTCACTCGCATGCGCCGCGGAGATATCTACCCAAAAGAGCGCGCCAATCGGGCGCTTGGCAATTTTTTCCGCACCAGCAATCTGATTGCTCTACGTGAGATCGCGCTCCGGCACGTAGCGCAAGTAGTCGATCGGAGCCTCGAACCCTATCTGGACAGGGAGTTCACTTTCGGCCGTGATCTGAATGTGGCGGAACGCATCGGCGTGGGCGTCAGCTCCAATCCTGCTGCACAGTACCTTGTGGCCCGCGCCTCGCGCATGGCGCAGGCGATCAATGGCGAGCTGTTCGTTGTTTACGTTGATATCGGCGTTGATGACGAACCCGAGCGCCAGCGCTCCCTGGAAGCGAACCTTCGTTTTGCCGAGAACCTGGGTGCCAAGATCGTCAAGATGAAGGGCAAGGATGTTGCCGAGAAGCTGGCCGAATTTGTCCGCGAGAAACACATTACCCAGATGATCTTCGGGCATTCCGCGACTGGTGGCTGGCGCAAGTATCTGTTCTTTTCCGCAGTGCATCGCTTCTTACGCGACGCTCCGCCAGTCGATGTGCACATCGTCAAGCAGCAACCCGACTAGGCAAAAGGATGCATCCCCGTCCGCACATTCTCGTAGTGGATGACGAACCGCAAATCACCCGCGTATTACGCACCAGTCTGAACGCGCAAGGTTACGAGATCCGCGCTGCCAACGATGGCGAAACAGCGCTTGAAATCGCGAAAGACTTTGTACCTGACCTTGTCATCACGGACCTCGCGATGCCTCGCATGAACGGCATTGAGTTGTGCCGCCGGTTACGGCAGACCTCGCAGGTTCCTATCATTGTGTTATCGGTGCGTGGCGAGGAGCGTAGTAAGGTGGAAGCCCTTGATTCGGGCGCTGACGACTATATCACCAAGCCCTTCAGTACCGGAGAACTGTTGGCCCGGATCAGAGCGGCCCTCCGACGCTCGCCACCATCTCCTGGTGAGACACCGACACTAATCGAACTGGGCGATTTCCACATCGATCTGGACGCACACTCGGTTGCAGTTGGAGGAAAAGAAGTACGGCTGACCCCTAAAGAGTTCGACGTTCTTGTGTATATGGCGCAACATCCGCGCAAGGTGCTTACCCATCGTGCGATCTTGAATGCCGTGTGGGGTGGCAATAGCGTAGAGCAAAACGAGTACCTGCGTGTATTTGTAGGGCAGTTGCGCAAGAAATTAGAGTCGGACGCCAGTGCGCCGAAGTACATCCTTACGGAACCGTGGGTTGGTTACAGATTTGAGCCCGGAGATTGAGTAGCAACCATCGATCGCAGGCTAGCAACCAACTTCTCCTACGAAAGTCCGCTATTCTAGTCAGCCCACTGTGCAACGGCATTCGACGCCACGCCACGCGACGCGATGACCTGTTGTTCGCCCTCTGATCTGTGAGACAAGCTGTGCCAGTGGTCTGAACGGCGGGCCGCGGTGACCGCCGCCGCGAGTGATCGACCGCACGAGGAACAGGTTCCATAAAGAGTCGCCATCTGTTACCTTCACTCAGATTTGCTTAATGGGCCAATCCAGGTTGCTGCCTGCAAGCTGCCAATTCCATGGCTGATTCCTTCACAACAACTTCCGGTCGTTGGCACGCGTTGAGCGCAGGCTTTCTCGGCTGGACGCTCGACGCCTTTGACTTTTTCATTGCTATCTTCCTCTTCGACACGTTGGCGGAGCGCTTTCACGTTCCCAAGCGGGACATTGTGCTCACGGTAACGGCGACGCTCGCTATGCGGCCGGTTGGGGCGCTTGTGTTCGGTATGATGGCGGATCGTTATGGCCGGCGCCGCCCTTTAATGGCGAACGTAGTCTTCTTTGCGGTAGTCGAATTTCTCTGCGGCTTCGCCCCAAACTACACCGTTTTTTTTATCCTCCGGATGTTGTTTGGCATTGGCATGGGTGGCGAGTGGGGTGTAGGTGCTTCACTCGCCATGGAACACGCGCCGATCCGCTGGCGTGGCGTGCTTTCGGGGATCCTGCAAAGCGGCTACTCGACCGGCTACCTGCTGGCGGCGTTCGCGTCGCGGGTGGTGCTGCCGAGTCTGGGATGGCGCGCTATGTTCTGGATCGGAGGGCTGCCTGCCCTTTTGGCGTTTTATATTCGCACCAAGGTTCCCGAGTCGGCGGCATGGGAGCAGAACCGCCTGTTGAAGACGCTCGACGCACCGCGTATCGCGTGGCAAAACAAGCGGCTCGTGGTGTACATGATTGGCCTCATGTTTCTGATGAACTGTCTCTCTCACGGAACGCAAGACCTTTATCCTGACTTCCTGAGGCACGCCCACGGTTTTGCACAAAATACCGTTGCATATATCACCATGTTCTACAACGTTGGCGCCCTTACCGGCGCCGTGATCTTTGGCATGTTGTCGGAGCGAATTGGACGCCGGTACAGCATGCTGGCGGCGCTTTGCGTCTCGCTACTTATCATTCCTGCTTGGGCCTTCGGCAGTGGGCTAGCGGTGTTGGCTGCAGGCGCCTTCATCATGCAGATGGGGGTGCAGGGCGCGTGGGGCATCATTCCGGTGCACCTGAATGAGTTGTCACCCGATTCGGTGCGGGGGTTGCTACCCGGATTTACGTATCAGATTGGAATTCTGCTTGCATCATCCACGCCGACAGTCGAGTTCGCCTTGCGCGACCACCTCGGCTACGCATGGGCACTGACGGCTTTTGAATTGGTCGTGATGATCTGTCTGTCGCTCCTGCTGGTCTTCGGAGAAGAAAAACGTGGACGCAGCTTCCTGCGGGAAGCACACGCCGTCGCTGCTTGATCGGACGGGGTGGACAGGACGTAAGAGCTTGGAGCGGGGTACGGGGATCGAACCCGTGACATCGAGCTTGGGAAGCTCGCGTTCTACCGCTGAACTAACCCCGCTTTCTCAACCAACCAACCGAGTGTAACACTGCTACAAAATTCATCGCAATTATAGCGACTACCAAAATCTCATCGTATTTTCCGCGCGTCTAGGGAAATGCTTCCTGCTCCGGTAACCATAAGAAACACCAGGCCCAGCAACATGCTGATGTCAGTGCGCGCCTCGTGAAGCATGCTCCAAACGCCGTTCTTCAGGATCATGGGAAGCTTGGTAGTGACAATGGCCGTCAGAATGACTGCAAGCAATGGAATCGCCGCCAGACGTGTCAGGAAGCCGATCAACAGCAGCGTCCCACAGGCAATCTCGACCGTACCAACAAAGGGCGCCATGTATTGTGCCTCAGGAATCCCGATTTGCCGAAATCGGCCGGCACCAAGCTGCATAGGAAAAATAAACTTCTGAATGCCCTCCGAAACGAAAACCCACCCGACCAAAATACGAATGAGCAGCAAGGCTCGTGCTGTCACTGCTGACCAGTGTAGATCGTCGGTTGTCCGCATCGTCTCGCTCCTAGAATTGCAGTGCTGGCGACGCAGTGGACGGGTCCAGGTACGCCAATTCCCGAGATTGCCCGATGGCCATAATCTATAACATATCGCCGAAGCCACTCCGAGGCATCTTGCATTTGACTTTGTCGAACCCGTCAAAACCTTCGCCCAGTTGCTTCGGGTAAGTCGCTTTTTCCAGCAAACGATAATAGCCCTACGTCGTTGAGCATCATGTTTCCTAAATGAGCGCTATTTTCTGCGATGAGAGCTAGCGCAATGCGCATCAGGGGCCAGTGCCTTGCGGACTAAGGACGCGGAGCAGCGCCTGTCGCCTCTATTCCTTTCTCTCCATTCGGGCGGACTGAGAGACCTAGGCCGGTTCATGCAAGCCGCAACGATCGCGGCCTTCGGGCCGCCGCCGCCCGCAAACGAAAACCTCTTTCACCACGGATGAAAGAACGAAGATGCCAGCAGATCGGAACCAACCAATCGTGCGCAAAACCTAATGGCCGATCGCCCACCCCAAAGCGCGGTTGTCACTCAATTGTGCATGGCACCCGCTTCGGACGCTGGTACAGGTGGTTGGAGGGCTCAACGTGCGCTAGAATCGCAGCAAAGCCTAGCTCGAACTAGAAGAGTTTCTCGAGCCAGCGGGTGCGCAGAGAATGGCGCAACGCGGCTCCGTACCCGGAGCGCGCATGGGTAGAAGTAGACGGCGGTAGTCACACGCGCAACTTTTCACGCGCGTCGAAGAAAGGGGATTTGATGTCCGAGCAATACCTACTGAAGACGGAGCCTTCGGAATACTCGTTCGCCGACTTACAAAGAGACAAGACGACGATTTGGGATGGTGTGTCGAATCCGGTTGCGTTGAGACACTTGCGAGAGATGAGGCCGGGTGCGCGCCTGATCATCTACGAGACCGGTGATCACAAGAGCGCGGTCGGAACCGCGTCGGTGGTATCGGTCGATCCGTCTGATGCACGCGCTCCGCGAGTAAAAATCCAAGTGGGCACTACCATTACAAAGCCTGTCTCGTTAGCCCAGATCAAAGCGAATCCGCAGTTTGCGGATTCGCCTCTGGTGCGGCAGGGAAGACTGTCCGTCGTGCCGCTGACGGCAGCACAGTACAAGGCGTTGACGGGTGAATAGCACAAGAAATTGCCCACACAGGTTTCTCACTGCGTGGGCGTTTGTGGGCCGCATTGCGTCAGGATGAGCTCCTGGCGCTGTTCAGTCTCAGCCAAGCGAGCCAACAATCTTGCGAAACTCTGGTTCCGGGAAGGCCGTCACAGTTTGTGTGTTTACGTTGCCTAGCGCGCCGACTGATAGTGTGAACTTGGCGCAAGTGTTGTCATCGGGGAATTCGGAGACGAACACTGCGTCATAGTGTCCCATCGTCAAATACCACGCATTAATTTTGCCGCCCACCTTTTCGGCAGCTTTGCGGGCGTTATCCAATCGCGTGGGACTGTCTTTGACTTTAGCGAGTCCCTGCGCCGTATAGCGAACCAGCGTTACGTAATGTGGCATCGCGTCAATCCCTCCTGTTTGGAATTGGGACATTATGCCACTTCGGACACTTGGCGAAATCAGCACCCGGGCGTCATCTCCGCTTCCAGCGTACGCCGTCTTTGGTGTTCTCGAGGATGACGCCGTTTTCGGCGAGCTGTGTGCGGATAGCGTCGGAGCGGGTGAAGTCCCGGGCCTTGCGCGCTTGCGAGTGTTTGGTGACAAGGTCCTCAACTTCGGCGTCGCTGAGAGATGCGGCCTTGGCAAGTTCCTCGGCCTCAGAGCTAATCTTATGATCTTGCGCCTCCGCCTTTGCCCACTCGACCACGGAGCGAACTTTGGGCGTGTCGTCGTCCTTCAACACCGCAAAAACCTCCTCAAACTCCTCGAGTACCTTGAGCAACGGTGGCACGTCGCCCTTGCGAACTTCTCCTGCGTCAGCGGCTGCGTTCACGTCACGCACCATGTCGAAAATCGCGCCCAGGGCTCGCGCTGTGTTGAGGTCATCATCAAGGCCAGCGCGCATTTCATCGGAGGTCTTTCTGGCGATCTCGCCAAAGGCGGCATTTGCGCCCTCTTCGAATTGTGAACTGTCCATGCGCAGCTTGAAGTTGCGTAGCCGTTCGACCGAGTTCGCTGCCTGGGTGAGTCCGTCGAAAGTAAAGTTGAGCTGTTTGCGATAGGGAACCGACATCAGCAGGAAGCGGATCGACGAGGGCTTGTGGCCCATCAGGATAAGATCACGCACCGTGTAAAAGTTGCCTGCGCTTTTGGCCATCTTCTCGCCTTCGACAAGCAGGAAACGCGCGTGCACCCAGCAATGCACGAATGGTTTGCCTGTCATCGCTTCCGATTGGGCGATCTCGTTCTCGTGGTGAGGGAAGATGAGGTCCTCGCCGCCGCAATGGATATCGAACGTCTCCCCCAGGTATTTCATGGACATCAACGAGCATTCGATATGCCAGCCTGGACGTCCGGGTCCGATCTCGGTATCCCACTGTGCCTCTCCGGGCTTGGGGGCCTTCCAAAGCGCAAAGTCACGCGCATTGTCCTTATCGTACTCGTCTACATCAACGCGGGCGCCGTCCGTCATGCCGGCGAAATCCTTCTTCGAGAGTTTGCCGTACTCAGGAAACTTGGCGATGCGGAAGTAGTAGGAGCCATCTTCCGCCTGGTAGGCGTAGCCCTTGTCGCGCAGGCCGGCGATGAAGTGCGCCATCTCAGGGACGTGGTCAGTGGCCTTCACCAGTATCTCGGGATGCTGAATATTGAGAGCGTCGGCGTCCTCGAGGAAGGCTTTGATGTATTTCTTGGTGTACTCCTGCACCGTGACACCATCTCGGGATGCGTTGCGGATGATCTTGTCCTCGACGTCAGTAATGTTCATGACGTGCTCGAGTTGGTAACCACTCTGTTTGAGGAAGCGGCGCAGCGTGTCGACCACGATAAAAGTCCGGAAATTGCCGATGTGCCCGTAGTCGTAGACCGTGGGTCCACAGGCGTACATGCGCACCAGGTTGTTTTCGAGCGGATGGAACTGCTCGACCTTTCCGGACAGGGTATTGAAAAGATGAAGCGGCATGAACCGTTCCTGTAATTATGCAGAATCTTCGATTGTAGGGGTCCGCAAGAAAAGGGGTCAACTCTTCCTGCGCGTTGTGTTCTTGGGGGTTACGCCGCACTTGCAAGCCGATTATAATTAATTTGATCGGTTAGAAATGTGACCATTCGCACTGTCAAATCGCGGGGCGACGCCGCCGGGTACAATCCGGTGTTGGGTCTTGGTGTGCGTGCCACGTGGTCCAGGCCCATCTCCTCACGCGCCGATTCAAAGTTCGCTCCGTGCACGGCGCGACCCAATCTCTTTGCTGGCGACTAACGTCGACCTTGTTTGTGATCCAAGCGTCTTAAGTCGGTCCAACCAGGCGTGCACTTCAGACGCGAACAAGATCTGGTCTGCTACCTCAGACCCCAGCCTTTCACGGGAGAAAAATCATGACCACCGAAACTCTCAATCGCATCGCCGGTCCGAAGATCAGGACCGCCCTGCCGGGCCCCAACGCCAAGCACATTCTGGAAGGGGATCGGCGCTACATTTCGCCGTCGTACACCCGTTCGTATCCTCTGGTCGCTAAGCGCGGCCGGGGAGTGATCGTCGAAGACGTGGACGGCAACGAATTCCTCGACTTTTCGTCAGGGATTGCAGTGACCTCGACCGGGCACTGCCATCCGGAGGTGGTCGCTGCCATTCAGAAACAGGCCGCCGAGTTGATCCACATGTCGGGCACCGACTTCTATTACGAAAGTATGGTCATGCTAGGAGAGCGCCTCTCGAAGGTTGCTCCCATGAACGGCCCGCACAGGTTTTACTACGGTAACTCGGGAGCGGAGGCTATCGAAGCCGCCCTGAAACTGGCCCGATATCACACAAAACGCCAGAACGTAATCGCGTTTCTTGGCGCTTTCCACGGACGCACCATGGGCGCCCTGTCTCTGACCGCTTCGAAGCCGCAGCAAAAGCGACGATTTGCCCCGATGGTCCCTGGAGTCACGCACGTGCGCTATCCCGATGTGTACCGCGGTTGTGTTGGCGGCCCCCAGGAGGCAGAAGCCTTCGCCTTAGATTGCGCTCGTTACGTCGAGGACAAGCTGTTCAATACGATTCTGCCTGCGGAAGAAGTGGCGGCAATTTTCGTGGAGCCAATTCAGGGTGAGGGCGGGTATGTCGTAGCACCCACGGTGTTCATGCAGGAGTTGCGTCGCATTTGCGATCGCCACGGTATTCTGCTGGTAGCGGACGAGGTGCAATCCGGCGCCGGCCGGACAGGTAAATGGTGGGCGATCGAGCACACCGGAGTCGAGCCAGATATCGTATGCATCGCCAAAGGTATCGCCAGTGGCATGCCGCTAGGCATCATGATGACAAAGGCCGATATCATGGATTGGGTGCCTGGATCGCATGCGTCGACCTTTGGCGGAAACCCCGTTTCGATTGCGGCGGCACTGGCCACGATGGATATTCTTGAACGCGAAGGCATAAAGAATGCCGAGAATGTCGGACTTCACATCATCAAGCGCGTCGCCGAGTGGCCGTCCCGGCTGGACCTGGTGGGCGACGTTCGCGGCCGCGGATTGATGATTGGGGTGGAGATCGTGACCGACAAGGAGGCCAAGACGCAGGGCGGGGCAGAGCGCGACCGCATTGTCGAGCTGGCCTTCGAGCGAGGTGTGCTATTTCTGGGTTGCGGACCAAACTCGATCCGCATCGCGCCGCCGCTGGTCGTCAGCGCGGAACAGGCGGACATAGCATTGGACGTGCTTGAGGAGTGTATCAAGCTGGTTGCACACGAGCACCATTCGAAAGCATCGACCGTCGGTCGGCAGGTGGGCTCGTGATCTGGGCAGATCCAGTGCGCGGCAAGCCTCGTCATTCATGGCAGGATGGGGCGTACGGTGCAGCTGTCCTTGTGGAATCGCAGCCTCGGCCAAAGGCACTACTGCAAGACACGCAGAGAATAACGCCTCGGGCGACACGACCGGCGCCGCAAGCCACTCGACCCAGGAACCCACAAAAGCAAGTGTTTGTGTTCATTGCAACACTTCTGCAGTAGGGTTCTCTGGCCTTCAGGCCGACGAGGATGTCAAACAATACAAAAGACTCGCGCACACACGCAGAACACCATGCAGCCTGGACCAGAACGGTTCAGGCTGTTTGCTTTGTGTTCTAAGATTGACCGCAGCTTGTTGGCAAAGGTCAGCACCTGCGCGCGCTTTACCTTCGAGGGTAATATAGAACGTTTGAATCACTGCAATTCGGAAAGGTGAATTGTGCCCGAGTTACGCAAGGACCCGATCGTAGGACGGTGGGTCATCATTTCGACAGACCGCTCGAAGCGGCCGCAAGATTTCGTTCGTGAATCGGTAACGCTTAAGGGCGGATTTTGCCCTTTTTGCTATGGCAATGAGAGCAAGACTCCGCCAGAAGTGCTGGCCTACCGTCCAAACGGATCAGGACGCGACACATCAAACTGGACTGTCCGCGTGGTGCCGAACAAGTTCCCGGCGTTAGGCATCGAAGGAACACTCAATCGGCAGGCGGAAGGCATGTTCGACAGGATGAACGGAATCGGGGCGCACGAGGTCGTTATCGAGACCCCCGACCACAATGCGACTCTGGCAATGCTGCCTGAGAAGCGCATCGAAGATGTTATGTGGGCCTTTCGTGACCGCATCCTCGATTTAAAGAAGGACAAGCGTTTCAAATACATCCTCATCTTCAAGAATCATGGTGCTGCCGCAGGCGCGACCCTGGAACACTCCCATGGTCAATTGATTGCCTTGCCCATCGTGCCAAAGTATGTGGTAGAAGAAATTGAGGGCGCAAAGCAATACTTTCTCTACAAGGAGCGCTGCGTGTTTTGCGATATCATCAGGCAGGAGACCGAAGCCAAGACGCGTATCGTCGCCGAAAACAACGCGTTTCTCACAGTCGCTCCGTACGCTCCGCGCTTTCCTTTTGAAACCTGGATCCTGCCGAGAAAGCACGAGTCAGCCTTCGAAAACTCGTCATCGGAAGTGTATGAGAACCTGGCCAAGGCTCTCAAGAACCTGCTGATCCGCGCCGACCAGGTGCTCGAAAATCCCTCGTACAACCTGGTGATTCATACGGCGCCTGTGCAGGAAGCGCCGATGGACCATTACCATTGGCACATCGAGTTCATGCCCAGGCTGACAAAGACCGCGGGTTTCGAGTGGGGCAGCGGCTTCTATCAGAATCCAACTCCGCCGGAAGAGGCTGCAAAATATCTCCGGGAAACAAGAATCCAGGCGCCGCAACCAGTAGTGGCGAAGTAAGCCATGGCCATGCTGCTCACTGCAAAGGAAGTTCGCGTACTTGGTGCGCTGGTCGAAAAAGACATCACCACTCCAGAGTACTATCCGCTTTCGCTCAATGCCCTGGTGAACGCCTGCAACCAAAAGAACAATCGTGATCCAGTCATGACGCTGGATGATAACGCTGTACGCGACGCACTCAGCGGACTCCAGGAGCAACGATTAGCGGGTCCAGTAAGCCGCGCCGATGGTCGCGTTACCAAGTACGAGCATCGCTTGCAGGAAGTCTTCAACTTTACTCGCGGAGAGATCGCTGTGATGTGCGTGCTCATGTTGCGGGGACCGCAGACTCCAGGCGAGCTGCGGGGACGGACAGAACGCATGCATCCTTTTGAAGGCCTCGATCAGGTGCAGGGGACGCTGCATCGGCTCATGGAACGCGAGTTGCCATTAGTAAGCGTGCTGTCACGACAGCCTGGAACAAAGGAATCGCGCTACGGGCACTTGCTGTCAGGCGACATCGAGACCTGGACAGCCCCGGTGAACCCTGACTCGGAGAGGGCCTTGCGGCCGTCAGATGCCGAGCGGATTTCACATTTGGAACGCGAAGTCGCGGACCTTCAAAGTCGCGTTGCCGACCTACAGCTGCAGTTCGTACAATTTCGGAAGCAGTTTGACTAGGCTGAGGTCTGCTGAGTCGATTAGGGCCCGCCAGGCGAGATAAAGACCAATTTCCCGCTTCGCATTCTTACTCATGCTGGAGACCAAGGGCTGCTGGCCAACATCCCCGATGCAGCTGAAAGAGACATCCGGTTCGGCTCCGACGATTCCTCATCTTTATGCCAGCGAGCTCTACGAGTCCTTTCAACCAGCCTTCACGCATTGAGCCCTCCCTACCATCGAGGAGTTGCTCGGCCTCTCAAGCCAGCAAAATTAGACGCATAAAAGCCAGTCCCTCGAGCCTACCTTGTGAAGACAGAAAAGTGGGCCGCGGAGGTCCGCTTGTCATGCAGATAGCACACTGTTACTGGCCGAGCTTGGCGTAATTCGAATTTGTCGTTGTCACTTGTAGCTGCTTAGCCTTGGCGTCCAGCACTGTCCGTTGTGCGTAGTTGGTTCCGTCAGGCAAGCTTGCAAATTGTACTGCGAGCGTGATGGCATTCTTGGCATCATCCAGGTAGCTGCTGACGTTTAAGGTCTGGATCTTTTTTGACCTGGAGTCAAATGCGATGGTCATCTCATCGCCTGGCTGAGCGTAGTTCTTAAAGACCAGTTGAGCTTGGTTGGAGCCGAGGGTGGAATTTATGGACACATTGCCTGCCTGGTACGCTTGCTGCATGCGCTGAGGATCGGGAGGAACATAGAGCGACACGACCCCCTGCACTTCCTGCATGTAGTCCTTCATCTCTTCCGTTTTCTTTGCCACGATCCGTTGCTTAAACTTGCCGCCCTGGCCAGCTTGCTGTTGGGGAGGCGGTCCGAGGGGTGTCTTCTGCACACGGCCGTCGGGTCCATACTGGCAGTCGAAGGCACGGGGCGGCTTGGGCTCGCCCTTCAGCGTTACTTGTTGGGTCTCAAGCCACTTATATCGATGGAGCTTTTCCTTGTTTTCGGCGGCCGACTCTTTCAGCTTGAGCAGCAATTGCGACTTGTCACCACTGGCGCCGGCTTGTGCCAATGCGGCTATGGACAGCGCTATCGCGATCATCAGAACGGCGAGATCTTGGACAATTTTGTGGGCTGGCGAGTACTTCATGAACAAATCCTCCGTGACTTCGTAAGCATTCAGGCAAACCGGGGCTCCTCACGAACTGGGTACTGTCCTGGCGACAATGATGACGGAACCGAGTCATGATTCACAACCCGAAGCGTTTTACAAGAGACCCCAGGTGCATGTAAACAGTTAATTCTGACTGCGCTCGGCGATAATAACAGCCGAGGCTGCGGCGCGGCTACCCGCTCTAGCCCCAACAGCCTCGGGCAGCGCGCGCTTTTGAGTCGTCTTCCGCTATTTTAGGATCTTCAAATCCAATTCATTCGGCTAAGTGGCTCGTTTGGTGCTGCGAAACGGCGAAAGCCAACTATAGCTGGAATGGGTGACGGAGCCAAACCGTGAACAGTCACCAAGCTTTGGAGAGAATTCTCAGGGGCATCGCGGAGTTCCAAACTGCGGTTTATCCCAGCCAACGTGAGATGTTCGAGACGTTGGCTCGCGGTCAACAACCGATCGCGCTTTTCATCACGTGCGCCGATTCGCGCGTCGTCCCCAACCTGATTACGCAAACCGGGCCAGGAGAATTGTTCGTCGAGCGAAATCCAGGCAATCTGGTACCGCACCATGAGGAGTTTGTCGGTGGTGTGTCGGCAAGCGTGGAGTACGCCATGCTGGTCTTGAAGGTGCCGTTGGTCATTATTTGCGGACACACGGACTGCAGCGTAATGAAGGGTCTCTTACATCCCGAGAACGTCGAGCAATTGCCTGCCGTGCGCCAATGGATGCGCCATGCGGGGCGCATCCCTAAACAAATATTGCGTGGGGCGGCGTATGCCTCCGAGGAACAGAAACTGAATCTTGTAACTCAGCATAATGTCCTAATGCAGATAGAAAACTCGAAGACACATCCTAGTGTGCGCTCACGCTTAGATGCCGGCGAGTTGGAAATTGGTGGATGGGTGTACGACATCGCCGCGGGTTCGGGGTGGGCGGTGAATCCTCACCGGTAATTTCGAACCGATCACGCGGACCAGCCAGGCTTGAAAAGGCACCGATAAAATCGCACGACGCTGCCGCATTTTGTTGTCAAGGAGTTGGCAACAGAAACGTCTATTTCTACATCTTCCGATTGTGGTAGATATTGAGACCATAGCGCGCTTGTCATCTTGCTGTTCACCATCACCGGCTTACCATTCGACCACGCTTAACTCGTCTTGAATATGCTAGACAAAGCACACGGTCCGGGAAGGTTACCTACGAAATGGCCGCTGGAGGCCAGCGATCTGGCTTTGAGGTTAGCCGCGATCATAGATTCGTCGGATGACGCAATGATCAGCGAGGGTCTCGACGGCACCATCACCAGTTGGAATACCGCGGCTACCCGCCTTTTTGGATATCGGAGCGATGAGGTTATCGGACAGTCGATCCTGTTGATCATCCCACCGGAACTCTATCCCCAAGAGCTAGAGAGTCTGAACAGAGTCGGGGAAGGCGAGCGGATCGAAGATTGTGAAACGCAGCGGCTGCGCAAAGGTGGCGGGCGCATTGAAGTGTCGATGACCTTATCGCCCATCAGGGATCTGAACGATCAGGTGGTCGGCACTTCATCCATTGTCCGGGACGTTCATCAGCTGCAACAGCTTGATCAGGCACGTACGCAACTGGCAGCCATTGTCGAGTCTTCCGACGACGCGATCATCAGTCAAGATCGGAACGGGATCCTGACCAGCTGGAACTCCGGGGCGGAAAGAATGTTTGGCTATTCCGCCGAGGAGATAATTGGCCGCTCTGTAATGATGTTAATTCCACCCGAGTTGCATCACGAGGAGGCGGACATCATGCGCAAGCTCATGTCGGGAGGCCGGCTCGAGCACTTCGAGACGCAGCGTCTCAAGAAAGACGGTCAACGCATCGATGTTTCATTGGCAATCTCACCAATGCGGGATATGACCGGCCGCATCACCGGAGCCTCGAAGATTGCGCGTGATATCTCGGACCGGCGGCGTGTCGATGAGGCCAGGGTACGCCTGGCTGCGATCGTGGAATCCTCGGACGACGCTATTATTGGCAAAGACCTGGACGGAGTGATTACCAGTTGGAATTCAGGCGCCACGCGGATGTTTGGATACCTGCCGGACGAGATTATCGGTCATTCCATTCTGCGGCTGATTCCGCGCGAGCTCCACTCTGAGGAACCAATGATCCTGGCGCGGCTGCGGGCAGGCAAGCGGGTGGAGCACTTCGAATCCAGAAGGCTGAGGAAGGATGGAAGGGTTATCGATGTTTCTCTCACGATCTCTCCGATCAGAAACGCAGATGGGGTGGTAATTGGGGCCTCGAAGATCGCCCGCGACATTACGTCACGCAAGCTCGCCGAAACGGCCCTGATGGAAAAGGAGAAGCTCGCTGCAACAGGCAGGATGGCGGCCACGCTGGCTCACGAAGTCAACAATCCGCTGGAAGCGATTATGAACCTCGCGTTCCTGCTCGCGAAAGATCCCTCTCTCTCTGCTCAGGGGCGTTCCTATGCTGCATTGCTGCTCGGGGAAGTGCAACGTGCCGGCGAAATTACCAAGCAGACCCTGTCGTTCTTCCGCAGTACAACCACGCCGACAGAAGTCCGCATGCCCGTCCTGCTGGACAGCATCGTTGCCAGCAAGAAAGGGAGGGTTGACAAAAAGCAGATCGAGATAAGAAACGAGATCAAGGGGAGAGGGCTTGCATGGGGATTTCCCGGAGAACTGGGCCAGGTGTTCTCGAACCTGATAGAGAATGCCATCGATGCGGTCGAAGAATGTGGTCAAGTGCGTATACGGACACGCGACCTGAATACCAAGCCTGGAGATTTGTGTGTTTCGATCTGCGACAATGGCTGCGGCATGACATCCCAAACACTGGAATGCATTTTCGAGCCGTTCTTCACGACCAAAGCGCAGAGGGGCAGTGGTCTTGGATTGTGGGTGACGCGCGGCATCATTGCCAAGCACGGAGGTACGCTGCGCGTTCGCACCAGCCAATCGCCAAAGAGACACGGCACAATATTCTCAGTCACATTGCCAGCCGGCATTCCAACGCGTCCAAGAACCGTCGCAGACGCTCCTGTGGCTGCATAACCAGCAGGCCCCTCCATCCCAACGAGCCATCAACCGTCGATGCCGTGCTCACTTAGTGGGCTCCAAAGGGACCAGAGCGGCCTTGCGAATCTTGGCGATGACACCCACGTTTCGATCGGCAATTTCCGATACGTTGTACTCCATCGCTACGCCCAACACGGTTGCTAACTCGGCGCCACTCAGCTTGTAGTCTGCTTGCAACCCGCTCGCCAGCTCTGAGGTCGCCACTCACAGCGCGCTGTCCAGCGACCCGCCGAGGCCGATTGCCATCAGATAGTCGGTGTCATCTCACTCCGCGCATTTCCTGGTTACTGTTTCGCATTGAAATTTCTCGGGGTATTCGGCGAGGGGCGGGATGAGACTCGTCGTGGTCGCCAATACTGGTGTTGCCCTGACAATCCCGAAGCCAAGAAGCACTCACGAAGAGCCATGTACAAATGCGTAGCCCAACCTGCTAGCGTCACTTTTCGGCGGTGTCGGGGTCACACACTCCGGTTGCAGCCTTTTGCCAGAAGCTCACCTTCAGGATGGGAGGTCGTCTATGAAGAAAGGTTTGTCCCGTCGCTGCGCAAGGACAACCACGAATTGCAAATTCAGGGGTGAATTCTGACATGAGGTATACGCTGTTCCTGATCATTTTCGCGTTGCCCTTGTCGGCTCTCGCACAAGATCAAAAGACGTCACCGGCGCCGACACTCAAGGGCATTTTGTTAGAACAACTGCGATCGACGCACAACCGGGCAGAATGGTTCGTGCCTGCCAATACGGCTGTCGAAGGTCTCACCGCGGAGCAGGCCAGTTGGACTGACGGCAAAGGAAACCATTCCGTCGGCCAGTTGGCCACTCACCTCATCTACTGGAACCGTCGGAATCTGGCGAGATTCAAAGGTGAGCCGGTGGAAAAATTCGCCAACAACGATGAAACGTTCACCAACTTTGACAGCAAAAAGTGGAGCGATACAGTCAAGCAACTCGACGAGGTGATGAGCGATTGGGAAAAAGCAGTTGAAGGCACTGACGATGAGAAGCTGAAGTCCTGGTACTCCACCATCGCGCACATCGGCGCACATAACGCATACCACATAGGACAGATCGTCTACGTCCGCAAGGAACAAGGCTCTTGGGACCCGGAGAAGGGTGTAAAAGAGTGAACTGGGTGCTGAGTGCCGTGCCCCAGAGTTCATCCGCGCTCGACCCATTGCAGGCGGCTCAACGGTCGTTGCGACCCGACCTTCGAATCGGCCAATCGACCCGGCATTGATTGCGTCACTCGTGCGCAGGAATGCGGGACTGTTTTCCTGCCACGCACTGAAACCTCGGACCATAGCTCTGCGGAACCTGGCAACCTGTCGAGAGGTTCCACGGCAAGACAGCATCCACCACTTCGTCGAGATCGAACCTGATGGTGAGAACAGCGCGCGAATTCCTTCTCTGTCGTTGGTGTCCTCGGTTACGCAGGAGCAAGATGCCCTCGAGACGGGAGCCGGAGATTCAACACCAATCCGGGATTACCCGCAAGTTATCGAGCAGGCTCCAGGCGTCGAAGGCGCGAACCCAAGCACCATCGGCAAGGGCATGTGTCAACTCTGCTATAGCCAGCAACTCACGGAAGAACTCAATCCGTCGCGTGTCTGGAACGTGTCCGTTGTCTCTTTCATAAGGTGTGTCCAAATAGCTGCAGCCACTCTCGGTGATCTCGATGATGGGATGGTGTACTCCCGCGAAATCTGCATGACGAGGTCATAGATTCCATGTGGCCATACCTCTAGACTGGCAGCGGTGAGCGGGCTCTCGGTGGGTTTGAACCCGATCTTGACCTGGTTGCCATTCAGCGTGCATTTTACACGGATGGGTTGGCGGTTGCGGTAAAGATCGCCCGTAGTGTCACTGCAGGAGGACGTGACCTGCTAGCACTCGGTGCTGGGATGGATAGAGTCGCAGTCGTGAGTTGCCATTCGCCCGCCAAGGAAAATGATGAGACGGTCGAAGGTTGGGCCGGCTCCATCGCGCTTGAAAGATGAATACAAGAGCAACAAGCGAGACGGCCGAAAATTAAATAGTTGTTCGCACGGAATCCTCAGCTCCAAGGTTGCCGGTCGTATATGTTTAAACTGTTTCGCAGTTGCGATGTCGCCGAATCGCGAGTGCCCCAGGCAAGCCATGGGGGTTGCTTGCGGGGCACTCATCCCGCACGGACGATTCAGTCGGTCAGTTGCCAGCACTCTTGAGTGCGAACCCACTGGGCACTTGGAACGAGGAGGGATCAGGCTCGGCACGCTTGATATCGGTGAGCTGGTACACCGTTTCTCCAAACCGCGGGTCATTGCGCCTGCTCATGATCACCATTTGCAGGTCGGGTGAAGTCCACACCTCGGATGTGACCTCCACAGGGCGTTCATTTCCGATCTGCCCCGCAGGAATGGTATGCGTCGTGCGCGTGCCCTCGGCGGGAACCCCCTCGATCACCTGCGTACCCAGCGATTCAGTCTTGATCTGGCTGGGATCGTTGGTGGAATCCACCCAGATTCGCTGTTCTACGCCGGGATTACTACCAGAGACGACGACTCTCTTTTCCGTAGTCACTGGCGATATGTTGGGTGCAAGCGGCCTTGCC
>Ga0306921_10000602_pt1 | contig 32632 bp, 17 predicted proteins | sample sta12Cox44000080_FD_203760 | JGI IMG/M metagenome (GOLD analysis project Ga0306921, IMG submission 203760) | Lab enrichment of tropical soil microbial communities from Luquillo Experimental Forest, Puerto Rico - statoxic.12C.oxic.44.000.080 (v2)... | ecosystem: Environmental > Terrestrial >... | reverse complement strand
CCGCTGATCCAGCCGGCCAGCCCTCCGCCTTTCGAACCCAACGTCGCGAACGCCGAACTCGGTACCTCGGTCGCGACCGCGGGCGACGTCAACGGCGACGGCTACAGCGACGTGGTCGTCGGCTCCCCGGGCGAGAACAGGGTCTACCTGTTTCTGGGAGGACCGGGCGGCCTCGCGGCGACGCCGACGGAGCACTTCACGGGGAGCACCCCGGGCGACCGCTTCGGTGTCAGCGTTCAGACGGCCGGCGACGTGAACGGCGACGGCTTCTCCGACGTGGTGGTCGGTGCACCGGGCGTGGTGGGCGTTCCAGGCAGCACCAGCGGCGAAGGCTACGCGGTCGTGCTCTACGGCTCCAGCGCAGCGCCGTTCCTGATCGATCCGCAGACCATTCCGGGCACCGACTGTCTCTGCGCTCCCGGGGTCGGATGCGGGGACATCAGGGGATTCCACAGCAACTTCGCCACCGCTGTTGCCACCGCCGGGGACGTAAACGGTGACGGCGTCGACGACATCATCATCGGGACCCCGAGCTACCCGAATGACGACCCTTCCCAGTCCGGAGCAGTATGCATCTACCCCGGCCATCCGGGGGATCCCACCGCAGGTGGCGGCATCCACGTCGACGGCTCGCGGTTCAACGTCCTGCCTTCCAGCGACGTGTCTCTATCGCTGAGCGTGGGATTCTTCGGGTTCTCGGTCTCGACGGCGGGCGACGTCGACGGCGACGGGATCGACGACGTTCTGATCGGCGCACCGACCTCGAGCATCGCTGGGAACTATCTCGGCGCCGTATTCCTCTACAGAGGGCTGCACAATGCGGCGCCGGATCCCACGCCCCTGTCGGTCGTGTCCGGCCCCAGCGCCAACAGCCTGTTCGGCTGGTCCGTGGCGAACGCGGGGGACCTGAACGGCGACGGCTTTGCCGACGTGATCGTCGGCGCGCCGGACGAATCGCAGTTCGGCACTCAGAACGGTGGGGTGTTCGTCTTCCAGGGATCCTCTTTTGGCATCAGCGGGCTACAGGCCGGCTGCACGCTCGGGTCGGTGACCTTCCCGTCGCAGTTCTGCGAGTTCGGTCCTTCGGATGGAGCGCACATGGGTGCGTCGGTGGCCACGGCGGGCGACCTGAACGGCGACGGCTATGCGGACGACGTGATCGGGGCGCCGGACTACGCGAACCCGCTCGGAGGAGTGGGCGCGGCCTTTCTGCTGTTCGGAAACGGCTCTGGTTCCTACTTTCTCAACGGAACCCAGGAGGTGTTCACCTCGGAGTCGATCGACTCCACCTTCATCGGGCTCGGCGCCTCCGTCGCCACCGCGGGCGACGTGGACGGCGACGGCTTCAGCGACCTCCTGGTCGGAACTCCGGGCCATTCGAACTCCGAGACCCACGAGGGTCAGGTCTCGCTCTTCCGCGGCTCCGGCGACCCGCCCGCGACCAACACGCTGTGGAAGGTCGCGCCCAGCAACGCCGCGCGCTTCGGCGACTCGATCGCGACCGCGGACGTCAACGGCGACGGGCTCGCCGACATCATCATCGGCGCGCCGCTCTACGACGGCGGTTACACCGACGAGGGCGCGGTGTTCGTGTTCGACTCGCCGCAGTCGGTCTTGTCGCCTCCGAGTGTCACGACTCCCCCGCCCCTCCCCTTCCTCGGAACTGCGATGAACGCGCACCTCGGCCAGTCGGTGGCACGGGCGGGCGACGTGAACAACGACGGGTTCGACGACGTGGTGGTGGGCGAGCCGGGCGTGAGCGCGATGGTCTTCTACCTGGGTGGCTCGGGCGGGCTCACGGCGAACGCGACCTTTGCGGGGCCCACCGGGAGCCAGTTCGGCCAGTCGGTGGCCGGTGCAGGCGACGTGAACGGCGACGGCTTCGCGGACGTGATCGTCGGCGCGCCGTACGACGAGACGACCAGCGCGCTCGCCGACGAGGGCGTGGTCCGGCTGTTCACGGGCAGCACCACCGGCCTCAATCCGGTGCCGTGGATCGCGCATGGCGGACAGTCTGGCGCTCACATGGGCCAGGTCGTCGCCGGGGTCGGCGACGTAGACGGCGACGGCCGCAGCGACGTGCTCATCGGCGCGCCGGGCTACGCCCCGGTCTCGCTGGCCCTCGGGCTGGTGCAGCTCTATCTCGGCTCGGCCACCACGGGTCTCCAGAACAGCGCGTTCTGGAGCATCACAGGCGGAGGATCGCCTCTGCTCAACACGTCCTACGGCGCCGACCTCGGCTACCTCGGCGACGTCGACGGCGACGGCCTCAGCGACTTCTGGGTGCGCGCCGCGGCCTTGAATCATGGCACCGTGACCAACAGCGTCGTCGTCTACCACGGGCAGAGCTTCGCAACGCCGGTGGCGCTGACCAGCTTCAGCGGCAATACCGCTGCCGGCGGCGACATCAACGGCGACGGCCTCACAGACGTGATCGTCGGCAACTCGACCGCGCTCACGGTGAACGCGTTTGCAGGCCCGCTCACCTCGGCCACGCCGATCTGGACGCTTCCCACGGGCCCGGCGAGCAGCGAGTTCGGCGGACGGCTCGCGACCGGTGACGTGAACGGCGACGGAGTCGCCGACGTGCTGGTGGGCGCGCCGGGATTCGCCAACGGGTCGATCGCCGCCGCGGGACAGGTGTCGCTCTTCCTGGGCGACGCGCCCATCGAGGACGACGGGTTGTCGAGTCGGCCGTTCGCGTACGAGTTCCTTCCGCCCGGCTGCACCAGTCTCTGCACGTCTTCGAAAGTCATCCAGCCGATCGACCGCACTCTCAGCGAGCCTGGCAAGTTCCTGATCAGCCTCAAGGTCCACAACGCGGGCGGCTCGGCGAAGGTCCACCTCGAGTGGGAGCTCGCGCCCCTGGGCAGGAAGCTCGGCGGGATCGAGACAGCCACCAAGGGAACGACTTTCGGGCACACCGGGACGTCCCTGTCCCAGATCGCGAACACGCCGCAGCTGTCTCTCGTGGGCATGGTTCCCGAGCACTGGCACCTGCGCGTCGCCTCGAACAACCCGTTCTTCCCGCACACCCGCTGGCTCACGCCGGCCGTGAACGGGCCGAACGAGGCCGACCTGCGCGGACTGGCCGACACCGACGGCGATGGCCTGATCGACAGCCTCGACAACTGCCCGACCGTCGCGAACGCCGACCAGGCCGACGGCGACGGCGACGGAGTGGGCGACGTCTGTGACAACTGCCCGGTGACTGCGAACCGCGACCAGTTCGACACCGACATGGACGGCGTGGGCAACGCCTGCGATAACTGTGTCAATCTTTACAACCCGCGAGTGACTCCGGACGTGACCACCTATCTCACCAACAACCCGTGGGCGACTCTGACCGGCGGCCAGCGCGACGACGACCACGACGGCTTCGGCAACCGCTGCGACGGGAAGTTCCCGGGCACGGCCGGCACCATCACCGGCTCGCCGGACCTCGGTCAGATGCAACACTCGCTCGGTCATCCGCGGGCGGTCGACACCTGCGGCACCTCGGGCACGATGCCCTGCGCGATCTTCGACCTGGACGAGATCAACGCCGTGATCAACTCGGGCGACCTCGGCGTCTGGCGGAGCCTGAACGGGAAGCTTCCCGGCCCGAAGTGCCCGACCTGCCCGCTCACCTGCACTGCGGGCACCGCGGGGACCTGCAACTGAGCCTCGAACACCCGTGTCGCGGCGGCGCTTCCCGTCGCCGCGACACCAGGCCGGGGCGCCCGGACCGGCAACTCTGAGAACACTCTCATCATTTCGGTTTCGGGCTCGGGTTATTCTTCCGCCGCACCCTGGAGCCCCGGTTGACGCTGCGTTTCGGCGAGTTCGAGCTGGACGAGGACCTGTGTGAGCTGCGACGCAGAGGGTCGCGCGTCGAGGTCCAGCCGAAGGCGCTCGACCTCCTGCTGTATCTGGCGCGCAACCGCGAGCGCGTGGTCTCGAAGCGCGAGCTGCTCGACCGGGTGTGGCCCGGCGTCGTCGTCTCCGAAGGCGCACTGACCACCGCCGTGAACGTCGCGCGCACGGTCGTCAGCGACGCGGGTGACGAGCAGCGCGTGATCCGCACGGTGCCGCGGCGCGGCTACCGCTTCGTGGCGGAGCTCGAAGCGGCGCCGCCTCCGGCCTCGATCGCGAGCGACGGGTTCATCGGGCGCGAGGACGCGCTCGCGCGCCTCTCGGCGGCGCTCGAGCGTGCGCGGAGCGGGAGCGGCAGCGTGGTGCTGCTCGCGGGCGAAGCGGGCATCGGCAAGACGCGCACCGCGAACGAGCTCGCGCGCGCAGCGCGCGCAGCGGGCGCGCGCGTGCTCTCGGGGTGGTGTCACGAGGGCGAGGGCGCGCCGGCGTACTGGCCCTGGGTGCAGGTGCTGCGCGGGTTCGGCGCCGAGCTCGCCGAGCGCGGCAGCCGGCTCGCGTCCGCCGAGGAGATTGCGCGGCTGGTGCCCGAGCTGTTGCAGAAGCTGCCGGCGCGGCGCGACGCGCGCGGGCCCGAGGGACCGGAGGCGCGCTTCCGGCTCTACGACGGGGTGACCGCCTTCCTGCGCGCGTCGTCGCGGCGCACGCCGCTCGTGATCGTGCTCGACGACCTGCACTGGGCCGACGCCTCCTCGCTGCGCCTGTTGTCGTTCGTCGCGCGCGAGATCCGCGAGTCGCAGATCCTGTTGATCGGGACCTATCGGCCGGACGACGCGGCCGATGCGCTCTTCGGCGAGACGCTCGCGCAGCTCGCGCGCACGCCCGAGCACGAGCGCATTGCGCTGGTCGGGCTGCGCCGCGACGAGGTCGCACAGCTGGTCGCGCGCGGCGGCGGAGCTCCCGAGCCGGCGCTGGTCGACGCGATCTGCGAGCGCACCGACGGCAATCCCTTCTTCATCCGCGAGCTCGTGCGCCTGCTGGATGCCGAAGGCTGGAAGAGCGCGATCCCGCTCGCAGTGAAGGACGTGATCGCCCGGCGGCTGGCGCGGCTCTCGCCCGAGACCCGAGAGCTGCTCGGCGTCGCCGCGGTGATCGGTCGCGACTTCGCGCTCGACCTGCTGGAGCGCGCGAGCGGCGTGCCGCGCGACGCGATCTCGCTGCGGCTTGCGGAGGCGGAGCGCGCGCGGGAGATCCGCCCGCATCCCGACGATCCCCAGAGCTTCCGCACCGTGCACGCGCTGATCCAGGAGGTGCTCTACGAAGACCTCGGCAGCGCGCGCCGGCGTGCGCTGCACCGCCGCGTGGCGGAGGCACTCGAATCGGTCGCGGCCGAGCGGGTCGAGCCGCCGCTCGCGGAGATCGCGCACCACTGGTGTCTCGGCGCCTCCAGCGCCGACGCCGCGCGCATGGCGGAGGCGAGCCTGCGCGCCGCCGAGTCGGCGCTCGCGCGCCTCGCATACGAGGCGGCGGCCGCGCTCTGCCGCCGCGCGCTCGCCGCGCTGGACGCGCTCCACGCTCCCGCGCCCGAGGCCCGCTGCGATCTCCTCGCGGCGCTGGTCAAGGCGGAGTACTTCTCGGGCAACGGTCACGCGTGGCGCGACGCGCTGCGCCAGGCCGTGGAGATCGCCCGGCGCATCGGCTCGCCACAGCGGCTCGCGCGCGTCGCGGTCGAGGTGGGCGACGTGGCGACGGGCGTGGTGGACTGGCAGGCGGTGGCTCTCTACGAGGAGTCGCTCGCGGCGGCCGATTCAAGCGACCAGCGGCTGCGCGCGCAGCTCCTCTCGGGGCTCTCCTGCGCGCTCTACTGGTCTCCGGCGGACCGCGAGCGGGTGCGCTCGCTCTCCGACGAGGCGCTCGCGCTCGCGCGGCGGCTGGGGGACGCCGAGCTGCTCGCGTCGGTGCTGAACAACCGCCACCTGTCGCTCTGGAACGCAGATTCGCTCGACGAGCGGCTGGAGACCTCGCGCGCGCTGCTCCAGATCGCCGAGCGCCAGCGCTTCCCTCACTGGCTGCACCTCGGCCACCAGCTGCACCTGCTCGACGCGCTGGAGAGCGGCGACGGGCGCGCGGCACAGCTCGACCTGGCGGCGATGAACCGGCTCTCCGCGGAGCTGCGGCTCCCAGGGTGGACATCACCGCCCGGCGCAGCGCTGCGGGCGCTGCTCGACGGCCGGCTCGAGGAGGCCGAGAAGCACGCGCGCGAGCGCTTCGAGCTGATCCACCGCGCGGGCTTCACCAACGCAGCGACCTTCTACGCCGTCCAGCTGATGGGCATCCGCCGCGAGCAGGGCCGGCTCGCCGAGCTCGAGCCCGGGCTGCGCGGCCTGCGCGACCAGCTGCCGAACATGCCGACCTGGGGCGCCACGCTCGCGTTCCTGTACGCGGACGAAGGGCGCGAGGCGCTGGCGCGGGCCGAGCTCGAGAAGCTCGCGGTCCGCGACTTCGCGGATCTGCCGCGCGACGCGACCTGGCTCACCACCGCGGGGCTCCTGGCCGAGACCGCCGCCGTGCTCGGCGACGCGCCGCGGGCGCGCCGGCTCGCCACGCTGCTCGCGCCGTTCGCCGACCGCGCGATCGTGATCGGCCCGTCGCTCTCGGTGATGAGCTCGGTGGCACGGATCCTCGCGCTCGCGCTCACGGCCTGCGCCGAGACCGAGGCCGCCGAGCGCCAGTTCGCGCGGGCGCTCACCGTGGAGGAACGGCTTGAGGCCCGCTGCCTCGCGGCCCGCACGCGCTGCCAGCACGCCGCCTTCCTGGCCGCACGCGACCGAGTCGGCGACCGGGACCGCGCCCGCGCGCTCGCCTCGGATGCGCTGGCTGCAGCTCAGTCGATCGGCATGCCCAAGGTGGCCGCGCGTGCACGCGCCCTGGTCGAGGAGCTCACCGGCGTCATCCCGATCCGCGGGAGGCGCCAGGACCGCGAGTCCGGCTGAGCCCGCCCCGCGCGAAAGCTGAGCGTTTGCTGAGGCTGCGCTGAGGACTCCTGCGCGCCTCCGCTGCAGAGTCGTGCGATGAAGCGCACAACCATTCTCGCGGTCGTCTCGTCCCTCGTTCTCGGCTCGGTGGCTCTGGCGGATCCACCGGCGAAGCCGAAGCCGCTCCCGCCCGGAGTCACCCAGGGCTGGCTCGATGCGGCGCGCCGCGAGATCGATGCGCGCGAGTACCGCTTCTCGCCGACCGACGACGGCGGATTCTCGGCGCCCAACCGCGCCAAGGACCTGCGCTCTCGGATCGCCGCCGACGGCGTCGAGGTCGTGCCCCGGAGCGCGGCCGCCGACGCGCCGTGGAAGCTGCACCTCACGCTGGCGCGGATGGGGCTCGACGGCTCGCTCGCGCTGGTTCCGCCGGGAAAAGCCGAGCTCCGCGGCGAGCGCGCCGAGATTCACCGCGGAGGGCTCGGGCTCGTGGAGTGGTACCGCAACGACGCGCAGGGCCTGGAGCAGGGCTTCACCTTTGCCCGCCGGCCCGCCGGCGCTGACACCGCCCGGCCGCTGGTCCTCGAGCTCGGCACGGATGGGACGCTGTCCCCGGTCCGCCGCCCGCAGGACGGCCGCGTCGTGTTCGTCGACGGCACCGGCGCGGGCCGGCTCTTCTACGGCGACCTGGCGGTGCGCGACGCCAAGGGCAAGAAGCTCGACGCCTCGCTCGAGGTCGCGGACGGGCGTGTGCAGATCCGCGTCTCGGACCAGCACGCGGCGTACCCGATCACCGTCGACCCGGTGATCCAGCCGGCCGCGTGGAGCGTCGAGTCGAACGTCGCCAACGCGCAGTTCGGCCAGTCGATCCAGACCGCGGGCGACGTGAACGGCGACGGCTTCAGCGACGTCGTCGTGGGCTCGCCGGGCGAGAACAACAACCAGGGCAAGGTCTATCTGTTCCTCGGCGGGCCGGGCGGGCTGTCGACGACGCCCTCCTTCACCGCGCTCGGCAGCGGCGCGGGCGATTACTTCGGCTGGTCGGTCGCGGCCGCGGGCGACGTGAACGGCGACGGCCTGGCCGACGTGGTGGTCGGGGCCCCGGGCGCTCCAGGTTCCGGGATCGGACGCGTGGTCGTCTACCAGGGCTCGGCCAGCGGGCTGCTGGTGAACCCGGTGACCTTCCAGTCGACCGACTGCTTCCCCTCGCTCGTCACCGGCAGCAACTTCGGCCAGTCGGTGGGGACCGCCGGCGACGTCAATGGCGACGGCTTCGACGACGTGGTCGCCGCCGAGCCCGGCCTCCAGATCGACACGAACCGCTCGGGCGCGATCTGTGTCTTCCACGGCGCCTCGGCCGGCATCTCGACGACCGGGAGGCAGGTGATCTCGGCGCCGATCTCGGGGTCTCCGACCCTGCCCACGGACATCACGCAGTCGTTCTTCTTCGGCTACTCGGTCTCGACCGCCGGGGACGTGAACGGCGACGGCTTCGCGGACGTCATCGTGGGTGCGCCGAGCGCGCACGACGTTTCGAGCGGAGCGGCGGCCGTCGGAGCCGCGTACGTGTTCCTCGGCTCGGCGAGCGGGCTGGTGACGCCGGCCGCCTGGATCCAGCCCGGCGACGATCTCTCGGACGCTCAGGACGCCGCACCCTGGGGCTTCGGCTTCACCGTCGCGACCGCCGGCGACCTGAACGGCGACGGCTACTCGGACGTCGTGATCGGCGAGCCCGGCGTCGACTCTGCCGGCAACAACGCCGGCGCGGTGTTCATCTTCCAGGGCTCGAGCTCGGGCCTCGTGTCGGCTTCACCGGATTGCGACCCGTCGAACAGCTTCACCACGCTGCCCGCGCAGTTCTGCGAGTTCGGCGTCGCAGCCAATGCGCTGCTCGGATTCTCCGTCGCGACCGCCGGCGACTTGAACGGCGACGGGTACGCCGACGTGGTGATCGGCATGCCCGGCTGGGCCAACCCGGCGGGCGGCGCGGGCGCAGTCGAGTTCCTCTACGGGAACGGCAGCGCGCAGTACTTGTTCGCCGTCTCCGAGCAGATCGAAAACCCCGATCCCACGGCGGCGCTCGGCAACGCGGTCGCGACGGCCGGCGACGTCGACGGCGACGGCTTCAGCGACGTGATCGTGAGCATCCCCGGTCACTCGAACGGCCAGAGCTTCGAGGGTCAGGCCTCGGTCTTCCGCGGCTCGGGCAATCCGCCGACGACCGGCACGCTGTGGAAGTTCGCGCCCGGCAATGCGTCGCGCACCGGTGACTCGATCGCGACCGCCGACGTGAACGCGGATGGCCGCGCCGACATCATCATCGGCGCGCCGCTCTACGACAACGGGCTCACCGACCAGGGCGCGGTGTTCGTGTTCGACACGCCGCAGTCGGTCGCCTCCACGCCCACCGTCGCGACCGCAACCCGCTCCTACTTCGGCGCGTCTGCGAACGCGCACCTCGGCCAGTCCGTGGCCCGGGCCGGCGACGTGAACAACGACGGCTTCGAGGACGTCGTCGCGGGCGCGCCCGGCATCGACCACGTGTACCTGTTCCTGGGCGGCTCGGGTGGTCTGCCGGCGACGGCGAGCCAGGACATCGCGGGACCGGCGAGCGGCACGCTCTTCGGACAGTCCGTGGCGGGCGCGGGCGACGTGAACGGCGACGGCTTCGCCGACTTCCTGGTCGGCGCGCCGAACGACGAGACCTTGAGCGGGCTCGCCGACGAGGGCATCGTGCGGCTGTACGTCGGCAGCGCGAGCGGCGCCGTGCTCGGAACCTGGACCACTCACTCCGGTCAGGCCGGCGCGCACATGGGCGCGGTGGTCTCCGGCGCCGGCGACGTGAACCGCGACGGTTACAGTGACGTGCTGGTGAGCGCGCCGCAATTCACCGTGCCCTCCGGGTCGATCAGGATCACGGCGGGCCTGGTGGAGCTGTTCCAGGGGATCCCGGGCGTCGGGCTCGTGTCGACTCCGCTGTTCACGCTCCAGGGCGGCGGGTCACTCTCCAACTCGACCAGCTACGGCGCCGACCTCGGCTCGCTGGGCGACGTCGACGCCGACGGCCTCAGCGACTTCTGGGTCCAGACCATGGTCTTCCATCTCGGCTCGGGCACCACCACCAGCGTTCAGGTCTACCACGGCCAGGTCAGTGGCACGCCGGTGCTCCTCACCACGTTCTCGGGACTGACCGCCGCGGGCGGGGACATCAACGGCGACGGGCTCACCGACGTGATCGTCGGCAACTCGAGCGCGCTGACCGTGCAGGGATATGCGGGCCCGCTCAGCTCGACGACGCCGATCTGGTCGCTCACCGGGCCGGCAAGCAGCGAGTTCGGCGGCCACATCGCGACGGGCGACGTAAACGGCGACGGCGTGGCCGACGTGCTGGTCGGCGCACCGGGCTTCAACTCGGCGCAGGGGCAGGTCTCGCTGTATCTCGGCAATCTGAGCGTCTCCGACGACGGCCTCGAGACGCGTCCGCTGCAGCAGGAGCAGACCAGCCCGACCTGCACGCATCTGTGCTCGGTCCGGCTCGTCTCGCTGCTCGGGAGGACCAACTCCCAGGCAGCCTTCTACATGACCGCGATCGGGCGGAGTGCAGGTGGCGCGGCCAAGCTGCGCCTGCAGTGGATGGTCCAGCCGCTGGGGACCCCGCTCGCCGGCACCCCGACGACCGGCGCCCAGTTCACCTACTTCCCGGGGGGCCCGGCGTTCGTGAGCAGCCCCTTCATCCCCGTCGCCGACGCCACGCCGCGCCACTGGCAGCTGCGCTTCATCTCCACCAGCCCGTTCTTCCCGCATTCGCGCTGGATGTCGATGGCCGAGAACGGTCCGAACGAGAGCAAGATCCGGGCGCTGGTCGACAGCGACGGCGACGGCGTCCCGGACGGCGTCGACAACTGCCCGAACGTGTCGAACGCCAGCCAGGCGGACGCCGACGCCGACGGCGTCGGCGACGCCTGCGACAACTGCGTGAACGTGTCCAACCCGCGCGTCGGGCCGACCACGTCCGTCTTCCTGGCCAACAACCCGTGGGCGACGCTCACCGGGGACCAGCGCGACGACGATCACGACGGCTACGGCAACAGGTGCGACGCGAAGTTCCCGGGCACCACCGGCGCGGTGGTCGGCTCCGGCGACCTCGGCCAGTTCCGCGCCTCGAACGGCAAGTCGCGCACCGGCGACACCTGCGGAACGAGCGGGACGGAGCCGTGCGCAATCTTCGACCTCGACGAGACGGGGACGGTGATCAACGCCGGCGACCTGGGCGTGTTCCGCGCGCTGAACGGGAAGGTGCCGGGTCCGAAGTGCGCGACCTGCCCGCTCACCTGCACGGCGGGCACCGCCGGAACCTGCAACTGAGGGAGTGTCCGACTAGACCTCCGTCGCGGCGACGGTCTTCTCGTCGCCCGACGCGAGGTCGCGGACGACCACGTTCCCGTCGCGCCACTCGTCCGGGCCGACGATGATCGCGCGCGCGGCGCCGGCGGCGTCGGCGGCGCGCAGCGCCTTCACCAGCTTGGGCTGGCCGTAGGGAGTCTCGGCGGCCACGCCGCGCGCGCGCAGCCGCGCGACGATGCGGCGCGCCTCGCCGGCGAGCTCTGGCGTCACCGCGACGACGGCGACCTCGACCCGCGGCGGGGTCGTCGGCACGAGCTTCTTCTCCGCCAGGAGCTCCGCCAGCACCACGTCGCCCATGCCGAACCCGAGCGCGGCGAGATCGGGGCCGCCGAGCGCGCCGATCAGCTTGTCGTACCGGCCGCCGCCGGCGACGGCGCGCAGCACCGGACCGCGCGCGAAGATCTCCCACACCGGCCCGGTGTAGTACGCGAGCCCGCGCACGATGCGGAAGTCGGGCTGGATCGGGGAAGTGACTCCGAGCTCGCGCGCCGCGGCGATCACGCTGGCCAGCTCGCCGGCGCTCTCGAGCGGGTAGGCGCTGCACAGCGCGCGCAGCGCGTCGGCGCGCTTCGCGCCCAGCTTGTCGTCGAGACGCGTGGCGGCGCTGCGGTCGCGCTCGAGCTTGTCGACGAGCCCGAGCACCTCGGCCTCGTCGCCGGCGGCGACGTCGAGCTCCGCCAGCACGCGCGCGACGAAGCGGCGGTCGTTGATGCGGACCACCACGTCGTCCGCAGAGAGCCCGAGGATGCGCAGCGCGTCGAGCGCCACCGCGATCGCCTCGGCGTCCGCTGCCGGCTCGTCGCTGCCGATCACGTCGACGTTCCACTGGAAGAAGGCGCGCAGCCGCCCGCGCTGCGGCTTCTCGTAGCGGTAGAACTCGGGGACCGAGTACCACTTGATCGGCTTGGGCAGCCCCGCCCCGCGCGCCGCCACCATGCGCGCGAGGGTCGGCGTCATCTCGGGGCGCAGCGCGACCTCGCGCCCGCCCTTGTCGGTGAAGGCGTACAGCTGCCCGGCGATCTCGGCGCCCGACTTCGCGGTGAACAGCTCGAGCGCCTCGAGCACCGGGCCATCGATCTCTTCGAAGCCCGCGGCCCGCGAGGCGCGGTGCCAGGCCGACTCGATCCAGCGGCGGACCGCGAGGTCCGCGGGAAAGAAGTCGCGGAAGCCCGGCAGCGTTTGGAAGCGCATGGCGCGGCATCGTAGCCGACGAGAAACCCGCTTCAAACCGCGGCTTTCTGCGTCGAAGAGAGACGCCGGGGACGTCGAACGCGGGCGCTCGGGCGGCTAACTTGACCGCCCGCTTCGTGAGACGATGTTCGGTCTGGAGGGCTTTGGTGCGCGAGGAGCTGGCTGGGCTCTTCTCTGGTGACAACGGCGCCTGGGTCGAGGCGCTGTACGAAGACTACGTGCTGGGGCGCGACAGCGTACCCGAGAGCTGGCGAGCCCTGTTCGAGCGCCTGCACGGGCGCGAAACGGCACCCGTGGCGGCCCCGGCAGAGCCGGTCGCTCCCGTCCGCGCGAACGGCCACGCGCCGGCTGCGGAGCTCGGACGCGAGCCGGTGGTCGGCATTGCGGGCCTGGTCGACGCCTACCGCAGCCACGGGCACCTGATCGCCCGGCTCGATCCGCTGGGGACGCACCGCGACGAGCACCCGCTGCTCGACCCCGCGGTCTTCGACCTCGCCAGCTGGGACCCGCAGCGCCGTTTCTCGTTCGGGAACTACCTGGCGAAGGGCGAAGGCACGCTGCCCGAGCTCGTCGCCAGCCTGCGCCAAACCTACTCGGGCACGTTCGGCGCCGAGTTCATGGAGATCCGCGACAAGGAGCGGCGCGACTGGCTGATCCAGCGCATGGAGCCGCGCGAGAACCAGCCCGCGCTCTCCACCGAGGAACGGCTGCGCATCCTCACCCAGATCATCGCCGCCGAGCGCTTCGAGGAGTTCCTGCACAAGCGCTTCCTGGGCGTGTATCGCTTCTCGCTCGAGGGCGGAGAGACGCTGATCCCGATCATGGACACGCTGATCGAGGGGGCGTCCGAGCTCGGCGCCGAGGAAGTCGTGATCGCGATGGCGCACCGCGGGCGGCTCAACCTGATGGCGCACGCGATGGAGATGCCGTACCGCGCGATCATGGCCGAGTTCCAGACCTCGCTCATGCCCGCGAACGCGCAGGGCGCGGGCGACGTGAAGTACCACCGCGGCTACTCCGCCGACCGGCGCACGCGCGCGGGCAAGTCGATCCACCTGTCGCTCTGTCCGAACCCGAGTCACCTGGAGTGGATCAATCCCGTCGCCGAAGGCGTGGTCGCGGCGAAGCAGGAGCGCCGCGGCGACGCCGCCGGCACCCAGGTGATCCCGCTGCAGATCCACGGCGACGCCGCGTTCACCGGCCAGGGGATCGTGTACGAGACGCTCGCGCTCTCGGAGCTCGCCACCTACCGCACCGGCGGCACGATCCACGTGATCATCGACAACCAGATCGGCTTCACCACCGATCCCGAGGACGGCCGCTTCACCCAGTACCCGAGCGACACCGCCAAGAACATCCAGGCGCCGATCTTCCACGTGAACGCCGACGACCCCGAGTCCTGCGTCCACGCCGCGAAGCTCGCGATCGCGTTCCGCCAGCAGTTCAAGGAGGACGTGATCATCCACCTGGTCTGCTACCGGCGGCACGGCCACAACGAGGCGGACGATCCGACCTACACGCAGCCGCTCCTGTACAAGAAGATCGCCGCGCACCAACGCGTCGCGGAGATCTACACCGATCGGCTGTTGGCCGAGAACGCGCTCGACCAGGCCGCGCTCGCCAAGCTCGAGGAGCAGCAGAAGCGCCGCCTCGAGCAAGCGCTCGACGAGAGCACCACGCACACGCGGCTGGCCGGGTCCGAGGGCTACCACGGGCTGTGGGAGGGCCTGGCGAGTCCGGAGCACGCCGACGGCAAGACCGCGGTCACGCGCGAGGCGCTGCAGGCGGTCGCGCGCGCGCTGGTCGAGGTGCCGCCCGGGTTCTCGGTGCACCCCAAGCTGAAGCGGATCCTCGAGCAGCGGGCCCGCGCGGTCACCCAGAACGAGCCGATGGACTGGGGGACCGCGGAAGCGCTCGCGCTCGGCACGCTGCTCGCCGAGGGCATCCCCGTGCGCATGACTGGGCAGGACGTGGAGCGCGGCACCTTCGGCCACCGCCACGCAGTGCTGCACGACGTCGAGAACGGCGCGAAGTACGTGTCGCTGGCGAAGCTCGCGAGCGGCGGCGCCCGTTTCCAGATCGCCAACTCGCTCCTGTCCGAGGCCGCGGTGCTCGGCTTCGAGTACGGCTACAGCACGGTCGACCCGAACCGGCTGGCGATCTGGGAGGCGCAGTTCGGCGACTTCGCCAACAGCGCACAGGTGATCATCGACCAGTTCATCATCAGCGGCGAGAAGAAGTGGAGCCGCTCGTCGGGGCTGGTGATGCTCCTGCCGCACGGCTACGAGGGCAAGGGACCCGAGCACTCGAGCGCGCGGCTCGAGCGCTTCCTGCAGCTCTGCGCCGAGGACAACCTGCAGGTGGTGAACCTGTCGACGCCCGGGCAGTACTTCCACGCGCTGCGCCGCCAGATCCGCCGCAACTTCCGCAAGCCGCTGGTGGTGATGTCGCCCAAGAGCCTGCTGCGACACCCCAAGTGCGTCTCGCTCGCCAACGAGCTGGTGAGCGGCGAGTTTCGCGAGGTGATCGACGACCCGGCGTTCGCGGAGGGAGCACAGCGCTCGGCCGCGAACGCGCGCCGCGTGCTGGTCTGCAGCGGGAAGGTCTACTACACGCTGCTCGAGGCGCGCGAGGACTCCGGCTTCGACGACGTGGCGATCCTGCGGCTCGAAGAGCTGCACCCGTTCCCGTTCGACGCGCTCGGCGCGGCGCTCGCGCGCTACGGCGCGAACGAGGTGGTGTGGGTGCAGGAAGAGCCGTGGAACATGGGCGGCTGGCAGTTCGTCGCCGAACGGCTGCGCCGCGTGCTGCCGGCGGAGAAGAGCCTGCGCTACGTCGGCCGGCGCGAGTCGGCGAGCCCGGCGACCGGCTCGTACCGCCTGCACGAGGAAGAGCAGGCCGAGTTCGTGCGCGAAGCCTTCGCGGTGAAGTCACGTCCGAGGAAGGACGGGGCTCCCTAGCTCGACGCCTTCGCTGCGGCGCGCAGCCCCGCCAGCGAGAACTGCACGCACAGCTCCTCGATCCTCGCGCGCGGCAGCTTGCGGCGGCGGGCGGTGCGCGAGAGCGCGTCGACCGCCGAGGTCTTGGCTGCGGCGAGGGCGCTCGCGACCTCGGCGGGAACGCCGAGCTCGCGCTCGATCTCGCTCGCCCAGAAGGCGAGGTACTGCCCTACCCTCTTCCGGCCGCTGCGGCGGAACCAGCGGCCCTGCATGCGCACCTCGAGCACGGCGATCAGCGGCCCGCGCTCGGCCACCACGTCGAGATAGGTGCGCAAGCCCGCGCGGATGCGCGCCTCGAAGTCGGGAGCCGCAGAGACCGCGGCCTCGACGCGGCGGTATAGCTCGCCGACCTCGCGGTCGTAGAGCGCGAGCGCCAGCGCGTCCGCGTTCTCGAAGTAGGCGTAGCCGAGCCCCTTCGACACCCCGGCGCGCTGCGCGACGCTCTCCATCGACAGCGCGAGGAAGCCGGAGTCGAGCACGATCGCGGCCGCCACGTCGAGCAGCTGCTCGCGGCGGTCGGCGGCGGCGAGGCGCGTGCGCTTGCGCTCGGTTGCCATACCGCAATCCTAATTGACGATCCCGTCAATTCAAAGTAGGGTGGCTGGAGAAGGAGCCCAGCCATGCCCTACGCCAGCGGCCGCACCTACCACGACGCCGACAGCCACGTGATGGAGCTGACAGACTGGCTCGCCCCCTATGCGGACCCGAAGATCCGCGAGCGGCTGCGCCCGCTCCACCTCGGCGGAGCCGGCAAGCTGGCGCGCGAAGCGGTGGGCAACGCCGAGAAGCGCCGCGGCGATCCGGCGGCCGCCCTGGAGGCCGAGCGCAACCTGATGGGCGCCAAGGGCTGGAGCGCGCTCGGCGCCTTCGACCGCGCCGAGCGCACCCGCGCGCTCGACCTGCTCGGCTTCGCGCGGCAGCTGGTGTTCTCGACCTTCGCCCCGACCCAGTTCAGCGGCGAAGACATGGAGCTCGCGTACGGCGGCGCGCGCGCACACAACCGCGCGCTCGCGGATTTCTGCTCCGAGGATTCGCGCTTGATCGCGGTGGGGATGGTGCCGTGGGGCGATCCCGAGCGCGCCGCGCTCGAGACCGAGGAAGCGATCCGGCTGGGCTGCGGCGCGGTGCTGCTCGCCTCGGCGCCGAGCGGCGACCGCTCGCCGACGCATCCCGACTACCACGGCGTGTGGGCGCGCCTGCAGGACGCCGACGTGCCGTTCATGCTGCACATCGGCGGCGGCGGTCGGCCGCTGCGCCGCGCGTTCCACAACAACGGCAAGCCGGTGAGCGACTGGCTCGGCGGCGGCGAGAACATCCGCTCGAAGGACTTCATGGCCGTGCACAACGGGCCGGAGACCTTCCTGTCGTGTCTCGTGCTGGACGGGGTGCTCGAGGACTTCCCGCGCCTCCGCGGCGGCTGCATCGAGCAGGGTGCGCTGTGGGTGCCCGCGTGGCTGCGCCGGCTCGACATCGCGCAGCAGACCTTCCAGAAGACCGAGCCCGCGCTGCGCCTGCCGCGGCGGCCCTCGGAGTACGTGCACGGCCGGCTGTGGTTCACGCCCTTCCCGACCGAGCCCGTGGGCTGGCTGATCGAGCAGGCGGGCGACGACCTGTTCCTGTTCTCCTCGGACTACCCTCATCCCGAGGGCGGCCGCGACCCGCTGGGACGCTTCGAGGAGTCGCTCGCCGGTGCGAAGCCCGAGGCGCTCGACAAGTTCTACTGCGACAACTTCGCCGCGATGATGGGGAGCTAGCCCGGCTCGACCAGCCCGCCGACCCGGAGCGCGTCCTCGATCAGGAAGCGCACCTCGGGCTCGCGCAGGAACGAGATGTGGCTGCCCGCGTACCAGGCGATGCGCGGCTCGCTCCAGTGGCGCCACAGGTCGCGCACCTGGTCGGCGGGAACGAGGTGGTCGGCCGTACCGGCGAAGATCGAGAGCTGCTCCCGGGGCAAGAGCGGCTCGAGCGCGAGCGGCGACACCACCGAGAGCACGTCGCGCAGCGCGCCCCAGTCGAAGCCGAGCCGCTCCACCTCGCGCAGCAGCCGGTTCGGAGCCACCCGCTCCACCAGCCGCGCGAAGTCGGTGGCCGGGATGCCGGCGATCGCGCAGGCGAGGCCGCCGTCGAGGCAGGACAGCAGCGCCGTGGTGTAGCCGCCGAGCGAGAGCCCGTAGACACCGATCTGTGTCGCTCCGGTCGAGCGCAGCCAGGAGAGCATGCGCCGGATGTCCCACATCGCCTGGGCCTCGGCGTGCACCGTGTCGAGGAAGTCGCCCGACAGGAAGTCGTCGCCGCTGCGGCCGCGGCGCTGGCGCGCGCCGTGCAGCGGCAGCACCGGCAGGAGCAGGTTCAGACCGAGCTCCTGGTGCAGCCGGCGGGCGGAGAAGGCGAACAGGTCGACGCCCGGCGTTCCCATGCCGTAGCCGTGGACGCACACCAACCAGGGTCGGCCGGCGTCCCGGTGGCGCAGCACGGTGGCGTGCGCCTCGCGGTTCAGCCGCCGCTCCAGCCAGCGCTCGCGGCCCGGCTCTCCCCCGTGCGGCTCGTAGCCACTCGCGAACGAGAGCCTCTCGAGCGAGAGCCCCAGCGACCGGCCGTAGCGCAGGATCGGTGACTCGAGCGGCGGCGGAGTCTCGTGGTAGGACGCGGGTTTCTCGAGCCAGCCCGAGCGCTCGAACAGCGCGCGCGCCTCGCGCAGCTCCTCCACCGCACGCGCGACGTCGAAGCGCAGCCCGCGCGGCCGCGCCGCGACGATGGTGGCGAGCGCGAGCTGGTCGAAGGCGACCTTGGCCGCGAGCTCCAGGTCGAGCTCCGGCTGCGGCACGCGCTCGATCGGCGGCTCGCAGCGCTGCGCAGTCCAGCCGCAGGCGACGAAGCTCCCGGCCGCGAGGGCGAGCAGGCCCACCATCTGCGCGAACCCGGTCACCCACATCAGCGGCAGCGCGAGCAGGAAGGCGAACACGGCGCCCAGCGCCGTCAGCTGCGGCGTGCGCGGGTCTCCGGGCAGGAGGATCGTGGACACGCCGCCCGCCAGCAGCAGCGACCCGGGGACCGCGCACAGGACCAGGCTGATCGGGCCGGTGCACGCGGTGATCCAGGCGAGTCCCGCCACCACCGCGATCAAGTTCTCGAGCGCGAGCGTCTCGTTCACCGCGCCTCCGGCTCCGCGCGCGCACGCGGCTGGCGCCGCTGTCTCGGCCGGGCTCGCCGCGCCTTCGCGGATCGCCCGGGACCCTCGGTCACGGTTCGGCGCAGCTCGTCGAAGGCTGAAGCGGTTCCGTCGGCCAGCGCCGACAGGTCGGGCACGCGCGCCGCACCCGCGGCCAGCCCGACGAAGACATGGTCGCCGGAGCGCGCGACGGTGACGCCGAGCAGCTGGCCGGGCAGCGGCGGCAGCACGGGCACGAACGCCCGCACCCGGGCTCCGAGCAGCGCGCCCGCTGGCGCGAGCTCGGGAAGCGCGGCGGCGACGAGCTCCGCCCTGCGTCCGCTCCGTGCCGCGTTCGCGAGCCGCGCCAGCTCGCGCAGCGGCGCGTCGCTCGGCTCCGCCATCCCGCAGGCGAGCCGGTCGCTCTCGCTGCGCAGCTCGACCAGTCGCGCTCGCGCGTCGGGCTGGGTGACCGGGAGGCGCAGCCGCGGCGCGGACACGCCGTCGCCGACGCAGATCGGTGTCAGCGCGCGCAGCGCGCGGGTCTCCACGCCGCGGTGCTCGAACAGCCGGCGCAGACCGCCCGAGAGCGCCGCGAGCGCGACGTCGCGCTCGCTCCCCCCGAGCCGCGCGCGCACCGCGGAGACGTCGCCCGCGTCGAGCGCGAGCCAGTCGACGCGATGGAGAGAGCCCGCCGCGGGCGCGAGCGCGTCGCGCCCGCCGAGCAGGCTCTCGGCCAGATCGGCGGCTCCCGATGCCAGGTCCGCTGCGCGGGCTGCCCAGGCCGACGGCCACAGCGCCGAGGCACTGCGCTGGTAGAGCTCGGCTCCGGCCCGTGCGAGCCAGCCGCCCGACGGCGCCGCATCTTCCGGCGACTCACGCGCCAGCAGCGCCGCGACCAGGTCGCCGCGCGAGCCGGGCTCGGCGAGCGCGCCGTCGCAGATCGCGATCAACGCGAAGCGCGGCCCTTCGAGCCCTTCGACCACCCACAGCTGCCACAGCGGGCGCGCAGGATCCAGCGGCTCGGAGACGATGCGCGCCACCAGCCGCTTGAGCGCGCGCTCGTCGCCGGGCCGCGGCAGCGAGGCGTGGCGCACGTGGTAGTCGAGCTCGAAGCGCTCGTCCGCGACGAAGAACGGCAGCGCGCCGAACGGCAGCGAGCTGCGGCGCTCGCGCGCACGCGACACCGAGGCGATCCGCACTCCCGTGTACGTTCGCAGACGCTCGACGTCGATTCCGCCGTGGCGCAGCAGCAGCGGACCCGCGTCGCACACGAGCACCGCGCCCAGTTGCATCGCCCTTGGGGTAGCTCCGGCCCGCGAGCCTTTCAAGCCGCCCAGTCAGTCGACGAGGCGATACGCGCGCAGGGCGGGCAGCCGCCAGGCGACCAGCGCCGCGACGGCCAGCACTCCGACCCCGCCGAACACCACCGCGAAGGTCGCGCTGGTGAGCGAGGCAAGGAACCCCGACTCGGCCGCGCCGAGGTTGTTCGAGGCGCCGATGAAGATGAAGTTGACCGAGCTCACCCGTCCGCGCAGCTCGTCCGGAGTGGAGAGTTGCACCGCCGTTCCGCGCAGCACCACGCTCACCGCGTCGGCCATGCCCACCATCATGTAGAAGGCGACCGAGAGCGGGAACCAGCGCGACAGCCCGAACGCGATCGTGGCGAGCCCGTACGCGACCACCGCCCACAGCAATGCGGCGCCCGCGCGCCGGAACGACGGCGTGAACACCAGCAGGCCCGACATCAACAGCGCGCCGGTCTCGAGCGAGCCCGACAGCAGCCCGTATCCGCGCGGCCCCACCTTCAAGATGTCCTGGGCGTAGACCGGCAGGAGCGCGGTCGCGCCGCCGAGGATCACCGCGAACATGTCGAGCGTCATGCAGCCGAGCACGACCGGGTTGTTCAGCACGTAGCCCACGCCCTCGCGGATGGCCGCCAGCGTGACGCGGACTCCGGCGGCCGCCGCGGTGAGCCGGGGCAGGCGCGCGAGCGACGCGATCGAGGTCAGCGCCAGCAGCGCGTGCAGCGCGTACGCGGCCACGACGCCGGCGCGGTCGATGGCGAAGCCGGTGAGCAGCGGCCCCGTCGCGAAGCCGAACCAGATCAGCGTCGACATGATCGTGACCGCGCGCGGGAAGTTCGCGCGCGAGACCAGCTGGGGCAGCAGCGACGCACGCGCCGGCTGCTCGAACACGCCGGCGGTGGCGGAGAGCGCGATCGCCGCGTAGAGCACGGGAATGCTGGCACCTCCGGCGCGCGTGACGAAGAAGAGCGACAGCGAGCACACCAGCTGCAGCGACTGCGCCAGCTGGATCAGCCGGCGGCGCTCGAAGCTGTCGGCCACCGCGCCGGCGGGAAGGCTGAGCGCCAGCACCGGCACGAAGCGCACCAGCCCCGCGAGCCCGAGCTGCGCGGCGGAGTGCGACAGGTCGTACAGGTGCCAGGCGATCGCGGAGCCGAGCAGCGTCATGGCGGTGCCCGAGACGAAGCGGCTCAGCGCGAACCAGCGGAACGGCGGCTCGCGGAACACCGCGAAGCGGCTCTCTTCCACGACCTCTGCGACGCCCGGGTCTTCTGCGTCGGCCGCCTCGCTCGTCTCCGCCATGGACGGCGTATCCTAGCCGAGGAGCCGGCGAACTAGTCGTCGATCCCCACGACGACGAGCTCGCGCGCGCCGTGGGCGCCGAGCACGAGCTCGCCCTCGATGTCGGCGGTCTTGGACGGGCCGGCGACGAAGGTGAAGTGCGGCTGCGCGAGCGCGCCCTCGGGCAGCTGCGCGAACGCGGCGTGGAGCTCCGGCACGAGCCGCCGCGTCTCGAGCAGCAGTACCAGCCGCTCGCACAGGACCGCCAGCGCGCGTGGCCGCGCCTCGCGCCCGTCGAGCCCCACGGCACCGTTCTCGGCGACGCCGAGCGCACCGCACAGGATCGCCACCGAGACGTCGGCGAGCGCGTGCGGCGCCGCGTCTGCGGGGATCGGCCGCCACGGGCCCGCGCTGCCCAGGCAGAGCAGCGCCGCGTCGCTCGCCAGCACGCGCCCCTCCGGCGCCCACACCCGACACAATTCTGCGACGCGTGCGCCCGCATCGGCCGCAGCCAGCGGTCCAATCGGCGCGCCTCCGGCCGCGGCGAGCTGCGCGGCGAAGGTCGCGAAGTCCGCGCGCCGGCGCGCCGGCTCGAAGGGCGCGGGAGCGGCGACCCGGTGTGCGACCGCACCGCGCACGTGCGCCAGGATCTCGTCGCGCGCGCTCATGGCTCCGCCCGGCGCGCGCGCGCCGCGAAGCGCGCGCGGAAGCTCGAGCCGGGATGCGGCGGGAGCTCGCGCGAGGCGAGCCAGCCCGCGAGTGGATTCGCCGCGAAGCGGCGGCCGAGCAGCGGCCAGAGCGCACGGCCGAGGCCGCCGGCGAGCCGATAGCCGACACCGCTTCCCAGCGCGAGCGCGCCCAGCCGCGCGGCCCAGCGCTCCCGCCATCCGCGCGGCGCCGCGGCGCGCCAGGCCACCAGCTGGTCGTGCAGGTCGATCTTCACCGGGCAGACCGCGCTGCAGCTCCCGCAGAGCGTCGACGCGAAGGGCAAGCGAGCGGCTTCCGGTCCGGCCGCGAGCGCCGGCGCGAGCACCTCGCCGATCGGACCGGGCAGCGCCCAGCCGTACGCGTGCCCGCCCGCGCGCCGGTAGACCGGGCAGGTGTTGAGACACGCGCCGCAGCGGATGCAGGCCAGCGCCGAGCGGTGTCGCGGGTCGGCGAGCAGGCGCGTGCGGCCGTTGTCGACCAGCACCACGTGCAGCTCGCCGCCCGGCCCCGGTCCCGTGAGCAGGCTCGTGTACGCGGAGATCGGCTGGCCGGTCGCGCTGCGCGCGAGCAGCCGCAGCAGCACCGCGAGGTCTGCCAGGCCCGGGACGACCTTCTCGATGCCGAGACACGCCACGTGCAGCCGCGGGAGCGACGTGCCGAGGTCGGCGTTGCCCTCGTTCGTGACCAGCACCAGCGTGCCCGTCTCGGCCACGGCGAAGTTCGCGCCGGTGATCGCGGCGTCGGCGGCGAGGAAGCGCCCGCGCAGGTCCCGGCGCGCGGCCTCGGTGAGCCGCGCGGGGTCGGTGTCGCCGGGCGGAGAGGCGAGCTCGCGCTCGAACAGCGCGCCGATGTCCGCGCGCGAGCGGTGGATCGCGGGCATGATGATGTGCGACGGGGGCTCGTGCGCGAGCTGTACGATGCGCTCGCCCAGGTCGGTGTCGACCACCTCGATGCCGTGGCGCTCGAGCTCGGGATTCAGCCCGCACTCCTCGGTCAGCATCGACTTGCTCTTCACCACCCGCCGCGCGCCCGCCTGCGACAAGAGCTCGAGCACCACGCGCCGCAGCTCTGCGGCGTCGGCGGCGAAGTGCACGCGCGCGCCCGCGCGCTGCGCGCTCGCCTCGAAGCGCTCGAGCAAGAGATCGAGATGATCGAGCGCATGCGCCTTGATCTGCTGCGCCTGCTCGCGCAGCCGCTCGAAGTCGGGCTCCGCGCGCGCGGCGGCATCGCGCTTGGCGCGCAGCGCGAACACGGCCGCGTCGTGCGCCGAGAGGCGCGGCCCACGCGGCAGGAGCCGCGCGGCGCGGCCGTCCAGCGCCGCGCTCACGCGGGCTCCTGGCTGGCGAGGATCTCCGCCAGGTGCAGCACCCGCGGACCCGCGCCCTCGCGCCGGCGCAGCCCGTCCAGATGCAGGAGGCAGCTCGCATCCGTGCCGGTCACGAACTCCGCGCCGCTCTGCGCCAGCGCCGCGAGCTTGGCCCGGCCGATCCGCGCGGAGAGCTCCGGGTATGCGACCGAGAACGCGCCGCCGAAGCCGCAGCACTCGTCGCGGCGCGCCGGCTCGCACAGCTCGAGCCCCGCGACCGAGCGCAGCAGGGTCTCGCTCACGCCCGCGTGCGTCGGCCGGCCGCTGCGCTCGCTCGGCCAGCCCAGCGCGAGCTCGCGCAATCCGTGGCAGCTCTCGAGCAGCGCGACGCGGTGCGGGAAGCGCGCGCCCACGTCGCTGCGGTTCAGCACCTTCACGATGAACTCACCCAGCTCGAAGGTGCGCGCGGCGAGTGCGCGCGCGACCTCCTCGTCCAGCAGGTCGGCGTAGCGATGGCGCACGGTGGCGACGCAGCTCGCCGACGGGCACACCACCGCTTCCGCGCCGCTGAACACCGCGGCGTGTCGGCGGGCCAGCCGCCGTGCCTCGGCGTGCGCGCCGGTGGTCACGAACGGCTGGCCGCAGCAGGTCTGGCGCGGGTCGAAGCGCACGCGGCAGCCCAGCCGCTCGAGCAGCGCAGCGGTGGCGAGCCCCACCTGCGGCGCGAGCCGATCGACGTAGCAGGGAACGAACAGATCGACGTCCACGGCGGCTCAGCCGCTCACGCGTCCGGCACGAGCGCTCCGACCTCGTCCGGAGCGAGCCGGTACTCCGTGGCGCAGAACTCGCAGCGCACCTCGAGCGGCTCGCCGCTCTGCGCGATCTCGCGGGTCTCGTCGCGGCCCAGCAGCGCGACCACGCGACGGATCTTGTCGGCGTTGCACGCGCAGTGGAACTGCGGACGGGAGCGCGTGCGGGCGCGCCCTCCGATCCCCGCGAGCAGCGCGTCGACCAGGCCGTCGGCGCCGACGCCGCTGCGCACCAGCGCGCTGGGAGGCGGCAGGGCGCGCACCGCGCGCTCGAGCGCCTCGATCACCGACTCGTCGCAGCCGGGAAGCGTCTGCACCAGGTACGCCCCGGCCGCAGTCACACCCTCGCTCTCCACGAACACGCCCGCGGCGAAGAGCGACGGCGTCTGCTCGCTCACGGCCAGATAGTGGGCCAGGTCCTCCGCGACCTCTCCGGACACCAGCGGCACGATGCCGGTGTAGGGCTCACGCCAGGTCGGGTGGTAGCGCACGACGGCCAGGATCCCCTTCCCCACCGCCGCTCCCACGTCGAGCTTGCCGCCGAGCGGCGGCGGATGCGCCGCGGGATTCGCGACGTAGCCGCGCACGCGGCCCAGGTGATCGGAGATCACCGTCATCTGACCGAGCGGGCCATCGCCGCGGAACTGCAGCTGCAGAGTCTCGCCTTCGTCCGCGCCGGTCGCGAGCAGCACCGCGCCCATCAGCGCCCGGCCGAGCGCGGCGCTCGCGGTGGGCGCGGTGCGGTGGCGCGTCGCCGCCTCGCGCACCAGCTCGGTCCCGACGAGCGCGCGCACGCTGAGCCCGCCGTCCGCAGAGAGCGTGCGCACCAGCTCGCACGCGCCGATCGAGCTCGGCGCGGCTACAGCACCAGCTCCGCGACGGTGCGCACCGCCTCGATCTGTCCGGTGCCGAGACACAGCGTGCCGACCGGCGAAGCCTTCCACGCTGCGAGCCGGTCGCGGATCAGCTCCTTCGGACCGATGAGTGAGACTTCATCCACCAGCGCGTCGGGCACCGCAGCCATCGCTGCCCCGCGGTCGCCAGCGAGAAACGCGTTCTGGATCTTCACCGCCGCCTCTTCGTAGCCCAGGCGCCTGGCGTAGTCGTTGTAGAAATTCTTGTCGCGTGCGCCCATGCCGCCGATGTAGAGCGCGAGCATCGGCTTCACCGCGTTGCGGCACTTCGCGAGGTCGTCGCCGACGATGCAGGTGACGAACGGGGCCACGTCGAAATTCGCAAGGCTCTTGCCGCCGCCCGCCTTCTTGAAGCCGGCCTCGACGTGCGGCGCGAATACCGACCACTTCTCGGGAGACATCCAGATCGGGAAGAAGCCGTCGGCGACCTCGGCCGCCGTCTTCACGCCCGCGGGGCTGATCGCGGCGGTGTAGATCGGAAGGTCCGCGCGCCCGTGGAGAATGCTCTTCAGCGGCTTGCCCAGGCCGGTCGCTCCCGCGCCGGTGTACGGCAGGTCGTACTCCTCGCCGTGGAACTCCGCGGGCTGCTCGCGGCGCAGGATCTGGCGGATGATCCCGATGTACTCGCGCGTGCGGGACAGCGGCTTGCCGTAGCGCACGCCGTGCCAGCCCTCGACGACTTGCGGACCGGACGGACCGAGTCCGAGGATGAAGCGGCCGCCGGAGAGGGCATCGAGCGTCATCGCCGTCATCGCGCACATCGCGGGCGTGCGCGCCGGTATCTGCATGATCGCCGTGCCGAGCCGGATGCGGGTGGTGAGCGCCCCGATCCACGCCAGCGGCGTGATCGCATCCGAGCCGTACGCCTCCGCCGTCCACACCGAGTCGAAGCCGAGCTTCTCGGCTTCGAGGATGGTGTCCAGCGGAAGCCCCATGCCCCGTCCCGAGTATCCGACGGTCAGTCCGAGCCGCATCGAGTCCCCCTTCCCGCTCTGCCCCTCGCCGCGGATCGTACACCGGGGTGAACACCCGGCGCAAAGAGCGCCGCGGGCGTGATCTTGCGCACGCCGTTGGCGGAATCTTGTGAGCGCGCTTCAATTCCTCTCGACACTCTCGCCATCGCCACCTAATCTACTTTCGAGTCTCACGACTCAGTTCGAACGATCGAGTTCGATCGCGATGGCAAATTCGCGCAATGGCAACTCGGGAAGGGAGTTCAGTATGTCGTGGCAACGATCTCTTCAGGCCGCAGTCCGCGACCTGAAGAAGGAAGAGTCGTCTCTCGTGAGACGGCTCGACCATGTCCGCGGTCGCATCGCGGAGCTGACGGGTGTTTCGAAAGGCAAGCGCGGTGGCACCGGGCGCTCGCGGACGAATCGCCTCTCACCCGCTGGGCGGCGCGCGATCTCGCTGGCGGCCAAGCGCCGCTGGGCGAAGTACCGCAAGAAGCGAGCCAGCCGGTAGGCGACGACCGACACGGTCGCACGACGTCGGGGTGGGCGCCCTCAGCGGAGCTCACCCCGCGTTCGCTTCCGGGCGAGCGCGTTCAACCCGAGTGACTGAGGAACTGTCTGATGCGCCACCGCTGCCTGCTGCTGCTGAGTCTATGGTTCGCGTCCACCGGTTGCGTCTTGTATTCGCCCATCGACCTCGGCTCTCTCGCCGGGCCCGGTGAGCTGCGCGAGACGGTGGTCGAGGGCACCACCGGTCCGAAGATCGTGCTGCTCGAGGTCTCCGGGGTGATCTCCGACGAGGAGGACCGCGGCGCCTTCGCCCTGGCCGAGCGGCCCAGCATGGTCGCGGAGATCAAGAGTCAGCTCGAGCGCGCGGCCGACGACGACGACGTTGCCGGGCTGCTGCTGCGCATCGACTCGCCGGGCGGCTCCGTCTCGGCGAGCGACACGCTCTACCACGAGCTCGCGGCCTGGAAGGCCGCCAACAAGAAGCCGGTGATCGCCTTCTTCAACGGGCTCTCCACCTCGGGGGCCTACTACCTGGCGATGGCCGCCGACCGCCTGATCGCGCAGCCCGCCGCGGTGACCGGCTCGATCGGCGTGGTGATGCCGGGGTTCAACGTCGCCGGACTGATGAAGAAGTACGGCGTCGCGGACCAGACGCTGACCAGCGGCCCGTACAAGGACGCCGGCTCGATGCTGCGCGAGATGCGCCCCGAGGAGCGCGCGCAGCTGTTGTCGGTGATCGACGACCTCTACACCCGCTTCCGCGAGGTCGTGGCGCTGGGCCGTCCCGGGCTCGACGCGGAGAAGATCCGCAAGCTCGCCGACGGCCGCGTCTACAGCGCACCGCAGGCGCTCCAGGCGGGGCTCGTGGACCAGATCGGCTACCTGGAGGACGCGATCGGCGAGCTGAAGAAGCGCGCGAACGCCAAGGACGTGCGCGTGGTCTCCTATCACCGCTCGAGCCAGACGCGCGAGAACATCTACAGCCGTGCGCCGCAGCTGTCGCTGCGCGCGCTCGAGGCGGCGCTGGTCGAGTCGCTCGGCAGGGACGCCATCCGGCCCGGCTTCTACTACGTCTGGCCGCTGGCGCTGGCGCAGTAGGCGCGTGCGGCGCACCTGAGCACGCCGGGCGGCGCACCCCGGCGGAGGCGCTCGGGAGCGCTCTTCGCGCTCAAGGGCCGCGCGCGAAAACACGAATCGAAGCCGAGATGCGCCGGCTGACGATCACGCTCCGAATCAGCGCTTGGGCGGCCCTCACTGGCCTGGCCTTCGCGGTCTTCATGGTCTCTTTCTTCCCCGCGCAGGCGGCGAAGGTCGGGAGCCGGATGATGGCCGACTCCGCCGTCACCATCGCCAACGTGTTCGCCGCGAACATCGCTCCGGCGTTTGCGCTGCGCGACCAGAGCCGCGACCAGATCTTCGACGGCGCACTGCTCAGCCTGGCCGGCGAGAGTGCGACGCGCCCAGGCGAGCTCGGCAGCCGCGCGCGCATCGCCAGCGCGACCATCTTCGACACGCGCGGCAACCGGCTCGCGGGCTACGCGGACGGCGAGCGCGCGCACGACGTGGTCGACCCGCACCGCTCGCTCGTGGTCGAGCCGCGCGAAGGCGAAGGCATCCTGCGCGTGTTCGCGCCGGTGTACCAGGAGGGCGCGTTCGCCGGCTTCTTCCGCATCGACTTCGCCACCGAGACCTTCGCCGCGCTGGTGCGCCAGAGCACCTGGATCTCCGCCCTGGCGGCGCTCTGCATGGGCTGCGCGCTGATCGGAATCGCGTTCTTCGTGGGCCACTCGATCGCGGCGCCGATGGCGCGCGTCGCGGGCGCGATGCAGACGCTCAGCACCGGCGCGGGCGACCTCGCCTTCCGGCTGAACGTGGAGTCCCGCGACGAGGTGGGCGAGCTGGCCCGCAGCGTGAACTCCTTCCTGGCCAAGCTGCAGGGCCTGGTCAGCGCCGTCGCGGAGAACGCGGCGACGCTCTCCGCCTCGTCCGACGAGCTGGCCTCGCTCTCCGACCGGCTGGTGGAGAACGGCGAGTCGGTGAGCCAGGGCGCGACGGCCGTCGCGGAGCGCACCCACGAGATGTCGGCGAGCATCGAGGCGGTGACGACTTCCGCGCAGGAGGCGACCCGCAACGTCTCGGCGGTGACGAGCTCCACCGACCAGATGAGCCAGAACATGGCGCAGGTCTCGCTCGCCGCGGAGGCGGTCGCCTCGAACGCGGTCGAGGTCGAGGGCTCGATCCGCGACATCTCGGACGCGATGGCGACGATCCGCGGCAACACCGAGAAAGCCGCCACCGTGAGCCGCCAGGGCGCCGAGAAGGCCACGCCCGTGCAGCAGCTGCTGCGCGAGCTCACCGAGAGCGCCGAGGCCACCGGCAAGATCGTCGCGCTGATCCAGAAGGTCGCGGACCAGACCAACCTGCTCTCGCTCAACGCCTCGATCGAAGCCGCGTCGGCCGGCGACGCGGGCAAGGGCTTCGCGGTGGTCGCGAACGAGGTGAAGGACCTCGCGCGCGAGACCACCGAGGCCACCAAGAAGATCGAGCTGCAGATCAGCGACATGCAGAGCTTCACGCGCCAGTCGGTCGGCGCGATCGGCCAGATCATCGAGCTGATGGAAGGCGCGCACGCGATCAACTCCGCGATCGCGAAGGCGGTCGAGGACCAGACCCACACCTCGGCGAAGGTGTTCGAGGCGACCTCGGACTCGACCAAGATGATCGCCGACGTCACCGGGAACATCGGCGAGGCGTCGAACATGGCGGCGGAGGTCGCGGGCAAGGCGTCGGACTTGATGCGCGGCATGTCCACCATCTCCGAGAACGCGGCGCGGGCGGCGCAGGGCGCGACCGAGGTCTCGGCGCACATCGAGTCGGTGCGCAGCTCGTCGCTGGATTCGTCGGCCGGTGCCGCAGCCGTGCGCAAGCGCTCACAGGAGCTGCTCGAGCTCTCCGCGCAGCTGAAGTCGCTGGTCGGCCAGTTCCGGACCTGAGCTAGCCGGCTTCCTGTCGCGTCTCGAGCTCCGTGCGCCCCGAGCGGTCCTCCGCCGCGATCGGCCAGCCGTCGCGGTAGAGGATCCAACGGGTGTGGCCGGCGGGAACGCGCGCACCGGGTGAGATCACTCCGACCAGGTTCAGCGGGTCGGCCGCCGAGACCCGCACGACTTCGCCGGTCTCGGGGCGCGAGCGCGCGCGGCGCAGGCTCGGGATCGCGTCGGGCAACGCGAACTGCTCGCCGGTGAAGCCGGTGACGAAGCGGCCGCCGCGCACCAGACCGCGCGCCTCGAGCCTGCGCAGCGCAGCATGCACGGCGCGCCAGCCCTCGGGCAGCCACTCGCGCGCGACCAGGTCGCGGAACACCACGCCGTAGCGGCGCAGCAGCCGCCACGCCAGCGCCTCGGCGCGCTCGTCGGCGTCGGGAGCCTCGCCCGCGGCAGCGAGCAACGTCCAGCGACCCTCCGGCACGGGCAGCCCGCCGGGCAGCACGCGCGCGCGGCCCGTTCGCCGCCGCGAGTCGCGCCGGCTGCTGCCGCCCAACAGCCGCCGGAGCGGCGCGAAGCCGTCGCAGCTCACCAGGCCGTGCGCGACCAGCTCGCGCAGGCCCTCCTCGAGCTCCACCGGCAGGAGCCGGGTCGCCGCGGCCAGCTCGCCGGCGAACAGCGCGCCGCGGGCCCGCAGGAGCTCGAGCACGCGCTCGGCCGGTCCGCGCAGCGCCGCGGCTGCCGCGCGCCCGGCCGCGGCCTGCAGCAGCTCCTCGAGCTCCGCGCGTGGAAAGACACCGATCGGTGTCAGCCGCGACGGCTGCGCCCCGCGCTCGGCATCGGCCGGCACCACCCGGCCCCACGCCACCGCCCCCGACAGACAGAGCGCGTCCAGGAGCGCGGGCTTGTAGCCCTCGACGCGCGCGGGCAGCAGCTCGGCCTCCCAGGCGGCCGCGGCGGCCTCGAAGCCCGAGAGCGTCTCGATCGCGCGCAGCAGCCCGCCCTCGCCCGCCAGCTTCGCGCCGGGCGCCAGGTGCTGCCACTCGAGCTGGAAGCGCAGGAACACCCGCGCGCTCACCGGCTCGATCTCGCGCCGCAGCCGCGCCAGGGTGTAGCGGTGGATGCGGGCCAGCAGGCTCCGCTCGCAGAACTGTTCGCCCGCCGCGCCGTCCTCGAAGCGTCCGCGCACGGCGACGCCCCGGCCCTCGAGTCGCGCCAGCGACGACTCCACCGCGCTGGAGCCGACACCGATCCGTGTCGCGAGCGCCGCGGCCTCGACCGGGCCGAGCAGCGCCAGGTGGCCGCGCACGGCGAGATCGAGCGCTGCTTCCGGCTCCGCGCGCCGGGCGGCGAGCGCCGGGGGAAGCACCGGCTCCGGCTCGAGCGCGCAGTCGGGGAAGAGCGCACGCGCCTCGGCGGCGCTCTCGCTCGCGAGCACGCGCGGCACGTCGGGCGTCGCCACCCGCACGGCGCGTCCCGCTGCGAACAGCGCCTCGAGCTGCGGGCCAGCGCCGGCGAGCTCGCTCTCGCGCGCCACCACCAGGTCGCACAGCAGCTCGTGCAGCTCGTCCGCGTCGCGCACCTCGGGGGCCGCCTCCTCGCGCACCTGGGCGATCGCGGCCGGATCCAGCTTGGCGAGGTCGCGCGCGTCCGCGGGCAGCGAGTGGCGCAGCGCGACCGCGCGGGTGCGGCGCTCCTCGAGCGGGGCGTCGTCCAGGAAGGCGTAGGGACGCGCGTTCAGGATCTCGTGGGCGAACGGCGACGGCTCGATCGTGTCGAGGCAGCGGAAGCGCGCGCTGCCCGACTCGACTTCGGACAGCAGCCGTTCGACCCCGCGGACGTCCGCCGCCTCGGTCATGCAGTCGCGCATGGTCTGCGCGACCAGCGGGTGGTCGGGGATGTCGATCGGGTAGGTCACGTTCTCCTGGCACGCGGCCTGCTCGGGGAACGCGGCGGCGAGCAGGTCATCGGCCTGCATGCGCTGGATCGGGAACGGAACGCGGCCCTTCCCGCGCGCGCGCAGCACCGCGAGCGAGCGCGTGGCGTTCCAGCGCCAGCGCGCGGTGAACATCGGCGAGCCGAGCAGCGCCTGCTCGAGCACCTCGGCGACGCTGCGCGAGTTGAGGAAGCGCGGCAGCTGCTCCAGGTCGAAGGTCTGCGGGTTGCCGAGCGACAATACGATCGCGTCGTCGGTGGCGGCGGCCTGCAGCTCCTGGTTGAACGAGGCGCAGAAACGCTTGCGCAGCGCGAGGCCGAGGCCGCGGTTCACGCGACCGCCGTTGGGCGAGTGGATCACGAGCTGCATGCCGCCCGCCTCGTCGAAGAAGCGCTCGGCCAAGAGCTCGCGACAGGTGGGCACGAAGCCCACGGCGGTCTTCTGCGCCTCGACGTAGCGCGCGATCTGGCGCGCGCCGTTCGCGTCGAGCGCGCACTCCGACTCGAGCCACGCGCTGGCGGCGTCGAGCCCCTCCTCGAGCCGCAGCGCGACCTCGGCGCGCAGGTCGGAGAGCTCGCGCGACAGCTCGGCGGTGCGCGCGGGCGCCTCGCCGAGCCAGAATGGAATCGTCGGCGGCGCGCCCTGCGCGTCGGTGACGCGCACGATGCCCGACTCGACCCGGCGGATGCGCCAGCTGTGCGTGCCCAGCAGGAACACGTCGCCGGCCATGCTCTCGATCGCCCAGTCCTCGTTCACCGTGCCGACGGTGGTGTCGTCCGGGTCGAGCACCACCTTGTAGTCGCCGACCTCGGGGATCGCGCCGCCGGACATCAGCGCCGCGATGCGGGCGCCCCGGCGCCCGCGCACGCGGCCGTTCAGCTGGTCGCGGTGCAGGTAGGCCGCGCGCCTTCCCTTCGGCGTCTCGAAGCCCTGCGCGAGCATCGCGAGCACGGCGTCGAAGTCGGCCCGCGCGAGCTCCCGGTACGGCCAGGTCGAGCGCGCGAGCTGGTAGAGCCCGTCTTCGCTCCATTCTTCCGCGGAGCACGCCGCCACGACCTGCTGCGCCAGGATGTCGAGCGGCGCCTCGGGCAGGCCGATGCGGTCGAGCCGGCCGGCGCGCACGGCGCGCACCAGCGCCGCGCACTCGCACAGCTCGTCGCGCGAGGTCGGGAAGAGCCGCCCCTTCGGACGCAGGCCGAGCGCGTGGCCCGAGCGGCCGATCCGCTGCAGCGCGGTGGCGATGCTGCGCGGGGAGCCGATCTGGCACACCAGCTCGATCTCGCCGATGTCGATGCCGAGCTCGAGCGACGCGGTCGCCACCAGCGCCCGCAGCTGGCCCGCCTTGAGCCGCCCTTCGA